>Ga0209217_1000518_pt1 | contig 10805 bp, 7 predicted proteins | sample JacPinW_OM3H0_M2_FD_187957 | JGI IMG/M metagenome (GOLD analysis project Ga0209217, IMG submission 187957) | Forest soil microbial communities from Algoma, Ontario, Canada - Jack Pine, Ontario site 1_JW_OM3H0_M2 (SPAdes) (version 2) | ecosystem: Environmental > Terrestrial > Soil > Boreal...
CGCTAACTTCCCTTGAGACTTGGCAGGTGCATCCCCAAGTCCACGCTCGTCCGGCTTCAGCGCCTCGCGTGAAGAGTCCATCATTTGGCAATCTTAGCGCGGAATTCTAGATTGAGGCAAAACGAGATAGCTCCCGGATTGTCGGCAAACCTGACCTTACTGGATTGTGGAAGGTTAGGCCGTCATCCGGGTACTCGCTCGAGACTCAGAGGGTGCGGACAACTGCAGGGCTTACCGCCGTTTCTCCACAAGAAATCACAAGTAGGTCAGCCACCAATCATGCCGACGCTGTTTGAGTCGCGCAAACCAAAGACACGCCGGATAGAGAAGCGGCAGTACAACAACCCAGACCGCATACACCGTCCACAGCGGGAACCCGTAGTCAACCGGAAAAAGTTCGTTCGAGCTTCCCATCGAGGGCGGCGCAATCAGCAGGAATGACTTTGCACCGTAGCGCACGAAGTTCATCCCAATCGCAATCAGATGAGCCAAAAGCAAGTGCGCCCCGTAGTAGAAGAATGGCACACGCCCGAAAACAATCAGCGGATTGGTGAAATGAAAGTGAAAGTTTTCCAGCCACGCCATGACGACCATTGCCGGGCCGAGTGTCATCAACAAAAAGTCGAGTGAAGGCGGATATTTTCTGACATTAAGAAAAGAGAGCACCGTGAAAACTGGCGACGCTTGATGACTCCAACGTAGGGGATCGCCATAGATATTAACGGCGCGCACCACAACGAATGCCGTAGCAAGCGCCAGTCCCATACGCACCAGAAAACTCCGCCGGCGATGCACATCCCACTCAAAGACCGTCCCGAGGCAATAGCCCCCAGCCATCACCCCGATCCAGGGCAGTACCGGATAAGCGGTCACGAAGTTGATTCCATGGAATGCGAAAACATTTTGCTGGTGCAGGATGTCCCAAATCCACGCCGCACGCCCGAAGCGCTCGGCCAAGACATGATCGAGTAGATTGTGCAGGGCAATAATCGCGATACTCACCGCCGCAATAACGCGCATCGGAAGATAAATCAGCCCGGCAAGCCCGATCATGGAAATCCCAATCGCCCAAAGGATGATCAGGATCACAGGATTTACCGTGAAGCTTATCTGCGAAAAAAAGATCAGCCGCAGTATCGTGACCTCAAGGACAATCAGCCAAATACCGCGACTAATCAGCAGCCGCGACAGTTCGCCTTTCGAATGATGCCCGCGGGTCATCCAGAAATATGCGCCGAGGCCGGCTGTGAGCATGAAAACTGGAGCGCAAAAATGCGTGATCCAGCGGGTAAAAAAGAGAGCAGGAGTCGTGCGCGTCAGGTCAGTAGGCAAGAACTGCTGCGCACTTCGGGCCACGTAGTCGCGAATGTGATCGATCGCCATCAACATCATGATGGCCCCACGCAGAGCATCCACCGACTGAATGCGCGGGCCGGTACAGACTGGGCGGGAATCGCGGTAGCAGCCATGATTTTGCAATTTTATTCTCTATGCCAGCAAGCGGCTGCCGATTCTTGGAAAAACCGCCTCCTGTCGGGGTCAGAATTGAGCGACATCGTACCAGGCGTGTTCACTCCGGTGGTGGCGTACTCGCACCCGAACCGGCGTCACCGGCCGAATCGTCGGCAACCCTTCCCTTACCGGATTCTGTAAGGTTAGCCCGTCACTCGGCGCGACCTTTTCCGAAGCCACTTATGGACACTCACTTTGTCGTGCACAGTCCAGAGTAGCGTTTGGCGCGGAATAACCGAGACAGGACTACAAGTTCGCGCCGAAGGCAAGTAGTCGGCCATCGCGATCCTTCAGCACAAACTCACGCGAGCGCCATGGCATGTTGGCAAGTCCGCGCGTGAATTCCACGCCTCGAGCTGCATACTCAGCGTAAAGCGCGTCCGCATCTTCGATGAATACGTACGCGTCGAGCAGTTCGTCCGAATACTTGTTGGGATTGGCTGTGGGAGGTTCGGCACAGCGGAAGTGAATCGCCTGATGGTCGCGCGCAACGATGGCGTAAACCGGCGGGTCCTGCCACGTGCCCAAACACGTGAAGCCAAGCTTAGCTTTGTAATAGGCAAGGGTGCCGGAAATGTCCATGGTGAAGAACAGAGGCGCGATCTGACGAATCATGGGGCAAGTCTACTATAGAAAATGCTGGGTGGTGCCGACCGCGGTCACCGGCTGTTTTCTCCTCCGACTCGCGAGAACGGTGTTTCGGTAACTCGTAAAATTTCGGGGCGGATCGTCGGCAAACTGCAGGGAATCTTCAGCATCTGGTTTGCCCGTAACGCGGGAAAATCGATAAAACGCTAGACGACTTTGCGCGATGTGTCGTTCTTTTACGTGTCGCCCCGGAAATCATAGAAGACACGAATGAGGTTGCCATCAAGATCGGCGGCCATAAACTCGCGCAGCTTCCACGGTTTGTCTTCGGGTTCGGAAACGATCTTAGCGTGCGCGGCCTTCCACTGTGCGAAGAGTTCGTCTACCTCAGCCTTGCTATCGAGATTGAGCCAGAAAAGGATAGGGCCTATGTTGCCGTAGGACTCTCGGAAGGATTGGTTGGTGATAAACAGTCTGCAATTCCCCCTTGAGATGCCAGCAATGCCGCCCTGGTCGTCGCCCCAACCGGAGGTAAAGCCCAGCGTGTTGACATAGTAGGCAGCGGCTTTGTCGACGTTGGCCGCGGGGATCTCCGGTACAGGAGCGGGGAACGTCATGCGGTGAATCGTACCACGAGCACGCGGCTTGGACACCCAAGAAGATGAGGGGTTGAGTTCAAACAATAAGCTTCGTCGATCGTTCGCGATTAACGCCGAAGTGTTGATCAATCCGATCAATTCCCGGTTATTGTCGGCAAGCCGGAAGTAATCGCACGATCGAGGTGACCGGAATAGCTTCCGGTTAGCCCGTCATCCGCCAGGAATCGGCGTCACTCGATCACGTCGCTGGTTTTCACTGCCTCTTTATTCGGGGACATCTTCCGGTTTGCCCGTCATCCGCCAGGAATCGGCGTCACTCGATCACGTCGCTGGTTTTCACTGCCTCTTTATTCGGGGACATCTTCAAGCCCACTTTTTCGCTTCATGAGCTTGCCCTTTCGCCCCGATCGGACGCAGCGGCGCTCCGCGTTCGGTCTGTCGTGCTGTGGGTCGAGACGCGGCAACAGAGTCCACGCATTGCCATGGTTGATCGCCCTGCGCTCGTCCGTCGTCAGGCCGTCATAGGCGTCCAGTTTGGTGGTGAAGGACGCGGCGACGTCGGCGGGTGCGTGGGGGAAGTCGCTGCCGAACAGGATGCGGCCGCTCCCGGCGAAAGCCTTGAGAGTCGTGAAAGCCGCGGAAGCCGATGATAGTGCCGTGTCGAAATAGAAGCGCTGGAAACTCGCCAGAATGTCGGCGGGATTCGCTGCATCGAGCCGGAAGACGTGTGCGAGCTGGGCAAAGCCGGCATGGCAAGAGATACTGGATGGTCGGCGTGAGGGATCACGACCAATTCTTTTCGAGGTGCATCGATCGATGCATAGTATTCCTTCACCAATGTCAGGGTGTCGTCGGCCGCCTGTATGATGATTATCGGAACCTGGAACTTAGTTCCAAGAGACCTAAAATCTGTTGACATCATATCTTTGAACAATGCCTTAGTGCTGAATGTACCGCCGGCGTCATAGTCGAGTTTTCTTATCAGCATGGCGGAGCATCGCTGCTCGATTTCTTGAATGCCGTGCAGGCTGAACGACGTGAACCTCGTTGGTTCTTACGTGATGGCTGCAGCCCAATTGAATTATGGCCGTTGGCCGGGAGGTTCCCATGACAGGCAAACTTTATCGGCGATGGCTGGCAATTTTTGCAGCTTTGCCTTTGACGATTCTTTCCGTGTCGTGCTCAAACGATCCGAAGGCAGCGCCCACTAAAGCGGAAGTCACGCTCGATCCCAACCTTTATAACGTGGATCATCCGGACATGTTCAAGCTCGCCCTGGTCGAGACCCGTGAACTGCCCACAGTACTGACCGCCAATGGCAACGTTACTCCCGACGTGAACCGCAACATTCACGTGACGTCGCAGGGCTCGGGCCGGGTGGTTGACTTAAAAGTGAAGCTGGGCGATTACGTAAACAAAGGCCACGTGCTCCTCTCGATCTACAGCGCCGACCTGGCGGGAGCATTCTCCGACTATCAGAAGGCATTGGCCGATGAGCGCCTGGCCAAGAAATCTCTGGACCGCGCGCAACTGCTTTATTCTCACGGGGCTCTAGCTGAGAAAGACGTGCAGCAGGCCGAGGATGCGGAAGAAAAAGCCAGAGTGGACGTGCAAAACACCGAGCACCGCGTCCGGATCCTGGGCGGCGATCCCGCTCATCCCGGCTCGTTGATTGATCTCCGCGCCCCGGTTTCGGGAACCATCGTTGAGCAGAACGTATCCGGCTTTGAAGGAATCAAGAGCTTAGATAACAGCCCAAACCTGTTCACGATCGCAGATCTGTCGCAGGTTTGGGTGGTTTGCGATGTCTACGAAAACGATCTGGGCCAGGTTCATCTCCGCGACCCTGCTGAGATTCGATTAAATGCCTATCCTGAGAAGGTCTACCAGGGAAATGTAAACGACATTTCCCGCGTGCTTGATCCGAACATCCGGTCGGCGAAGGTGCGAATCGTATTGCCTAATCCAGACGGGTCTTTACGGCCGAATATGTACGCGGTTGCGACTTTTCGTTCGAAGCTGCAACCGCGCCTGGTGGTGCCGAGCACGGCGGTCATGCGGCTGCAGGACAAAGATTGGCTGTTTCGAAAAGAAGGCCAAAACCAGTTCCGGAAGATCGAAGTCCACACCACAGGCGTCACCGAGGACGGATTCCAACAACTGCAGGATGGCCCGCTGAAAGTCCGCGATGAAATAGTGGCCGACGCGCTGGGGTTCTCGACCAGCGTAGCGGAGCAGGGGAAATGATCCGGTTTCTCATCGACTTCGCCCTCCGCAACCGGATCCTGGTGCTGAGCCTGGCGATCGTTTTGTTTATTTGGGGCATGATTTCTTTTCGCAACCTGCCGATTGAGGCCTACCCCGACGTCGCTGACACCTACACGCAGATCATCTCGCAGTGGCCGGGCCACGCGGCGGAAGAAGTTGAGCAACAAATCACAGTTCGGCTCGAAGTACAACTGAACGGCATCCCCCATATGACCCATCTCCGGTCGGTGTCGCTGGCCGGACTCTCGGTAATCACAATCATTTACGACGATGAAATCAACACTTTTACGGCACGGCAGGAAGTGCTCGACCGACTGGTGCAGGCCACTGTGCCTCAAGGTGTCAACCCAGGCCTCGCGCCCGACTACAGCCCAACCGGCCAGATCATGTTCTACACGCTCACCAGCGCCAATCCCAAGTACGACGTGATGGAACTGAAGACGCTGCAAGACTGGTTTGTGCTGAACCAATTGAAGTCCGTGCCTAACGTGGTGGCCGTCAACATTTTCGGCGGACCAACGCGCGAATACCAGGTTCAACTCGATCCCGGCAAGCTGGTCTCGTATGGCCTATCGATCAGCCAAGTGGAACAGGCGCTCACCAACAACAACCTCAACGCCGGCGGCGGCTTCATCGAGCGCGGAGAGCAAGCGCTCAACGTGCGCGCTGTGGGCTTGATGACGAATACCGATGACATCGGCGCTACGGTGGTGAAGGCGGTGAATGGGACACCGGTGCGAGTTCGCGACCTGGGCGTGGTCGTGCAGGCGCCAAAAGTACGGCTGGGACAGTTGGGCAAGACCATTCGCCACGAAGACGGCACGGTGATTAATGATGACGATGTTGTCGAAGGCATTGTGCTGCTGCGTAAAGGCGCTGAAGCCGATGCAACACTCGATGCGCTTCACCAGAAGATCGCCCAACTGAACAATGGTCTGCTGCCCAAGGGAGTGAAGTTTGTCCCGCACCTGGATCGCAGCGATCTGGTGCACTACACAACTCATACCGTGCTGCGCAACCTGACGGATGGTGTGCTGCTGGTCACACTCATCCTGTTCCTGTTTTTGGGCAATGCACGCAGCGCGCTGATCGTAACCGTCACGATTCCCTTCTCGCTGCTATTTGCTGCCATCCTGCTCGATCTGAATCACATTCCCGCCAACCTGCTATCGCTGGGGGCGCTCGACTTTGGCATGGTCGTGGATGGCTCGGTGGTCATGGTCGAAAACATTTTGCGCCACACCGAACTCGGCCGCGGCAAAAAGACGTTCATTGAAATGATCGGAACGGCCGCGCACGAAGTGCAGAAGCCGGTCTTCTTCGCGCGAATCATCATCATCGTGTCCTATCTTCCCATTTTCACTCTGGAACGCGTGGAAGGCCGCTTGTTCCGGCCGATGGCTTGGACGGTCGCGTTCGCCCTTTTGGGTGCCTTGCTGTTCGCTCTTCTCATTGCGCCCGTTCTCTGCACTTTGTTGTTCAAGGACGACATAAAAGAATGGCGTAACCCCGTGCTCCACTTCCTGCAGGAGCGCTATGCCCGCATCCTCGACTCGTGCTTCGACCATCTGAAAACCACTCTGGGGCTGGGGTTGGCGGCATTCGCTGGCATGTTGTTCCTGGCTTTGAGCGGCATCATCGGGTCAGAGTTTTTGCCTCACCTCGATGAGGGTGCGATTTGGGTTCGCGGCACACTGACGCCAAGCACCGGCCCTTCGTCGAGCATCGCGCTGGCAAAGCAGGCGCGACTGGTGCTGGCGAATTTTCCTGAGGTCAAGCAGGTGGTCAGTCAGGTGGGGCGTCCTGACGACGGCAGTGACGCAAGCGGTTTCTACAATACTGAATTCTTCGTGGACCTGCTGCCACATTCCCAATGGCGCTCGCAATTCAAGACGAAGGACGATTTAATCGCCGCAATGGATGGCGAGTTAAACAAGTTCCCTGGCGTGGACTGGAATTTTTCGCAGCCTATCTCCGACAACGTGGAAGAGGCAGTCAGCGGCGTGAAGGGTGAACTGGCGGTCAAACTCTTTGGTAGCGACTTGAAGGTGCTGGAGCAGAAGGCCAACGAGATTCAAGAGTTGATGGCCAAGATTCCCGGCGTCGCCGACCTGGGGACATTCCAGGTGCGGGGACAACCGAACGTGAATCTGGTGGTGGACCGGGTGGCAGCCGACCGCTTTGGCATCAACGTCAGCGACGTGCAGGACGAAGTCGAAACTGCCGTCGGCGGCAAGGCAGTGAGCCAGATTCTAATCGGCGAGCAACGCTACGACTTGACCGTTCGCTACCAGCAGCCGTTCCGCAAGACGGTTCAGAACATCGCCAACATTCGAATCCTGGCTCCATCGGGTGAGCGGGTTTCGCTGGGTCAGTTGAGCCAGGTCAAACTCGAAGATGGCGCCTCCACCATTTACCGCGAGGGGAATCGACGCTATATCGCGATCAAGTACAGCGTACGCGGCCGCGACCTGGGCAGCACGGTTCGGCAGGCGATCGAAGAAGTATGGCAGAAAGTGGCGCTGCCGGAAGGTTATTATCTCGACTGGACCGGTGAATACGAAAGCCAGCAGCGCGCCAATCGCCGCCTCTCGATCATTGTGCCCATCACGCTTCTGCTGATGTCTTTCATTCTGTATTCCGCATTCGATTCGTGGAAATGGGTCGGACTGATTCTAGCGGTCGTGTCGCTCTCGCCGTTGGGCGGGTTTTTTAGCCTGCTGCTGACGCACACCCATTTTTCGGTTTCATCCGGTCTCGGATTCCTGGCGTTGATCGGCGTGTCAGTCGAGATCGGCGTAATCATGGTCGAGTACATTAACCAGCTTCGCACCCGCGGTATGAATCTCCGCGAAGCGGCCAAGGAAGGCGCATCCCTGCGTTTGCGCCCCATCATGATGACCATGCTGGTGGCGACGTTAGGTTTGCTACCCGCTGCCATGTCGCACGACATCGGTTCTGATTCGCAGCGCCCGTTCGCCATCGTGATTGTCGGCGGGTTAATTGTCGAGTTGTTTATCAGCGTGGTCTTGTTGCCCGCCTTGTATGTCTTCTGGGCACGGCCCGGCGACAAGTTGCCGCCACCAGAGATAGGCTTCATCGAGGAAGGCGAGCGCGTCGACTAATGATTCGACACGTGCCTGGTCACGGCGAGTTCGTGAGTGCGCGCTGCGTGCAGCGGAAAGTCTGGACATCGGCTTCGCGGCGTGGTGCCACAGGAAACGGTTGCCGGCCAGTTCGCCACGGTGCAGGCCACCGAGGAGGCGGTGATCAATGCGATGGTGGCGGCAGAAACCATCACGGGTGTGAAGGGCCATACCGTGATCGCGTTGCCGCACGACCGATTGCGGGAGCTTCTGAAGAAGTACAACCGGCAGGCAAAGTGAGATCGTTTTTACAACGAATGGCGGCTCTGGCAGGAGCATGTGGAACCCGGAACACTTGCTTTATGACGGGGTAACCGTGGAGGCGGCGAGATGACTCCCGGTTTGTCAAATTAACCGGCCAAATCTGTTTGCTCCTTGCTTTTCAGCGAAGCGCCCTAGAATCAAACAGTTAATTTCGACATAACTGGTCCAATCTGTGCACGCGCCCTTAAATCTCTCCATCTGCTTGAGTTACGCCCGCGCGGGCATCATGATTGGCCAGTTATGTCGGCTAACCGCAAGCTGTTCTTTGAGGGTAATTCGGTGGTGCACACTTGCTGCACAGTCGTGCTCGAACATAGCCATTGCCGCCCGACAATGGGGGTCGCACTCCGACTTAAGTTACTGAATCCGAACAGCAGGCCCTGGGACGGTTTAGGCTGCTTATACATGAGGAAACGGAGATTTTGTTCCGGTTGCATAGGGGGTCAGGCGGCTTTGAGGCCGACGGCCTGAACGAGATCGTCAAGTGCGGAGGTAACTCGTTGGTGGAGTCTGTCGAGTTGAGAGAGACGTGGCTGCTGTAGGTTGTGGTCTGCGGGAAAGGGCCGCAGCAAGCCAGCGGTGAGAGGGGCATAGATCTTTTCAAACAATTTCAGGAAGACCAAGCAGATGCGGTAGCCATCAATGAGAGTCGTCCTCACCGATCTTTGGGAGAACGAACGCCGAGTGAGTGATCTTCAGCTGCGCTTAAGGGGTCGGTTTAGCCCGGAAAGACGTTCGGCAGCCTGCGCAAGGGTCAAATCGTCTGGAACTCGCTGGAAGCTGGTTCGAGTCTCATTCTGTTGAACCTCTATGGTCCTGAAGAAGAGAGCCTTGCCTCGCATGTTGATATTCATCGTCGTGATTTCCCAATGGCCCGGTGCGACTTCGGACTGCTTGACATGAAACTGGCCCCCCTTGTCCAGGTGACCGAGTAGGCCACCTCCAAACCTGACTGCATTGGCAAGATGTCCATCAATTTCTGCTAGCCTGCCCTCTTTGCTGGCGATCCAAATCCTGCCTTCCATAGCATGGAAAACTTGTGCTTCGTGCGAAGAAGGACGGAAATTAGGATTTGGTCTGAATCTCAATTCCACCAGTTCTCCTCGGCGTTCTGCATAGTCGGCAATGACGGCATCCGGCAGCATCTTGAGTAGCCGCTCGGTTTTCTCATTGTCCTGCTCTCGATCTCTCTGCATCTTTCCCTGTTCACTCGGATTCTTTAGCAATTTCTGAATACGTTTGTCTTCCCGTGTTGCTTGTTCCGCGGTCAGCGCCTGACCATTCACGGACAACAGGCGGTCAAGATCTCCGTCCTTACTCTCAATGACTTCCCTCTCCGTTTCTTTCTCTTGCTTTCCTGGCATTTCTGTTCTCCGGAGGTACATCCAGTGGCTGCGATCCTGCGCTTGAGCTTTCAGCTCGTTGTCCACGACTTTACGCAGGAGTTCATTTGCAGAGAGTTCTGCGCACACTGACTGCGGAGCGAGAATGAGTCCAGATAAAATGAGTCCAGACAATAGGAAACCCACCGTAATTGCCCGATGACGGTACAGGAGAGACATACGTCTTAGACGAGTTGTGATGGCCCGCCGTTGCATTGAAAGGGCGTATTCCGAATGCGTCAACCTTGGAGTAATCGAGGGGGGATTTCATGGCCGTTTGAAGAGTTGCAGGGACCTGCCGGATAGGGCTCCAAGGCCCTCCGCGGGGCGCGCTTGCATTTTTAGCTGCGCGGTGAAGGTTGGTACGGATAGTGTCTGAACTGCAGCCAGAAAGATTGGACGCCGTTTCATTCTGTGTCGGTCGGAAGATGCTCTGATTCGGCCAATACTTTACTCAATCGCGACTTGCCGATTGCGTCAAATGTACCCGACAATTGTCGGCTTCATCAGCAACTTGGCGATTCGAGACTTGGCTGGCGCCGGTACCTTGAATACCGGTCAAAAGGCGCGTCGCTATTGGTTGAAATGGTTACGCAAGATCCAACCGGCGTTCTCAATTCTTGACAGTTTCTTGGATGTTCAGCCCGACAAATATTGATGCTCTGCCCTTATGGAATCGGTCGTGCACTGCTAGCCTATTTTCCGCACTCTTCCCACTCCCTATACGAGTCTGATACCAGTAATCAGGTCATCAGGTTGATCCTGAGAGATAAGACCGCGCAGATGCTAGTTGGACATCACGTCAGCAAGCGCAGCTCGTGATCAGCTTCGGCGGCCAGATAGAAGCTTTCTCGGCTACAGCGCGTGCTCACCCCGCTCATCGTTGCGGATGCGGATTGCGTCGTCAATGCGCGTCAGAAATATCTTGCCGTCGCCGATCTTCCCCGTGCGCGCGGTGCTGGCAATGGTCTGCACCACCTTATCCACCATACTGTCCACGAGCACCATTTCCAATTTCACCTTGGGGATCAAGTCCACTGTGTATT
>Ga0209217_1000521_pt1 | contig 10801 bp, 8 predicted proteins | sample JacPinW_OM3H0_M2_FD_187957 | JGI IMG/M metagenome (GOLD analysis project Ga0209217, IMG submission 187957) | Forest soil microbial communities from Algoma, Ontario, Canada - Jack Pine, Ontario site 1_JW_OM3H0_M2 (SPAdes) (version 2) | ecosystem: Environmental > Terrestrial > Soil > Boreal...
AAGTGAGACTGCGCGGATCCTCCGTGCTCCGGACCGTCAGAACCATGGTGCGTTCGGCGCCTTGGGCGAGAGGAAGGTAATATTCAGGCTGCGGATCGAGATCGAGACTGCGGTGCCTGATGCTTCGGACAATTCCGACAATCGTCAGCCACTTCGGATTTTTCCGCGGATCATCCAGGGTGATGCGCTTTCCGAGCGCGTCTTTGTTCGGCCAGTATTTTTTCGCAAGTGCATCGTTAACGATTCCGACACCAGGCGCGTCAACGTTGTCCGATTCGGTGAAGAAGCGCCCGCGAAGCAGCGGCGTTTTCAACACTCGCAAATAATCCGGCGTAATGATGCGAAGTTCCTCGTCCGGCGTCGGTTCTTTTCCACCGGTTGATCGGCCCTCGATCGCAAACGAGGAGTCGGTATTGGAGCCGCTTAGCGGGAGGACGATGGTGCAACCAGCCGCCTCCACTCCGGGCAATTGTCGAACGCGACGCAACGCTTCGTTCCAGAAATTTATGATCGCCTGGCCATGGTTGTAGTCAGAACTCCCGCGCGGCGGATATTTCGTGTCCGGGAGATCGATTTCGGCCGTGAGCACGTTGTGTCGATCGAACCCGGGATCGATGTTTTGCACGCGCGCGTAACTTTTCAGCAAGAGCTCTGCGCCAACGAGGAGAACAAGCGCGAGCGCGATTTCTGCGACCACGAGTGAATTGCGAAGCTGATTTCTGCGCGCGCCAGTGGTCGAGGACCGACCGCCTTCCTTGAGTGCTTCGGTCAATGCCGGTTTCGCGCTCGCGAACGCGGGAATCAAGCCGAACAAAATCCCGGTTCCGACCGCAACGACCGCGATAACGACGAGAACAACAAGATCGACATTTACTTCAGCGAGCCGCGGCACGGTGCGCGCGCCAATTTGCTTAAGCAATTCCAGTCCCCAAATCGAAAGAATGATTCCCCCGGCCGCGCCCGCCAGCGCCAGCAACACACTTTCGGTCAGCATTTGCCGAAGTAGACGCCACCTTCCGGCGCCGAGTGCGATTCGAATCGCGAGCTCGCGTTCCCGTGCGCTCGCGCGGGCCAGCAGCATCGTCGCCAGATTCGCACAGGCAATTAGCAACACGAAGATCACCGCGCCGAGCAAAATCGCCAAGCCGGTCCGCATTCCACCAACAACCTGGTCCTGCAGCGGGTAGATTCGAGCCCCGAAACCCGCTCCGCTGTAATTGTCAGGGTACGCGCGAATCCAATCTGCTATGATTGTATCCAGTTCGGCCTGCGCTTTGACCGGTGAAACATCGGACCGCAATCGCGTGATCAGGCCATAACTGCGGTTACCGCGATCCTTCAACTCGGTCGGCGTGAACGCGACCGGTTTCCAAATATCGACGCGTTCCGCGAACTGATTTCCCTGAACACCAAACAGTGGGATCGGAAATTCAAATTTGGCCGGCATGATCCCGATCACGGTGTAATTGCGGCCATTCAAAAGAAGTGATTTGCCGATCAGTGACGGATCGGAATTAAACCGGCGCTTCCAAAGCCGCTCGCTGATCACGATCATGTCATCGTGACCCTGACCTTGTTCTTCGCGGGCAAAGGTGCGGCCTTTGATCGGCTCGACGCCGAGCAGCGGAAATAACGTCGGAGTCACGAGCGCACCGGAGATGCGTTCGGGAACATCACCGCCGCCGAGATTGAATGTTTGATAAGTGAACGACGCGAGCTGGGAACCGCCTTTAAAGGCCTTTTCGAGGTCGAGATATTCCGGAGGAGAAACCGGGATTCGGTCGAGCCCCTGGGTCGCAAATTGTTCCCAAATCAGCGCGAGCTTCGCCGGTTGCTGGTACGGCAGCGGCCGGACCAAGAGCGCGTTGATCAAACTAAAAACGGCGCTGTTCGCGCCAATCGCCAACGCCAGCGTTGCAATCGCGATGATCGTGAACCCGGGACTCTTCGCCAGGCCCCGCAGCGCCACTTTGATCTCGCTCAGCATAATCGCTGGTGGTTGTCGATTTTACATTTCGTTAGGCCGCGATCCGGCTGTCTTCGACAACCCGACCGTCGAACAAGTGGACGGTGCGATCGGCGTGCTGCGCGAACCGCTCGTCGTGTGTGACCATGCAGATGGTCGCGCCGCCGGCGTGCAGTTCCTTAAGCAAATTCATCACTGCTTCACCGTTGCGGGAATCGAGATTTCCAGTCGGCTCGTCCGCGAGCAGGATCGCCGGTTTGCCGGCGAGCGCACGCGCAACTGCCACGCGTTGCTGCTGACCTCCCGAAAGCTGGCTCGGCAAATGTTTCGCGCGATGCGCCATTCCCACGCGATCCAACGCTTGGGTGACCAAGGTTTTCCGGTCGCCCGCGCCCATTCCGCGATAGGTCAGCGGTAATTCAACGTTTTCGAAAACCGTCAGGTCGCCGATCAGATTGAAGCTTTGGAAAATGAAACCGATCTCGCGGTTTCGGATGCGCGCGCGATCGGCAAACGAAAGGTTGGCCACTTCGCCGCCTTTGAGCGCGTAACTGCCGTTCGAAGGCGTGTCGAGCAGACCCAGGATCGACAATAACGTCGATTTGCCGCAGCCCGACGGCCCCGCGATCGAAATATATTCGCCGTCGCGGATGTCCAGATGGATCCCGGACAGCGCGTGCGTTTCGACCTCGTCGGTCAGAAACACTTTGGTCACGGCGTTGAGTTGGATCAACGGAGTTGAGCCGTTTTTGCGCGATGATGTTTGAGGATTTTGTGAGGTTGATGTCATGGTTGGTTTAGTTAAGTCGAATTCGTTCGTGTGAATCCCAGGCGCTGGTATCGGAAAGGATGACCTGATCGCCGGGATTCAGGCCGCTCAGAATTTCAATCGTGTTGACGGAGCTTTTGCCGAGCTTCACCGGCGTGCGCACCGCTTCGTTGCTGCCGGCAACGAGTTTGAACATTCCAACGGTGTTGTTTTCCTGGCCAAACGCCGGCCGGCCGACAAAAACAACGTTGTCGAGTCGTTCGAGCTCGATCGTTCCATCGACACTCAGGTCGGGTCGCGCGCCTTTGGGCAATTCTTCGTCAAACGCGACGTCCACCGTCACAGTGCCCTGCTCCACCGCTGGATCGACGCGTTTGACGTGGCCTTTGACCACTCCGTTACGCGTGTCGATCACCGCCTGCTGATTTGGCTGAATATCTTTCGCCTGCGTCTCCGCGATCTTAATCTGCGCTTTGAGCTTCGATGGATCAGCGACGCGCGCGAGGTTGTCGCCCGGTTTCACCCGCTGACCAACTTGCACGGGCAGCGCTTGCAGGACGCCGGACATTCCAGCCTTCACGTGCAGCCCTTCGACTTGATCGAGTTTTAATTTCGCGAGTTGGTTCGCTTGATCGACCGCGGCTTGTTTCGACGCCAGCTGCGGCTCGATTGAATCGTGCGAGAAGGTCAATCGCTTCTGCTCGATATCATCGCTCTTCTGACATTCGTCCTCTTTGATCTTCGAAGTCTTGTAAACGAGCTCTGCCACCAGACCGTTTTTTGCCAACTGATCGTTGGTCTGGCGCTCCATCTTGGCCTGCTCGTAGGCGGAATGCGCCACGGCAGCTTTGGATTCCTGATCGAGCAGTTCGCGCTGTAATGTGGCTTTCTCCGTCGCAAGCTCAGCCTCCGCAGCTTTCGCCTTCGACTCCGCTTCGTGCGCGCTTTGTTCCAATTCCGGACTGGTCAACTCTAATATAACGTCACCGGCTTCAACTTTTGTTCCCGGCCAGATCAAAATTTTCTCGACGCTTGCTTCCGTCGTCGTGGGAAGCCAACGAAATTCTTCCGGAACGAGCGTGCCCAGCCCGCGGACCTGGCGGACCATCGGGCCTTTTTTCACCGTGTCGATCCAGACACTCGATCGATCTACACTCGGCGCCGCCGGCTTCAAGCGTGACAAGGCGAACGTCGCCAGGATCAATGCGACCGCGCTCGCTGCAATAATTATAATGCGGCGTTTCCGCTTTTTCGCGGCAACGCCTTCGCGGGGAACATCCATGGATGAAAGGCCCGGCGTAAACCCGCTCGGCCTAACGATGGTGGAATCCTCGTCTTTCTGTGGTTGTGGGGTCACGAGTTCCTTAAAACGGCAGGGCGCGGCAAAGTTCGACGACTGCGCTCAGGCCGGCGATGATCGGCACCGCTGCGGTGACGATTAACGTCCCGAAGACTGCGGAGTCGCTCAGGAAGTCGTGGTTCGCTTCGCTATCAAAATAGTCGCGGCTGATGTCGCGCAACGATTTCGACGATGTTTTTGCGCAGCGGCCGGTGAAATTTCCCAGGGTTGCGGTCTGATAATTGTAATCAACGAACGGGAATTTCCGCGCGTTCTTGTTTGTGAGTGTGGTTGGTTTCATAATTTTCTCCCTTTCGTCTCTAGTGAGAAGCGTTTCGACCACTCACTGGATTCAAAAGTTTCTTCATTTCGAATATCCCTATTGCAATGGCCGTGCCACGCGCCAAAACAAAGTCACAAGTCGCTGATGATCAGCGACTAAAAGTTCTCCGCGTTTTTTGATCAATCGCAAAGTGATCCGCTTCTGGGACAACGCCGTCCCGATTTCGGGACAAAAAATGTCGGGCCGGCTCGGACTTATTTTGGTAAACGCAACATCGCTTCCGCGCCAGTGCGATCGTTTCGATTCGCTAGACTCAGCGTTCCGCTGTGCGCTTCCGCGATTTGCCGGCTGAGTGTTAATCCGATGCCGGAACCGCCGGGTTTCGTGGTGAAGAACGGCACAAACAAATTTGTCGGGTTCATGATCCCCTCGCCTTCATCACGAACGATCACTTCGACGCAATCGCCGTCTTCGCGCCACCGAATCGTGACGGCTCCCTTGGTCTCGAGTGCGGCGTCCACTGCATTGTGCACGAGATTGATCAGGACCTGTTCGATCTGCGCCGCGTCTGCGTGAATTTGCAGCTTCGGTCCGGGAACAACTTGAACTTTGAGTCGCGGCTCGAGATTCACCACGCGCTGCACCAGCTCGCCAAGATCGACATCTTCCTTTTGCGGCGGCGGCAATTTCGCCAGACGCGTGTAGGCCTGCATGAACCGGCTCAGCGAATCGGCGCGCGACGCGATCGATTTTAATCCGCTTTCGGCGTCGTCTTTCCAATCGCGCGGCATTGGCTCGCGGCGAAGTAGCGTTTCCAAACTTCCGGCCAGCGATTTGATCGGCGCGAGCGAATTGTTCATTTCATGACCGAGCACGCGGACAAGACGTTGCCAGGCACGGCGCTCTTCTTCGCGCAGCGTGCGACTCAAATCGGTCAGCACCAGCAGCTCATGCGGCAAACCGTGTTCGCGAAATGTGCTTCGCCGTACGCCCCAACGACCGGACCCACCAGGAAACGACAACGTCAGCGGCTCGTCTTCATCGACATCGTAACAAGCGGCCAGTCCGAGATCATCGGCGCTTCGGCCTAACAATTTGTCCATCGATTGCCCAAGGAGATTTTCGCCGGCGCGATTGACCAAGCGCAGACGCCGATCGGGATCGAACGTGAAAACCGCCACGTCGATCTCAGCCATGATCGTGCGCAAGAGCGCGGTTGCTTCGAACGCGCCGAGGCGTTGCACCCGCAATGTTTCGCCGAGCGTATTGACCTCGAGCAGCACTTCGCCCAACGCATCGTCTGCTCGCGCGCCGCGGGCGCGAATCGAGTAATCACCTTCCCGCAACGCCGCCAGTAGATTGCTCATCGTTTGCAGCGGATGCACCACATGATCGCGCGCGGCTGAAATGAATCCGGCTGCGAAGGTGAGAATCAAGATCGCGAGCGTCCATTGCACTTTGGCGCTGAAATCGCCGAACCATAAGATCAAGATCACGGTGATCATGGCCGGCGCGACCGCGCCCAGGATCAACCACGTCAACTTGCCCTGATGCGAAAACCGGTATCGATCTTTCGGCCCGCGTCTCATCAAAATGAAAATCTGAAAACGGAAAACTGAAAGCTGAAACGGTTAGAGGCCATACTGTTGTAAGCGCCGGTAAAACGCGCTCCGACTCAGGCCGAGCGCTTCGGCCGCTTTCCGCGCGTTGCCGTTGTTTCGGGCGAGCGCTTTTTTGATCAGGAACGCTTCCACTTCTTCCAGACTCATGTCTTCCAGGGTTTTCGATTCGCCTCCGCCAGTTGTTAGGCCGAGATCGGCCGACTTGAGATGTGAACCTCGCGACATCAGGACCGCGCGCTCAATCACGTGATCGAGCTCGCGCACGTTTCCGGGAAACGAATGTTGCAACAATCGGTCGCGCGCGGTTTCGTCAAACCCGACCATTTTCTTGCGATATCGTTGCGAATGTTGCAGCAGAAAATGATTCGCTAGTGGAATGATATCTTCGCGCCGGTCGCGTAACGGCGGCAGCGCGATCTCGATCGTATTCAGTCGAAAAAGTAAATCCTGCCGGAAACGCCCGGCCGCGACTTCATCCGCGAGGTTCGAGTTGGTCGCAGAAATGATCCGCACATTCGCGTGCAAAGTTTTCGATGAACCGACGCGCTCGAACTCGCCGGTCTCGATCACGCGGAGCAATTTCGGCTGTTGGTTGAGGGGAATGTTCGCGATTTCATCCATGAACAGCGAGCTTTCGTCGGCCAGCTCGAACCGTCCCGCGCGATCGCTCTTTGCGTCGGTGAACGCGCCTTTGACGTGACCGAACAGTTCGCTCTCGAAAAGTGTTTCCGAAAGTCCGCCCATGTTCACCGTGATCATGCTGTGCGACGCGCGCGGCGAGAGCGCGTGCAACGCTTGCGCGACCAGACTTTTGCCGGTGCCGTTTTCGCCGGTGATGAGCACGTTCGCGTCCGACGGCGCCACTCGCGAGATCATCTCGACGACCGGCCGCATCGACGGCGCGTCCGCAATCATGTTCGGAACGTTTCCGCCGAGGAGCTTGTTGGCCGCTTCCAGTTTCCGGCCTTTGCGCAACGCGCTCGCCAGCTCCATCTGCGTCCGCACAATCGTGAGCAGGCGCTCGTTGTCCCACGGTTTCGGAACGAAATCGCGCGCACCACGTTTCATCGCTTCGACCGCAAGATCGATCGTCGCCCACGCCGTCATCACCACGATCGGCAGCGTGTTGTCGAGCGCCTGAATTTTTGGAATGACTTCGAGCCCTTCCTGACCCGAGGTCGTGTCGCGCGTGTAATTCAGGTCCATCATCAGCAGCGCGTAATCGCGTTGCTGAAGGGCGTTAAAAATCCCGCTGACCGAAGTGACCGACTCGGTTTGATGCCCCTCGCCTTTGAGCAAAATCCGCAGCGCTTCCAGCACATCGCGCTGGTCATCGGCAATAAGGACCCGGCTCACCGGCTAACTCTCAACCGCGAATCCTGCGAACTGTCAATCCCGACAACTGCGCGGTACTTTTGTTTTCCTGTCATTCCGAGCGAAGTCGAGGAATCTCTTACTGTTTCCCGAAATATCTAGAGATGTCTCGACTCCGCTCGAGATGACAAAGCAGAGGCGCTCGCCGCGGCAAGCGCCTCTACAACTTTGTCCGATTAATAACGGGCCATTCGCGTCACGGCGACGATCATCGAAATAATTGGCCAGGTGGTGACTACCGCGATCACGGTGAAGACTAAAAAGTTAGTCACATAATCCCGGCTCATTTCCGCACCGAAAAACTCATGGCTTAATCTGTAGAACGCAGGCGACTTCCGGGCCGGCCGGCCGTCGGGGATCTTTGCATCCGCCGTCGGTTGATAATTGTAATCCGTTAACGGAAAGCTCTGGTGAGCGTTCTGGTTGTGACTGATTTGAGGTGTTGGTTTCATAAATCTCTAAAATTGTTAAGTGTTGTTCCCGAATGCGGTTCGGGATACCGGCGCAAAAACCCGCGCGTGGTTTGAGATTCGACCACTGGGGTGCCGCGAAAGTGCGGGCTCCAACTTGGCGAGATCGAACGAGCCTTTACTCAGCCTGCCCAACCAGGCGGGCAGCGCGAATCGGCACGTCGATCAAATTCATCTCTACTTACTTACAGCCATTCGCGTACCTGTCCAGCAAGCCGGGGCGTCTTCAGCCATAAACCCTTCTGGTCGTGCGAGAAACGATTATGAATTTTTTGGACGATCCTGCTCAGCTCTTGCCGAGGGAGGCAGTTGTCTCTCTTTTGAGACACTGGCGCCATGGCGGAGGCGTGACAGGGTTTTTCCCGGTGATACCGTGCGCGAGATGGAAGCTGCCGACTGGGCATCGGGGAGAAGTTGAGAGGTTGAATTGTTGAGGTGTTTAGATCGGAAATGGAACTATGCGTTTCGGACGAATTCCTCAACGGTCAGTCCGGCTGCGCGAATCAACGCGCGGAGAGTTCCGCGCGCGACTTCTTTGTGATCGGGCACTGAAAGCGTCGCACGCGCTCCTTCTTTCACGAGAATGATGTGACTTCCGCGTTGTCGAGCGACTTGCCAACCGAGTTTTTCGAAAATACAAACGAGTTCGCGTCCACTCAGCAATGGAATCTGTGGCATTCAACGCGAGCGTAGGATGCGAAAATTTATTCGCCAACTTTTTCTCAACCCCACTCCGCTTAAACCGCTACCTCGACATCTGAAGTTTCGAACGTCAGCGGCATTCCGCGCTCGGCGCGGACCTCAAGACAGAGCGAGATCGCTTCCTTGATGTTCGCCATCGCTTCCTCGCGGGTCTTGCCTTGGCTCACGCAGCCTGGAATCGCCGGACACTCGACGATCCACATCTTGTCCTCGTCCTGGTAGATGACGGTTGGAAACTTCATCGCTTGATTGTGGCACATTGTAGCACTTTGTGAACCTTTGTGAACACTGTGTGCACATCGGGCAGGTCCTGAGTCGACGGTCGTAGACCACCGCTACAGTTGCTGATATTTTGCGCAAGATGGAATCGCCTGACTGGGGGTCGCTTAGCGACCAAGACCTCCTCGAGCGCCGGATTTCGAAATTGGGTCTGACGCTTGAGACGACACCGCTCGAACCGTTGATCCAGCAACTTTACGCTGAGCTTTCAGCCAAGGGGCTCGCGTTTCATCCGCCAACGCACATCGGCGATGAATGGTTCGTGCCGATCGGTGTCCCGGCGATCTTTGTTCCGTTCTTCCTCGTGCATGATCGGCTGCGGGCGCTGGAGCGGTCAATGATGCTCGAAGTCGAGGGCGAGACGCCGGAGTGGTTCATGAAATTGATGCGGCACGAGGCCGGGCACGCCTACATGTATGCTTATCGGTTGACCCGCAAAAAAAGGTGGCAGGAGATGTTCGGGCAAACGTCGGATGAAGAGACGCCGAGCTTCTATCGGCCGCGCCCGTTCAGCCGCAGCTATGTGATGCATCTCGATGATTGGTACGCGCAGGCGCATCCGGACGAAGATTTCGCCGAGACGTTCGCGATCTGGCTGACCCCGGATTTTGACTGGCGCAAGCGTTATGCCGGCTGGAAAGCGCTGCAAAAACTCGAATACATCGATGAATTGATGGGCTCGCTAAAAGGCAAGCCGCCGGTGAACGCCCCGAAATTTCGTGTGGCCGATTACAATTTTCTCAACGTCAAACTCAAGACCTATTACGCGCGTAAACGAAAACTCTACGAAGAGATGTATCCCGGCTTCTACGATGTCGATCTTAAGCAGTTGTTTTCCGCAACGAGCGGGATCAGAGCGAGTTCGTATCTGCGCCAGCGGCGGCGGCGGTTGATGAATTCGGTGACCCAGTGGACGAACGAGAAAAAGTTTCGGGTAAATAAACTGCTCACTCGTTTGATCGATCGCAGCGACGAGCTCGGCCTTCGCGTGCAGAACGACGATCCGCAGCAGGATTTTCGCGTCGCTTCCTACATCACGACGCTGGTGATGAATTATCTTTTCACCGGCAAGTTCAAGCGCACCAAATAACGACCGTGAAAAAGAGACTCAAAGTCCTGGTGCTTTTCGACGGCGTCCGCCCGACCAAAATCGACGAGGACTTGAGCAAGGAAATGAAGACGGAGGATTGGAAAACCGAGGCGAACGTGATGACCGCGCTGGGCGAGCTCGGTCACACCGCCGAGCATCTCGCTATCTTTGACGATGTCGATCTTGTCCGGCAAAAGATGGAGAGCTTCGAGCCGGACGTTCTTTTCAATCTGGTCGAGCAATTCAAAAACAATCCCGGCTTCGACCAGAACATCGTTTCGCTTCTTGAAATGCAAGGCGTGCCGTTTACCGGTTGCGGTGCGACTGGTCTTACTCTTTGCAAACACAAGGGAATCTCAAAAAAGATTCTCGGCCATCACGGAATCCCGACGCCGAATTTCGTGGTCATTCCGCGCGGGCAACGGATCGGAAGGCCGCGGCAATTGAAGTTTCCAATTTTGGTGAAGCCAGTGAAAGAAGAGGCGTCCTACGGAATTTCCCAGGCGTCGTTCGCTCAAAACGAGGAGCAGTTCCGCGAACGGATCGCGTTCATCCATGAGAAACACAACTCCGACGCGATCGCGGAGGAATACATCGAAGGCCGCGAGCTGTATGTGAGCTTGATGGGCAATACGCGGTTGAATGTGTTTCCGATCCGCGAGCTCGTGTTTCGCGAAGTGTCGCCGAACGAACCGAAGATCGCGACTTACAAGGCGAAGTGGGACGAGGAATATCGCAAACGCTGGGGGTTGGAGAACCAGTTCGCTGAAGATCTCGATCCGGCGCTGGTCACGGAGATCGAGCAAACGTGCAAAGACATTTATCGTTTGCTCACGATCGACGGCTACGCGCGGATCGATTTGCGACTCGCAGCGGACAATAAAATTTATTTCATCGAGGCGAACCC
>Ga0209217_1000522_pt1 | contig 10789 bp, 6 predicted proteins | sample JacPinW_OM3H0_M2_FD_187957 | JGI IMG/M metagenome (GOLD analysis project Ga0209217, IMG submission 187957) | Forest soil microbial communities from Algoma, Ontario, Canada - Jack Pine, Ontario site 1_JW_OM3H0_M2 (SPAdes) (version 2) | ecosystem: Environmental > Terrestrial > Soil > Boreal...
TACAGGTCCGGTGTAGACGGTCGAGAGCGGACTTCACCAGGATCACCCGCCGAAAGTTGTCCAGTGCTTACCAAGGAAGCCGCGAATAAGTTAGAGATTTTGAACGGATGACGGGCAACCGTTCCATAATCCCAATAAGGTAAGAGTTGCCGACTACACGCCCACAATCCTGGGAGAGTAGAATCACCTCTGAGTCCAAGAGCGAGATTCGAGGCGGAGAATTGCCTCCCAAGCGAACACTGTCCATTGCGAAACGTGAAGCAGCCACAGTATTCGCACTAAAGAAGGCCTTCTGCTGCGCACGGCTACTTGTCTCACTCCCGCTGTTGCTGCTCTTTTGTGGAGGCGGGAGCAACAGTGGGGGGATGGTATGTAATGCACAACAAGGGACGACCTGCCAGGCCCTGACCGTTAACGGCGTGACTCGGACGTACTTGCTGCATGTTCCGTCCAATTTTCAGAAGAGCACCGGCGCTCTCGTCATCGTTCTGCACGGATCAGGGGGCAACGGACTGGGAATGGAAATTGGGACCGGCTTCAGTACGCTGGCGGATCAAGCTGGGTTTGCAGTTGCGTATCCAGACGGCTTGCTCGAGTCGAATGGCGGGCAAACGAATTGGGCATATTTCTTCAACGACTTCAACGATGATGTAGGCTTCTTTCGCCAACTCATCAATACCCTGCAGGCGAGCGTCGGGCCTGATCCCAAGAGAATTTACGTCACTGGCCTTTCGTCTGGGGCCTTGATGTCCCACCGCCTCGGTGTGCAGCTCTCCGATCTCGTAGCTGCTATTGGTGTGGTGGAGGGCACTCTCTTTTTGAAGGGGAATCCACCACATGTACCTTCTGCGGTCGGGCCGGTTTCTGTTCTGATCCTTCACGGCGATCAGGACACAACCATCCTATATTGCGGCACTCCAGTCGACGCGTCCCAGGAGCAGTCGTTCAACTACTGGAGTGGCAATTTGGCGGACAGCTGTTCAAAATTCGACACACCAGCTGCGTTGTGCGATGGCCAGGGAAACATCACCGCGGTGGTTGAGAAGGATGCCACGAATTGCAGTGGGAGTACGGAAGTAAAATTTTACAAGCTGATTGGAGGAATACACACCTGGTATACCGTCCCCATGAATGTTTCCGGTCAGCTCCCTTTCAACCCTGACTTCAATTCGAATACGGGTATTACGACGAGGGATATTTTGTGGAGCTTCTTTTCCACGCACCCCAAACCATGAGCTCCGCTCCGCAGCGGTTTGTACCCGAGAAGTCGGCTACCCGCAGATGTGGTCCGCCCTGTCACGTTTTGCCGTTTGCGCCTGGATCACGGCCAAACCGGAAGTTGACCGCCGACGAGGTCTTGAGTAGCTGGATTACTTCCGATTAGCTGACAACACACCCAGAATCGTGGCATCCTCTCCAACCTGCCGCGCAGGCTATAATTGCGCGCACCCATGGCTCTGACCTCTGGCACGAAACTCGGCCCTTATGAAATTCAGTCGCCGCTGGGGGCAGGCGGCATGGGTGAGGTGTATCGTGCGCGCGACACCCGGCTCGATCGTGAGGTCGCGATCAAAGTACTTCCTTCGCACTTAAGTCAGAACCCCGACCTGCGGGCCCGTTTCGAACGCGAGGCCAGGGCCATTTCTGGACTGCAACACCCCAATATCTGTGTTCTCTATGACGTCGGCCGCCAGGATGGCTTGGATTTCCTGGTGATGGAGTACCTGGAGGGCGAAACCCTGGCCGTGCGCCTGGCGCGCAAGCCGATGACACCGGACGAAACTCTGCGCATCGGAATCGAAGTTGCCGATGCTTTGGACAAGGCGCACCACAGCGGCATCGTCCACCGCGACCTGAAGCCCGGCAACGTGATGCTGACCAAGGGCGGAGCCAAGTTGATGGACTTTGGACTCGCCAAGCTGCAGGCGTTCGCGGCCGGCGCGCAGTCTGGCACACCGGCGTTCTCCGCGGTGGCCACCTTGCCGAGTATGGCCTCCCCGATCACGGTCGCCGGAACCGTGGTGGGCACGGTGCAGTACATGAGTCCGGAGCAGATTCAGGGGAAAGAAGCCGATGCGCGCAGCGACATCTTTGCTTTTGGCGCCATGCTGTACGAGATGCTGACCGGCAAGCGCGCCTTCGAAGGCAAGAGCCAGCTTTCGGTGGCGAGCGCAGTGCTGGAGAAAGACCCGGAGCCGATCTCGGCGGTGCAGCCCCTCACACCTCCGGCGCTGGAGCACCTGGTGCGGACCTGCCTGGCGAAAGAGCCGGACCAGCGTTTTCAGAGCGCGCACGACTTGAAACTGCAGTTGCAGTGGATTACGGCGGGTGGCAGCCAGGTGGGGGCGCCGGCGGTAGTGGTCTCGCACCGAAAGAACCGGCAGAAAATCCTGGCCGCCGCGACAGCCTTGGGATGGATCGTGGCTGTCGCCGCGGTAGTCCTGGCCGCGATGTATGCGAACCGGCTGACTTCGGCGCAGAAACTGGTGCGGGCGCAGATCGGGCGGCCGGCCGGCTTTGATTTCGAGCCTGTTTTTAATGGAGCGCCGGTGGTGTCGCCGGATGGGCAACAGATCGCGTTCGTCGCGTTGAAGGACAACAAGAGCAGCATCTTTGTTCAGCGGCTAAGCACGGGGAAGGCGGAGCCACTGGCAGGCACAGACGAAGGCATCTACCCCTTCTGGTCTTCAGACGGGAAGTACCTCGGCTTTTTTTCTAATGGCAAGCTGAGAAAGATCGAGGCCGCCGGCGGACCTGTGCAAGCGCTGTGTGACGCCCCCGAAGGACGGGGCGGCGCCTGGAGCGAGCAGGGCACCATCCTCTTCGCGCCGAACATTAACGGTCCACTCCGGCGTGTGTCCGATGGCGGCGGTACGCCCGAGGATGCGACTCCAGCACACAAGGACGATAAGGAGTTCACTAATCGCAATCCCTACTTCCTGCCCGATGGAAAACACTTTCTTTTCGTACAGCGGTCTGGAAAAGACTCCCAGGGAAGCGTGCTTGCCGGATCGCTCGACGGGGGTGAACCCAAACAGATTTTGCCCATTGGATCCAACGTCGCCTATAGCAACGGCTACCTGTTTTACGTCAAGGACAGCACTTTGATGGGACAGCGGTTTGACGCGGCCGCACTGCGTTTCAATGGCAAGCCCATCCCGATCGCAGAGTCAATCGAGTATTACAACGACCGGAACATCGGATTCTTTTCCGTATCTCAGAATATTCTGGTGTATCGTCACGCATCCTTGGAGAATCGTGAGTTAGTTTGGCTGGACGCGACAGGGAAAGAATCCGAGCACTGGGGTGAGCCGGCTCCTTACAGCGGGGGAACTTTCTCCACAGGCAGTCGCATGGCGGTTCTGTTCCGCGACAACCCGGACGGGCATGGGAACAGTCTGTGGCTGGCGGACACAGAGCGTAAGACGATCACCCGGCTCACTCCAGATTCAGAACTGGAAAACAGGGGGGTAGTGTCCGCTGACGGGAAGAGTGCATTGACTACTGCCACCAGCGGCTACCACAGCGTACTGGTCGAACGCTCGTTAATCTCTTCCGGCAAGGAGGAACAGCTGGCTGAGGTGGGCGATTGGCTCTCCGTGGCGGGCCAGTCAAGCGATGGGCGGTACGCGATCTTATCCATGCAGGATGCCAAGACCGGCTTCGACGTCTATTCTATGGACCTCACCGGCGATCGCAAGCTGGTGCCGGTGCTCAACAGTTCCTACGATGAGGGCGACCCCAAGCTTTCCCCTGATAACAAGTGGCTGGCCTACACCTCCAATGAAAACGGTGGTCGGGAACTTTATGTGACCCCCTTCCCTGGGGGCGGTTCCAAGTGGCAAGTCTCCAATGGCGGGGTTCCCGCATTTTCAGACAATAGTATGAGTGTGGCGGACTGGTCCCCCGACGGCAAGAGCTTGCACTACCGCCAAGGAGACAAGATTTACGAGGTGGAAGCCAGCACCGGCGGGAACAAGCCGGAGTTCTCGGCGCCCAAGGAACTGATGAGCATCCCCCACGACGTGGATCTTGTTTCCATTATGCCCGACGGCAAGCGTACTCTGGCCACCCGCCCGGTCGGCCAGCACAGCGCGTCCCCCATGGCTCTGGTCCTCAACTGGCAGCACTTGCTGCAGTGAGGGACCGCTTGCTCTGCATTTTATCGTGTGGCTAGATCGGAAACATCTAGATGTCGGTTAACGCGACAGGGTCTACCGCCTGCGTTCCACTTGGAGGTACGGTCGGCCACGCGTCGAAGTGACCTCCTTCGCAGCCGATGGGCGGTACCTCTCGGGATTGTTCCCGAGTCACGGGCAAACAGGAAGGAACCGAATTGTCGGGTCGGAGGAGGCGCGCTTACGCGCTAGCCGAAGTTCGTCACCAAGGGTTGCCGACCACTCACCCGGCGCCCCTTCGGCCAATGTTAGGAAAGCCGTCCAGCACAAAGGCACCGTTGGGCCAACGAAATAAAACCCATCGGCTTGCATATTGAGTCCGCTATACTGCTCCCTCCCCATCTTCTCGTCCGGAGAACCTGAGTGAAGCGAATTGCCCTCGCCGTTATTCTGCTTGTGTCCATTCAACTGGCTGCGCAGACCAGCTCGATCGCAACCCCTTCTTCGAATCCGAAGGTCAGAGCAATTACTGCATTCGTCCGGCTGGACAGAGAAACATACCAAAAGCAAATTGCCGACGCTCTCGTAGTCTTGCGAAAGGCCAAGGCCGATTTTGAATCCGCCGGCTATGAAGTGGAAACGATACGCGTGACCACGCAACCCCTGGCGGAGCTCGTCGCCGATATGCCAGAGGATCGGGCGCTGGCATTTCTCACTCAGTTTGACCAGCTCTCCGCCAAAGAAAAATTCATTCCTAACGTTGGACCGGGCATGATGCACGAGATCGACGATCCTGCGACGATGCACCTGCTGGAGAAAGCTCTCTCGACTCTGGCGAACATCGAGGGCAGCGCCATCATCGCGGATGACGCCGGCATTCATTGGAAGACGATTCGTCGCACCGCAGAACTTGTGAAATATGTCAGCGAGCACAGTTCCCGCAGCCAGGGAACGTTCAACTTCACTGCCACCGCCATGCTGAAGCCGTTGTCACCATTCTTCCCCGGCTCCTACCACACCGGCTCCGGCAAACAATTTGCCATTGGTTTCGAAGGTGCCAATGTTGTGCGCGACGTTTTCGTGAGGGACAAAGGAAACGCTGAGGCTGCCGTCGCCGACCTGACTGCTGCGCTGACGAAACATGCATCCGTCGCAGACGCGGTAGGCAACAAGGTGGCTGCAGAGACAGGTTGGAACTACGTGGGAGTCGACCCTACCCCCGCGCCTCTCGGGGACGTTTCCATCGGGGCCGCCATCGAAGCATTTACTGGCGCCAAATTCGGCTCCAGCGGAACCCTCACTGCGGCTCGTATCATCACCACTGCGGTCAAGGCTGTGCCACTGAAACAAGTCGGCTATTCCGGACTGATGGTACCGGTTATGGAGGACAAGCGTTTAGCACAACGCTGGGCTGAGTCCACCTACAACATCGACTCCCTGCTCGCTTACTCGGCCGTTTGTGGCACCGGCCTGGATACGATCCCGCTCCCCGGCGAGATCAGCCTCGATCAAATGGAACGTATCTTCGCTGACGTTGCTTCGCTCGCGACGAAGTGGAACAAACCACTCTCGGCTCGTCTGCAGCCTATTCCGAACAAGAAGCCGGGCGATCAGACCGACTTTCAGGATCCGTACTTGTTCAACACTACAGTGCACCAGCTGCCCTAGTTGCTTTGTCCGCTTGCTAGCCATGCTGCGAACCCTCGCAGAGTGAAATGCCGGTGCCGGGTGGCCGGAGGTCTTGATTCTGAGACGTGCTGGGCAGAAACAATAATTTCAGCAGCCTGTCTATGAATACCACCCGCAGCACGGGCAATTCGGGAAGCGATTTCCAGGAGACCCGATCACGCCATTACTACCTTCACGGCGAGTTTCTCTCGATTCCGCCCGAGTGACGGGCTACTCTTACCTAACCCGGTAGGGTAAGGTTTGCCGACTATCGGGACCTGACCGAGATGGTGGGGCCATCCACTCAGGGAACGTTATGCGCTTAGGCGGCGACCATTTCCAGAACCGAATATGGGCTCAGGGTTTCCACCATGCGCTCCAACCGAAGAGCGCACTTTGCAGCCAATCTGGCGTATTCCTCCTGAGTGCGCTCCATGCCGCCGGGGAGCGCCATCATGGCAATGTCGAGTTCCTTCGAGAGATGCGGCCCCGGCGCGTCTGGAACGACCGTTTCGATGATCAGCACTCGCGCGCGCGCCGGCATAGCTCGTCGGATCGCCGATAAGATCTTGATGGATTCCGCGTCAGGCCAGTCGTGGATGATATTCATCAGCAAGTAGGCGTCCGCTTTGGGCATGGAGTCGGTGAAGAAATTGCCACCTACCACAGTGAGTTTTTCCCCGCTTTCGGGCGCGACCTCCGCCACCACGTGCGGCTGATCGAAGAGGATTCCCTGCGTCTTCGTCGAATTCTTCAAGATGGCGCGCAGCAGGTGGCCGCGTCCGCCGGCAATGTCGGCAATGGTTGCAAATTGCGAGAAATCATACGCGGGCAGTATGGCTGCGATATCGCGGTGCGATTTCGAAGTCATGGCCGAGTCGAAAATGCGGCTTTCCTTAGGGTGCTTGGCCAGATACTCGAAGACTCCCTCAGGGTGGCGCTTAGCAAACGCACACTCCCCCGTGCGCAGCGAATGTTCCAGATCCTCAAACGCACTCCAGAACACCGGGAGGCCGAGCATGCGGACATAGTCCCGAAGAGATTCAGGATGGTTGGAGCGAAGAAAGCGCGATACCTCGGTATGATTCCAAGTTCCATTTTTCCATTCGAAGATCCCAACCGAGGCCAGCAGGCGCAGCACGCGGTACAAAGCTTGCGGCTGGGTCGCGGTGGCTTTGGCAAGCGCCTCGGTAGATTGCGGCTGGTCGCCGATGGCATCGGCCACTCCCAGCTCGGCTACGACGTGCAGGCATCGCGACACCCAGCACGCGGTGGTGAACTGCATGAGTTGGATGTTCGCGGGGCTCGGCGGCGTTGCGGCGCTGGGCAAAACGGTGCTCGCGTTCATGTGTATCACCTTTCGGAAAGCGTAAGAGAATAAGTTGCGCGATTATAGCCTAACGTTTCCCTCGCAGTTCTTCTTCACGTGACATGACCGAAGCCCGACTAACGGGCAACTCTGACGTAACCAGATTAGGGAAGGATTGCCGACCATCCGGGAGTGATTGCGACGCGATCGTGCCGCCCCGTGCCGCCCCGTGCCGCCCCGCCTTCCGTTGACTGGCGAATGCGGCGTCCGTAAGATGAAGCGACCCGAAAGCCAAGAATTTTCTGATGATCGACCAAACCATCTCGCACTACCGCATTGTCGAGAAAGTCGGCGGCGGCGGCATGGGCGTGGTGTACAAGGCTGAGGACACCGAGCTTGGGCGCTTCGTGGCGCTGAAGTTTCTCCCCGAAGCTCTGGCGCAAGATCCGCAGGCATTGGAACGTTTCCGCCGCGAAGCACGCGCAGCTTCTGCCCTGAACCATCCCAACATCTGCACCATCTACGAGATCGGCAAGCATGATGGTCGTTCCTTCATCGCCATGGAGTTTCTGGAGGGCCTGACGCTGAAGCACCGCATTGCGGGGCGTCCGCTGGAAACGGACGTTTTTCTTCCCATCGCCATCGACATCGCCGACGCACTCGACGCCGCCCACGCAAAAGGGATCGTTCACCGCGACATCAAGCCCGCGAACATCTTTATAACCAAGCGTGCGCACGCTAAGATTCTCGATTTCGGGCTGGCGAAAGTGGCGCTTGCGGGCACTTCTTCGAGCCAAATTGCATTGGCGAATACGCTGACGGAGATCGACTCCCAGCAACTGACGAGCGCGGGTACGATGCTGGGCACGGTGGCATACATGTCGCCTGAGCAGATTCGTGCGAAAGAACTGGATGCGCGGAGCGATCTGTTTTCGTTCGGCGCGGTGTTGTACGAGATGGCGACGGGCAGTATTCCATTCGAAGGCTCAAGCTCTGGAGAAATATGCGGCGCGATCCTACACCAGAAACCGCGGCCCGCGTCGGATTTCAATCCGCAACTTCTGCCGCAGATCGAAACGATCATCGGCAAGGCATTGGAGAAGGACCGCAATCTGCGCTATCAGAGCGCGGGGGAGATGCGAGCCGACCTCCAACGGCTGAAGCGGGACACAGAGTCGGGACGGTCCGCCGCCCAATCTGCGGGGAGTGCTGAATTTTCAGCAGTGGCCAGGACCGATAGCGTCCGGCGGGAGACGGCCACCTCCCAAACGGGCATCTCCCAAACCGGGCGGCCTAAATGGAGAAATTGGGCGTTCGCTGGCGGGGGATTGGGTCTTCTCGTCATTGCGTTCCTCATGTATCGGGAGTCTCGCCCTCTCCCGCCCCCCAAGGTGTCAGGCTACGTCCCAGTCACTCACGACGGTCACCGAAAGAGTCTGGTCGGTACGGACGGGTCGCGTATTTTTTTTAATGAATATCCCGCGTCGGTTTCTCTCATCGCGCAGGTGTCGGGCTCCGGTGGAGAGGTAGCACACGTCTCAGTTCCCTCACCAACAATGTCATTGCTTGCAGTTTCTCCCGACGGGGCAACCCTGCTTGTGGCGGACGAGGTAGGCCAGACCGCATTCCATGGACCGCTGTGGGGAGTGCCGGTGCTCGGCGGGTCACCTCGCAGGCTGGGAGAGGCCGCAGGGCAGGCCGCTGCCTGGTCTCCTGATGGGCAAACGATGGTTTACGCCGACGGACACGACTTAATCCTGGCAAAGAACGACGGTTCCCAACCACGCAAGCTCGTCTCCGCGCCAGATCTAGCCTATTATCCCGCCTGGTCGCCGGACGGAACCGTGATTCGATTTAACGTCGCGCCTGTGGGGGCTGCGACGCCAATTGGCACTCTTTACCAGGTCGCGGTCAACGGGACGAATTTGCAGCCCCTGGTTCCCGGCTGGCATTCTCCTCCGGAGGAGTGTTGCGGCCAATGGACTCCCGACGGGAGGTACTTTGTTTTTCAGTCACAAGGCAATATCTGGGCTCGCGCGGAAAAGGGAAACATATTTGGAAATACCAATGGCCAACCCGTCCAGTTGACATCCGGGCCGATGAGTTTCTCTTCGCCTTTGCCCAGCAAAGATGGCAAAAAGCTGTTCGTGGTGGGAGCACTGGCGCGTGGGGAGTTGGTTCGCTATGACACCAGGTCAGCGGAGTTTATTCCATTTCTTTCCGGAATTTCAGCAGATAGCGTCAGCTTTTCTAAAGATGGTCAGTGGGTGGCTTACGTCAACTTCCCGGAGGGAACGCTCTGGAGAAGCAAATCGGACGGCAGCCAGAGAATTCAGCTCACCTACCCGCCGCTCACCGCCGTGATGCCCAGCTGGTCGCCCGACGGCCAACAAATCGTTTTCTATGCCTTTTCCGGCCCCAAGCCGAAGATTTACACCATTGCGACCCAGGGGGGAACGCCGCGCGAAGTAATACCCGGGGACCCCAAAGAGGAGTGGGACCCGACCTGGTCCCCCGACGGGACCAGAATTGCCTTCGGCAGCGGATCAACTGATCCGAACAGTACCATCCTCATCCTTGATGTTAGGACCAATCAAGTCTCGACCCTGCCTGGATCAAAGGGTTTATTCTCCCCGCGCTGGTCGCCCGACGGACGCTATCTCATCGCCTTGCCTTTCGCATCCCATAGCCTCATGCTTTTCGATTTTGCCACCCAAAAGTGGGAGGAGATCACGAAGCTAAGCCTGGGTTTCCCCAATTGGTCGAAAAACGGCGACTATGTTTATTTCTTGCATGGGGAGGACCGGCCGTCGGTAAGGCGAATACGCATTCGCGATCGGAGGATCGAGCAGTTAGCCGACCTGAAAAACTTTCGGCAAACCGGCTACTATTCGTTCTGGCTCGGTATCGCTCCCGACGATTCACCGCTCCTGCTTCGCGACATCGGCACCAAGGAAATTTACGCGTTAGACTGGCAGGCCCCGTAACCCGCACTCGCCGCTCTGGCCCTTCCACCGGAAAGTCAGAATTGTTGCAACCGGCCCGTTCCATGAATGCTTACCGATAATTCTGGGCGGATCACGGGCAAACCGGAAATAATCCCAAGGTAAGAGTAGCCGACTTGGACTAAGCCGCTGGCGCAGCGGACGCTACGCGTGTACAGTCTGAAGCGCCGGTGGAGCCTTGAAGAACAGACCGTCCAGCGCTACGATGACGTAGATATGAGTGGCGACACCAGCGATACATCGATGAACATCAATAACAGCCTCATTCCGCAACTCCTCTTGTTACGACGACTTGCAAACCAAAGTCGATTCAATTCCCATAGCTCACCGCGTCCGCCGCAAACGCCAGCGGCTTCCTCCTAGTCTCCTTATCGAAAACGCCTCGGATCGACTTCAAACACTTTGGGTCGGTCTTTGCTCCGAGGCGTTTCCGATCAAGGCTAGCGACCATTCGGAAGTTAGCGCATGGTGGCTCAAACTGAAAAGCCGAGAGGGGCACCCTGCACGGTTACGCGAACCGTTCATCAGCGCCATTCCGTGGGGATTATAATGCCCCACATCGATGGCTCTCGCCTGTGGCACGAAACTCGGCCCCTACGAAATCCTGTCGCCGCTGGGAGCGGGCGGGATGGGTGAAGTGTATCGCGCACACGATACACGGTTGGGACGTGATGTGGCAATCAAGGTCC
>Ga0209217_1000523_pt1 | contig 10785 bp, 9 predicted proteins | sample JacPinW_OM3H0_M2_FD_187957 | JGI IMG/M metagenome (GOLD analysis project Ga0209217, IMG submission 187957) | Forest soil microbial communities from Algoma, Ontario, Canada - Jack Pine, Ontario site 1_JW_OM3H0_M2 (SPAdes) (version 2) | ecosystem: Environmental > Terrestrial > Soil > Boreal...
CAGGTAGAGACTCTCTGTTTTCTCTGCGCACAAACGCACATAAGAAGTTTTCCGGTGGAACCCGGGGGCGTCGGTGATGTTTTCGGGCTCACGGGCAGACTTAACGACCGGAAACGTCAGGAGGAAGCGGGCTGGTTGCGGGGACGTCACCCAGTATTGCTCTTGTAACTGCTTTAGGGATATCGGATGGCTCGTTTTCTCGTGACTGGCGGGGCCGGGTTCATCGGCTCGCACTTGGTCGAGACGCTGCTAAACGAAGGTCATACAGTCCGGGTTCTTGACGACCTCTCGAGCGGGCATCGCGAAAACTTGCCGCCGCAAGCCGAGTTCACCGAAGCTGATGTGACCGAGCCGGACGCGGTCGGTCGGGCCTTCGACGGCATCGACGGCTGCTTTCATTTGGCGGCGATCGCATCCGTCGAGCGTTCACACGAGGAATGGTTGCGGACCCACAGAGTCAATCTTACTGGAACGATCAACGTGTTCGATCAGGCGCGGCCGGCGCGGCGGCGGCGGGAGGTTCCTGTCGTCTACGCCTCGACCGCCGCAGTGTATGGGAATTGCGGGAACGTACCGGTCGACGAAGAAAGTCCGGTGGCGCCGATGAGCGCGTACGGCGCCGACAAGCACGCCTGCGAGCTCCACGCTCGCATCGCCGGCGCCATACACGGTGTCCCGACTGTCGGGCTACGTTTCTTTAACCTTTACGGGCCGCGCCAGGATCCACTTTCCCCGTATTCCGGCGTGATCTCCATTTTTGCCGAGCGGCTGCTCCGCGGCGAACCTGTCGAGATTTTCGGTGATGGCGAACAGGCCCGTGATTTCACCAATATCCGAGATGCGATCCGCGCACTGCGCCAAGCGATGCGAGCGCCGACCACCAAGGCTTTGGTGTTCAATGTCTGCACCGGCAAAGCGACGACCGTTCGTGGGCTCGCCCAGACCATGGCGGAGCTGTGTCGATGCGAGCTCGTGGTGCATCGTCGGCCGGCGCGCTGCGGCGAGGTGTGGATCTCGGTCGGGGACCCGCGGCGCGCGACCGAACAACTTGGCTTCACGGCCCAGACCGCTCTGGGCGATGGTCTTGCCATGTTGCTGGATGCGCTCGGACGGGGCACGGAGGTCAGAACGCGGGTCATGGCTTGACCGGAGGGATCGATCCCCCACCGATCGAGCATCGCCCGCTGACCGCCCCAAGGGCTCGTGCATGTGAACCGACCCCGTGGAGTTCGCTCAACAGGCACCCGGCAGTACGCGATCAGGCCGAGACCCCATCTTGATGTCGGATAATCATCTCGTATCCTGCCCCGCATAAGTCGGGTGGGTATCGGCATCGGGGGTTTCAGCATGATGCCGCCGATATAAGCCGGCAGCCTTGCCAAGCAGGGCGCCCGCCTCTAACACTGCCGGCGGGGAACCCATGCGAAGATACCCGGCGATCCTGGACGAGCAGGCGCATTCCGTCACGCTGGTCGTGCGTTTGGTCCGCGAGTTCATGCGTCCGCACGCCAGACGCATCGCTCTGGCCGCTCTACTGATGGGACTGGCAGCCGCGAGCACAGCGCTGCGCGCCTGGCTGATGCAGCCGGTGCTCGATCGCATCTTCGTTGGGCGCGACGGATCGCTGTTATGGCTGCTCGCCGGCTTAGCCCTCACCCTCGCCGTCGCCAAGGGGCTTTGCGATTATGGCAGTGCCGTGCAGATGATCCGGGTCGGCCAGCGGATCATCGCCGATGTGCAGAAGGCTCTGTTCGCGCGGCTGATGCGCGCCGATCTCGCCTATTTCCACGCCCATCCGACCGGCACCCTGATTGCCCGCTTTACCAGCGATGCGGTCCTTTTGCGCGGCGCCGCGGCAAACGTCCTCGGTGGCATGGGCAAGGACGCGGTTACGGTCGCCTTCCTCGTCGCGGTGATGTTCTACCAGGACTGGCTTCTTGGCCTTGTCTCTTTCTTCGTCTTTCCGCTGGCAATCCATCCTATCGTCGGCATCGGCCGCCGCATCCGCCGGGTCGCCGCCAACACCCAGGCCGAGATCGGCCAGCTGACGACATTGTTGAACCAGACCTTTCAGGGCGCTCGCCACGTCAAAGCCTACGGCATGGAAGCTTACGAGGAACGCCGCGCTGCCGGCCTCTTCGAGCGCCTGTTTGCGTTGATAGTACGCGCCGGCCGGACGCGCTCGCGGGCTTCGCCGATGATGGAGGCGCTCGGTGGCGCCGCAATCGCTGCCGTCATCCTCTACGGCGGTCATCAGGTCATCGTCGGGGCTCGCACCCCTGGCGCGCTCTTCTCGTTCATCACGGCGCTGCTGCTCGCCTATCAGCCGCTGAAGAACCTCGCTAATCTAAACGCGTCGCTGCAAGAGGGTCTCGCCGCCGCCGAGCGGGTCTTCGAGGTGGTCGACATCGAACCGACGATCCAAGACCGGCCCGGAGCCAAGCCGCTGCGGATCACCGGCGGGGAGATCCGCTTCGATTCGATCTCTTTTGGCTACGCGTCCGGTGCTGTGGCGCTCGACGATGTCTCGCTAACGGTTCCAGCGGGCCGCACGGTTGCCCTCGTCGGCCCTTCGGGGGCGGGCAAATCGACGATCCTCAACCTGATCCCGCGGTTTTTCGATGTTGGTGAGGGGAGCATCGCGATCGATGGGCAGGACATTCGCTCGGTGACGCTCGCGTCGCTGCGCGGCGCCATCGCCCTCGTCGCTCAGGAGGTCAGCCTGTTTGATGACACAGTGCGGGCCAATATCGCCTACGGCCGGTTCGGCGCCTCGGAAGCCGAGATCGAGGCAGCAGCGCAGGCGGCGGGCGCCAGTGGGTTCATCGATGAGCTTCCGGAGGGCTACGACACGCTGGTCGGCGAGCATGGCGTGCGTCTCTCAGGCGGGCAACGTCAGCGTATCGCGATAGCGCGGGCGATGCTAAAGGACGCGCCGATCCTGCTGCTTGACGAGGCCACCTCGGCCCTTGATAGCGAATCGGAACGGCAAGTGCAGGCGGCTCTGCGGGCACTGATGCGCGGGCGCACAACCTTGGTGATCGCGCATCGGCTGTCGACCGTCCAGGGCGCCGACCTGATATGCGTCGTCGATCGCGGGCACATCGTCGAAATTGGCGGTCACGAGGAGCTGCTTGGAGCCGGCGGGCTGTACTCCCGACTCCACGCGATGCAGTTCGCTGATCAGCGCGGCCTGACCACGGCCGCCGCTCCTGTAACGGCGTGACATTGAAATTCACCAAGCCCGACGGCTGGCGGCGTTTTCTTCGTGGCGAGCTGGTCCGGCGGATCGCGTGCTGGGCCACCCATTGCTACATTCGGTTCGTCTACCTGACTAACCGCTGGAGCGTCGAGGGGGGCGACTGGCCGCGCCGGCTCACCGGCGAAGGTCGGACATTCATCGTCGCCTTCTGGCACGGCCGATTGTTGATGATGCCTCCCGCGTGGCATCAATTGACGTCTTTCCACATGCTAATCTCGGCTCATCGCGACGGGAGGATCATCGCCGGAGCTATGACCTATTTTGGCATCGACACGATAGCTGGGTCCACCAGCCGCGGCGGATCATCGGCGTTGCGCGCCATGTTGAAACGACTGAAAGAGGGAGGGTGCGTCGGCATCACGCCCGATGGCCCGCGCGGCCCGGCGATGACCGTGAGTGTCGGCACCGTCAACATCGCCCGGCTCGCTCGGGTGCCGATCGTGCCGCTGACCTACGCGACGAGCCGAAGACGTGTGCTCGCGACCTGGGACCGCTTCCACCTTGCCTTGCCGTTCGGATACGGCGTGTACCTGTGGGGCGAGCCGATCGAGATCGCCAAAGAGCTTGATGAGGCCGGGCTCGAGCGCGCCCGACACCTCGTCGAAACGCGCATGGTCGAAATGGTCCGCGAGGCCGACCGCCGTTTCGGCCACGAAAATTTGGTTTCGCCCATCGCCGATCCGGCCGCCGCGGCGGAGCGAGTGGCAGGCGGTTGATGCTGCCCCTCCTCTATCGCGGACTGACCCAGCCTCTGGCGCCGCTCGTGGCAGTCTGGCTGCGACGGCGGCGAAAGCAGGGCAAGGAAGACACCCTCCGCTTTCAAGAGCGCCGAGGAATCCCGAGCATAGCCCGGCCGCTCGGACCACTCGTATGGATTCATGCCGCGAGCGTCGGGGAGGCAACGGCAATGCTGGCGCTGATCGAGCGGTTGCTCGAGGAGCGGCCGACACTAGAAATTCTCGTCACGACTGGAACCGTCGCTTCGGCCACTCTCCTGGACAAGCGGCTCCCGGCCCGGGCGCGACATCAGTACGTCCCGGTCGATCTGCCGCGCTGGATCGCACGTTTTCTTGATCATTGGCGTCCCGATCTTGCGCTCTGGGTCGAATCGGAGCTGTGGCCCAACCTCGTGCTGGCGACGCATGCCCGCGGCATCCCGATGGTACTGATCAACGGCCGCCTTTCCGCGGCTTCCTACGCGCGCTGGCGGTGGGGAGTGGGCCTCGTCAGCCCCTTGCTCGGCGCCTTCGCGACGTGCTTCGCTCAAGACGAGGTTCAGGCCGAGCGCCTCCGTCGACTTGGGGTCCGAGAAATTGCCATGATCGGCGACGTCAAAGCCGCGGCCGCAGCCTTGCCGGTCGATCTCTTGCAGCTCAAGCAGCTGCGTCATCAAGTTGGGCCGCGCCCGCTGTGGGTTGCTGCCAGCACCCATGCCGGCGAGGAGGAAATCGTCGCTGGCGTTCATAGGCAACTTGTTGCCGGTCATCCAGGTCTCCTGACGATCATTGCGCCGCGTCACGCGGCACGCGGCGACAATATCGAGGCGATGTTGGCTGCCCGCGGCCTGCGCACGGTCCGAAGGGCGCGTGGTGAGCCGGTCACCCGCGAGACCGATTTCTATCTTGCCGACACGATGGGCGAACTCGGGCTCTTCTACAGTCTTGCCGGGATCGCCTTCATCGGCGGATCGCTGGTTGCCAAGGGCGGCCACAACCCGTTCGAGGCCGCCCGACTGGACTGCGCCGTGTTACACGGGCCCCATATCAGCAATTGCGCTGGAATGGCAGGCGATCTCGCAGCCGCCGGTGCGTCGGAGACCGTCTTGGATGGCAACACGCTCGCGGCCGCAGTATCGAGGCTGCTCGCCGACCGGCCACTCCGGGATGAGCGTGCAGCCGCCGGCAGGTGCGTCGCGGCCGCTGGTCACGGCGTCCTCGATGCCGTCTTAGTGCGGCTTGCTCCATGGCTAGACCCGCTCGCGCCGATGGAGCGCGTAGGCGATCTGCCGCAATGTTTGCGCGCCTGACGCGTACCGCCCCGGCCTTTTGGGGAAGGCCGCCCGGGCTTCTCGCCGATCTCCTGCTGCCGATCGGCGCGGCGTGGGATGCTGCCGCGCATGTGCGCCGAGCGCTCTCTCGTTCTTATTGCTCTACGATTCCGGTCGTGTGCATCGGCAATCTCGTCGCGGGTGGTGCCGGAAAGACTCCGGTTACGCTCGCGCTGGCTGCTTGGCTCCGGGAGCGCGGCGTCCCGACCCACGTGGTAACGCGTGGTTACGGCGGTTATTTACGTGGACCGACTCGGGTCGATCCCACCAGCCATGACGTCCTTGCCGTCGGCGACGAAGCGCTGATGCTTGCGGAGCAGGCGCCGTGCTGGGTCGCCCGTGACCGAGTCGCCGGCGCCCGCGCTGCGGTCACGGCCGGGGCCAGCGCCGTCATGCTCGACGACGGGTTCCAGGATCCGGCAATCGGCAAGACCCTCGCGCTGATCGTAGTCGATGCCGAATACGGCTTTGGCAACGGCCGCGTGATGCCCGCAGGTCCACTGCGCGAGAACCTTCGCGGCGGGATTGCCCGAGCCGACGCAGTGGTCGTGCTTCGCGCCGGATCGGAGGCGACGGGTGCCGAACAGACCTGCACGGCCATCGGGCGGCCGGTGATTCGCGCCGCACTCGTCCCCACCGCCGGAGAGCGGCTGGCGGGCGAGCGTCTTTTGGCCTTCGCCGGGATCGGACATCCGGAGAAATTCTTCACGACCCTGCGCAGCCTCGGCGCCATACTGGTCGACGCGCAGGCGTTCCCGGACCATCACCTGTTCCGCGCCGCGGAAATCGACCGGCTGCGCCGCAACGCAGCGCATGCGGGCGCACGTCTGATCACCACACGAAAGGATATCGTGCGGTTGCCGACCGAGCTTCGTGCGGGAATCGATGTCCTGGAAGTGAAGGTGCGCTGGCTCGACCCCGCCGCGATCACTCGGCTGATGGCGCCAGTGATATTTCCGGCCGGTGGCGATGGCAGCGTCTCAGCAGATTGATTCTGCCGCGCCAGCGCGGGCGAAGGTCGTCTCCAGGCGCCATTCGTTCATCGTCTGCAAGGCTGGGGGGCGGCCTCGTCGTTCGGCGCCTTCGGCCTGCTGCCGCTCGACTGGGCATCTGCCCTCGGCGGCGCCTTGGCGCGCCGGATCGGCCCCTCGCTCGGTATCTCAAATCGCGCTCGGCGCAATCTCAGGCGGGCATTCCCCGGATCTCCGGAAATCGAGATCGAGCGAATCGTCACCGACATGTGGGACAACCTGGGCCGGGTTGCGGCCGAATATCCGCATCTGCGCGAGATCCGAGTCTTCGAGGCGGGCGGCCGGGTCGAGACCCACGGCTTTGAGCATATGGATCGGGCGGTCGGCGCTGGGCGGCGGGTGATCATCTTCTCCGGCCATATCGCGAATTGGGAGATCGGCCTGCTGGCCGCGGTCCAGTACGGGATCTCCGTCGCCCAGATCTACCGTGCCGCCAACAACCCGCTGGTCGACCGGATGATCACCCGGTTTCGCGGCCACGCGGGCGAATTGATCCCGAAGGGTGCGGTCGCCGCCCGGCGCGCGATCGCCATGCTGCGACGTGGCGGGCATCTAACCATGCTGGCAGACCAGAAAATGAACGACGGGATCCCGGTGGCATTTTTCGGACGGCCCGCGATGACCTCGTCGGCCCTCGCGTCTCTAGCGCTGCGCTTCGAGTGCGACGTATTTCCGGCGCGCGTGGAGCGGCTCAACGGCGCGCACTTCCGGCTGACCGTCTTCCCGCCGTTGCCCTTGCCTCGCAGCGGCGACCATCATGCCGATGTCGCCGCCCTGATGGCGCGGGTCAACGCGATCTTGGAGGATTGGGTCCGCGACCGCCCCGAGTAATGGTTCTGACTGCATCGGCGCTGGCCGGATTAGCAGCCGCTGCCGACCGCTACGGGGTAACTCTTCTCTCCTCCACCACGATAGTGTCGACAATAGCTTCCGGCTCGTACATCCAGCGCGTCAGCAGCCCGGCGATCACCGCGCCGATGATCGGCGCCAGCCAGAACATCCACAGCTGCAGGATATACTCACCGCCGGCGAAGAGTGCCGGACCGGTGCTGCGCGCCGGGTTGACCGAGGTGTTGGTGACCGGGATCGAGACCAGATGGATCAAGGTCAGGGCGAGCCCGATCGGAATGCCGGCAAAGCCCGTTGCCGCACCCTTCGACGTCGTGCCGATGATGACAAAAAGGAAGAAGAAAGTCAGCACCACCTCATCTATGAAGCAGCTGCCGAGGCCGTATTTGCCGGGGCTGAGATCGCCATAACCGTTGGCGGCAAAGCCGCCCATAACCCAGCCGGGCTTGCCCGACGCAATCAGCCACAATATGAAGGCGGCGACGATCGCGCCGATCACCTGGGCGACGATGTACGGAATGACGTGCTTGTTGGCGCAGCGCCCGGCGCTCCACAACCCGATCGTGACCGCCGGATTGAAGTGCCCTCCCGAAATATGGCCGACGGCATAGGCCATGGTCAGCACGGTCAAGCCGAACGCGAAGGCGACGCCTAAAAAGCCGATCCCGAGGCCTGGAAAGCCCGCGGCCAAGACGGCGGCACCGCAGCCGCCCAGCACCAGCCAGAGCGTACCAAAGAACTCGGCGAGGACGCGCCGCATCATGTCGTTGTCCATCCGTCTCCTCCCGGCGTTAACCTATTAGAACCTAGCAGTTGAGAATTCAGCGCTCAACGAGGAGGCCGGACTGGCTGCTTAAAACAAGCTGCCCTGTCCGGGAGGCACCGCGGGGCGCCGCGGTCGGCGTGGCGTGACGCCGGCCACGACCCCCACCCTGCCGTCGTAGAATTCGAGGTCGAGCGGCGCGCCGGGATTTATCGCGGCGGCCTCGGTGACAACCTTGGCAGCGGCATTGCGCACCACGACATAGCCGCGCGCCAGCAGGCTTTCGTGGCGCTCCGAGTGGGTGGCGAGCCGGCCGGCGAAATTGTCGACCGCGTCACGGCTGCGGCCGATGAAGCGGGCCATTGCGGCGTTGAGACGCGGCTCGACTTCGGCGAGGCGGGCGCGGGTGCGGTCGAGATCGGCCGCCAGGACAGCGGGCCGCAGCTTTGCGGCGGCCAGGTCGAGGCGTTGTCGGGCAGCCCGCAAGGGGCGATCGGCGGCTAGCCGCAGCCGCTCGGCGCGGTCGTCGAGGCGCTGCGCCGCGATGCCGATCAGATCCTGCGGATCGGGGAGTCCGCGCGCGAGCCCGGCGAGGTGCAGCCGGCGCTGCTCGAACAGGCGCGCGAGGCTGCCCGAAAGGCGGGCCGAGCTGCCTCCGAGCTCGGCGACGAGATCCAGCCGCACCGGGACCGCCATCTCGGCGGCCGCAGTCGGGGTCGGCGCGCGGCGGTCGCTCGCGTGATCCACCAAGGTCGTGTCGGTCTCGTGCCCGACCCCCGAGATCAGCGGGATCGCCGAGGCGGCGGCCGCACGCACGACGATCTCCTCGTTGAACGCCATCAAATCTTCGAGGCTGCCGCCGCCGCGGGCGACGATGATCAGCTGCGGCCGCGGCACCGGGCCGTGCTCCGGCAGCCGGTTGAAACCGTTGATCGCCGCCGCGATCTGAGCCGCTGCTCCCTCCCCTTGGACCGCCACCGGCCACAGCAGCACCCGGCGCGGGAAGCGGTCGGCGAGGCGATGGAGGATGTCGCGAATCACCGCTCCGCTCGGTGAGGTGACGATGCCGATGACCTCCGGCAGAAACGGCAGCTTCTTCTTGCGCTCGACCGCGAACAGCCCTTCGGCGGCGAGCCGCTTGCGGCGTTCCTCGAGCAGCTTGAGCAGCGCGCCGACCCCGGCGAGTTCGATCGTATCGATGACGAGCTGGTATTTCGAGCGGCCGGGAAAGGTGGTCAGCCGCCCGGTGCACACCACCTCCATGCCGTCCTCGGGCTTCAGCCCGAGCCGCATCGCGGTCATCCGCCAGCACACCGCGTCGATGACGGCGTCGGTGTCCTTCAGGCTCAGATAGCAGTGGCCCGAGCCGTGCCGCTTGAAGCCGGAAATTTCGCCGCGCACCCGCACGACCGCGAAATTTTCCTCGATCGAGCGCTTGAGCGCACGCGCGAGTTCGGAGACGGTGTATTCCGGCAGGTTGGAGCGCAAGGGCGCCGCGATCGGCAGGTCATCCATCCCGCCATGATAGCCGAGCACGGGAGAGCGCGCGATGCGGGTGCTGGTGGTGGGCTCAGGCGGACGCGAGCACGCGCTCGCCTGGGCGATTGCGGCCTCGCCGCTGGTCGACACCCTTTATTGCGCCCCGGGCAATGCCGGGATCGCCGAGGAGGCCGAATGCGTCCCGATCCGCGCGACCGACATCGCGGGGCTGGTCGGGTTCTGCCGCCGCGAGCAGATCGATTTCGTCGTCGTCGGCCCCGAAGCGCCGCTCGTCCTCGGGCTCGTCGACGCGCTCGAAGCCGAGGGCGTTCCGACCTTTGGCCCGAGTGCCGGCGCCGCGGCGTTGGAGGGGTCGAAGGCCTATGCCAAGGACCTGTGCATGCGCGCCGGCATCCCGACCGCTACCCACCGCCGCTTCCGCGACCCGGCCGCGGCCAAGGCCTTCATCACGGGGCATGGGGCACCGGTCGTGGTCAAAGCCGACGGGCTTGCTGCCGGCAAGGGGGTCACGGTCGCGACCGATCTCGACACGGCTTTGCGTGCGGTCGACGCGGCACTCGTCGAGCGCCGCTTCGGTGCGGCCGGGCTCGAGATCGTGGTCGAGGATTTTCTCGCCGGTGAGGAGGCAAGCTTCTTTGCGCTGGTCGACGGCAAGACCGCGCTGCCTCTCGCCACCGCGCAGGACTACAAGCGCGTCGGTGATGGCGACACCGGCCCGAACACTGGCGGGATGGGCGCCTGCTCGCCGGCTCCGTGCCTCGACCCGGCGCTCGAGGGCATCGTGATGGAACGCATCATCCTGCCTGCCGTCGCGACGATGGAGCGGGAGGGCCCGCCTTTCAAAGGCGTCCTCTACGCCGGGCTGATGCTGACCGAAGCGGGCCCGATGCTGCTCGAATTCAATGTCCGCTTCGGCGACCCCGAGGCCCAGGTGCTGATGATGCGGCTGATGAGCGATCCGTTGCCCGCACTGATCGCCGCGCGCGACGGGGTGCTGAGATCGGTCGATCTGCGCTGGCACGCCGAGCATGCGCTGTGCGTCGTAATGGCGGCCAGAGGCTACCCGGACGAGCCCGAGCGCGGCAGCGAGATCCACGGCCTCGACGCCGCGGGCAGCGACCCCAAGGTCAAGATCTTTCACGCCGCCACCCGCCGCGACGGCCAACGGGTCCTCGCCGATGGCGGCCGGGTGCTCGGCGTCACCGCCCTCGGCGCCGATCTCACCGCCGCCCGCGGCCGGGCATATGCCGCGGTCGACCGGATCCACTGGCCCGAAGGCTTCGGCCGCCGCGACATCGGGCTGCGGGGGCCTTCGTAGACCTCCCTGGTTCTC
>Ga0209217_1000525_pt1 | contig 10776 bp, 9 predicted proteins | sample JacPinW_OM3H0_M2_FD_187957 | JGI IMG/M metagenome (GOLD analysis project Ga0209217, IMG submission 187957) | Forest soil microbial communities from Algoma, Ontario, Canada - Jack Pine, Ontario site 1_JW_OM3H0_M2 (SPAdes) (version 2) | ecosystem: Environmental > Terrestrial > Soil > Boreal...
TCGGAAACCTGCTTGGGTACGTAGGTCTGCCCGAGGATATTCCAGCTGATTCCATCAATGCCGGTGCCGGCCTTGGTGATGCCGGCGGTCAGAGACTGCATCGAGGCGCTCCCTCATCTTTCCCTATGCGACATGTTCAACCATAGACAAAAACCGGGGCTAGACAATGCCGGAGCCTCATAGCGCCGTTCGCGAGAAACCAGTCGCTCAAGCTCCGCACTTTCCAAGTGATGCTGTTAAAATGTCGCGTGCCGGGGACAGCAGCCTTGTCGGCTTTTTCCCCCTTTCCGTTGCCGGCAGGTGAACTGAAAGCATGAGCGGTGCTCTCGTCTTCGTTCAGGTTCTCAACGGACTGCAGTTTGGAGTGCTGCTGTTTCTGATCGCAGCCGGTCTTACGCTTGTGTTCGGCGTGATGAACTTCATCAATCTCGCGCATGGCGTGCAGTACATGCTGGGCGCTTATCTCGCGGTCACGTTCTATCTCATGACCGCAAGCTTCCTGCTGGCGATGGTGCTCGCGCTTCTCGCGGCGCTCGCCTTTGGTTTGCTGCTCGAGCTTGCGGTGTTCCGAAAGCTTTATGATCGCGACCATCTCGATCACGTCATCGTCACTTTCGGCGTCATCATCTTTCTCGATCACGGCGTGAAGCTGGTCTGGGGATCGGCGCCCCTGAGCCTGCCGATCCCGGACCTGCTCTCCGGGTCCGTGCGGCTTCCCGGGGGAATACTCTATCCAACCTGGCGGCTCGTCATCGTTGCTGCCGGGCTTGCGACGGCAATCCTCCTGTACGTCCTGATCGCGCACACACGGGTGGGCATGCTGATCCGTGCGGGCGCAACTCACGCCGCCATGGTCTCGGCGCTCGGGGTCAACATCCGCCGTCTGTTCACGATCATATTCGGATTGGGTGCCATGCTCGCGGGCTTCGCTGGCATCCTGATTGCACCCATCCTTTCGGTCGAGCCCGGAATGGGCGATACGGTCCTCATCCTCGCCTTTGTGATCGTTGTGCTTGGGGGCATCGGCTCGATCCGCGGGGCCTTCGTGGCTGCACTCGTGATCGGGCTGGTGGACACGCTCGGCCGGTCCTTCTCCGTGGATATCCTACGACTGGTGATGGGCCCGTCGCCCGCCCGGACCATCGGTCCTGCGCTTGCTTCCATGCTGATCTATCTGCTGATGGCAGTTGTGCTGTACTTCCGGCCCACCGGGCTTTTCCCGGTGAAGGGCCGCTGAATGCAGATGTCGCTCAAGCGGCTGCGGCCCCATGATAGCGTACCGATCCTCATTTTCCTGATCCTGGCGGCCATTCCCGTCCTCGCGCTCATCAGGAGCGAGGACTATCTCCTGAGCCTGTTCGAGCGGTTGATGATCTTTGCCATCGCAGCGCTCTCCCTCGATCTCCTGATCGGCTACGGCGGGCTTATCTCCTTCGGCCATGCCGCTTTTGTCGGGCTTGGCGCCTATGCCGTGGGAATCCTCTCCGCCCACGGGATGCATGACGCAATCATTGCGCTCCCGGTTGCACTCCTTTCCTCTGCGCTTTTCGCGTATGTGACCGGTGTCGTGTGCCTGCGCACCAAAGGCGTCTACTTCATCATGATCACCCTTGCCTTCGGGCAGATGGTTTTCTTTACGGCGAGCTCGCTTGCTCCCTATGGCGGGGATGATGGCCTTACCATCGCTGCCCGCAACACGCTTGGCGGGTTTGCGTTCTTTCGCAGTGAAGGCTCCCTCTATTATCTGATCTGGGGCTGCCTCCTCGGCGCTTATTGCTTCTGCCGGATGCTGGTCGGCTCGCGCTTCGGCAGAGTATTCCGCGGCGCGAAGGAGAACGCGTTGCGCATGGAGACGATCGGTTTCAACGTCTACCGGTTCCAGCTCGCCGCTTATGTGATCGCCGGGATGATGGCGGGCCTGTCGGGATTCCTGCTTGCCAATGCGACCGAATTCGTGAGTCCCGCCTATATGTCGTGGCAGCGCTCGGGCGATCTGATCATCATGGTCATCCTCGGCGGGTTGGGCTCGCTGCATGGGGCGATCATCGGAGCCGGAGCGTACCTCTTGCTGGAGGAATGGCTGTCCGCTTTTACCGAGGACTGGAAGGTGATCTTCGGTCCGTTCCTTGTGCTCGTCGTGCTGTTTGCGCGCGGCGGCCTGCTTGGCATGGGCAAAGACCTCGTCCGGAGGCTGTCGCGTGGGTGAGCCCGTGCTGCAGCTCGAACAGCTGCGCAAACGGTTCGGCGGCCTGGTCGTGACCGACGATGTCACTCTCGACGTCATGGGCGACGAGCTGCATGCCATTATCGGCCCCAACGGTGCCGGCAAGACCACGCTGATCAACCAGATCTCCGGCCTGCTTGCGTCCGACGCTGGGCGCATCCGCTTCGCCGGCCGCGACATCACCGCGTTGTCTGCGCATGCGCGTGCCCGGCTGGGTGTGGCGCGATCCTTCCAGATCACGTCGGTGCTCTCCGGCTTCTCCGCCCTTGAGAACGTCGCGCTCGCGGTGCAGGCGCGCACCGGATCAAGCTTTCGTTTCATCGGGCGGGTAGCGGCTGAAGTTGGCCTCAATGAGCGGGCGCTTGCTGTGCTCAACGAGCTCGGTCTTGCCGAGCTTGCCACGCGTATCGCGGGAGAGCTGTCCTACGGAGAGCGGCGTGCCCTTGAATTTGCAATTGCGCTCGCGATGCAACCCAAGCTGCTGCTGCTCGACGAGCCCATGGCGGGCATTGGGCGCGAGGAAAGCTTGCGGCTTCTCGACGTACTGCAACGGCTCAAAGGACGCCTGCCGATCGTGCTGATCGAGCACGACATGGCAACCGTCTTCGCGCTGGCGGACCGCATTTCCGTTCTGATGTACGGGCGCGTCCTCGCGAGCGGCCCGCCTGCGCAGATCCGCGCGGACCGCCGGGTCGTCGCGGCCTACCTCGGCGACGAGCTCGAATGAAACCAATGCTGGAGGTGCGAGGGCTCGCGGCAGGCTATGGTCCGGCGCAGGTGTTGTTCGATGTGAATCTTGCGATCGACGCCGGCGAAGTCGTTACCCTCCTCGGCCGCAACGGCATGGGCAAGACCACCACGATCAACACCATCATGGGGATTGTGCCGGCGCGCGCGGGCGAAGCGACGTTCCAAGGCCGCCCGCTCCTTGGGCTGCCATCCTATGCTGTCGCGCAGGCCGGCATTGGGCTTGTGCCCGAGGGCCGGCAGATCTTTCCCGCGCTTTCAGTGGAAGAAAATCTGGTTGCCACCGCGATCTCCCGCTCCGGCCGCAACCGCTGGACGCTCGCGCGCGTCTACGAGCTCTTCCCCGCGCTGACCGAACGGCGCAGACACATGGGCGATCAGCTCTCCGGCGGCGAGCAGCAAATGCTTGCGATTGGCCGCGCGTTGCTGACCAATCCCAAACTGCTCATTCTCGACGAGGCGACAGAAGGACTCGCTCCGCTGATCCGCGCCGAGATATGGGCAATGCCTCGCACGGCTCAAAGGGGAAGGGCAGGCCATCCTGATCGTCGACAAGCACGTGCGCGCGCTCGTCGGCTTGGCCGATCGCCACGTGATCCTGGAGAAGGGTCACGTGGTGTGGTCGGGCAGCTCCGACGAGCTGAAAGCGGACGCGGAGATCGCGCGCCGCTATCTCCACGTTTGAATTGCGTCAATCGCGCGAGCAGGCTGTTTCGGCTCGACTCGCGTAGAGTCGCGGCCAACACTCTCTCTTTTCGCGGCACGTGCGGTCGTGGCCGGCTCGATCCCTTCCAGTTTCTGGAATGGCCGCGCTGCTACTTTCTCCCACCATTCCGCCGAGTATTTCGGAACCATTCCAACTCCCTCCCACGCAACTTCGATGCGAGGAATGTGCATTATCTCCGTGGCAACACTGTGCACGCTGATGTTGGAACTTTCATGCCGTCGCGGAACAGCCGGAAGGTCACGTCCTGCGCCCCACAGCTCTGTTCCCGTCGTGATCTGTTGGTATATGGCGTGGGGGCACCAACGGAGAAAATGGGATGAAAATGCGACAGAGTGCTGCAACGTCGCTTCTTGTGGCAGACCCGAAGTGACGGTGCCGTCAACCGGGGCAGCAGCGCATCCGCTCGTTGCGCTCACCGGCGCCACGGGGTTCATCGGTCAGCACCTGCTGCGCGAGTTGCCGCGGCGCGGCGTGCGGCTGCGTGTTCTCCTGCGCCGACCCAGCGAGGTGCCGATCGAGTCGGCGAGCGCCGTCATCGGTGATCTCGCCCGGCCGCAAAACATGGCAGCTGCCCTTGCGGGAGTAGATGCCGTCATTCACTCGGCAGGGATCGCCCACGCGATGTCCGGATTGCCGGAAGATGATTATCGTATGCTCAACACCGAGGCGACGATTCAGCTTGCGCGGGCCGCCCGGCGAGCCGGTGTGAAACGATTCGTCTTCCTCTCCTCCGTGCGCGCGCAGTCCGGGCCAACTGCCGAGCGCGTGCTCACCGAAGACCTCGCGCCGCAACCGACCGATGCCTACGGCCGCTCCAAGCTCGCTGCCGAGCGGGGCTTGGCGGAGCTCGACCTCGACTGGGTTGCATTGCGGCTGCCGCTGATGTTCGGACGCGGCGTGAAGGGCAACATGGAAGCATTGGTGCGGCTCGCGCGCTCGCCCTATCCGCTGCCGTTCTCAGGTCTGCGGGGGAAAAGATCGCTGTTGTCCGTACAGAACTTGGTCGGCGCGATCGCGGCAGTGCTGACCCTGCCCTTCCCGCTGCAGCGCCCTTTCATCGTCGCCGATCCCGAGCCGTTGTCCATAGCGGAGATGGTGACGGCACTGCGGCGCGGGCTCGGCCGCAGAGCTGGCCTTGTCCCCGTACCCCCAAAACTGCTTGCGCTTGGACTGGCCGTCCTCGGGCGCGGAGAGATTTACCAGCGCCTCGCAGGATCCTTGGTCGCCGACCCCTCGGCGTTGATGAAGCTCGGCTGGACCCCGCAGCTCATGACGAGGGACGCGCTTGCTGCGCTCGCGCGCGCTACTGCCGATACTTCCTCGGAGTAGCGCGTCATGGGATGGCTGGGTCAGGCCGCAGCCGGTGCGCCGGGCTGGCGTAACGGATGAGCGCGGGCGAAAGCATCGTTCTGCATGCATGCCTCGGTGATGCGGCGCACGGTCGGAAACCGCGTCAGGTCAAGCTTGAAGAGATTGGCACCCGTGGCCTGGCTCACAAGGCAGATGTCCGCAATGCTGATGGCATCGCCCTGACAGTAACGCCCCGTCTCCTTGCTGCCGGCGAGATTGCTTTCGAGTGCCTCCAAGGCGGCACCGATCCAGTGATGGATCCATTTCAGACGCGTCGGTTCGTCCAGCCCGAGGTCATGCTCGAGGTATTCGCGCACGCGCGGCACCAGGAGCGGATGGGAGTCGCAGGCGACGATCTGCGCAAGCGCGCGCACCCGGGCCCGGGCCCGCGGCGTCGAGGGCAGGAGCGGGGGCTGCGGGTGTGTCTCATCCAGATATTCCATGATCGCGAGGGATTGGAACAGCGGTGGTCCGTCAGCTTCGACAAGAGCCGGAAGGAGCATCTGCGGATTCACCGCGCGGAACGCGGCCTCACGCTGCGTGCCCTTCATCAAATCGATATCGACGATCTCGTCCGGTACAAGACCCTTGAGATTGAGCGCAATGCGAACCCGGAACGTTGCGAGCGAGCGCCAGAACGAATAGAGCTTCACACGACCCCTCCCCTCAGGAAAATTGTGACACCGTCGCTCTTACCATAAAATGCGGGGATGCGCGCACAGGCCATGATGCGATGGCTATTCATTTGGGGAGGATGGAAATGACCGCGCTCGATGATACCCGCACCGAAGCGCCCGTGGGCAAGACCCACCAGCATCGCAGCGAAATCCGCGATGGTATGCGCATCGACTGGGACGTGCCGATCACGATGGACGACGGCCTGGTGCTGCGGGCCGACATCTTCCGCCCCATTAGAGATGGGCGCTATCCCGTGATCCTGAGCTATGGCCCCTACGGCAAGGGGCTCGCTTTCCAGGACGGTTATTCCAGCGCATGGCAGCGCATGGCCGAGCAGCACCCCGACGTCACCGCCGGATCGAGCAATCTTTATCAGAGCTGGGAAGTGGTGGATCCGGAGAAATGGGTTCCCCATGACTATGCTTGCATGCGCGTAGACTCGCGCGGTTGCGGCTGCTCGCCGGGATTCGTCGATCACTTCTCCCCACGCGAGACCAAGGATTTCTACGACTGCATCGAATGGGCGGGTGTGCAGCCCTGGTCGAACGGCAAGGTCGGGCTCAATGGTATTTCCTACTACGCCATCAACCAGTGGCACGTAGCGACCTTGCAGCCGCCGCACCTCGCCGCAATGTGCATATGGGAGGGTGCGGCCGACTACTACCGGGACATGACCCGCCACGGCGGCATGGTCTGCACGTTCTGGGAGAACTGGTACGACATGCAGGTGAAGACCGTGCAGTTCGGTGCGGGCGAACGCGGCCGACGTTCACGTGTGCATGGGGAGCTTGTCTGCGGACCCGAAACGCTCTCCGAAGCAGAGCTTGCGAAGAACCGGGCCGCCCTCGGCGACGACATCCGCGCCCACCCGCTTGATGGCGCGTATCACCGCTCCCGTTCCCCCATCTGGGCGAAGGTGAAGACCCCGCTCCTCTCCGCCGCCAATTGGGGGGGGCAACCCCTGCATCCCCGTGGAAACTTCGAAGGCTTCATGCGGGCGGCCGCGAAGGACAAGTGGCTCGAAGCGCACGGCATCGAGCACTGGACCCATTTCTACACGGACTACGGCCGCAAGCTGCAGCTGCGGTTTTTCGATCATTTCCTGCATGGAAAGAACAACGGCTTCGAGAAGCAACCGCGCGTCCTGTTGCAGGTGCGGCATATCGATCAGTTCGTCGAACGCGCCGAAAATGAATGGCCGCTCAAGCGAACCAAGTGGACCAAGTTGTATCTTGACCCCGCAACCGGCACGCTTGCGCAGCAACGGGGCTCGGCCAAGGCGGTGCGCAGCTTCGAGGCACTGGGGGACGGCATCACCTTCCTCAGCGCTCCATTGGAGCACGAGACCGAAATAACGGGACCTTCGGCGCTCAAGCTGTTCGTATCATCCTCCGCCCCCGACGCCGACCTGTTCGTGGTCTTGCGCGTGTTCACGGGCGACCTCAAGGAAGTGGTCTTTCAGGGGGCGATCGATCCGCACACCCCAGTTGGCCAGGGGTGGCTGCGCGCCTCCCACCGCAAACTCGATAAGAAGCTTTCGCTGCCGTATCGCCCCTATCACACGCACGAGAAAGCGCAGCCGCTCAAGAAAGGCGAGGTGGCCGAGCTCGACATCGAGATCTGGCCAACCTCCGTAGTGGCCCCGACGGGCTACCGCGTGGGTCTCACCATTCGTGGCAAGGACTATGTCTATCCGGGCTCGAGCGGAGGCAAGCTGTCGAACTTCAAGAACGAGCTCACCGGGTGCGGACCGTTCCTGCATGACGATCCAATCGATCGTCCTCACCGCATTTTCGGCGGAGTCACGAGCCTGCATTTCGGCCGCGACAAACGGCCCTACCTGCTGCTGCCCATCATTCCGCCGAAAAAATCGTAGTCTGCGGGTCAGCTCGCTCGCAGGATTGATGAGCGTTCTCGAGCAAAGCGTCAGAGAAGAATCCACGACGCCGTCCAAAGGGAGAAACACCATGCGCATGAATCGCCGCGACGTCATCACCGGAGCGCTTGCCGCTGGAGCGGCCGCGCAGGTGCTCAAAGTGCCTGCTGCGCCTGCGCAAGCAGCACCGGTGCGTGTCGGGTTTCTGACCATCAAGACCGGTCCTTTGGCGTCGGGAGGACTGCAGATGGAGCAAGGCCTCACGGTGTTCTTCAAAGAGCGCAACAACATGCTGGCCGGACGGCCTGTGGAGCTGCACACCGCCGATACTGCCGGCAATCCGGCCCAGGCGCGCACCAAAACTCAGGAGCTGGTGGAACGGCTGAACGTGGCAGTGCTGATTGGGCCCCTCGCCGCTTTCGAAGCGCTGGCGATCGACGATTATGTGCGATCCTCGCGCACTCCCATATTGTCTGTTGCCGGCGCGGAAGAAATGACCCAGCGCAAGCCAAACCCATGGTTTGTCCGTCCAAGCTGCACCTCGGCCCAGCCCAGCCATCCCATGGCCGATTACGCCGCCAAAGAGCTCAAATATAAGCGGGTTGCCACGATCGGCGATGATTTCGCGTTCGGGCACGAATGCGTCGGCGGATTCCATCGCGTATTCGAGGACAACGGGGGCAAGATTGTTCAGAAATTATGGACGCCTCTGAATGCGCCGGACTACGGCACCTACATTTCCCAATTGAAGGGCGATCTCGACGCGGTATTCACGGCGCACGCCGGCTCGAACGGGTTCAAGTTCATTCGGCAGCTGCGGGAGTACGGCAACCAGACTCAAATCCTGGGCGGATTTACCCCGGTTGACGAGTCGCTGCTGCAGCAGATGGGCGAGGACGCGCTCGGCGCCATGACTGGTTCCTGGTACTCGGCCGAGCTCGACTACCCGGTCAACAAGCGATTCGTTGAAGCGGTCCGCCGCGAATACAAGGTCGATCCCGGCGTCTATGCCGCTGAGACCTATCTCTGCGGCGAAGTGCTCGATCACGCGGCCAAGGCGGTGAATGGCAAGGTCGAGGACAAGGACACCTTCATGAAGGCGCTCAAGGAGGCCAAAGTTCCGGATACAGTGCGCGGTCCGGTACGCTTCGACGAGCTTGGGAACGTCGTCGGAAACATTTACATCCGCAAAGTCGAGAAAAAGAACGGGAAATATGTCAACGCCGTCGTCAAGACCTATCCCGATGTGAGCCAGTTCTGGACCTACAACAAGGACGACTTCCTGAAAAACCCAGTCTACTCGCGCGACTATCCACCCGCGAAGAACCTGGAGCAGTAGGAAAGTGCTCGAATTCCTCAGCGTCTCGGTTGTCATGCCCCGCTTTCATGCGGGGCATCCAGTAAGCGGCGCGCGAGGAATTGAGGGATGGCTGTGTCAGTTCTTAAAGCTAGAGATTACTGGATCATCCGTTTACGCGGATGATGACAACCGAAGGTCCCCGAAAACGGCTTTCGGTCTGAGCAGCCAGCGCCGTGCTTGCGCGAGGTGATCCGATCTCGGATAACTCCGAGATCGCGCGGTGACTGCCCTCCAAACAAACGAATCCCGATGCAGTGGCAGTTCTGGATCATCCAGACGCTCAACAGCGTAGCCTTCGGCGGCCTCTTGTTTCTGCTTTCGTCCGGATTCTCGTTGATCTTCGGCCTAATGCGCATCCCCAATCTTGCGCACGGCGCTTTCTTCATGCTGGGCGCCTATTTCGGCTACACACTGTTGCAGCTCCGCCTACAGTTCTGGCCGGCAGCGATTGTCGGTGGACTTGGTGTCGGCCTGGTCGGCGCCATGTTCGAGCGCTTTGTCTTGCGTCGGCTCGCCGGCAACGAGCAGGGGCAGGTCCTGGTGACGCTCGGGATTTCCTTCATCATTGCAGACGTGTGCCTGCTCGTCTGGACCGGCGACCCGATGCCGCTGCCCGCGCCGCAGGCGTTGCGGCCGCCGCTGCGTATCGCTGGGTATGCCTTCCCGACGTACCGGCTGGTGGTGCTCGCTATCGCGCTCGTTGCCGCTCTAGCCCTCTATCTCCTCATGGAGCGCACCCGCCTCGGCGCCATGATCCGCGCTGGGGTCGACGATATGGAGATGGCGCGTGCCGTTGGAATTCCAGTATCCCGCCTTTTCACCGCGGTGTTTTTGTTGGGAGCAACCCTCGCCGGAATTGGCGGCGTTCTGGGAGGCCCGGTCCTGAACGCCTATCCCGGGCTCGACACCGATATGCTGCCGCTCGCGCTGATCGTGGTCATCCTCGGCGGTGCGGGAAGCCTGCTCGGCGCCTTTGTAGGTAGTTTCATCGTGGGTTTCATCTACAATTTCGGTATCGCCTTGATGCCCGATCTCGCTTATTTCGTGCTCTTCCTGCCCATGGTGCTGGTATTGGTGTTCCTGCCGCAGGGACTGTTCGGGCGGGTGCAGATATGACGCGGGCGGCCGCACTTGTGTTCGCGGCATGTGCCCTCTCGCTCATCGCCCTGCCGTGGCTCATCGGCAGCGAGTTTTACGTCAACATGGCGAGCCAGGTGCTGATCTATGCCCTGCTCGCCCTCTCCATCAACATGCTGCTGGGTTACGGCGGCATGGTGTCCCTTGGTCATGCCGCCTACCTTGGCATTGCCGGTTATGCCTGCATTCTCGCGACGGTCTGGGGTTACAATCAGCTCGCAGCGGCGATTTTTGCGATCGCAGCCTCGACCGCTGCGGCAGCGTTCTTCGGGCTCCTCTCGCTGCGCGCACCCGGGCTCGGTTTCATCATGATAACACTTGCGCTTGGCCAGATCGTGTGGGGGATCGCCTATCGCGCCAACAATCTCACCGGCGGCGACAATGGCATCCGACATCCAGCTCGCCCGATGCCATTCGGGCTGGACATCAGCGTTGCCCCGAGATTCTACTACTTTACCCTCAGCGTGTTCGCGATCGCACTGTTCTGCATCTGGAGATTTTCCCGCTCTCCATTTGGAGCAAGCCTCATGGGTGCACGCGATCAACCACGCCGCATGCGCATGCTGGGCCATCATGTGTGGCTGGTGCGGTGGCTCACCTTCGTGATGGCCGGTTTCTGGGCCTCGGTCGCGGGCGTGCTCTACGTCTATTACAATCTCTTCCTCAGCCCTCACGCA
>Ga0209217_1000526_pt1 | contig 10769 bp, 8 predicted proteins | sample JacPinW_OM3H0_M2_FD_187957 | JGI IMG/M metagenome (GOLD analysis project Ga0209217, IMG submission 187957) | Forest soil microbial communities from Algoma, Ontario, Canada - Jack Pine, Ontario site 1_JW_OM3H0_M2 (SPAdes) (version 2) | ecosystem: Environmental > Terrestrial > Soil > Boreal...
CACTACCCGGAATCGTCACCGGCATGCTGGTGGCGCTCGCGCTGGCGATCGGTGAGACAGCGCCGATGCTGTATACGGCTGGCTGGTCGGATTCCCTTCCGACGGGAAAACTTACCGACTCGCCGGTCGGTTACCTGACGTATCCGATCTGGACGTTCTACAACCTGCCGTCGAAAACGGCCCTGGACCTGTCCTATGACGCGGCCTTTTTGCTGATCGTTTTCCTGCTGCTGCTGATCATCCTGGGGCGGCTGATCACCTGGTTCGCGCGGCGGCATTCAGAATCGGCGTGAGATTTGCCGGCGGCGCTCAACGCGTGGGCGGGGCAGGCCAGGGGCTGTAGTCGGCGATCAACTCCTCCTGCGGCGGCCGCTGGTCGTCGGGCACGTGCTGCAGGTTGATCCGAATCCGGTACCAGATCGAGCTCGGTCCGCGCATTCCGTCGACCAGCACGTCGGCCGGCTGCAGGCGATCCGCTGCGGCGGGGTAGCGCTCCCGCCAGGTGTCCAGGGCGGCCATTGCCTCATCTTTGGTCTTGGTGCGGGCGATCTCGATGAGCGGCATCGCCGACTGGCGGCGGCCGGTGCCCGCGCCGCGGCGCGCCCCTTTCGGCGCCTTCTCGGCGGGCCCGAGTTCCTCGGCCAGCGCGAGCAGTCGCTCGAGGCCGGCGGCGGTGTCGTTCATCCCGGCCCACGGGTCCCCGATCTCGGCGAACCGGTCCGGCATCGTCGCCACGGTGAACGCGGCCGGGTCGCAGTCGGCGACCTCATCCCAATGCAGCGGCGTCGAAACCCGCGCATCCGGTGTGGCCCGCACCGAATACGCCGATGCGACCGTGCGGTCTTTGGCGTTCTGATTGAAGTCGACGAACACGCCCTCGCGTTCCTCCTTCCACCAGCGACTGGTCGCCAGCTCGGGGGCGCGTCGCTCCACTTCCCGCGCCACCGTTTGGGCAGCCAGCCGCACCTGCCGAAACGACCAGCCCGGCACGATGCGCGCATAGATGTGGAAGCCACGCGACCCGGACGTCTTCGGCCACGCGGTCAGTCCGTAATCCTCGAGCACGTCGCGGGCCACCAATGCGACGTCGAGAATCTGGCGCCACTGCACCCCGGGCATGGGGTCTAAATCGACGCGTAACTCGTCCGGGTGGTCGAGGTCGTCGGCGAGCACCGGATGCGGGTTGAGGTCCACGCAGCCCAGGTTGATCGCCCAGGCCAGCCCGGCGGCGTCGTGGATGACGGCCTCCTTGGCCGAGGTCCCGGATGCGTAGCGCAACTCGGCGACGTCCACCCAGTCCGGCCGTTTTTTGGGCGCACGCTTCTGGAAGATCGCCTCCTGCTCGATGCCCTTGACGAAGCGTTTCAGAATCATCGGGCGCCCGGCCACGCCCCGCAGGGCACCGTCGGCGACGGCCAGGTAATAGTGGATCAGATCCAGTTTGGTGTGGCCGGCTCGCCCGTCATGACCGGGAAAGATCACCTTGTCCGGATGGGTGACCTCGACCGGGCGTCCGCCCACGTCCAGTGCCACCGGCCCCATGGGTTGATGGTAATTCCGGCGGATTTTCAAGCCTGGCTGCGACGTGCGTCACATAGGGTGGAAGCATGCCTAATCTCTTCGATATCCCCGGGCAGGCGGTAGCCAAGGTTCAGCAGTATGCCGAGCGTGGCGTAGCTGAGCTGCACTACCTCCGCAAGATCATCGAGTCCGGCGCCTTCCGGCTGGAGCCGCCGCTGAACTACGCCGCAATGGCAGCCGACATTCGGAATTGGGGCGAGATTGGCATGTTGCCGTCGTTTAATGCGCGGCGCACACCCGACCGCGCGGCGATCATCGACGACGACGGCGCGCTGACCTTCAAGGAACTCGATGAGGCCGCCAACGCGGTGGCTCACGGGCTGCTGGCCAAGGGTGTCCGCGGCGGCGACGGGGTGGCGATTCTGGCCCGCAACCACCGCTGGTTCGCCATTGCGGAGTTCGGGTGCGCGCGGGTCGGGGCCCGCATCATCTTGTTGAACAGCTCGTTCTCCGGCCCGCAGATCAAGGAAGTCTCCGAGCGCGAGGGCGCCAAGCTGATCATTTACGACGACGAGTACACGAAGGACGTCAGCAAGGCCGAGCCTCCGCTGGGCAAGGTGCGTGCCCTGGGCATTACTCCGGACGGTGAGGACTCAGGCAGCACCGACGAGACGTTGGCCGACCTGATCGCCGCCAACAGTAAATCGCCCGCTCCCAAGGCCAGCAAGCACTCGTCGATCATCATCCTGACCAGCGGCACCACCGGTACGCCGAAGGGCGCGAACCGGAGTACCCCACCGACGTTGGCGCCGATCGGCGGCATCTTGTCGCATGTTCCGTTCAAGGCCAACGAGGTGACCTCGCTGCCGGCGCCAATGTTCCACGCCCTTGGTTTCCTGCACGCCACCATCGGGATGTTCTTGGGCTCGACGCTGGTGCTGCACAACAAGTTCAAGCCGGCCGACGTGTTGGAAGACATCGAGAAACACAAAGTGACAGCGGTGGTCGTGGTGCCGGTGATGCTGTCGCGGATGCTCGATGCGCTGGAAAAGATGGACAACAGGCCCGATCTATCGAGCCTGCGAATCATCTTCGCCTCCGGATCGGCTCTCGGGGCAGACTTGGCCGAACGGACGCTCAAGGACATCGGCCCAGTGATCTACAACATGTATGGCTCGACCGAGATCGCGTTCGCCACCATCGCCGAGCCCAAGCATCTGGAGTTCAACTCCTCGACGGCGGGACCGGTTGTCAAGGGTGTGAAGGTGAAGATCTTCGACGACAACGGCAAGGAGTTGCCGCAGGGTGAAGTCGGTCGGATTTTCGTCGGCACCACGTTCCCGTTCGAGGGCTACACCGGCGGCGGCGGCAAGCAGATCATCAACGGCCTACTGTCATCCGGTGATGTCGGCTACTTCGACGAGCGCGGGTTGCTCTACATCAGCGGCCGCGACGACGAAATGATCGTCTCTGGCGGCGAAAACGTCTTCCCTGCCGAAGTCGAGGACCTGATCAGCGGGCATCCCGACGTGGTGGAGGCCACCGCGCTCGGCGTCGAGGACAAAGAGTGGGGTCACCGGCTGCGCGCCTTCGTGGTGAAAAAGCAGCACGCCGAGCTCGACGAGGACACCGTCAAGCACTATGTGCGCGACCACCTGGCCAAGTACAAGGTGCCGCGGGAAGTGATCTTCCTCGACGAGTTGCCGCGCAACCCGACCGGCAAGATCCTCAAACGCGAGCTGCGCGACATCGACGTCGATTAGCTCGTCGGTCGCACTACGGGCGCAACATCATTGTCCTGCCGCAATTAACTGGAACGTCTTCGTTCCGGTCACCGCTTGCCCGCCGTCAGGCGGTGTGACCGACACGTTCACTGTGTAGGTGCCGGGGGTTATGACGTCCAACGTTTTGTTGGGCCGACCGCTGCAGTCACTGCTACGGCGTGTCTGGTCGTACCCGCCTGGGCCGGTGACGTTGGCGACCACCGTGCAGTTTGTCGACGTCCCGAGGGCGCCCGTGCCGTGCGACGTCCACTCGAATGTCATCTGCGGGGGAAAGAGTTGGTGCGACGCTTGGGGAGCCAACTGATAGACGTCCTGACCGACTTTCGTCAAGGTCCCGTCACCGCGGTCCGTTGTCACTTCGACCGAATCGATGGCTATCGACGAGGTGCTGGTCGTGGTTGTTGTTGTGGTGGTGGTTGTGGTTGTGGTTGTGGAGGTCGTCGGGGTCACGGTAGTGGTTGATGTCGAGCTAAAAGTCGAAGATGCGGTTCCGGTGTCTTTGGCGGTCGTCCGATCCGGATGACCGCACGCGGCAACTCCGCAGCAGGCCGAAGCCGCAGCGACAAGAGCTAGCAACCGATTTGGACTGTTCCTCACGTTTCCCCTAGGCACACTCGTCTGAAACGGACCCTAGCCGCACACGGTCAGTCGCGGGTCGATTCAGCCCTCGAGTCATGTTGGATTTGCACCCCTGCCGGGCAGGGTGTCGGTCGCGAAACAGAAACCAGGGTCGTGGTTTTCGTAAGTTCACAGCCCGAGCTTCTGTTTCGCGGAGGTATGCCGGTTACCCGTCGAATCCGGTTGCGCCGTCGAGTTGTTCGCGCAGGATGTCGAGTTGTCCGGTGTGGCGGGCAGTCTCCTCGATCATGTGCACGTAGATCCAGCGCAGCGAAACCGTCCCGAAGCGGCGATGTGGCACCTCGTGATCGAGCGGATACCGTGCTGCGATTCGCCGGGACTCCTCGCACTGGGCGTGATATTCGGCGATCAGTGTTGCCAGTGACTCCTCGGGGAGGAACTCGAACTCCCAGGAGCGTTCGTGCGAGCGACGGTTGTCGTCGCTTCGCTGCTGCAAAAGCTGTTCGAACCAGCCGTATTCCGCCCAACGCAGGTGCTTGATCAGCCCGCCCACGGTGGTTGGCGACGGGACGAGCCTGCGGCGCGCATCGGTATCGGACAAATTCGAGACCTTGCGCACCACGATGTCTCGATAGTCGTCGAGGAATGACTCCAGCGTGCCGCGCTCGTCGACCTCTGCTTGCTCGCGGCGATCGGGACGCTGCGCTTCTGCCATGACGCGGAAAGCTTACGGGTCGCGCGGCAGCCCCAGCAGACGCTCGGCGATGATGTTGAGCTGCACCTCCGAGGTGCCGCCGTAAATGGTGGTGGCGCGGCTGGCCAGCAGGTACTCATCCCACTTGCCGGCCGGTGTGTCGGGGTCGCCGATTGCGGCGTCGGCGCCGAACGAGGCCACCCCGAACTCCGCATAGCCCTGCCCGGTGCGCATCGACAACAGCTTGGAGATCGCCGCCGACGGCATCGCGTCGCCGCCGGCCAGCGTCAACAGCGTCGAGCGCATGTTGAGCACCTTGGCGGCGTGGCCCTCGGCGATCAACTGGCCCGCGCGGTTTTGCGCGATCTGGTCGAACTGCCCGTCGCGAATGAATTCGACGAACTCGTCGAGGTTGGCCAAGAACGGCGCCTCGCTGCTGCCGATCGACACTCGCTCGGCGGTCAGCGTGTTGCGGCTGACCTCCCAGCCCCGGTTGACCTCGCCGAGCACCAACTCGTCGGGTACGAACACGTCATCGATGAACACGGTGTTGAACATCGCGCCGCCGGTGAGCTCCCGCAGCGGCTTCACTTCCACGCCCTCGCTGCTCATATCCAGCAGGAAGTAACTAATGCCATTGTGCTTAGGCGCGCTCGGGTCAGTCCTGGCCAGCAGCGCCCCCCACTGCGAGAACTGCGCCGCGGTGGTCCAGATTTTTTGTCCGCTGATGCGCCAGCCGCCGTCGACCTTGGTCGCCTTGGTGCTCAGGCCGGCTAGGTCGGATCCGGCACCCGGCTCGGAGAACAGCTGGCACCAGATCATCTCGCCGCGGAACGTCGGCGGTAGGAAACGTTGTTTCTGCTCATCGGTGCCGAACGCCACGATCGACGGCACGATCCACGCCGCGATGCCGATCGGCGGCCGCCGCACCCGCCCGGTGGTGAATTCCTGGGCGATGATGATCTGCTCCACCGGATCGGCCGCCCGCCCCCAGGGCTCGGGCAGATACGGCAGTACCCACCCGCCCTCGGCGATGGCGGTGGTGCGGTCTTCGCGGGGCATCGCCTTGAGCGCGGCGACCTCGGCACGAATGTCCGCCCGCCGCTTCTCGGTGTCGGGATCCAGGTCGATGTTGAGCTCGCGCACCCCGGTGCCGGTCGCGGTGTCGACCACCCGCTGCGGGTACTCGGACTTGCGGCCGAAGCTGGCGGCCAGGATCAACGCGCGGCGGTAGTAGACGTTCGTGTCGTGTTCCCAGGTGTACCCGATACCGCCGTGGACCTGGATGCAGTCCTGCGTGCAGCGCTGCGCTGCCGCCGGCGCCAACGTCGCCGCCACTGCGGCGGCAAACTCGACCGCTGAACCTTCGGTGTCCCAATCATTTTGGCCGGCCTCGTCGAGCGCGCGGGCCGCATCCCACACGGCTGCGGTGGCCCGCTCGGTGTCGGCGATCATCTCGGCGCACTTGTGCTTGACAGCCTGGAACTGACCGATCGGCCTGCCGAACTGCTCACGGATCTTCGCGTATTCCGCCGCGGTGTCGGTGGACCACCGCGCGACGCCGACGGCCTCGGCCGACAGCAGCGTGGAAATCAGCGCATGCGCGGCGACCACGTTGAGGTTGCCCAGCACCGCATCATCGCCGACTTCGACGGCGTTGGCCCGCACATGCGCAACCGGCCGCAGCGGGTCGACGCTCTTGACCGGCTCGATTTCGAGTTGATCGGCGCGCAGCACCACCCACTCTTCACCGCTGTCGATCGCTACCGGCAACACCAGCACCGATGCCTCGCCGGCTGCGGGCACTGCCCGGACCTCGCCGCGGATCACCACCGCTTCTTCTTTTGGGCCCTGCCGCGTCGCGGTCAGCCCGGACTCCAGCGCATAAGCGGCGACCGCCGCTCCAGACGCCAGGTCCACCAGCACCTTGGCCTCCGGGTCGTGCGCTGAGATCAGCGCACTGGCGATCGCCGACGGCACGAACGGACCGGGCACTGCGCCATAGCCGAACTCGGCGAGCACCACGGCAAGCTCCAGGATGCCGAAACCCTGGCCGCCAACCGACTCGGCCAAGTGCACGCCCTGCAGGCCTTGTTCGGCCGCGGCCTGCCAGTACGGCGGCGGGTTGTCGATCGGTGTTTCCAGCGCGCCGTGCAAAACCTCCGATGGCGCTACGCGCGCCACCAGGGACCGCACCGATTCGGCCAGGTCTTGATGCTCAGGAGTAATCGCGATCGGCATTGGTCGCCTTCCGTTGGGTCTTCTTCCGTCAATCTAATAACCGGTCGGTTGGTTGACGACATGGGCTAGCTGCTTGCCGTCCCGCAGCCGGCGGCAGTTAGCGACGGCCTCGACCAGATAGCGCCGCATGGTGTCGACGGTGTACCAGGTGACGTGCGGTGTGAGCACGACATTGTCCAAGCTGAGCAACGGGTTGTCCGGCGGCACCGGTTCGACGTCGAAGACATCCAGGCCGGCGCCGGCCAACCGACCGCCGCGCAGCGCGTCGACCAGCGCGCTTTCCTCGATAATCGCGCCGCGTGAGGTGTTGATCAGCACCGCACCGGGTTTCACGCGGGCCAGCGCAGCGCGGTCCAGCAGGCCACGGGTGTCGTCCCTCAACGGCAGGTGCAGCGAAACGATGTCGCTGGCGGCCAGCAGCTCCGGCAGCGGGCGCCAGCCCGGCAACCCGTCGTCGCGGGTGCTGGTGTGCACCACCGTGGCGCCCATCGCGGCCACGATGCTTGCCACCTGTTTGGCGATGTTGCCGTAGCCGACCAGGCCGACCGTGCAGGCGCCGATATCGCGCACGGTTTCGCCCAGCGCAGGGTCGGATGGCCAGCCTCGACCCTCGCGGGTGGCCCGGTCCAGCGCCGGCAGGCGGCGCAGGGTGGCCAACATCAGCAGCACCGCGCCTTCGGATACCGACGGCGCGTTGGCGCCTGGCATATTGGCGACGGCGATACCCTGCTTCGTGGCGGTGTCGACGTCGATGGTGTTGACTCCCGCACCGAACTTGTGGACCAGTCGCAGCCGGGTTGCTTGCAGCAGGTCGGCACCGGAAAGCGGCCGGAGCACATGCCAAATCACGTCGGCGTCCGGTAGCTCGCGGTGGAACGTGGCTTGCGAATCCGCGGCGTCATCGTCGGCGCACCAACGGATGTCAAGCCAATCAGTCTCTGGCGCAAGAAATTCCAGCACCTTAGGACCGGGGACGAAATGGGCGAGAACCCTTAGCGCCACCGCTTGGCAATCCATTTGGCGATCATGTCAGCCTGCTCGCTGCGCGCCCCCGGTGTGGTGAAGTAGTGGTCGGTGTTCATCGCGCACCGCGTTTTGTCGCTGCTGGCCAGCGCGTCGTAGATGCGTTGGGCATCCGTTGGGAACACACCGGTGTCTGCCTCGGCGTTGATCACCAGGGCCGGGCAGGTGATCCGCGCCAGATGCGGCTCGGCCCGGGTTTGGGCGGTCCGCAGGCTCCACATCGCCATCCAGTTGCGCAGCGTGCAGGCGGCCGCGATGCCGTAGGCGGAACGGTTGGCCTTGGCCGGGACGCCGGCATAACACGTATTCGGCTGACGTTTCGTCGGCTCGAGGGTCGGGTCGATCATCCGGGGATCGGCCCAAGTCCGCATCACTGTAAAGGGGCGATCCGAAAATCCTGCCGCCCGAACACGTTTCAACTCCCTTTCGGCCCAATCGGTGATCGCGTTATTGCGCGCCACCTGCGCTGACCGATAACGGGCCAGGAACTCCGAGGAGTACGGCGGCCCGTTGCGTTCATTGAAAAGGTCGAGGTCGGGGTCAGCGGCGACCGGGTCGTTCTCGTCGACGACGGCGCCGTCCATCCAGTTGGTCAGCACGTCAGGGCGGCCGGGATGGGCCGCACTGGCCACATAGCCGTCGGCGGGCAGCAGGTCGGTCAGCCCGACTGCGGGCCGCATCCCCGGAAGCGGAGTCAGGTTTGGCTCGACCGCCTGGGCCTGGTAGGCGGCCATCAACGATCCACCTCCGGAATTGCCCAGCAGCACAATGGTTTCGACTGCTTGCGTTTCGCGTAGCCAGCGAACACCGACGCCGATGTCGACCAGCGCGTGGTCGAGCAGAAAGCTGCTCTCGAAACCCCGGAACCTGGTGTTCCAGCCCAAGAATCCGATGCCGCGGGTAGCCAGGTAATCGGCGAGATAGTGCTCAGAGAAGTCGATCTGGAAGTGAGCGGCGATCATCGCGACCTTCGGTTTGCGTCCGACGCCCCGGTGATACAGCCCCTGACACGGGTGTCCGCCCGCCCCGGCTCGCCGGGCGGTCGGCGACGGCAATCCGACGAATTCGCGGATTACCCCGGGCGTGCCGCTGGTGCGAGTCACCTCAACGGCCCTCCTTGCAATAGATAGCTCGGTAGAAGATGTTCGCCAACGTGTTGATGCAGGCCTCGTCGTCAGGCGCGCCGGCCGGGCTCGAACCCGGACCGGCGAGCTGGACGTAACAGAACTGGTTGAACATCGCCACGATCGCCACTGCGATCAGCTGTGGGTCATCACCTGCGCAATAGCCTTGCGCTTGTGCGCGTCGCACCACTTCGGTGATGAAAGTGGTCGGGATGGCGCAGATTTCGGCCCAGTACTGGGCGAAGTCGTCGTTGATCGTCGCCAACTGCGACACGCTGACGATCTCCGCCAGCCGGTTTCGGTAGGTGTGCCAATGCGCTGCCGCGGCCTGCTGCGCTCGCTCGCGGTTGGACAGGCGAGGCCGGATGACCGTTAGCGCGCGCTGGTTGGCTTCGTCGCGGAACCGCAACGCCCATTCGCGGACCATCGCCTCTTTGGAGTCGTAATAGTTGTAAAACGACGCCGTCGACCGGCCAGCCTCCGCGGCGATATCGGCGATGGTGGTGGCCAGGATGCCTTTGCGCGCAATAACTGTCCGGGCCGCTGCGTCGATGGCGGTCTGTGTTCGGCGGCCGCGGTTGGTTGGTAGCTGAGCACGCCGGGTGGGTTGCTCGGACACCGTCGACACCAGCGCGCCTCCTTCGTCGTGACCGCGGGATCGCGCTGATTCCGGGAACGTCGCGACCTCTGGAATAGAACTGAATCTGATGTTAGGTTCAGATCCAGATCTCCGCCACGAAACCAGCGATGCACGCTGCCGACGGACGGGAGCCCGGAGATGATCAAGCCGCACAACACCAATCCCGAGTTCGAACTTGGCGGTATCAACCATGTCGCGCTGGTTTGCTCGGACATGGCGCGCACCGTGGACTTCTACAGCAACACCCTGGGCATGCCGTTGATCAAGTCGCTCGACCTGCCCGGGGGCGCCGGTCAGCATTTCTTCTTCGACGCCGGCAACGGTGATTGCGTTGCGTTCTTCTGGTTCGCTGACGCACCGGACCGGGTGCCGGGCCTCTCGTCGCCGGCTGCCATCCCGGGCATCGGGGAGATCACCAGCGCCGTCAGCACCATGAACCACTTGGCATTTCATGTCCCGGCCGAGAAGTTCGACGACTATCGGCAGCGTCTCAAGGCCAAGGGGGTACGGGTCGGTCCGGTGCTCAACCATGACGAGAGCGAGATGCAGGTCTCGGCCACGGTGCATCCCGGTGTCTATGTGCGGTCATTTTATTTCCAGGATCCCGACGGGATCACGCTTGAGTTTGCCTGCTGGATAAAGGAATTCACAACGGCTGATACGCCGGCCGTGCCCAGGACGGCGGCCGACCGCCGCATCCCGGCTACCCACTAGGTCACCGCGCCCCATCTAGTCGCGATACAGGCTCGGGTCGGCGAGCTCGTCGAGGAGTGACGCGAGCTGGTCGATCAGCTGATCGGGATCGAGCCGGACTTCACCGGCCAGCCACGCGCCGATCGTCTGGGCCACCCCACCGACCACGAAATGCGCGGCGGCCTTGATCCGGTCGTTCTCCGGTACCCGCAGTGCGTTTTCGACGTGGCGGCCAGAGAGCATCGCGAACAATGCGCTGGATTCGACACGCTTGCGCACCAGCACGGTGTTGGCCAGCTGCGCGCTGAACAGCAGCCGGCCCACCCGGGGATCGCCGCCGATCGTCCGGACGATGTTGGCCATGCCGGCGCGGGTCTGCTCCTCCGGCGGATGCAGCAAACGCGGCCGGGCCACCGCCCGCGCCATCAGCATCTGGGCGGCGCCCTGATGACGGAAGTCGCAATAGGCGA
>Ga0209217_1000529_pt1 | contig 10738 bp, 9 predicted proteins | sample JacPinW_OM3H0_M2_FD_187957 | JGI IMG/M metagenome (GOLD analysis project Ga0209217, IMG submission 187957) | Forest soil microbial communities from Algoma, Ontario, Canada - Jack Pine, Ontario site 1_JW_OM3H0_M2 (SPAdes) (version 2) | ecosystem: Environmental > Terrestrial > Soil > Boreal...
ATGATGTACAGGAGGCCGCCGCTCGGCTGGGCCACGATGGTTCCGCGATAGGCGTGATACCGACCGGATGGTCCGTAGACGGTCATCCGGGTGCCGGCCGAGGTCGGCACGAGCTTCTGCACACCGCCCGAAGGCGCGAACGAGACGGTCTGGCCCGGCGCGATATTCGTGACCCGACCGCCAACGACCAGTTGCGCGGGACCGCTGGGAACCACGCGGTAGGTCGCTGTTCCCCAGAGCACCGCGACGTGGATCGGCGTGTTACCGGTGTCGAGGCTGGCCCAGGTGGTGCTGGTATAGAAGTGCTGATCGATGAAGCGGTAATTTTGTCCCGCCAGCGCCATGCCTCTCGCGCCCCACTGCCCGAGCCCCACGCCGTGGCCCCAGCCGTGACCGCAGAATCGCACCGATCCCGCCGGCGCAGCCGGCGGACAGGTCGCACCGTAGGCTGCGCCGGACCCGCGGAGTGCGGCCAGCGCCGCCTCCGTCTCATAGCGGTCGAGCGCCGCCTGTAGCGAGCGGCTCTGCCCCTGAAGCCCGGCGAGCCGGATCAGCGTCTGGCGTCGCAGGCTGTCGAGCTCGCTGTCATAACTCGCGACGGCGGCCACCTGGCTGGCGATCGCGTTGGCTCGCGCCTGTAGCGCGTCCAGCAGCGGCGCCAGGTCGGCCTGGGCCTGGGCCAGCACGCGGCGCTGCGCCTCCAGCGTGTCGCGCTCGGCGCGCAGTTTGCGCGCTAACTGCAGCTCGCTGACCGAGATGTGTTGCAAATAGATCGCGCGGTTGAGCAGGTCATCGAAGCTGCGGGCGGAGAAGACGAACTCGAGCCAGCGCATACCACCGAGCGCGTAGAGCTTGCGCATGTCCGTCTGGAAGGCGCGCACGTGCTGTAGATAGGCGAGCTGGTCGTGCGAGAGCTGCAGCTGCGCATCCGCGATTTGCGCCTCGATCGCCTGCGCCTGCGCCGCGATCGGTGCGAGGTCGGCACTGCTTTGCGCGAGTTGCGCTTCCAGGGCAGCGAGGGTTTGCCGCACCTGGTTCTGCTGACCTTCCAGCGCGCTCAGCCGCTGGTGCTGTCGCGCTTGCTCCTGTTGCACCTGGGCCAGACGATCGGCGAGCGTGCTGGGATCATCCGCGTGCGCCGGCACGGCGGTGACGAGGAGCAGCAGCGCCATAAGGGCGCCGCTAGCTCGGGCGACTATACCGGCGGCGCTCCCGCCGAGCCAGGCATGCCGGGCTCGCGCCGTGGGGTGAAGGCGGCGTCGCTAAACGGCGCGGGGGCGCCCTTTGGCGTCTTTTCCTTCTTCTTCTTCTTGACTTCGCGCTTGCCCTTATCGCGTGACTTCGCCATGGTTCCTGCCTCCAGACTTAGTCCGGCGAGCCGCTATTGTACCCTCGATCACCCGCAGTGTCCACGCGCTGGTCACCGTCAGTGGTCTCATCGAGCAGCACCTCGAGGCACGACACCACTGAATCGCCCAGCGCGCGCAGGTTGTAACCGCCTTCGAGCGCCCAGACCGTCCGTCCACGACAATGCTCGACGGCCCACCCCTTGATCAGTTGGGCGAGCTCGCGGTAGCCCTCGGTCGTTACCTCGAGGCCGCCCAGGGGGTCGTCTTCGTGGGCGTCGAAGCCGGCCGACACCAGCAGCAGCTCTGGACGAAACGCCGCGAGGGCCGGGCCAATTTTCTTTTCCCAGGCACCGAGAAAAACCGAATCTCCGCTACCACCAGCGAGCGGAACATTGAGGACGTTGCCATGCGCCCCGCGTTCGCCGGCACCCCCGGTCCCCGGATAGAACGGGTACTGATGGGTCGACGCGTAGAAGACCTCGGCGTCATTCTCGAAACTGTGCTGCGTGCCGTTGCCATGGTGAACGTCGAAGTCGAGTACCCCGATGCGGCGAATGCCTTTGGCGCGGGCCGCGGTCAGGCCGACCGCGACATTGTTGATGAGGCAGAAGCCCATGGCCTGGGCGTGCTCGGCATGATGGCCGGGCGGCCGCACGATCGCGAGCGCGTGTTTGATCTTGCCGTCGAGCACCCGGTTTACGCCCTCCACCATGGCGCCCGCCGCGCTGCGGGCAGCGAGCATCGATAGCGGGGTGATGTAGGTGTCAGGATCGAGAAAACCGCCACCCGCCGACGCAGCGCGATCAAGCATCGCGACGTAGCTCGGATCGTGGACGCGATGGATCATCGCCTCCGGCGCCGGCGGCGCCGGTTCCGGCGTGAGGCCGAGGTCGGAGACCGCGATCGCGTCCAGGATGGCGGTGACGCGTTCGGGGCGCTCAAGATGACCGTCCGAGCGGTGGCCAATTTGTTCTGGGTTGGCAAATAGGGCGATCACGCGAGCGTACGGGTGCGGAAGCGCTCGAGCTCCAGCGGCGCATGGCGATCGATGCCAGCCTTCTGACAGGCGGCAAGGATTTGCTGCTCGGGTGTCTCGATGCCGTCGATGTCTGGCAGCAGCAGGGCCTGGCGGTCGCCTCGGCGGACGATGATCCCATAGACGTGTGGGTCGAGCCCGCCAATGTTTGTTACCGGCTCCGGCGGCTCGAGCAATTGAACCTTGATCGTCAGCGCATCCACCTCATCGAGGCGCACCGGGTCGAATCGTGGATCACGCACGGCAGACGCGACCGCGTAGCGGATCAGTTCATGCGCTGCCGTCGCCTCGGTCGGCCGCACGCTGCCGACGCAGCCGCGCAGCTCACCATCCTTGCGGAGGGTCACGAAAACCGCCGACGGCGCCTGCAGCTCGATGGGAATCGGCTCCGGCGGTTCGATCAATTGGCGTGTCCGCAGATAGGTGTCGATCGCATGGCGGCCCAGCGTTTGAATATCGAGCGCGATTTTCGGGACACCGGACGCGGTGAAGGCGACGACCGGATAGCCGACGCCGAATGGGCCCTCATAGCTGAGAACCTGGGAATTCAGATTGGCGGCGCGCGCAGCGCCCAGCAGGATCGCGAGCGGGCGCAGACCACACTCGCCGGCCTCCTCGACGAGATCCGGATCCAGGGCTTCGATCTGTTCCCACGCCCGCGCGCGTAGGGCGTCGATGACCAGGCGGTCGAAGACCGGCCCTTCGGGACGGAATCCGTAGGGTGCGTCGGGCGTCAGGCGATGCGAAAGGTCACCGGAGGCGATCAAGATGGCGGAGCGATCCCGGAGTCGACCCTGCAACCAGGCGCCGAACTCGACGAAGCGATGCAGCGGCCAGCCGCTGACACCAAGGAAGATGAAGCGCTTGTTCGCCATCGTCTGCACCAGCGAATGCAGTGGAACGACAACCCCATGATCGAGCTCCGTCTCCTCCGCCCAGGTGAGCGAGAACCCTGCCCGCTGCCCATCGGCGACCAGCGCGGCCGCGAGCGCCACATCAACCTGCCCCTCGAACCGGATCTGGGGTGCCCGAAAGCGAGATAGATCGCCAGCGGCATGGGCGGCGCGGCGGACGGGAAGCGACGTCATGCTCGACGGACTGTGCGGCGAGATCACGACCGCCAGAGCAGCATCGACCGTCGACAGGATGCCGTCGAGCTTCCGCATCGCATCAGCGGTCGCGCGAACGCGTTCCGATTGGGCACCGCCAACTTCGGCCAGCAGGATGGGGGGATGGGCAACGAGTGCGCCGGCGACGAAGCCGGACATGACTTAACCTCGGGCCGTCACAGGCTCCGGCCGCAGAGCGTTGATTGCGTCGCGATACTGCCGCGCCGCCGCACGCGCCGCATCCGCATAGTCGGCGCCCGCGGATGCGAACAGGATGCCGCGCGAGATCGGGATGATCGCCCCGCGTCCATCGGCTCGCAACGCCGCCTTGAGCGCGGCCGCCAGGTCGGCGCCCTGGGCGCCGATACCGGGGATCAGCAGCAGGCGGTCGCCCGCGATCTGACGCACGTCCCGCAGCTCTGCGGGCGCCGTGGCTCCGACGACGAAGGCGACATTGCCGTGGTGATCCCAGCGAACGCCGGCGCGCGCGACATGCCGGTAGAGGGCCTCGCCGTCGCTTCGCAGATGCTGGAACTCCGCGGCTCCCGGGTTCGACGTCCGGCACACGATGAAGACTTCCTTATCCCGGTGCGCCAGGAATGGCGCAACTGAGTCATAGCCCAGGTAAGGGTGGACGGTGACGGCGTCCGCCCGCCAGGCCTCGAACATCGCATGCGCGTACGCCTGCGCCGTGCTGCCGACGTCGCCGCGCTTGGCATCGAGGATGACCGGGCGATCTTTGGGCAAGGCAGCCAGCGCCTTGTCGAGCAACCAGCTGGCCTCCCTCCCCCATCGCTCGTAGAACGCCAGGTTCAGCTTGTAGGAAGAGACCGAGTCGCCGACCGCCTCGACGATGGTGCGGACGAATTCGGCAATGCCCGCTGGGGACCGTTCGATCGATGGCGGGAGCAGGTCAGGTTCGGGGTCAAGGCCGAGGCACAGGAGCGAGCCGGTGGCGTCCTCGCTGGCCTGCAATTTTGACTTGAATGTCATATTCGGAGCCAAGTTTAGTGGGTAAAATCCATCCGTGCCCCAGACGACCATGCAGGTCACCCTGCCGGAGATGGGTGAATCGGTCACAGAGGGGACCATCGCCAAGTGGCTGAAGCAGCCGGGCGACCAGGTTCGCGAAGGCGAAGGGCTGGTTGAGGTCACCACCGACAAGGTGGATGCCGAAGTGCCCGCGCCGGCGAGTGGGACCCTGGTGAAGATTCTCGCCGAGGCCGGGAAGACGGTCGCCGTGGGTGCGGCGCTGGCTGAGATCGCGGTCGGCGCGGACGGCGACGTGGCTAAAAAGCCGGCCACCCCGGAGGCCGTCGCCAAGCCGGCCGCCGCCCAAGCCCAGGAGGCGCTGGAGACCAGCAGCCCCGTGGCCGCCCCATCGGCGCCGCCCAACGGTGGCAAGGTCACCGCACCGGTCGAGGTCTCGGAAGGCGCCGAGTTGCTGGCGAAGGCAAAGGGCATCGACCTGGCGACCATCAAGGGAAGCGGCCCGGGGGGATCGATCCGCCGTCGCGATGTGGCCGAAGCGGTTGAACGGCAGCAGCAGGCAGCCCCCACCCTACCCTCTCCCGCAGAAAGAGCCCCCACCCTGCCCTCCCCCGCAAGCGGGGGAGGGGAAAAGCCCCCGGCGATTCCCTTGCGGGGCGCGGCCGCCGCCCTCGTGAAGTACATGGAGGAAAGCCTCCAGGTGCCGACCGCAACCAGCTTCCGCACGGTGCGGGTCGACGTGCTCGATCAGCGGCGGCGCCAGCTCAGCCAGAGCATCCAGGCGGCCGGACGTCCCGAGAAGATCTCCTACACGCACCTGATCGCCTTCGCGATCACGCGCGCGGTCAAGGACGTCCCATCGATGGCGGTGACCTTTGATCGCATCGACTCGAACCCCGCCCGGGTGGCCCGTGGGGTGCACCTCGGACTCGCGGTCGATGTGCAGCGCCAGGACGGCAGCCGCATGCTGCTGGTCCCCGTGATCCGCGACGCCGATCGCCTCGACTTCGCGGCGTTTCGCGATCAATACGAAACGCTGGTCTCAAAAGCACGCACCGGCAAACTGGTGGCCGATGAGCTCAGCGGCGCCACCATCGTCCTCACCAACCCCGGTGGGATCGGCACGGTGGCGTCGGTGCCTCGGTTGATGAAGGGCCAGGGCACAATCGTCGCGACCGGCGCGATCGGTTATCCGCCCGAGTTCACCGCCATCGCCGAGAGCGGGCTGCGCCAGCTCGGTGTTTCCAAGGTGATGACGATGACGAGCACCTATGACCACCGGGTCATCCAGGGCGCCGAGTCGGGCGAGTTCCTCCGTCGCATCGATGAGCTGCTTGCGGGCGCCGACGGCTTCTACGAGTCGGTTTTCGAATCGATGCGCCTGGTCCCGCCGGCCGGGATCAGCGAGCCGGTACGAGCCGTCGCCCCGGCGGGGGAAGCGGCGGTTGCCGCGCCCACGACCGCGGAAGCAGAGTTGCTGCGTGCGGTTGCCGCCGGGATGGCCCTGGTGGCGGCCTATCGGAGTCACGGACACCTCGCCGCTCGACTCGATCCGCTGGGAAGCGCGCCGCCCGGCGACCCCTCGCTCGATCCGGTGAACCACGGCTTGACGCCGCAGCTGATGGAGGCGGTCCCAGCGGCCGTGCTCCGGGTCCGCGTCCCCGGCGAAAACCTGGCCGAGGTTCTCATGCATCTGCGCGAGACCTACTGCTCCACGATCGCCTACGAGATCGAACACATTTCCAGCCACGAGCAACGCAACTGGCTGCGCGAGCGGATCGAGTCCGGACGATATCGTCAACCGCTCAGCCCGGAGCGCAAGCTCCAGCTGCTCGGGCGCCTCACGAAAGTCGAGGCGATGGATCGTTATCTGCGCCGGGCCTTCCTCGGCCAGAAGACCTTTTCGATCGAGGGCCTCGACTCGATGATCGTGATGCTCGAGGAGACGCTGCAGCTGCTCTCCGACAATGGCACGCGCCAGGTCGTGATGGGCATGGCGCACCGCGGCCGCCTCAGCGTGATCGCCCACGTCGTCAACCGCACGTATGAGTCGCTCCTGGTGGAGTTCGAGCAGAGCAAAGACCGGGTCGAAGGCGCCGATGTCACCGGGGACGTGAAGTACCACGCCGAAGCCGAGGGCACGTATGTCACCCCCAACGGCAAGCAGGTTTCGGTCAGCCTGCTCGCCAACCCCAGTCATTTGGAAGCGGTTGACCCGGTCGTCGAGGGCTGGACCCGCGCGGAGCAGACCCGGCGCAAGGGATCCGAGCCGCATTTCGATCGGACCGGCACCGTCCCGATCCTGATTCATGGCGACGCTGCCTTCCCCGCGCAAGGGGTCGTTTCAGAAGTCCTCAACCTGTCGAAGCTCGAGGGTTACACGACGGGCGGCACGCTGCACATCATCGCCAACAACCAGCTTGGCTTCACGACCGACCCCGAGGAAGGACGCTCCACGCGCTACGCATCCGACGTGGCGAAGGGCTTCGACCTGCCGATCATCCACGTCAACGCGGACGACATCACCGCCTGCGTCAGTGCGGTCCGGCTGGCGACCGCCTTCCGGCAGAAGTTCGGGCGCGACGTCGTCATCGACCTGATCGGTTATCGGCGCTTCGGTCACAACGAAACCGACGAGCCCGCATACACGCAGCCGCTCATGTACGACGCCATCAAAGAGCACCCGACGGTACGAGAGATCTTCGCGGCGCAGCTGATCGAGGAGGGCCTGCTGAGCGCCGATGATGCGAGCGCGCGCGCCGCAGCGGCCGAGGCGCGGTTGGCCGACGCACACCAGAACGTCAAGGCCAGTGCGGCGCACGCCCCGCAGGTGAGCCGGCCGCCGATGGATGCCAGCCCCGAACCGGACATCAAGACGGCGGTTCCGGCTGAGGCCCTCGAGTCACTCAACCGACAGCTGCTGGCCGTACCGGAACGCTTCACCGTGAACCCCAAGTTGCTCCGCCAGATGGAGCGGCGCAAGACGCCGCTTGCGGATCGCGAAATCGACTGGGCGCAAGCTGAGGAGCTGGCCTTTGCCACCCTGATCACGGGCGGGATCCCGGTGCGGCTCACGGGCCAGGATACCGAGCGTGGAACCTTCAGCCAGCGCCACCTGGTCTTCCACGATGTCCGCACCGGCAAGCGCTGGGCGCCGATCCAGCACCTGGTCGGCGCGAGCGCGACCTTCGAGCTGCACAACAGCCCGCTATCGGAGTACGCCGCGCTGGGCTTTGAGTACGGTTACAGCACCGATGCCTCCGAAGCGCTGGTCTGCTGGGAAGCGCAGTTCGGCGATTTCGTCAATGGGGCGCAGATCATCGTCGACCAATTCATCACCTCGGGTCTGGCGAAATGGGGGCAGTCATCGCGGCTGACCCTGCTCCTCCCCCACGCGTATGAGGGCGGCGGTCCCGAGCATTCGAGCGCGCGCCTGGAGCGATTCCTCCAGTTGGCGGCTGAAGGCAACATCCGGGTCTTCTATCCGACTACACCCGCGAATTATTTCCACGCACTTCGGCGGCAGGCGCTGCATAGCCGGCCGCGGCCGCTGGTCATCATGACCCCGAAGAGTTTGCTTCGGTTGCGCCCGTCGTGGTCGCGGCTGGAAGACCTGACGGTGCACAGCTTCCGCCGGCTGATCGATGACCCATTGATGGAGCAGCACCGCGACGACGTCCGCCGGATCATTCTCTGCACCGGCAAGATTTACTACGACCTGATCGCGAGCCCGTTGCGCGCGGAGGCGAAGGACCTCGCCATCATCCGCATGGAGCTACTCGAGCCCTTCCGCACGGACGACGTGCTGGCCGCGATTGCGAAGTACCCGAACGTGCGACACCTGACCTGGGTCCAGGAGGAGCCGATGAACATGGGCGCCTACTGGCACGTCAAGCGGCGCCTCGAGCCTAAGCTACCCAAGAACCTGACGCTCCACTACATCGGTCGGCCCGAGCGGGCCAGTCCCAGCGAGGGTTATGCGATCGCCCACAAGGCGCAGGAGGAACGGATCGTCCAGGCGGCGCTGGCCACCAAACCGGACGAGACCCGGCCGCCCGCTTCGGGATAGAATTCAGCGCGATGCTGCTGTCGCTCGACTGGATGAACCTCTTCGGGGGCCTGACCCCCAGCCAGATCACCTCGGTGATCGTGGTGGCGGTGATTTTTACGGTCGCCTCGGGCCTCACGCTACTGGCGCTCATCGCCTTTGGCGTTCGGGCCGGGCTGATGGCACCGACCTACAGCACCCGGCTTCCGCAGGCTTCTTCAGTTGAATTGGGCGCGTTCCTTACTGGGGCGGCATTCGGCATGATCTCGATCCTGATCATGACCTTCCTCGGCTTCGCCGAAAACGATCTCGATAACCCCCTCTTCCTGCCCCTCGCCGTGGGGCCGATCCTGGTGGGCGGCCTGCTCTTCGTGACCGGGGCCGGCCTGGCCTTCCGGACCATTCGCAGCCGACGGACGAGCCAGGCTTAGGGACCGAAACCGTTCGCCGATCCCGGCCGTTTCCTATTTAGCCCGATGGATCGGGACGCTCGCCCACTTGACAAACGACATGAGGACTTCTTAAAGTAGTGATAGCGAGACTGTCAGGAAATAGTGAACAAGGAACCAGAGAAATGAACGCCCAGGACGGCCGAGCGATGTTCGAACTCCAACTGGAGCTGCATACTCGGGCGATCGGGCGCCTGCCGAATATCACCGTTGACGACGTCCTCGACGTGCACGAACTGCTGGCCACGCACGAGGGCGATCTGAAGAGCCTGTTCGCTCCGCAGGCTTAGACTCGACGGCGTTGTGCCGCTGACCAAAGACACGGTCGCCGCCTGGCTTGCTGCCTATGTTCGGGCGTGGGAGACCTACGATCCGGATACGATCGGCGACCTCTTCACCGAGGACGCGACCTATGCCTACCATCCCTTCGAGGAACCGGTGCGCGGCCGGCTCGCCATCGTCGCCTCCTGGCTCGAGAACAAGGACGCGCCGGGAACCTACGAAGGACAGTACGAGCCGATTGCTTTACAGGGGGATCTCGCGGTGGCGCATGGACGGAGCCGCTACTTCAAGGACGCGTCCAAAGCCGAGCTAGCTCGCGAGTACGACAACCTCTTTCTGATTCGCTTCGACGACCAGGGCCGATGTCGATCGATCCGTGAGTGGTTCATGGGGCGGCGCGGGCAAAAGGAGCCGACGCCTGGGTGAGCGGGAGTCGGGGAGACAGGATTTGAACCTGCGGCCCCCTGAACCCCATTCAGGTGCGCTACCAGGCTGCGCCACTCCCCGACGCGGAGCCTATTGTACGGCCGCGCGACGGTAAGCTTGACGCGAGGTCTGTTTCCGATGCAGGACGAACAGGAGCGGTCCGAGCAATGGGCACGGATGCTCAAGAGCATGCGCTTGCTCGGTGGTGGCTCAGCCATCCTTCTCTTCCTTGGATTGCTGGCGCTCGTCATCCTCAACGAAGCTCCTCCACTTGTTCTGCTGCTGGCGGTCGGGCCAGCACTTCTCTGGATGACGACCTGGATCTGGGAGGGTCGTCCACCGAAGGGCTGGTCAGTCAAGGATCCAGCCCGCAGCGACCAGGCGAACCAGCGACTCCGAAAGTGGGCGCGCCGCGATCTGATCTTTGGGCTGGTCCTCGCCGTTGGCAGCCTGATTTTTGCGCTCCTGCAGATTTCGACCCACCACTAGCGGCGCCCCCACCCTGACCCTCCCCCGCAGGCGGGGGAGGGAAAATTCAACTCACTCTTCTCCGCGCTTCCTGAAGACCAGGCGAAGCGGCGTCCCTCCGAAACCGAAGGCCTGGCGTAACTGTGTCTCCAGGTAACGCCGATAGGAGAAGTGGACGAGCTCCGGATCGTTGACGAAAAAGACAAAGGTCGGCGTGGTCGCCTCGGCCTGCGTGACATAGAGGACCTTCAGCCGCTTCCCCTTGCGCGTGGGCGGCTCGCGCTTGCCCAGATTTGTGCGCAGCCAGCGATTGAGCTCGGGCGTGGCAACCCGACGTTTGCGTTCCTCGACCACCTTCAGGGCGACCTCGAGGGGCTGCGCCACCCGCTGGCCCGTCTTCGCCGACACATACGATATCGGCGCCCAGGGCGCAAAACTCAATGCATCCTTGATCTGGCGGCGCCAGACCTTCTCCTCCTTTTCCTCCGGGGTCAGGAGGTCCCATTTGTTTAGCACCAGCACGAGTCCGCGGCCCGCCTCGACGACATAACCCGCGATGTGGGCGTCCTGCGTCGTCAAAC
>Ga0209217_1000531_pt1 | contig 10707 bp, 11 predicted proteins | sample JacPinW_OM3H0_M2_FD_187957 | JGI IMG/M metagenome (GOLD analysis project Ga0209217, IMG submission 187957) | Forest soil microbial communities from Algoma, Ontario, Canada - Jack Pine, Ontario site 1_JW_OM3H0_M2 (SPAdes) (version 2) | ecosystem: Environmental > Terrestrial > Soil > Boreal...
GGCGAGCGGGTCGGGCTGGTCAGCGAGAACCGGCCGGAATGGGTGATCGCCGATCTGGCGATCATGAGCGCCGGGGCGATCACGGTGCCGGCCTATGTGACCCATACCGTCGACGACCATCGGCATGTCCTGGCGAATAGCGGGGCGCGCGCCGTCATCGTCTCGAAGCCGCCGCTTTCCGCCCGAGTGCTCGCCGCGGCGAACCAGGTCTCTACCGTGCACACCGTCATCACGATCGAGCCGGGAGCAGGCCAGGCGAGCGCCGTCGACGTCCTGCCCTGGGAGGAGGTGCTGGCGCGCGGCGGCGAGACGGCCGACGCCGCCGCGGAACCCGCCGCCCTGAGCCCCGACGATACAGCGTGCCTGATCTATACCTCGGGGACGGGCGGCATCCCCAAAGGAGTGATGACCAGCCATCGCAACATCCTCGCCAATTGCCGCGGCGCTTATCGCTTGCTCGAAACCCTTGGCCTCGGCGACGAGGTGTTTCTGAATTTCCTGCCGCTGTCGCATTCCTACGAGCACACCGCGGGGCTGATGTTCCCGATCTCGCTCGGCGCCGAAATCTACTTTGCCGAGAGTGCCGAAACGCTCGCCGCCAACATGCTCGAAGCGCGGCCGACGATCATGACGGCCGTACCCCGGCTCTACGAAACCCTGCATCGGCGGATCATTCTAGGGGTCGAGCGCAAGGGCGGTCTGACGAGGCGATTGTTCGACAAGGCCACGACGATCGGGGGAAAACGGTTGGTGTCGCAGGCGCTGGGTCTCGACGAGCGGCTCCTCGATCCGCTGCTCGACCGCCTAGTTCGGGCGAAATTGCGCCGGCGCTTCGGCGGCCGGCTCAAGGCGATGGTGTCGGGCGGCGCGCCGCTCAACCCCGAGATCGGCAGCTTCTTTCTGGCGCTCGGGGTCAGGCTGCTGCAGGGCTACGGTCTGACCGAGGCGGCTCCGGTCATCGCCTGCAATGTGCCGACGCGGATCAAGATCGACACCGTCGGCCCGCCCCTCGACGGGGTCCGGGTGAAGATCGCGGGTGACGGCGAGATCCTCGTCGCCGGTGACAACGTCATGAAGGGGTACTGGAACGATCCCGAGGCGACAGCGCGGATCCTCGAAGACGGCTGGCTCAAGACCGGCGATGTCGGCCTCCTCGATGACGACGGCTATATCCGGATCACCGACCGCAAGCGCGACTTCATCAAGACTTCCGGCGGCGAGACGATCTCACCGGCGCGGGTCGAGGGCTATCTGACGCTCGAGCCGGAGATCGCCCAGGCGATGGTGTTCGGCGACCGGCGCCCTTATCTCGTCGCCGTAGTCGTTCCCGATGCCGATTTTGCCGCCGCTCATTCCCCCCCAGATAGCCCCGCCGAGGACTTCCGCGCGCTTGCCGGCGATCCCGAATTTGCCAGGACGATCGGCGCAGTCGTGGCCCGGGTCAACCGGGGGCTTTCGCCGATCGAGCGCGTGCGGCGCTTCGCGATCGCGACCGAACCCTTTACCATCGCCAACGGCCAGATGACACCGACCCTCAAAATCAAGCGTCATGTCATCGGCGAGGTGTACGGCGCCGCCCTCGATGCCCTCTATGACGGCAGGGAGATCGCCGCTTAGGGCAGCCCGACAACGGACGGACGGAAGGAAGGGAGCGAAACCATGCGACTGGACAACAAGATCGGCATCGTCACGGCGGCGGCCTCGGGGATGGGGCGGGCCGGCGCGCTCCGCTTCGCCCGCGAAGGGGCCGCGGTCGGGGTCGTCGACATCGATCAGACCGGGGTCGACGCCGTGGTCGGCGAGATCACCGCCGCGGGCGGCCGCGCGCTCGGCCTCGTCGGCGACCTGCGGCAGGACGATTTTGCCCGCGATATCGTGCGGCGCACGGCCAACGCCTTCGGCGGGCTCGATTTCGTCTGGAACCATGTCGGCCATCCCGGCCCGGCCTCGATCGAAGGCATCGAGATGGGGGATTTCGAGATCGCCATCGACCTCAATCTGCGCACGGTGCTGGTGACGACCGAGGCGGCGATCCCCGAGATCCGGGTGCGCGGCGGCGGCAGCTTGCTCTACACCGCCTCGACCTCGGGCATTCAGGGCTCGGCCTTCAGCCCGGTCTACTCGATGGCCAAGTTCGGGGTCGTCGGCTTTGTCCGCTCGCTCGCCAAGCGGCTGGCGGCGGAGAAGATCCGCGTCAACGCGATCTGCCCCGGCCCGATCGACACGCCGATGCTGCGGGTCTTTGTCGCCCGGCCCGATCAGCAGCGCACCGCCGGCCAAGACAAGGAGGCGCTGGTGCAACTACGCGGCCGCCAGAACCCGATGGGCCGCACCGGCAAGCCCGAGGAAATCGCCAACGCCGCGCTGTTCCTGATCTCGGACGAAGCGTCCTTTGTCTCCGGCGCCGCCCTACCCGTCGACGGCGCGTCGACGGCGTGAGTTCCAGGATCTCGCTCAGGGAGTTCGCTCGTCCTCGAGCCGGCGCACCCGCTCGCCGAAGCGATGCTGTTGCGTTGTCATAGTCCGCAATTGCTCAAGAATGGCCTTCAGAGTGTTTTCCTGGCGCATGACGATTGCGGTCAGCACGGTGATATCATCGCGAATGGTTACGAATTCGGTACGCTGCGCTGCCATCTCAACGCGGACTGCCCCGAGTTCGTCGAGAACTCGTTGTTGTTGCGCCGACAGAAACTCCAGAGTGATTATCTCAGGCATCTCGAAGATTGATCACACTAGCGCCGCGCATGTCAATCCAGGTGCTCTCTTCACTTGAGAACCTTGTCGCCACGGTGCAAAGATCTTTGCTGCGGAAGCTCCGCTGAGATGAATTTCGATGCTGTCATAAGGAAATTAGCGGAGCCGGAAATAATGAACGCTGAAGAGTTCGGCGGGGTCGGTCCAGGTCTCGACCGGCCGGAAGGCCGCGCGCGCGGCCAAGGCTTGAAACTCGGGAATCGAGTATTTGTAGGAATATTCGGTGTGGATCAGCTCGCCCTTGGCGAAGTGGGTATGCGTGCCGGCGATCCATGCTTCCTGATTGGCGAGACTGCGGATGTAGATTTCGATACGCCCCTCGGCCTCGTTATAGTAGGCGACGTGCTCAAACCGATCGATTTCGAGATCGCCGTCGAGCTCGCGGTTGATGCGCTCCAGGAGGTTGAGGTTGAACTCTGCGGTCACTCCGGCCTGGTCGTTGTAGGCGGCATTGAGGATCCCGGGATCCTTCTTCAAATCGACGCCGATCAGCATCTCGCCGCCCGGTCCGAGGATGCGGGCATAGTTGGCGAGGAAGTCGACCGCGGCGTCTGGCTCGAAATTGCCGATCGTCGAGCCGGGGAAGAAGCCGACCCGTTTGCCGTCCGGGCCGGGCAGCGGCGGCAGCGGGAAGGGCCGAGTGTAATCGGCGCAGACGGCGACGACGGGCAACCATGGGAAATCCTCGGCGAGGCTGGCGGCGGCGTCCCGCAAATGCTCGCGGGAAATGTCGACCGGCACGTAAGCCGCCGGCCGATCGAGCGCCCGCAGCAAAATGCGTGCCTTGGTGCTGGCGCCGCTGCCGAACTCGATCAGCCGGCCGTGCGGGCGGATCTGCTTGGCGATCTCGCCGGCGTTCTCCTGGAGGATCGCGATTTCGGTGCGGGTCGGGTAATACTCCGGGAGGCGGCAGATTGCTTCGAACAGCGCCGATCCGCGCGTATCGTAGAGAAACTTGCACGGAATCGATTTGCGGGCGCGGCCGAGCCCTCTCAGCACGGCATCGCGAAAGCTCTCTTCGCCGGGTGCCAGATCGTGAAAGGTGAAGCGCGCGCTGCTAATCATCCAAGATCCTCCGCCAGCCGCAACCCGGCGAAAGCCCAGCGTGCCGAGGGCGGAAAGAAGTTGCGATAGGTGGGCCGAACATGGTCGGCCGGGGTCACCGCGGCGCCGCCACGCAGCACCATCTGGTTGCACATGAACTTGCCGTTGTATTCGCCGACGGCTCCGGCTGCCGCCCGAAAGCGGGGATAGGGAATGTACGGACTGGCCGTCCATTCCCACACGTCGCCGAACATTTGCCGCAGAGCCGGCGCATCAACGGGCGACGCCGGCATTGGGTCGGCGCGCGGGTGAAGTTGGCGGGTGTCCGAAAAATTGCCGGCTACCCGAAGACCAGCGGCGGCGATCTCCCACTCGGCTTCGCTCGGCAACCGCTTGCCGGCCCATTTGGCGAAGGCGTCGGCTTCATAAAAACTGATGTGGCAGACGGGTTCGATCGGGTTCAATCGGCAGCGTCCGGACAAGGTGAAGATGGTCCACTCGCCGCTGTCGCAGCGCCAATAGAGCGGCGCCTCCCAACCCTGCTGGCAAACCGCGGCCCAGCCGTCCGAAAGCCAGAATTCCGGCCTCTTATAGCCGCCGGCCTCGATGAAGCCGAGATATTCGGCGCAGCTGACCGGCCGTGCGGCGAGGCGGAACGGTTCGAGCCACACCTTGTGGCGCGGGGTTTCGTTGTCGAACGCAAAGGCCGCGCCGCAATGTCCGATCTCAACGAGCCCGCCCGGGAACTCGACCCAGCCCGACGGCGGGGCCGGGCCCCTGGCTTGGGGCCGCGGGGCCTGGTATGCCGGGGACAAGGGGTTGACCGAAAACACGTGCTTGATGTCCATCAGGATCAGTTCCTGATGCTGCTGCTCGTGATGAAGCCCGAGCTCGATAAGGGGGGTCGCCTCGCGCCAAGTTTCGACGGGCGCTTCCTCGACGAACCGCGTCATCGCGGCGCTGACGTGGTCGCGATAGGCGCCGACGACGTCGATCGCCGGACGCGACAACAGCCCACGCGCGGGTCGCGGGTGTCGCGGACCGGCGGTCTCATAATACGAGTTGAAGAGATAGGCGAAGGCCGGGTCGAAGACCCGGTAACCCGGGCAGAAACGGGTCAGAATGAACGTCTCGAAGAACCAGGTCGTGTGCGCGAGATGCCACTTTGTCGGGCTGACATCGGGCATCGACTGGATCGTCTGATCCTCCGCCGTCAGATTGGCCGTCAACGCTTCACTCTCGGCCCGTACGTCTGCGAACCTTTGACGCGCGGCATAGCGATCGCTTTCAGAAGCGTGTAATTGCTCGGCACTGTCGAACACCATAGCCCCCAAACCCGTTGCCTTGCCCCGGTTAACACTCGCGCTGCCGAGAGGTTGCGCTAACCGAGATAACGATTGCGCAAGTGACGCTCGAAGCTCGCTGCCCCGAGGGGCCGGCCCGTCGCGGCCTCGACGAGTTCCGCAGTCGACAGCAGCGAGCCCTTCGAATGAACCCGCTCGCGCAGCCAGCCCAGCAACGGCGCGAATTCACCCGCCGCGATCGCGTCCAACACGTGCGGGATGGCAACGCGCGCGGCTTCGAACAGCTGCGCGGCGATCAGCGCGCCGAGCGTGTAGGTAGGGAAATAACCCCAAATGCCGTCATACCAATGGATATCCTGAAGGCAGCCCTCGCGATCGTCAGCGGGGACGATGCCCAGCAATCCGCGCAGCCCGTCGGCCCAGGCGCCGGGGAGGTCCGCCGGCATGAGTTCGCCGGCAATCATCGCCCGCTCGAGGCGATATCGCAGGATCACATGGGCAGGGTAGGTCACCTCATCCGCATCGACCCGGATCAGGCTACGCTCGACCCGGATTTGCCGCCGGTAGAGCGCGTCGGCTTCCCAACCCGGCCCATCGACGGAAAATGCCTCGCGCAAGATTGGTGCGGCAAAGGCCATGAAGGCGGGACTGCGGCAAACCTGCATTTCGAGAAGCAGCGATTGGCTTTCGTGCATCGCCATGCCACGGGCGCGGCCGACCGGCTGCAGGCGCCATTCGTCCGGCAGCCCGCGCTGGTAGAGGGCGTGGCCGGTCTCGTGCAGAACCGCCATCAAGGCGCGGGCAAAATCATTCTCGTCGTAGCGCGTGGTGATGCGCACATCGTCGGGGATCCCGCCGCAAAACGGATGGGCACTGGCGTCGAGCCGGCCATGCGCAAAGTCGAAGCCGATGCGCTCCATCAGCCGCATTCCAACCCGGCGCTGTAGGTCGACAGGAAAAGGGCCGGCAGGCGCCGGCGCCGGCGGCAATGACGCCTGCCGGGTCAGCACGGCTTCGAGCAAATCCGGCAGGAACGCTGCAATTTGATCAAACAGCCGGTCGATCGTCGCGACCGACCCGCCTGGCTCGTATTGGTCGAGGAGAGCCTCGTAGGGAGTCGTCCCGAGGTGGTCGCCCTTGATCGCGGCGATTTCGCGCTGCAAACCCAGCACGCGCTCCAAGAGGGGCAGAACGGCAGGGAAATCGTTCCGCGACCGGGCATCGCGCCACACCGCCTCGCACTCGGAACAAGCGCGCGACTCGGCCTCGACAAGGCTACCCGGCAGCGCCGCCGCGTGCTTCCGGCGTCGGCCGATCTCACGCAAATTGGCGCGCTGCCATGCGTCGAGCGCGTTGCTCTCCTTCTCTGCCTCGACAACGAGGTCGTCGAGCTCGGGCGCGGTCAGCTCCTCATGAGCGACCACGCGCAAGGTCGCCAGCTGCTCCGCCCGTGCCTGGGTGCCACCGGCAGGCATGATGGCCGCGGCGTCCCAGTGGAGCATCGCGATTGCCTGCTCGATCGCCCCGATCCGACGGAATCGCGTCTCCAACTGACGATAAGCGATCATCCCGATCTCGGTTGCTGACGGAGGTAGAGGAAATAGATGACGATTAACGCCACCGCCAGAGAAAACCATGTGATTGCATATTGCAGGTGGTCGTTTCGCAGTTCCAACCGGGTGACGGCGCCCTTCGGCCAGCCTCCCGGGTTCGGTGTCGCATCGGCGTCGATATAAAAGGGCCCGACCCGATCGAGCCCGTCGGCAGCAGCCATTGCCGGCAAATCGACCCAGAACCAGTAGTTCAAATCGGCGCGATTGTCGGGCAGAAACCACGCCGGCTTTTCCGCCGGCGGAAGCCGCAGCAGACCCTGAACCCGCACCGTGCCGGGGATCTGGCCGTCAGATCGCTTGGCCGGATCCTTAAGCTCTGCCGGGATGAACCCACGATTGACGAAGATGATCCGCCCGCCGGACTCCTGGAGCGGCGTCAGCACCTGATAACCATTCCGCCCTGCCTCTGAAGCAGCGCCGAGAAAGATCTCCTTGTCGTGCAGAAAAACCCCTTCATCGAGGATGGGGTGGAACTCCAGGTCGCGCGCTTCCTCTAGACTGCGCGGAGCGGCGATCGGCGCCGCCGTCACCGCCGCCTGGCGCTGCGCGATCAGCTCGCGCTTCCAGAAGAGCCGTTCGATCTGCCAGAAACCGAGGCCGAGGCACAGCAGGACGACCGGTACCGTAAACACGGTCGGCCAGAACAGCGGGCGAAACCGGGTCATACCGGCCAAGTGAAGACCCGGGCTCAGGGCGGAGGTGGTGTGCCGAGCTCTCGGCGAAGCGGAGGTTCGCACGTAGTGATAGGCGTTTCCGGAGGAAACGCCGGAAGCAGCCGGTGACGGAATTGCAGGGCGATCAGGCCCGCCTTGAGCGGGCGCAACATCGCTACCGCACCGACCAGGACCAGCGGCGCCCATAAGAGCAGATGTACCCAGATCGGCGGCGAAAAATTGATCTCGACCAACGCCGCGAGACCGACGACGATGATGCCGAGAAACAAGATCGCGAAGACTGCGGGGCCGTCACCAGCATCCTGGGCCGACAGGTCGAGCCCACAGATCTCGCATGATTGGCGCACATTAAGAAGTCCCGCAAACAACCGACCCCTGCCGCACCGCGGGCACCGGCAATAGAGGGCGGCGCGCAGCGGGGAGACGGCGGGAAACTCCCGTGTCGAGATCGCCACCGGCGGTCAGTGGGCGGGACCCGCGCCGCCGCTCCCCTCACCCCACCAATAAACGCAGACAAAGAGGAAGAGCCAGACGACATCGACGAAATGCCAGTACCACGCGGCTGCCTCGAAGCCGAAATGGTGGTCGGGTCTGAAGTGTCCCCGCCATGCGCGATAGAGGCAAACGATCAGGAAAGTCGTGCCGATGATGACGTGGAACCCATGGAAGCCGGTCGCCATGAAGAAGGTCGACGGGTAAATGCCGCCGGTGAACGAAAACGGGGCATGGCTGTACTCGTAAGCCTGGACCGAGGTGAAGCAGAGGCCGAGGAAGATGGTCAGCGCCAGACCGCGCAGCAATCCGCTGCGGTCGCCCTCGATCAGGCAGTGATGCGCCCAGGTGACGGTGGTCCCTGACAGCAGCAGGATCAGCGTGTTGAGAAACGGAAATTCGAACGGGTCGAACGGATGGATGGTTTTTGGCGGCCAGACGCCGCCGACCGGGAACAGGCTCGAGGCAAAGAATGCCCAAAAAAATGCGGCAAAAAACATCACCTCGGAAGCGATGAACAAGGCCATGCCATAGCGCAGGCCGAGCTGCACGACCGGCGTGTGGTAGCCTTGAAAGGTTGCCTCGCGGATCACGTCGCGCCACCACACCGCCATGATCCCCAGCACCGAGAGAATGCCGATGATCAGTAATGTCCAGCCGTGGCCGTGCATGTAGAGGACGGCGCCGCCGGTCAGGAAGCCGGCGGCGACCGCGCCGATGATCGGCCAGGGACTGGGATCGACCAGGTGATAGGGATGCTTTGGCGCGGCGTGCGTCTCGCTCATGGATCGGGGCCCGGTTTGGTCAGTTCACGACGGGTGCTTGCAGCGCCGTGGAAGCCGTTGGACGCGCCGGTTGATGCGCCCGGAACATCGTATAGGACAGCGTGATCGTGCGCACGTCGCTGGTATTTGGATCGGTCAGAATGTCGGGATCGACAAAGAAGACCACGCCCATATCGACGCTCTCACCCGCGGCCAGATGCTGCTCGGTGAAACAAAAGCATTGCAGCTTGTCGAAATAGATGCCGGCCTTGGCCGGGGTGACGTTGAAGGTGGCTGAGCCGGTCGTGGGTGTGCTCGTCTTGTTGACGGCGCGGTAGAAGATCTGCCGCTCTTCGCCGGGATGAACGGTGACCGTCGGCTGCAAAGGGCGAAACTCCCAGCCCAGATCCGGCGCGGTCTCGGCGTCGAACCGGATGGTGACGACGGCGGCGGCCTTTGTGGCCGGCGCCGTCGCGGCGCGCTGCGTCGTTCCGCCGAGGCCGGTTGCCTGGCAAAAAAGGCGATAGAGCGGCACCGAGGCAAAGGACAGGCCGACCATGGCCCCGACCACCGAGAGGAGGAGGAGCGCGGTGGCACCGTTGCGGCGGCGCGATCGGGTCGCCGTGCTCATCCCGAGCCGCCCATCTTGACGATCGTGATGGCGTAGAACAGCAACACCAGACCGACGAGCACGGCGACAAGTGCGCGGTTGCGCATGCGTATCGTCCGCTGCCTCTCCTGCTCCAGATCGGTCGCTCTCAAAGCAAGGCTCCGCGCGTGCGGTCGAGCAGCAGCAAGCTGAAGATCAGGAACAGATAGAGCAGCGACAACGCGAACATTCGCCGGGCACTGCGCTCGCCGCTGTCGCGCCAGACCTGGATCGCCGCGCCCGTAAAAACCCCATTCAACAGGATCGCACCGGCGCCGTACAAGCTGCCCGCGACGCCGAGGAGCCAGGGCGCCGCGGTTACCGGCCACAGCAACAAGGTATAGAGCAGCATCTGCCGCTTGGTCTGACGTGGGCCGGCGATGACCGGCAGCATCGGCACCCCGGCGGTTGCGTAATCGCCGCTGCGGTATAGCGACAACGCCCAGAAGTGCGGCGGAGTCCAGAAGAAGATGATCGCGAACAGCGCGATCGCCCCCCACCCGATGTCTCCGGTAACCGCCGCCCAGCCGATTATCGGCGGAAAAGCGCCGGCGGCGCCGCCGATTACGATGTTCTGCGGCGTCCGCCGTTTAAGCCAGATCGTATAGACGAGAACGTAAAACCCGATCGTCAGTGCGAGCAGCTCGGCGGCCACCCAATTGGCGGCGAGCCCCATGACCAGCACCGCGCCGGTCGCGAGCACCGCGCCAAAGCCGAGCGCTTCGCCCGGCATCATCCGCCCCGCCGGCAACGGCCGTCCGGCAGTGCGCCTCATCAGAGCGTCGATGTCGCGCTCATACCACATATTGATGGCGCCTGCCGCGCCTGCGCCGACCGCGATGCACAGCACCGCGACCCCGGCGAGCACCGGATGGATATGCCCCGGGGCCACGACCAGCCCAACGAGCCCGGTGAAGGTGACGAGCGACATGACCCGAGGCTTCAGGATCTCGATATAGTCGGCGACCGCCGCCCCGGGCGTCGTGCGGCAGCTGATGGCGGCCGCCGCTGCCTCCGATAATTCAGTCACCGAGGCGAGCGCTCATGAAACGACCGGTAGCTCTTCATAGCTGTGGAACGGCGGCGGTGAGGGAAGTTTCCACTCGAGCGTCGTCGCCCCGTCGCCCCAGTAATTCGCTCCGACGCGGCGGCCAGCAAGCAGGGTATGAAGCACGATGAACACAAAGAATAAGGTCGAAGCGTAGGAAATGTAGGAGCCGATCGACGCCACCATGTTCCAGCCGGCAAACGCGTCCGGATAATCGGCGATCCGTCGCGGCATGCCCGCGAGCCCGAGAAAATGCATCGGGAAGAAGGTCAGATTGACCCCGATGAAGGTGGTCCAGAAGTGGATCTTGCCAAAGGTCTCGTTGTAGGTCCGGCCGGACATTTTGCCGATCCAGTAATAGAACC
>Ga0209217_1000532_pt1 | contig 10706 bp, 9 predicted proteins | sample JacPinW_OM3H0_M2_FD_187957 | JGI IMG/M metagenome (GOLD analysis project Ga0209217, IMG submission 187957) | Forest soil microbial communities from Algoma, Ontario, Canada - Jack Pine, Ontario site 1_JW_OM3H0_M2 (SPAdes) (version 2) | ecosystem: Environmental > Terrestrial > Soil > Boreal...
GTCAGATGCGGTTCCAACCAAGAAAGGAAAAACCCTATGGATCCGACTAAGGACAACACTACGTCTCGCGAAGAGAACAACCAACCGATGCGGTTTGCCAATGCGACGCTCGGCAAACATCGCCATGTCTGCGCGTTTTTTCACGGCGCGGAGGAGGAGTATCGTGTGCTACTTCCGTTCGTTAAGGAAGGGCTCGCGCGCGGCGAGAAGGCGTTTCACATTGTCGATCCAAAACTGCGCGACGAGCACTTACAGCAACTTTCCTCAGCGGGCATCGACGTCCCTTCGGTCGAGAAGAATGGACAATTCGAGCTGCACCATTGGCACGAAGTTTATTTGCGCGACGGTCATTTCGACAGGGACCGAATGCTTGCCTGCATGCAGGACGTACTGGAGCAGAGCCAGCGCGACGGCTTCCCTCTCGCCCGCGTCATGGGTCACGCCGAATGGGCTTCAGGCGACTGGCCCGGGGTAGACGATTTCCTCGAATACGAGTGCCGGCTGAACGACATCATACCGCCATATAAGGATGCCGTAATCTGTCTTTATAATCTGACGAAGTGTGGCGGCAACCTTATCATCGACGTCATGCGAACTCACCCGATGATTCTCATCGGAGGCATCGTCCAGGAGAACCCGTTCTTTGTACCGCCGGATGAGTTTTTGCGCGAATTGCGCGAACGCCGCGCGCCCCGGACTAAAGTAACGGCCTGAAGTTACCTAACGATGGAAGCAAAGGTGGAACAGGCGGCCAATGAGATTGAGCGCCTCAAAGCCTCTATCAACAATCCGATATGAAGTCCGTCTCGAAAGCGTTTGGTGCAAGTGCACGTGCGCTCGAAACCATTAATGCCCGCCCGTCGAGATCGCGTTCCGCCCTGTCCCCATCGTTCAACCGTTCCGCCAGATCCGCCCTGCTGCGCTATGGGTTAGCTGTTCTGTCAGTCGCGATCGCGCTCGGATTAAAGCTCACGTTTCAGCATTTCCACGCGCCCTTTCCCTACACCACGTGTTCGATGTTTGCGGTCGCGATCACTGTTTGGTACGCCGGTGCCCGCGCTGGTTTTTTCGCAGCCGCGTTGTCCTGCGCCGTCGTTTGGCACTTTGTATTCGAACCGGGGGGAAGTTCCTCCCATACTTTCATAGTCAATCATGCAGTGGCGGTGTTTTTGATCGCGTGGATCTGCGCGTCGCGGCGGCGCACCGAGCGATTGCTCGTCCAAGCGCGGAACGAGCTCGAAGCAAAAGTCGAAGAACGAACCGCTAAGCTATCGCGGACGAACGAAGAATTGCAGACGGAGATCATTGATCGCAAGAGCGCGGAAGAGAAACTCCGGCACAGCGAAGCGTTTTTGACTGAGGGCCAGAGAATCAGCCACACCGGAAGTTGGAGCTGGAATGTTTCCAGTGGAAAGGTTGCCTGGTCAGAGGAGCATTTTCGAATCTTTGGCTTCGACCCCGAGAAGACCGAGCCAACTTTCGAGTTATTCCTGGAAACCGTTCATCCGGAAGATCGATTATCTATTGAACGAAGTCTCGATGAAGCAGTTCGCGACAGAAGCGGATTTGACCTGGAATTTCGAATCGCGCTGGCGGACGGCTCTATCAAGCACGTCCAGGGAGTGGGGCGCCCCGACCTCGGCGCGTCCGGCGAAGTCGATCGTTATACCGGTACCACCGTAGACATCAGCGAGCGCAAGCGAGGGCAGGCGTTGTTTGTCGGAGAAAAGCGTCTTCTGGAAATGATCGCAACGGGCGTTGCACTTGAGGAGATCCTGAATTCCCTGTGCGTGATTATCGAAGAGTACCGTAGCGGCACGCTTGCTTCTGTTTTGTTACTTCGCCCCGATGGCATTCATTTGGATTCGGTGGCGGGCCCGAGTCTTCCCGAAGGATGGAGACAGGAGATGGAAAAGCTGCCGATCGGACCGTGTGCCGGCTCTTGCGGAACAGCCGCATTTCGTGGATCGGCCGTAATAGTTTCCGACATTGCGACCGATCCGCTTTGGGAAGTGCCGGAACATCGTGCGGCCGCATTAGGTCACGGTCTGCGAGCCTCCTGGTCGAATCCAATACTCTCCTCTGAAGGAAAGGTCCTGGGAACGTTCTGCATTTACGGTCGCGAATCGCAAAGTCCGAGTTCACAGGATCTCGGAATTATCGAGAAGGCGACGTACCTGGCTCGAGTTGCGATTGAACGCGATCGGGCCGAGGCCGCTTTGCGAAGAAGTCAGGAAAAGTATCGGGATCTTATCAACGCTTCGCCAGATGCAATCTGCGTCGTCGATGCCGATGCCAAGTTAGTGTTGGTGAACCCAGCAGGCGTCAAGCTGGCCGGGCGTTCGGAAGACGAACTGATCGGCAGTTCAATCGCAGATACCTACCTGCCGGAAGAGCGCTACTTGCTAGTGGACCGGCTCGAGAAACTGAAAGCGGAAGGGTCGTTTCGGTTCGAGCGAAAATTCTTGCGGGAAAACGGTGAGATGATTCCGGTGGAGTTTTCATTATCGGCGCTGCGCGGTCGATATTACCAGGCAATCATCCGGGACATCAGCCACCGTAAACGACGCGAAGCGCTCCTGGCCGGCGAAAACAGAGTTCTTGAGATGGTGGCGAAAGGCGATTCGCTTGCCGACATCCTCGATAGCTTGTGTCTGCTGGTGGAAGAGCAATCTTCCGGTGTCCTCGCCTCCATCTTGTTAATGGATCCGAATGGCAAACAGTTGCGGCACGGCGGAGCACCGAATCTTCCGAAAGCTTACACAGAAGCGATCGACGGAGCTTTCATCGGGCCTGCTGTCGGTTCATGCGGAACGGCCGCTTATCGCGCCGCACAGGTGATCGTGTCCGACATCGCTGTCGATCCATTGTGGGCTGATTTTCGCGAACTGGCTTTGGCGCATTCGCTTCGCGCTTGCTGGTCCACGCCGATTTTCTCTTCCGAAGGCAAAGTGATCGGAACGTTTGCCATGTACTATCGCGAGCCGCGCAGCCCGAGCTCGGTGGAGCAGGATACGATTAAACACATTACCCATCTCGCAGGCGTCGCTATCCAGCGAAAATTGGCGGAAACGGCCCGACGCGAAAGCGAAGCTTATCTCGCGGAAGCGCAGCGGCTCAGTCATACCGGAAGCTGGGCATGGGCGCCCGCCACCGGCGAGATCAGGTATTGGTCGGAGGAAACTTATCGCGTGCTTGGTTTCGATCCGGCCGCCGGGCCGCCGCGATTTGAAACATTCTTTGGGCGCCTTTGCCCTGAGGACCAGGACAGAGTCAGAGAACTGTTTGGAAAAGCGATTGCCCAGAAAGCGGACTTCGAAACAGACTATCGAATTGTTCACCCGAACGGCGACGTCAAGGATATCCACGCGGTGGGACATCCGGTTAGCGATGAGGCCGGTCATTTTGTGGAGTTCCTGGGCACGGTCATCGATATCACGGAAAGCAAACGCGCCGAAGAGGCGTTGCGCGCGTCCGAGCAACTGGCGCGCGGACAAGTAGAAGCGCTGGCGCAGAGTTTGGATGTTTTGGCGACTGCGCCGGACCCGGAGAAGTTTATTGGCCAAATGCTCGGTACGATTGGCCGCCTATTGAACGCCCAAAGTGTGAGCTTGTGGTTGTTCGATGACCCGAGCGACTCACTCATCCTGCGCTCCTCAACGTCGGATGGCGGCAAATTGGTCGCGCCGGATCCGGACCATCCATTCATTAAGAACCCGTTATTCTGGAAAGAGAACGCAGTAGTTCAGGAACTGCTTTTCACGGCCAGTCCCGTGGTTTGCGATGACGTCGATACTGATCCGCGCGTTAGCGGCGATTGGGGCGAGCATTTGAAACGAAACGGGACAAAGAGGTTTCTCGCAGTGCCGCTTTTGGTGGGCGGACAAGTCAGAGGCTTTGTTGGCATTCGCCATGTCGATCGTGCGTCTTATCGGCCGGAGGAAATCGAGTTGACCCAGGCATTGGCCCATCAAGTGATGCTTGCGCTTCAACTCAATGAGTTTGCCGAGCAAGGTCAGCGCGCGGCAGTCTTTGAAGAACGAAATCGAATGGCGCGGGACATCCACGACACGCTCGCGCAAGGCTTTACTGGCGTCATTGTGCAATTGGAAGCAGCCGAGGATGCAATCGCCTGCGGTTCCCGCAAGGAAGCGGACGCTCATTTACACCGCGCTGGCGAACTAGCTCGGCGGAGTCTGAGCGAAGCAAGACGCTCCGTGCATGCGTTGCGTCCGCAAGCATTGCAAGAACACAATTTTTGGGACGCTCTCAAAGGTATTATTAAGAACACGACCGCCGGCACGTCACTTCACACTGCGTTTCAGGCGCAGGGCGGACTGCCGGACCTTCCCCAGCCCTGGCAGGAAAACCTTCTTCACATCGGGCAGGAAGCGTTGACCAACGCGCTCAAGTACGCCCATGCGAGGAACTTTGAAACGCGGCTAACTTATAAAGCAAAAAAACTTCGTCTGGAGCTTCGTGATGATGGTGACGGATTCAAAGCCAGAGATCGACATGACGGGGTAGGCCTTAGTGGAATGCGCGAGCGAGTCGAACAAATGGGCGGTGAATTGAAAATCACGAGCTCACGGGGGAAGGGTACGAAGATCACCGTGCTGCTGCCGCATAACGGAGAATCGACATCATGACATCCAAAAAGAAAACAACGGCGAGTTCCAGGAAGTCTGCAAAGAAACCAAAGTCTGCTCCGAAGAAGGCGCCGAAAATTCGAGACACGAAAGGGTCTCGGATAGCTGTGCTCATCGCTGACGATCACAGCGTTGTCCGCGAAGGCTTGGTTTCACTCATCACTCGGAAAACAGACATGACCGTCGTCGGCGAGGCCGGCAATGGACGCGAAGCCGTTGATCTTTGGAGGCGGCATCATCCCGATGTGACGCTGCTCGATTTGCGTATGCCTGAACTGGACGGTGTTGGCGCGCTTAAAGAAATTCGTTCTAACGACGAGAAAGCGCGAATCATTGTGTTAACGACGTTTGACGGCGACGAAGATATTTACCGCGCCATTCAAGCCGGCGCGAAAGGTTACCTGCTGAAAGACGCACCGCGCGAGGCGCTGATGGATTGCATTCGTCGAGTGCACGCCGGCGAAACATGCGTGCCGGTACATCTCGCGGCAAAACTCGCGCAACGCGTCAGCGGCGAAACCTTGAGCGAACGCGAGATCGATGTCCTGAAGCTGATGGCGCAGGGAAAAAGCAACAAAGAGATCGGCTCAACCCTCTTTATTAGTGAAGGCACGGTGAAGTCCCACGTGAAAAGTATTTTCGCCAAGCTCAACGTCATCAGCCGAACCGAAGCCGTGGCGAACGCTACCCGCCGCGGCTTGATTCAGTTGTAAGCAGATCGCCTTCGTTAGGTCGACGCTCGAACGTCGGAAACACCTCGAATGGGTGAGCGCGAATCACCCCGGTGGTGGCACCACAAAATCCCACGCTCGTGCCGTCGCGATATCAGTCAGCAACCGATAACTTTCTCGGTGCAAATTCTGCAAAAGTTCGCGCTACTCACATTTGGCTGGATAGCAGGCATCGGGTTGCTTGTCGTGATAGCAAGTGGGCAGAACCGAATAGTTCCTGAACTGCCACAAACAAGTACGCCGGTCACGCTCGTGGCCGCATCGGATCCAGTCACCGGCAAATCAGAATTTCGTTACGAAGGCAACAACACGCCGCCGGTGATTCGGGTGCAACCGGGAAGCATTCTGAATGTGGAATACAAAAATGAGCTCGCCGCCCGATCGAGAGAAGACTGCTTCGGTCATCCGTGCATGAACATGACGAATCTTCACTTCCATGGTTTGCACGTCTCGCCAAACGCGCCCCAGGACGATGTCCTAGACATGATGGCGTCGCCTGGGGAGACATTGCATTACTCGGTGCAGGTTCCGCCGCAGCAACCTCCCGGACTGTATTGGTATCACACTCACTCACACGGCGAGAGTTACGTTCAAGACCTCGACGGAATGTCGGGAGCCATCGTCGTTGAGGGGATCGACCGTTACGTGCGCGAAGCGCGGAACATGCGCGAGCGTATTTTGGTGTTGCGCGATCTCGTTCTACCTAACGACGCCGCGAAACGGAAAACCGTCATGGAGTCCGTGTCGATGCAAACCACGCGATGCGGCACCGCGACTGAGAGCCCGGACGCAGCTTTCACTGTCAACGGAACTCTCCGGCCAAAGATCGACATCGCGCCGGGCGAGCGGCAGTTTTGGCGAATCGTAAACGCGAGTCCGGATTTGTATGCAGACTTGGAAGTGGATTCGGTGTCACTGGAGGTGGTGGCTCTTGACGGCATGCCGCTGGCCTACCACGACCCGTCGATCCGCAAGCGATCGATGAGCCACGTGTTGCTTCCACCGGCTGGGAGAGTGGAAGCAATCGTTACCGGACCAGCAGCGGAATCGCATGCTGCGTTGCGCTCACGCTGTTTCGATACCGGTCCGGATGGCGACGCCAATCCCGCAATGGTGCTAGCAGATATCGTTTCCGCGCAGGCGCCAAATCTCCAATCCCGACCTGCTCCCGGCGGAGCGCCGGTTTACGCAACCTTCTCGCCGACAGTTCTCAAGCGCGTCGAAGCCAGCGAACCGCAATTCGTCGTCACCTTCACTGAAGACAAACAGGGCTTCTATATAAACGGGCAGAAATTCGAAATGAATTCCGGCCCCATGCTGACAGTGGATGTCGGTTCGCTCCAGCGCTGGCGCGTTGTGAACTCAACCAAAGAAGTGCATCCGTTTCACATTCATCAAGTCCACTTCCTGGTATATGCCGTCGACGGAAAGCCAGTGAAAGGTCCAGTATGGGTCGATACCGTGAATGTCCCTTATGGCAGTTCAGTGGATCTGGTCATGGACTTCACCGACCCGATCATTCGCGGCATGTCGCTCTTCCACTGCCATCTTCTAAAGCACGAAGACAAGGGCATGATGGCGAAGATTCTGTTCCGATAGATTTAAAAAGCGACATGGAAGGATTAACGAGCATACGGAGCAGGTTCGGACCAAAGGAGACGATGGACCGACTGGACAGAGAGATTCGCGCGCGGGGGATGAAGGTCTTCGCCCGAATCGATCATGCCACCGGTGCGGCGGAGGCGGGTCTCGAGTTACGGCCGACTGAGCTCATCATTTTCGGCGACGCCCGCGGCGGCACGCCGTTGATGCAGTCGGTCCAAACAGTCGGAATCGATCTGCCATTGAAAGCCCTCGTTTGGGAAGATGCATCCGGCACAACATGGCTTTCGTATAACGAACCGAGCTGGGTCGCACAGCGACACGGCGTAGCCAACGCCGAACCGGTGGTAAGTAAAATGACCGCTGCTCTCAGCGCAATGTCGCGAAAGGCAACGGAAAACGTTCGATAATCCCTATCTCGAAAGAGGGAGCCCGCGCTATTTCTTACGAATTACCACAAAATCCGTCGGACGCGCCGTGCCGGAGGGAACGATCACCAATATCGTCGGATTATGAAAATGAACAGGTCTGCGAGCAGCTCCGGCGAAATTGGCTCTTACGTTCAACTTCAACACCAGATTCACGACGCGCTCCGCGAACAGCATCCCGAATGGATCGAGCAAAACGGGGATTGCCCTACCTGCGAGTCGTATGAGTCGCGCTTCGCAGAACTGCTCACTCTTTTTCAATCGAACGAAGGTAAGTCAGTTGCCTGATCGACAACAAATCAAACTCACAAAAAGGAAAAGGAATATGAAAAGAAATGGTTCGAAAAAAACGGCAGAGCTTCGGCAGAGACGCGACGCTCCATTGAGGACACCGACCGATCTTACTCGTTCGGCCACCAAAGATATTGCCGGCGCCATGAACGCGATTCTCGCGGATGTGTTCGCCCTCTATCTGAAAACCAAAAATTTCCACTGGCACATGAGCGGTCCGCACTTTCGCGATTACCACCTGCTTCTGGATGAACACGGCGATCAGCTTTTCGCCATGACGGACCCGATTGCGGAGCGAATTCGAAAAATTGGCGGACTCACGATCAAGTCGATCGGCCACATTTCTCGCATTCAGCGCGTGTTAGATAATGACGCGGAGTATGTCGATCCTGCGGACATGATCGCCGAATTGGCCGAGGACAACAAAACGCTGGCCACGCGTCTGCGCGAGACGCACAACGTGTGTGACGAGCACCGTGACGTTGCCACGGCGAGTCTGATTGAAGTTTGGATCGATGAAACCGAGCGGCGCACCTGGTTTTTGTCAGAAACGAGACGCGGCGCTTAAGCGATCTATATGTATATGAGTGCAACAATGACTACGAACGCGCGCCCGGCCGAAGCAAGCGGAACATTTTTAATTGGTGATATTCCTGTTCGCCGACTCGGCTTCGGCACGATGCAACTCACCGGCCCTGGCGTCTGGGGAGAACCGGCCGACCATTCCGAGGCGATCGCTGTCTTGCGGCGCGCGGTCGAGTTGGGAATCAATCTCATCGACACGGCCGACTCCTACGGTCCGATAGTTGCCGAGTGTCTCATCGCCGAGGCGTTGCATCCATATCCGGCCGATCTTTTGATCGCGACCAAAGCCGGTTTTCAACGACCCGGGCCTAACAAATGGGTCGAGGACGGTCGGCCGAAGCATCTGCGGGACGCAGTCGAGGGTAGTCTTCATCGGCTGCATCTTTCGCGAATTGATTTGTTACAACTGCACCGGATCGATCCGAAAGTCGCGATGGAAGATCAGATTGGCGCGCTCGTTGATCTTCAGCGCGAGGGCAAGATCCGCCATATCGGATTGTCTGAAGTCAGCGTAAAGCAAATCGAAGCAGTCCGGCGCATCACGCCGATCGTTTCCGTCCAGAATCGATATAATCTGGTCGATCGAAATTCCGAGGACGTGCTGGAGTATTGCACCCGGGAAAACATCGGCTTCATCCCGTGGTTTCCACTCGCCACCGGCGAGCTCGCGAAACACGATGGTCCGCTCACGCGCGCAGCGAAGCGCCTCAACGCAAGGCCGGCGCAGATCGCGCTCGCGTGGCTGCTTAAAAAATCTCCGGTCATGCTTCCGATTCCCGGAACTTCGAAGGTCAAACATTTGGAGGAAAACACTGCTGCCGCGTTGATCGAGCTCGATGATTCAACAATGAAAGAGTTGGATCATCTAGGTGCTGCGCGCTGACGGCGGGTTTGCGTGACGCGGCAAAACCCTAACAATCAGCGCTGTCCGTGGGCTACGACTGAGCCGGCCATCGGCTATCACGATCAGGAATGGGGCGTGCCGGTGCACAATGACCGGGTGCTATTCGAATTTCTGATCCTCGAAGGCGCTCAAGCAGGGTTGAGCTGGATTACAATTCTGAAGAAACGGGAGAATTACCGGAAGGCGTTCGATCGATTTCGCGCGGAGAAAATCGCTCGGTATGGCGCGGGCGATGTGAAACGGCTTCTCCGAAACGAAGGCATTGTGCGCAACCGGCTGAAGATCGCGGCGGCGATCCAGAATGCGAAGGCGTTTCTCGCCGTCAGCAAAGAATTCGGATCCTTCGACGCTTATCTGTGGAGTTTCGTTGGTGGCAAGCCGATCCAGAATCGTTGGCGAACGATGGCAACGGTACCGGCGTGGACCGCGGAATCCGATGCGATGAGCCGCGACTTGCTGCGGCGTGGATTCAAATTTGCAGGCTCGACAATCTGCTATGCATTGATGCAGGCGACCGGGATGGTGAATGATCATTTGGTAACCTGTCCGCGGCATGCCGAACTCGGCGGTAAACGATCGCTACTAAGGCGACGATAGGTTACCCAAAAGAGGGAGCAGCGATCACCTCCCGAGCGGTACTTCAAAATCCCACCCTTGCGTAATAGCGGCGGATTCGCTCGCTCGCATACGTTCTCGTCATGAACGAAAGCGATACTGGACTGAACAGATACCTGCGAGAAATCGGGCGGATTCCCCGTTTGACGCCGCAACAAGAGATAGAGCTCGCAGGCAAAATAAAAAAGGGCGATGCCGCAGCGCGCGAGCGGATGATCAACGCGAACTTACGGCTCGTCGTCACCATCGCGCACGATTATGTCAATCTCGGTCTGCCGCTGCTTGACCTGATCTCCGAAGGAAACATCGGATTGACTAAAGCGGTCGAGCGCTTCGATCCGGCGAAAGGCGCCAAGCTGAGCACGTATGCGATGTGGTGGATCAAGCAATCGATCAAGCGCGCCCTGGCCAATCAGGGCAAGACGATCCGGCTCCCGGTGCATCTTGTCGATAAAGTCGCGAAGGTGCGCCGCGTTTCGCTCCAGATGAGCGAAGAACTCGGTCGCGAACCGACCGATGACGAACTTGGCGAGGAGATCGGCATTGCCGGCGAAAAAGTTGCACGATTAAAAAGTCTCGGTATCCGCCCGGCTTCGATCGACGGCCCGATTGGCGACGACGATTCGACGGAGTTTGGCGAGGTGATCGGGGACGAGGAGGCGCAAACGCCGTTCGAATTACTGCGCGACAAGAACTTGCTCGATGAAATGGACGGGCTCCTCGATGTGCTGGACAAACGCGAGCAGAAAATCATTTCGCAGCGTTTCGGTCTCGACGGTGGAAAACCGAAGACCCTGGAAGACGTGGGTAAGAATTTCGGCGTTACGCGGGAGCGCATCCGCCAATTACAAAACATTGCGCTGGCCAAGCTGCGCCGCGCACTCAGCAAGAAAGAAGATGC
>Ga0209217_1000533_pt1 | contig 10701 bp, 10 predicted proteins | sample JacPinW_OM3H0_M2_FD_187957 | JGI IMG/M metagenome (GOLD analysis project Ga0209217, IMG submission 187957) | Forest soil microbial communities from Algoma, Ontario, Canada - Jack Pine, Ontario site 1_JW_OM3H0_M2 (SPAdes) (version 2) | ecosystem: Environmental > Terrestrial > Soil > Boreal...
ACCGGGCGGTCGGTGTGGTCGACAACCTGCAGCCCGACGTCGTGCTGTGCGATGTCCGCATGCAGGGCTTCAGCGGGCTAGACCTGTGCAAGGTGTTGCGTGAACACGACCCCGCCCGCAAGGTCGTGATGTTGTCGGTTTACGACGACGAGCAGTATCTGTTCGAGGCCCTGCGGGTGGGGGCGAGCGGCTATCTGCTGAAAAGCATCAACAGCGACGACCTGGTGCGCCAGCTGGAACTGGTGCACAACGGGGAAACCGTGATCGACCCGGGGATGGCGGCCCGGGCGGCCGACACCGCGGCACGCATGCAACGTGACGAATTCTGGCCGGGCGCCCGGCAGGGGTTGACGCAACGCGAAAGCGAAATCCTGTCCTGCATGGTCAGCGGGTTGTCCAACCGCGGCATCGCCAGCAAACTCGTTATCGGCGAGGAAACGGTCAAGAGCCACCTGCGGTCGATCTACCGCAAGCTCGGGGTCAGCGACCGTACCGGAGCGGTGGCCACTGCACTGCGCGAGGGCATCTACCAATGACCGCTCGGCAACCGGCAGCACCGGACAACGGCGCCCGCGGCTCGAACGCGGTACGCGATCTTGTTGACACCGACCGTGAACTGGCGCTGCTGCGGGAACTCATCCAGGCTGCCTCGAGCGGCCCCGGGGTGGAGCCGCTGGCGGCCGCGGCAGCGCGGATGATCACCGCGGCCACCGGGACCGACGTGTGTTTCGTGCATGTGCTCGACGACACCGACCGCTCGCTGACCCTCGCCGGTGCGACACCGCCTTTCGACGGGCAAGTGGGAAAGATTCGCCTGCCGTTGGGATCCGGCATTTCCGGCTGGGTGGCCAAGCACCGCGAGCCCGTCGTCATCACCCACGACAAGGAAGCCGACCCCCGCTACTTGCCGATCCAATCGCTGCGCGGACGTGACTTCACCTCGATGGTGTCCATGCCGATGGAAACCGACCCGGGCGGACTGGTCGGCGTGCTCAACGTGCACACGGTCGCACGCCGCGAGTTCACCGAGGGTGACGTGGAACTCTTGCGGGTCATCGGCCGGCTCATCGCCGGGGCCATGCACCAGGCCCGGTTGCACCGGCAGCTGGTAGCCAGAGAGCGGGCACACGAGCTGTTCGTCGAGCAGGTGATCGAGGCCCAGGAAATCGAGCGCCGTCGGGTAGCCGGCGATATTCACGACGGCATCTCGCAGCGCCTGATCACCCTGTCCTATCGGCTCGACGCGGCGGCGCGGGCTGTCGGCGATGATCCCACCGAAGCGTCCCGTCAGCTCGGCGAGGCACGCGAACTGGTCGGGTTGACGTTGGGCGAAGCGCGTGCGGCGATCAGCGGACTGCGCCCGCCGGTTCTCGATGATTTGGGCTTGGCGGGCGGGCTGGCCAGCCTGGCCCGGTCGATACTGCACCTGGACATGGAGCTTGAACTGGCCGACGTCCGGCTGCCCGAGCACATCGAAGTCGCGCTGTACCGCATCGCGCAAGAAGGCCTGCAAAACATCGTCAAACATGCAAACGCGTCGGTGGCTCGGCTGCGTTTCGCGGTGGATGACGAGATCGCACGACTTGAAATCGTCGACAACGGAATAGGTTTCGACACTTTCGAGAATCCACTGGGTAGCGACGAGATGGGCGGCTACGGTGTGCTGTCGATGGCCGAACGCGCCGAGCTGGTCGGGGGAAGGTTAAACATCCGGTCGCGGCCCGGAGCCGGGACAACGGTCATCGCCACGATTCCGGTGCCATCGATTCCGGAATAGGCCGCCGCGCGGCGACGATGCGGGCCAGGATGGCCCGAGGAGGAGCCGGGCAATAGACCCGGCGCTCAAAAGTCGCCGGCGTTGTGCCGCAGCGTTTCGATCGACGACACCAGCGCCTGCGATTCGCCCTCGGACATCCCGACATCGCAGAACACCTGCTCGTTGAGCGTGACAGTGGCGTCCTCGACGGTCGAGCGGCCCAGGTCGGTGATCTGCACCAGCGTGGTCCGCCCGTCGGTAGGGTGCGGGACGCGCTGCACCAGGCCATTGGCTTCCAGTCGGCGGATGGCATGGGTGACGCTGGTGACGTGTACCTGCAGCCGGTCGGACGCCTTGGTGATCGGCAACGCACCGCTGCGGCTGAACGCCAGCAGGCGCAGCAATTCGAACCGGGAAAAGCTCAGATCATAAGGACGCAGGGCACTCTCGACGCGGGCGAGCAGGATCTGGTGAGCCCGCATCACCGACGTCACCGCGACCATCCCCGGCGCGACTTCACCCCATCCAGCGCGTTCCCAGTTGGCCCGCGCGGCAGCGATCGGATCGCGGTTGTCGGGGTGCGAGGCGGCCACGCCCTTTTCTTACCGCACTTTCGGTCCAGATCGGGGCAGCTCCGGGTTTAGGCCAGCGACTTTTCCACCGCTGACAGCACGGCCAGAGTCGACGGCAGGTCGCCGACAGTAATCCGCGCACCACCATCGGGGTAGTGGCGCACCTGCACCCCGCCCTCGGCGAACACATCGCGCCACGGCCGACCCCGATCCCTCGGTGGCAGGTACACAAAGTTGGCGTGTGAGTCGGTGCTGAAGATACCCATCGCCATCAGGCGCAGGCGCAGATGGTTGCGCTCGGCGGCGATCCGGCGGACGCGGTGCGCAAGCTGGGCTTCGGCGTCGTAGGAGGCCGCTACCGCCGCAGCACTGACATTGCTCATGCCGAACGGCATTTGCATGGTCCACAGCGTGCCGGCGAGCTCAGGGGCGGCGAACCCATAGCCGATCCGCAGCCCGGCAAGCCCGTAGGCTTTGGAGAAAGTGCGCAGGACAACGACATTCGGAAAGCGCCGGATCAGGTCTGGCGCGTCGATTCGGTGCCGGGCGGCAACGAATTCGATATACGCCTCGTCGAGCAGCACAACCGCGTCGCTGGGGACCTGGCTGAGGAACCATTCGACTGCCGAGACGGGCTCCAACGTTCCGGTCGGATTGTGGGGTCGGCATAACACCACCACACTCGCGTCGGCGGCGGCCTCAGCCATCGCCGGCAAGTCGTGATGGCCGTACTTGTTGAGCTCGACGGTGACCGGCGTCAGCCGGGCCATTTGCGCGAAGATCGGGTAACCGTCGAAAGTGGGCTGGCTCATCACAATCCGATCACCGGGCCGGGTGACCGCATGCAGGACCTGCATCGCCACGCCCGACGCCCCCGGACCGAGGACGACCTGCTCGTCGCCAACTCCAACACGGTCCGCGATCAGCCGCCGCAGCTGCTCGGGCAGGAACTCCGGATAGCGATTGGCCGCATCGATACCGCGCACCAGCGCCGACCGCACCGCTGGGAGCGGCGGAAACGGACTCTCGTTGAGCGACAACGCGAGTGGATCAACCGCCTGCGGCAGAGTAGCCAGGACCTCGGCGGTCACCGAGCTTCCGTACGCCGGCGCGGCCATCAGTCGCGCCCGCCCCAGCGGACCGCTGCCGCGCCGGCGAAGTCGCCTGCGTGTGCGAAAGCGGCCATCATCACGACGTCGCCGGCCTTGACCTGACCGTCGGATATCGCATGATCAAAGTTGATCGGGATGCCGGCGCCGAATAGGTTGCCGCACTCATCAAAGGTGTCGCGGTGACGTCCCTCAGGAATCTCGAGCGCTTCACGCCAGTTGCGCAGGAACACCCGGTTGGGCTGATTGGTGACCAGCAGGTCGATGTCCTTGGACGACAGTCCGATTCGATCACAGACGGCTAGCGCCACTTCGGGAACCTGCCGATTGCCGCGAGCGAGCACCTTGCTGATCTTGGTTTCGGTGAACCCGATGGAGGCCTCACCGGGTCCCGCCGCCCACCACTTGCGTGGTGGGTCGATTGCGAGCGTCATGTCGCCGGCGTATTCGCCGTAGGTGCGGCACTCGATGTCGAGTATGGGCGACTCGTCCGACAGCGTGACCAAACCGACCGCGGCCCCGTCGCCGGGTACGGACGATTGCGCCTTCCGGCGCACCCCGGGCTGGTCGAAGACCTGCCCGGCCGCGTTCTGCGCGATCGCGATCAGGGCGGTGCGCCCCTCTCCCGACGCCAGCAATCGACGGGCCACATTGAGCGCCAACACAAATGCCGCACATCCGCCGTTGTGCAGATCCAGTACCCACGACGGGCGCATGCCCAACCGGTGCGCGACGCCGCCGCCCGCGCCGTAGAACGCCATGTCCGGCACCTGGGTGTGGGTGATCAAGATGTCGACGTTTTCGATGACGTCGCGTCCATGCCGCTCGATCAGTCCCTGTGCCGCGCGTTCGACCATATCGGTCGCGGTCTCGTCGGGCCCGACGTGATGGCGGAACGCGGGCGCACGGAACATGACGTTGTCTCGTAACTCGTCGGTTTCGGCGAACTCCGCATAGTAGTCGGCGCCGATCGGCTCACCAGGCAGATAGCTGGAGATGTCGAGAAGGCTTATAGCGGGCTGATTCACGACATTCTCATCTCATCCAGGCCGGGGTGACCGGCAGACCGTTGCGGTGGCGGTACTCAGCGATCGTCTTGAGGTTGTTCAGCTCCAACCCGTGGCCTGCACCGAACAAGTCCCAGAAGTCGCCGACCCAGCCCGTGCGCTCGGGCGGGCCGGCGTCGGGGTACGGGTTCTTGTCGTAGAACGGATGACGGCAATTGGTCCACAGCACAACAGAACCGGGCTTGCCCAACACCACCTGCGCGTCGAGGACCCGCATCAGGTAGATCATCCACAGGTGCTTGCCCTGGTCCCACGCGCAGTGGTAATCGACGGTACGCGCCTCGGCGTTGGCCACCGTGCGGGTAAAGATCTCGGTGTCCGGCAGCAACCGGTCGTAGGCCAGCCAGAGCCCCGGTTCCTCAGTAGGGGTGAAGCCACGCAGGGTGTAGGTCCACTCCTCGAGGCTTCGGGTGTCCGACAAGTACTCGAAGAGTTCGTCGGGCGGGCAGTCGACGTAGTCGTTGACCGTGCAGTACTGGCCGAAAACCTCTTCGTGCGGGTACATCGACCGCGTCTTCGCCATGAACATCGGGGCGGTCTGCTCTAGCGGCGTGGTCTCGATGCGCACCACCCCGTCGATCGGCTCGGTGGTGCCGCTATGGGTGACGATATCGTCAAGCGCTGGCAGCGACATCGATGTGGTCCTCCTGTGTGAGTGGGATCTGTTGATTGACAGACTTGTTGGCTAATGGCACATCGAGAAAGGGTGCAAACGGCGGGATTTCGTCGGCGGCGCATTCGACGCTGACCACCGACGGGCCGTCGACGGCAAGTGAGCCGCGCACCGCCGCGGCCAATCCGTCCGCATCGCTAACGTCGACCGAGGTCAATGCGGGGAACATCGCGGCCAGACCCGCTCCGAGCCGGCTGGGAGCGAATCGGTTGTAGCTGTACAGATCGTCGTAATAGAGCTGTTCGCGGGTCACGCACATGGCATGGGCGTTGTTGTTGAGCAGCACGAAGGTCACCGGGAGCCGGTAGTGCAGCGCGGTGTGCACCTCCATGCCGTGCATGAAGAACGCGCCGTCCCCGGCGATCACCACCACCCGCCGGCCCGGTGCTTGGGCTTTTGCCCGGCCGAACGCCATCCCGATACCAGCTCCGAAGCTGTAGCCCATGCCGCCCATGCCGAGCGCGACCGCGAACCGCCCCTTGCGCCGCACCGGCAGGTAGTGGATGGCCGCCGCGCCGGTGTTACCAGCATCAACAACGATGTCCACCTCGTCGGGCAGTGCCCGGTCGAGCTCGGCCATCGCCTCGCGGTAGCGCACACCGGGCCCGTCGAATGGCGGTGGGGTCAGCTCCGTGTGCGCCACCACATCGGGCACCCGAACTCCGGTGGGCCGCCCTGCGCCGGAAAGTGCGCGGGTCAGCATCCGCAACGACGCACGCAGGTCGTCGGTGTGGACGTGGGTGCAGGCAAGATACGGCGGCGCCGACCCGATGGATATCGTGCGCACCGCCGCCAACGCGTCGTCGAGACCGGCGCGCGCGGTCACCGATAGCCGGGTACCGACCACCAGACACAGCCCACTGCCGGTCACCGCTTCTGCCACCCCCGGGTGGCCCATGACACCGGTCACGCCCAGAGCCGACGACGAACCCAAGCCCGGTGTTCCGGCGGCATCCTTGGCGTCCGGCACGGTTGCCACCCGGGCGCGTAGCACCGCACGCAGCGCCGACAGCTCGGCTCGCGCATCATCGCGGGCCACCTGCTCGCCGGCGATGATCGTGACCGGTCCACTCACCCGCCGCAAGGCGCGCACGATGGGATGCGGGTCGCCGATGACTCGCGGCCGCTCGACGTCCGCCAGGCGTCCGCCACTGCGGCCATTGAGGGGCAGGCTGGACTGTTGAATGTCTTTGGGCAGCAACAATACTGCCGGGCCGCCCGCTTGAGCAGCAGCAATGGCGGCCGGCAGCGCCGAGAAAATGTCTGCAGGCGTCAACACCCGCCGGCAAAAGACCGACGCTTGCGAAAACAATGCCTCGGCGTCCAGTGAACCATTGCGGCCGCTGGTGTCCTGAAAGCTGCCCCGACCATCCATGGTGGTCGCCGGTTGGCCCACCAGAGCCAACACCGGTACCCGGCTGGTGAATGATTCGCCCAATCCCGGAATCAGATTCAGCGCTCCCCCACCGGACGTCGCCGCCACCACACCTAAGCCCGCGCCGCTGCGGCTGTATCCATCCGCCATTGTGGCGGCAGAGAACTCGTGCTTGGCGAGCACCGCGGTGATATCCGATCGGAAATAGGCGGCGTCGTAAAGATCTTCGATGTTGGCCCCGTCGACCCCGAAGATGTAGTCGACTCCGATTCCCGCGAGGTGCCCAACGATGTGGTCGACCACTCGGTGATTGCTCGGCATACCAGGTACACGACTCGCGGGCGGACAGGGTTCACAGCGCCTCAGGAATTGGGGTCGCAATGAACCAGACAGCGTTGTTAACCGTGTTAACGCCGGGACCCAAAGGAAAAGGATGCCGCCTGTGTTCACTGACCGCCGGAGCAGACCCGACGTCGTCGTCATTGGCGCCGGACCGTCAGGTCTTGCTGTCGCACGCGAGCTCGAGCATCGCCACGGGGTTTCGACGCTCGTCGTCGACAAGGCCGCAGCACCTGCGGTTTCGTGGCGCAATCGCTATGACAACTTCCGCCTGAACACTAACGGGTTCTTATCGCACCTTCCTGGACAACGGATTCCTCTGTCGGCCGGGCGTTGGCCAACCAAGGAGGACATGGTCCGCTACTTCGACGGCTACGTGCGGCGCCAGAACATCACACTTGCGCTCGGATGTGAGGTCAATCGCATCGACCAGGCCGCCGGGGGCTGGCTGGTCGAGACCTCGTCGGGGCAAATCCGGACACCAGCCGTCGTGCTGGCCACCGGCAAGTACCACACGCCCGTCGTCCCGCCCTGGCCTGGCTTGAGCCATTTCGCCGGTGAGATCCTGCACTCCGGCGACTTTCGTAATGCTTGGCCCTTCCGGGGCCGCGATGTTCTCGTTGTCGGCGCAGGTAATTCGGCCGCCGACATCGCGGTGCAACTGGCTGATGACGGCGCGCGCAAGGTCTGGCTGGCGGTGCGCACACCACCACATCTGGTGCGGCGTGCCATGGGGCCGATTCCGTCGGACGTCTTCCTCGAGCTGTTCGCGCGGGTGCCTGCGCGCATCGTCGATCCGCTGATCGCGCATCTCAATCGCCTGCTGTTCGGCGACCTTTCGGTTTATGGCTTCCGCCGGCCGCCGCTCGGACTGAAGGCAACGGTGGAGCAGCGAGGCCGCATCCCGACCCTGGCAGATGAACTCGTCGACGCCGTGCGCGCCGGCCGCGTTGAGGTGGTAGCCGCGGTGTCGGCCGTTGAGTCGCGCCGGGTGATCCTCGATGACGGCACAGTCGTGAAACCTGAGGTGATCGTCGCCGCAACCGGATTCAGCACCGACCTCGACGGTCTGGTCGGGCACCTAGGCGTCCTCGACCAGCACGGCGACCCGCACGGCGGTTTTGCCTCACACCTCGGCGATGGGATGTTCGCGATCGGTTACGGCATTCCACCCAGGGGCCCGTTGCGGGCGATCCGGCTCAACGCAACGCCATTGGCCGGTCAGGTCGCGGCATACCTGGCAGCCAGGTCGTCCGAGCCCGCCAAATCGTTAACCTCCGCCGGCTGACCGGCTGCTCTAAAGAACAATCGAGGAGACCGCAATGGCTCTACTCCGCGAAAAACGGTTCTTCTGCCGCGGTACAGACGAATACGAAACCGCCCGCCGCGCAACGGTGTGGAATAGCCTTCTGCCGGACCGCTTTCCAGCCGTCATCATGCAGGCCTGCGAGGCCAATGACGTCGTCGCGGCGGTGCGCCATGCCCGGGCTCACGGCTATCACATCGGCGTCCGCTCGGGCGGACACAGCTGGAACGCCAGCCATCTGCGTGACGGCGGCATGCTGCTCGACGTCAGCCGTCTCGATCACTGCATCGTCGACACCGACCAGATGATCGCACGCGTCGGACCCGGCAAGATCGCCAGCGTCTTTGCGACAGAGCTCGACTCGCAAGGCCTGTTTTTCCCCGCAGGCCACTGTGAAGGCATTCGCCTCGGCGGCTATCTGCTGCAGGGCGGATACGGCTGGAACAGCAAGGTCGTCGGGCCAGCGTGTGAGAGCGTGCTTGGGCTGGAGGTCGTTACTGCCGACGGTGAAAAGATCTACTGCGATCCCGAGAATCACCCCGATCTGTACTGGGCCGCTCGCGGCTCCGGACCGGGCTTCTTCGGTGTGGTCACGTCGTTCACACTGCGGCTACACCGGCGCCCGGCCGTGTTGGGCACCTGTTTGTACATGTACCCGATCGAGGTCGCTGACGAGGTGTTCAGTTGGGGACGCTCAATCAGCAGCGAGATCGACGACCGGGTCGAACTGCAGATCCTGACCTCGCACGGCGCTCCGGAAACAGGGTCCACCGGGCCCGCCATCACCGTCGCCTCCCCGGTCTTCGCCGATTCAGAAGAGCAGGCCACGAAAGCGCTTGCCGACCTGGGCACTTGCCCGGTGATCGACCGCGCGACCATTAGCCTTCCGTATATGGAGACGACGTTGGCCAATTGGTATGCGGCGGTGATGACCAAATACCCTCCAGCGCATCGGTACATCGTGGACAACATGTTCACATCAGCCTCGGCCGAAGAGCTGCTACCGGGAATCCGCAAGATCATCGAAACGTTGCCACCGCACCCGTCGCACTTCGTTTTCGCCGGGTGGAAACCGTCCGCGGACCGCACGGACATGGTCTACGGCCTGGAGGACGAGATCTATCTGGCGCTCTACACCTCCTGGCACGATCCGGCCGACGACGAACGCTATCGCGATTGGGCCCCGTCGAATATGGCGGCGATGTCGCACCTGGCAACCGGCATTTCACTCGCCGACGAGAATCTGGCCCGACGTCCGGCGAAGTTCATCACCGATCCGAACATGGCGCGCCTGGATCAGGTACGCGCCGCCTACGACCCGGATGGCCTGTTCCACAGCTGGATGGCTCGCGGGTAGTCGGCTGACTGGTAAAGCCCTTCTGCCTAGAGCAGAAGGGCTTTACAGTGCGCAGAGCGGAACGGCTTTACAGCGAGCGCTCGAGCAGCACCTTGCCGTTGTCGGCGGAAACCACTTGCACCGCCGCGATCTGGTCCCTCGGCGTCGAGATGCTGCCGGCGGGCGTCGCGGTATGGCCCGGGTCGGCCACCCAGGTCGCCAGCTGGGTGTGGGTGCCGTCGCGGTTCACCACCACCATCGCCAGCTTGTCGTGGTGGGCATACACCGGCGCCAGGCAGACGCACCGCAGGTCGATGACGGTGCCCCAGTTTTGGCTGCTGAGCGACACTGTCGAGGCCAGCGCCTTCGTGCCAACCTGGTCCATCTGCAGTACCGACACGCTCGCCTGCGGCGTCGCTAACGTCGGGGCATGGCCCGTGAGGCTAGGAATGCTGACGAACACGCCGATCGCCAGCAGCACGGCGGCGGCGGCCCCAGATGACCATGTCACCAAGCGCGAGCGGCGCCGCCGCTGGCGCACTGCCCACAGCAACGACGGCAACAGGTTCGGAGGGGCCTCGGTGGTGTGGTCGCCGTCGTTGATCGCGGCCACCGTGTCGCTGTCGAGCTTGGACAGCAGGGCCGGCATGCCGCTGAGTTCGGCGACAGCCTGCGTGCACGACGGGCACCCGTTCAGGTGCGCCTCGAACTCCCGCCGGTCGGCGGGCGACAGCGATCCCAGCACGTAGGCCGCATCCCACGTCGCGTAGTCGTGGCTGTCGCTGGCGGGCAAGTCGCTATCGCCCGGCGGACCGAAGCCCTGGATCAGCCTCATCGTGTGCCCCCATTTGCAGTCATCATCAAGTATTCGGAGCCGACGGCCGCCCGGATGGGGCTATTCACGGCCGTCAGGATGGTCGGTCGGACCGTCATCGGGTCACCCCCATCTCTTGCAGAGTGAGTCGCAATGCGCGTACAGCATAGTGTAAGCGCGATTTCACGGTTCCTTCAGCGACATCGAGGTCTGCAGCGATCTGGGCGGTGCTCCAGCCTCGGTAGTAGGACCGCTCGACAACGGCTCGATGTTCAGGCGACATTTGCGCCATCGCGTCGGCGATCAGCAGCCGGTCCAGTGCCGAGTCCACCTCGTCGGGAACCGACTGCTCGG
>Ga0209217_1000537_pt1 | contig 10676 bp, 7 predicted proteins | sample JacPinW_OM3H0_M2_FD_187957 | JGI IMG/M metagenome (GOLD analysis project Ga0209217, IMG submission 187957) | Forest soil microbial communities from Algoma, Ontario, Canada - Jack Pine, Ontario site 1_JW_OM3H0_M2 (SPAdes) (version 2) | ecosystem: Environmental > Terrestrial > Soil > Boreal...
GACGCTGGACGGCAAGGTGAAGATGAAGATCCCTGCCGGCACCCAGAGCGGCAAGGTCTTCCGGCTCAAGGGCAAGGGCTTCCCGTCGCTCTCGCAGTACGGGCACCGCGGCGACGAGCACGTGCGCGTGGCGGTGGAGGTGCCGTCCAGCCTGTCGCGCAAACAGCGCGAGTTGCTCGAGGAGTTCGCCGCCATCTCCGGCGAGGACGCGCACCCGCAGGCGAAGAGCTTCTTCGAGAAGGTGCGGGAGCTGTTCGGCGCCGACGAGGAAACCGGAACCGCGACCGAGGACGCTGCCGACGACGCGGCCAACGGCTGAGACTCAAGCTCGGATCGCACGCCGCATGCAGCGCCCGGCCTCGTTGGCCTAATGCGAGAGGATCGGGAAGCGGGGCCGCGGCATCCGCGCCGCCGTCTGCTCCACCGGCAGCGCGGGCTGCAGAGACGCCCCGCCCTCGAGCCGCGCGCCGATCTGCACCGCGGGACCCTCGGCGCCGACGATGCCACCGACCAGATCGTAGTCGCCCGCCTGCTCGACGAGTACGCGCACGATCTGCCCTTTGCGGGCCTCGCCGCGGTTGACGTAGACCTTGCCGTCGATCTCCGGCGCCTGCCCCATCCAGCGCCCTTCGAGGAGCAGGTCGGTCTCGTCGGAGACGCCTTCGACGAGCACGTCCAGCTCCCTGCCCAAGAGCGCCTTCTGGTGCGCGCGGCTGATCTTCCGCTGCAAGCCCAGCAGCTTCTTCTGCCGCTGCGCCTTGACCCGCTGCGTGAGTTGCCCGTCGAGATCGTGGCTCGCGGTGCCCTCCTCGCGGGAGAACTGGAAGACGCCCACCCTCTCGAACCGCATCTCCTCGACGAAATCGCACAGCTCGCCGAACTGCGCCTCGGTCTCGCCCGGGAAGCCGACGATGAAGCTGGTGCGGAAGGTGAGGTCGGGCACGCGCTCGCGGATCTTCTTCACCAGCCCGCGCACCCAGACGGCGTCGCGGCCGCGCTTCATCCGGCGCAGCACCGGGTCGGCGATGTGCTGCAGCGGCATGTCGAGGTAGCGAGCGAGGTTGGGCTGGCGCGCGAGCGCCTCGATGAGCGCGTCGGGGAAGTCGCGCGGGTAGGCGTAGTGCAGCCGAATCCAGCGCGCCTTCACCTCGGCCAATCCGGCGAGCAGATCGTGCAATCGGGGACGACCGGGCAAGTCGTGCCCGTAGGCGGTCAAGTCCTGCGCCACCAGGTTCAGCTCGACCGCGCCCTGTTCGACCAACCGGTGCGCCTCCTCCACGATGTCGGCGATGGGCCTGCTGCGCTGCTTGCCGCGCAGAGTGGGGATGATACAAAAAGTGCACTTGTTGTCGCAGCCCTCGCTCACCTTCACGTACGCGGTGAAGCTGGGCATCGAGTTGCGCCGCGGCGTCTTAGCGTCGGCGATGTAGTCGGGATCGGGAATCACGGCGCGGTCGCGCTCGCCGCGGATGATCTCGGCGATGCGCGGATAGGCGCTGGTGCCGACGAAGTAGTCGACCTCGGGCATCTCGGCCTGCAGCACGTCGGCGTAGCGTTGAGTCAGGCAGCCGGCCACCACCAGCGTCTTGCAGCGTCCCGTCTCCTTGAGCTGGGCGTGCTCGAGGATAGCGTCGATCGACTCCTGCTTGGCTTCGCCGATGAAGGCGCAGGAGTTGATCAGCACCACCTCGGCCTCCTCCGGCTGCTCGACGATGCGGTAGCCGCGGTCGAGGAGCGTGCCCAGCATCACCTCGGAGTCCACCCGGTTCTTCGGGCAGCCGAGCGAGAGCAGGTAGAGGGTCGGGTGGTCGGACAAGCCGGTTGTGCGCAGTGCTTCGGTCATCTGGTCTTCACGTAGAGGCGGCGCTTGTAACACCGGCAGCCGTCATTCGCGAAAGTTTTCGAAGCCGATGTCGACGTCGAGCTGCTCGGAATTCCCGCGGACGAGCTGCATCGCCGCCTGCAGATCGTCCCTGCTCTTGCCGGAGACGCGCACCGCGTCGCCCTGGATGGCTCCTTGCACCTTGAGCTTCGAGTCCTTGATCAGCTTGACGATCGCCTTCGCCTTCTCCACCTCGAGCCCCTGCTGGAAGGTCAGCGTCTGGAGCTGCAGCTTCCCCGACTGCTCGACTTTCCCGTACTTCACCGAGCGCAGGGAGACGCCCCGCTTGGCGATCTTCTGCACCAGCACCTCGCGCGCCGCCTCCAGCCGCTGTTCGGTGGAGGAGCGCAGCTTGATGCCGTTCTCTTTCTCGGTCTGCACCCGCTCCAGCGCGGTCTCGGTGCCCTTGAAGTCATAGCGCTGGTCGATCTCCTTCTTCGCCTGCTGAAAGGCGTTGTCGACCTCCTGTTGATTCACCTTGCTCACGATGTCGAACGACGGCATTGCGGGCCTCCTTGGGCTTGGGCCTTCGTGCGGCTCACAGCTCGATCACCACGGGCAGGACCATCGGCCTCTTCTCCACACCCTTCTTCCAGGCCGAGCGGACCCCGCGCCGCAGCGCCTCCTCGACCGAGGCGCGGTCGGTGCGCTCCGTGGCGGCGAGCTCAGCGAGCGCCTCGCGCGCGGCGCCCGCCGCTTGCGCGAGGCGGCGGTCGTCGAGGCCCGAGACGCCCTTGCCGAGCAACTCCGGTCCGCGCACCACCTCCCCGCTCTTGCGGTCGAGCACGCAGAGGCAGATGAGCAACCCCGAGTCGGCGAGGAGTTGCCGGTCGCGCAGCGCCACCTCGCCAACGTCGCTCCCGGCACCGCGCGTGTCGAGGTACAGGCGGCCCGAGGGCGCGCGCTCTGCGGCCTTGCTGGCGAAGGCGCCGGGGACAAGCTCGATCACGTCGCCGTCCTCGGCCAGCACGCAGCCGCGCTTGTCGACGCCCGCGCTCGAGGCCAGCCGTGCGTGCGCCTCCAGCATGCGGTACTCGCCGTGGATGGGAACGAACGAGCGGGGACGGACCAGTTCGATCATCATTCTCTGCTCGCCCTGGCATGCGTGGCCGGTGGAGTGCACCAGCTCGCTCGAGTTGTCGGCGGTGAGCACCCGGCAGCCGCGCCGCACCAGGCGGTCTACGATGGCCCCGACCGACCGCTCGTTGCCGGGGATCTGCCGCGAGGAAAAGATGACCAGGTCGCCCGGGTCGAGCTGCACGTCTGCGTGTTCGCCCAGGGCCAGCCGCGAGAGCGCCGAGCGGGCCTCGCCCTGCGCGCCGGTGCAGAGAACCACGAGCTCGCGCGGCGCGAAGTGGTCGGCCGCCTCTGGGTCGACGAACAGGTCGGGGGGGCAGTCGAGATAGCCCAGGTCGAGCGCCAGCCGCACGTTCTGCTGCATCGAGCGGCCGAGCAGGCAGACTTTGCGCCCGAGCGGAACGGCCGCCTTCACCACCCCGCGCACGCGATGGAGGTTCGAGCCGAACATCGCCACCACGACGCGGCCCCGCGCAAGCGGCCCGCCCATGATGCGCGCGAGCGACTCGCTGACCTCGCGTTCGCTCACGCTGTTGCCGGGGACCTCGGCGTTGGTCGAGTCGGAGAGCAGGCAGCTCACCCCCTCCTCGCCCAGCTCGGCGAACCTTCCCACGTCGAGCAGGCGGCCGTCCGCGGGCGACCAGTCGATCTTGAAGTCGCCGGTGTGGACGATGATCCCGGCGGGCGTGCGAAGCGCGTAACCGACCGCGTCCGGGACCGAGTGGGCCACTTGAAGAGGCTCGACCTCGATCTGCCCCTGCGCGAACGAGCCGCGCGCGACGACCTCCCGGAACCCGGGCGCGAGGCCGTGCTCCTTCAGCTTCTCCTTCACCACCGCGAGCGTGAAACGGGTTCCCACCACCGCGATGTCCGGGAACTTGCGCAGCAACTGCGGCAGCGCTCCCACGTGGTCCTCGTGCGCGTGCGTGAGCAGCACCGCGCGCGGCGGCGGCCCCGTTGCGAGGAAGGTGAGATCGGGCGCGATCACTTCGACGCCCAGCGCCGCCTCCGCAGAAGGGAAGAGCAGCCCGCAGTCCACCAGCAGCCGGTCCTCGCCGCAGTCGACGGCGAGGCAGTTCATCCCCACCTCGCCGAGGCCGCCCAGCGGGATGAGGCGCACGGGCGTTGGGTCGGGCAAGAAGGCTCCAGGGGCCGCGGCTTGGACGCGCCGCGCGCGCTCCCTTGGCGGCCGGAGCGGGGGATGTAACAGCCCTTCCATCCGTGCCGCAACTGCGCACGGCGGGTCCCCGGCCGGCGTGTTATGTGAGCGCGGTGCAACCGGAGCAGACGGCACGCCCGGATCCCCTCGCCCGGCTCCTCAATCCGCCGCAGCTCGAAGCGGTGACCCACGCCGAGGGCCCGCTGCTCATCCTGGCGGGCGCGGGCTCGGGCAAGACGCGGGTACTCACCCACCGCATCGCCTGGCTCGTGCGCGAGAAGCGCGCGTACCCGGGCGAGATCCTCGCGGTCACCTTCACCAACAAGGCGGCGGGCGAGCTGAAGGAGCGGATCGAGAAGCTGGTGGGGCCCGAGGCCGAACGCCTCTGGGTCTCGACCTTCCACGCTTTCGGCGCGCGCGTGCTGCGCCGCGAGTGCGAGGCGCTGGGGCTCGCGCGGGCATTCGCCATCTACGACGATGCCGACCAGCTCGCCGAGTGCAAGCGCGCTTGCCAGGACCTGGGGCTGGAGCCGAGCAACGCCAAGGCGTACCTCGCGCGCATCGACGGCTGGAAGAACCAGGGCCTCCTCTGGTCGGAGGTGAAGCCGGCGCAGTTCGACGTTCCGGGCCACACCGCCCGGCGCGTGTACGAGCGCTATCAGCGCGCGTTGCAGGCGGCCTCGGCGGTGGACTTCGGCGACCTGATCGTCCGCGTCCTCGAGCTGTTTCGCTCGCGGCCCGACGTCCTGCAGCGCTACGCAGACCGGTTCCGCTACCTATTGGTGGACGAGTTCCAGGACACCAACCCGGCGCAGTACCAACTGCTGCGGCAGCTCGCCTCCGTGCACGGGAACCTGTGCGTGGTCGGCGACGACGACCAATCCATCTACCGCTGGCGCGGCGCCGAGGTGGAGAACATCCTCGACTTTCCGCGCCACTTCCCCGGCGCGCGCGTGGTGAAGCTGGAGCAGAACTACCGCTCCAGCGGCAACATCCTCGCCGCCGCCCACGCGGTGATCGCAAAGAACGAACGGCGCGCGGAGAAGAAGCTTTGGACCGCCGCGGGCGCGGGCGAGAAGCTGCGCGTCGTCCTGGCGGAGGACGAGCGCGACGAGGGGCGGCGCATCGCCGAGGAGTTGTACGCCGAGAACGCCCGCGGCACCGCGTATGCCGAGATGGCGGTGTTCTACCGGGCCAATGCGCAGTCGCGCGTGCTGGAGGACGCGCTCCGGGCCCGGCGCATCCCCTACCGCGTGGTGCGAGGGCGCTCGTTCTACGACCGGGCCGAGGTGAAGGACGTGGCCGCCTACCTGCGCCTGTGCCTGAACCCGCGCTCGGACAACGATCTGCTGCGCATCATCAACACCCCGCCGCGGGGCATCGGCGACACCACGGTCGAGCACCTGCGCGCCGCGGCCGCCCGCACCGGGCTGTCTCTTTGGGAGACGCTGCGCGAAATGGACGGCGACGCCAAGCTGCCCTCGAACGCGCGCGCAAAGCTGGTTCCCTTCCGCGCGCTCCTCGAGCGGCTGGGCTCGGCGGTGCGCGGCCAGGCGGGAGCGGCCGAAGCGATCGAGCTGGTACTGGAGCAGACCGGCTATGAGGACCGGCTTCGGCTCGAAGGCGAGGAGGGCGAGGATCGTATCGAGAACCTGCACGAGCTGCTCGGCGCAGCCCGCGACTTCGACGCCGCTTGGAACGAGGCGCGCGCCGAGTTGGCCCTGGCCAACCAGCCGCCTTCGGCGGCGGCTTCCGCGGATCCGGCGGCGTCCCTGGCCGCTGCGACGGAGGCGGCGGACGAGCCCAGGCCGGCCGGAGCGCCGGGGGCACCCGCGCCGGGCGCGCTCGGCAGCAGCGAAGGCGACGGCGCGCCCGGCGACCGCCCTGACCTCCGCGCCGCGGTGGCCGCGGCGGCTCCCGAGCTGGACGACGACGGCGGCGGCGCCGACACGCCGCTGCTCGGCTTTCTCGAGCAGCTCGCCCTGGTCGGCGACGCGGACGCCGCAGGCGGCGGCGACCGCGCTGCGCTGATGACGCTGCACGCGGCCAAGGGCCTGGAGTTCGACGCCGTCTGGCTGACCGGCCTGGAAGAGCGCGTCTTTCCCGGCGCGCGCGCGCTGGGGTTGAGCGCCGGCGGCAGCGGCGACGAAGATCCCGATCAGCTCGCCGAGGAGCGCAGGCTCTGCTACGTGGGCATGACCCGGGCGCGCAGGCGGCTCACGCTGACGCTCGCGCGCTGCCGCTCGCTGTTCGGCGAGCTGCGCTTCAATGCGCCGTCCCGCTTCCTGCGCGAGATCCCGCCCGCGCTCACCAGCGGCCTTCCGGCGGTCGATTCCTCGGCTCCCGCGGCGCGCGCCTCGAGCTGGGGCACCGGTTCGTCCTGGGCGCGCGGCGGCACAGGCGCGCAGCATTCAGCCGCTGCCGACGACTTCGACCAGCGCCCTCGCTATGGCGATGACGACGGCCCGCGCTTCGGAGCGCGCAGGCCCGGACCGCAAATGCCGCCGCGCAATGCGGCGCGCTCCTTCCTCAGCCGCGAGGATCCGCTTTCCCGGCCCAAGGTGAAGGAGCTTCCCCCGGGCGCTGCGGGCATGGGGCCCGGCACGCGTGTTCGCCACCCGACATTCGGCGTGGGCACCGTCGAGGACGTCGACGGCGCAGGCACCAACCTCAAGCTGACCGTGCGCTTCGCGCCCGGCGTCGGGCTGAAGAAGGTGCTCGCGCGCTTCGTCGAGCGAGCCTGAGACCGCGCGGCGGGTCAGCCCAGCCGGCCGTGGATGAAGAAGAGGTCGATCAGGAAGCCGATCGCCGCCTGGAGGATGCCGGCCGCGAGCGCCTGGCCGAAGCCCAAGCCGTAGGCGAAGGAGTAGACGAGGAACCAAGCGATGAGCGCGATGATGCCCGGGATGATCAGGAACCACATCCAGGCAAACGGCGTCACCAGCAGCGCGACCAGGACGGTGACGAGCAGCGCCCGCGGCAGCGTGTTCGACGGGTTTCTCGGCGAGACCATGGCGACGGAAATCATGACCACCACCGCGTGGATGACCCAGCGGAGCGCAAGGATGCCGAGGGAGCTCATGTGCCAAAGCTAGCACGCGCCGGCCGGTTTCGTGCCCGGGGGGTCGGGATCGGTTAGATCCTGATCATGAGCACCGAAGTCCCGGTCACCGACGCGCTCCTGCACGCCCTCCCCAAGACCGACCTGCACTGTCACCTCGACGGTTCGCTGCGGCTGCGCACGATGCTGGAGCTCGCCGAGGAGCAGAAAGTGAGCCTGCCGGCGGACAGCGAGGAGGGCCTGGCGAGGGCGATCAAGGTCGGCGAGCGGCACCGCTCGTTGGAGGAGTACCTCAAGGGGTTCGAGATCACGCTCTCGGTGCTGCAGACGGAGGCGGCGCTCTACCGCGCCGCCTACGAGCTCGCATTGGACGCTCATGCCGAGAACTGCCGGCTGCTCGAGGTGCGCTACGCGCCGGTGCTGCACCTCAACAAGGGGCTCAAGCCCACGGTGGTGGTGGAGGCGGTGCTGGAGGGCCTGCGCGCGGCCTCGCGCGAGACCGGCATCATCGCCGGCGTGCTCGTCTGCGGCATCCGCAACATGAGCCCCCAGACCAGCCTGCGGCTCGCCGAGCTGTCCGTTGCGTACAAGAACAAGGGGGTCCTGGGCTTCGACCTCGCCGGCGCGGAGCACGGCAACCCGGCCAAGGACCACCAGGAGGCCTTCCAGCTCATCCTCAACAACAACATCAACTGCACCGTCCACGCGGGCGAGGCCTATGGACCGCCCTCGATCGCGCAGGCGCTCCACTACTGCGGCGCGCACCGCATCGGCCACGGGGTCCGGCTGCGCGAGGACGGCGATCTGCTCAACTACGTCAACGACCACCGCATCCCGCTGGAGTGCTGCCCCTCCTCCAACGTGCAGACCGGAGCGGTGGCGGAGATCGCGAGCCATCCTTTCAAGTTCTTCCTCGACTTCGGCATTCGCGTGACCGTCAACACCGACAACCGCTTGATGACCGACACCACCGTGACCAAGGAGCTGTCGATCCTCTCCCGGCAGTTCGGGCTGACCATCGAAGACCTCAAGAACACGCTGGTTGCCGGGTTCAAGAGCGCCTTCCTCACCTTCCACGATCGCGCCCAGCTCGTGCGCGCGGCGCGAAAGGAGATGGAAGAGGTGATCGCGCGCTTCGCCGCCCAGGCCGCCGCGAGCGGCCCGGGGAGGGAGACCGTGGCGAAGAAGGACGAGCCCCCGCCGGCCCGGCCGGCCAGACCCGCGCGCGCCTGACCATCCGCACGGATCGGAAGCGAGCGGCAGGCGGGCCGGGCCATAGCGCTCGCGACGGACCGGACAATCGGAGCGGAAGCGCGGTTGCCGCGCCCAGGCCCCAAGGCTACCGTCCGCTGCATGGCAGGCAAGAACCGTACGCTCGCGATGATCCTCGCCGGAGGCGAGGGTCGCAGGCTCGCTCCCCTGACGCAGGAGCGTGCGAAGCCCGCCGTTCCCTTCGGCGGCCGCTTCCGCATCATCGACTTCGTCCTCTCCAACTTTGCAAACTCGGGCGTACTGCGGATGAAGGTGCTGACCCAGTACAAATCCGACTCGCTCAACACGCACATCATCCGCGGCTGGCGGCTTTCCTCGATGCTGGGGCAGTTCGTCGAGCCGGTGCCGGCGCAGCAGCGGACCGGGCCCGAGTGGTACAAGGGCTCCGCCGACGCCATCTACCAGAACCTCAACCTGGTCACCGACGAGGACCCCGACTACGTCTTCGTCTTCGGCGCCGACCACGTCTACCGCATGGACGTGCGCCAGATGCTCGACTTCCACGTGCAGCAGGACGCCGACTGCACGGTGGCGGCGATTCCGGTGCCGATCGGGCAGGCGAGCGCTTTCGGCGTCATCACCGCCGACGCCAGCGGGCGGATGGTCGATTTCCAGGAGAAGCCCGTCAACCCCACGCCGATGCAGGGCGACCCGACCCGGGTGCTCGCTTCGATGGGGAACTACCTCTTCACCACCGAGGCGCTGGTGCGCGAGATCGTGCGCGACGCGGGCAAGGAGGGGGCGCACGACTTCGGCAAGTCGATCATCACCGAGATGTACAAGCGGGTGAAGGTCTGCGTCTACGACTTCGCCCGCAACAAGGTGCCGGGCCAGGGTCCCAACGAGGTTGGCTACTGGCGCGACGTCGGCGATCTACAGACGTACTACGACGCGAACATGGACCTGGTGGGGGTGGACCCCCAGCTCTCGCTCTACAACGAGCGCTGGCCGATCTTTACGGCGGCGAACCCCTGGATGGCGCCCGCCAAGTTCGTCTTCAACGACGTCGAGGCCGAGCGCGTGGGCACCGCGACCGACTCGCTGGTGAGCGAAGGTTGCATCGTCTCCGGCGGTCGCGTGAATCGCTGCGTGCTTTCGCCGCGGGTACGCGTCAACTCCTACTCCGAGGTGAGCGACTCGATCCTCTTCGAGGGAGTGGTGGTGGGCCGGTATTCGAAGATCCGACGGGCCATCATCGACAAGAACGTGGAGATCCCGCCGGGGATGAAGATCGGGTACGATCAGGCCGAGGATCGCCGGAGATTCTTCGTCAGCGAGACCGGCATCGTAGTCGTACCCAAGGGGATGCGGCTCTCGGAATAGCCGCCCCCCCGCCCGCAGAGCGGCGGAGCCGGAGGCAGAGAATTGACCGTCCGCGCAGTTTTCCTCTGGCACCTGCACCAGCCCGAGTATCGCGACCCGCTCACCGGCCGCCCCATCCTGCCCTGGGTGCGGCTGCACGCCACGCGCGCGTACACCGACATGGCAGCCGCGCTGGAGAAGCACCCCGACGTGAAGGTGGTGGCAAACTTCGCGCCCTCGCTGCTCCTGCAGCTCGAGGAATACGCGTCGGGGCGCGCGGTCGACCGCGACGAGGAGATCGCCCGCAAGAAGGTCCAGGAGCTTTCTGGCGCCGAGCGGGCGCACGTGCTCAAGGAGAGCTTCTCGGTCGATTGGGAGCTGTGGGTGCGGCCGGTCGCTCGCTATGCCGAGCTGCTGGCCAAGCGCGGGCGCGATCTACGCGCAGTCGACCTGCTCGAGCGGCAGGCCCAGTTCTCCGTACAGGAGCTGCTCGACCTGCAAGTCCATTTCTTGCTGGCCTGGATGGGCTTTGCCGCACGCAAGGAGGAGCCGCTCGTCGGGCGGCTCCTCGCTCAGGAGCGCGGCTATTCCGAGGAGGACAAGGTCTCTCTGCTCGACCTGTCGCGCGCGCTGGCGCGGCGGGTGGTGCCGCGGTGGAAGGTGCTGCGCGAGCGCGGTCAGGTGGAGATCACGTGCTCGCCGCTCTTCCATCCCATCCTGCCGCTGCTCATCGATTCCGACAGCGCGCGCCGGGCGATGCCCCAGGCGCAGCTGCCGCCGCGCTTCGCCTGGCCCGAGGACGCGCGGGCGCAGGTGCTGCGCGGCCTGGACGTGGCCGAGCGCACGTTCGGCGCGCGGCCCGCGGGAATGTGGCCCAGCGAAGGATCGGTCTCGCCGGAGGTCGTAGACCTTCTCACCGAATG
>Ga0209217_1000540_pt1 | contig 10671 bp, 10 predicted proteins | sample JacPinW_OM3H0_M2_FD_187957 | JGI IMG/M metagenome (GOLD analysis project Ga0209217, IMG submission 187957) | Forest soil microbial communities from Algoma, Ontario, Canada - Jack Pine, Ontario site 1_JW_OM3H0_M2 (SPAdes) (version 2) | ecosystem: Environmental > Terrestrial > Soil > Boreal...
CGGAGCACCACGACGCGCCGATACCGTCCGAGCGGGTTGCAAGAGCGCGTGCGGCGCGTCGTGCTGCACCGCATCCGGGACACACACACCATCCTCGCTGACCAGTGGAGACATGAATGCGACGCCAATGTTTCGATTAGCTGCGTTCAACGCGCGGCGATGAAGTCGCCGAGATAAGCCTCGAGGACGCGCTTGTTCTCGGACAAATTTTCGCCTTCCAGAACGGTGCGGCCGAGCTCAATCACGTAGCCGCGCTTGGCGAGCTTCAAGGCCGCGCGGGCATTCTGCTCGACCAGCAGGACCGCGACGCCCTGTCCATTCAGAGCCACGATGATCTCGAATATGCGCGCTGCGATCAGCGGCGCGAGACCGAGCGAAGGCTCGTCGAGCAGCATGAGTTGCGGACGCGACATGAGCGCCCGCCCAATGACGAGCATCTGCTGCTCGCCACCCGAAAGCGTTCCAGCGGCCTGATTGATGCGCTCGGCGAGGATGGGAAAGCGCCCGAGCACTCGCCCCAGGTCGCCGCGGGTCTCGCCGTCCCACCGGCGGGAAAACGCTCCAAGCCGCAGATTTTCCCGAACGCTCAGCTCGCGAAGCGTGCCGCGTCCTTCCGGGACATATGCAATGCCGAGCCGGGCAAATTGGCGAGTTCATGCGCCGAGACGGGCGGCGCATCGGAGCCCGCCCGCTCGCACTGGTCTTTCAACCAGTTCGGAAAATGCCTACCATCAAGTCAGTTCAGGTTGCCCGGGAATGCCGGATCATATCTGAGGAGACATCAAAAATGCCACGCAGACCGATACTTCTCGCTTCCGCGGCAACTCTTGTCTTGACGCTTGCCGCGCCAGCCTCCGCGCAGCTGTTGCAACACAAGGACCTGAGCCTTTCCGTCGCGCTCGCCATCGCCGATGGCGCGCTCGATGCCTGTAAGGCGATGGGTTACGCCGCCTCAGTGGTTGTGGTTGATCGCGGCGGCGACACGCTGGTGGCGCTGCGCGGCGACGGTTCCAGTCCGCATACAGTCGAGAACGCGCGGCGCAAGGCCTACACTGCGAACACGTTCAAGATGACCACCGAGGCCTTCCTTCAGGAAATGAAGACGCGGCCGGTGCGGCGCGAGCAGACCACGCTACCCAATGTGATCGCGATCAATGGCGGCGTGCCTATCAAGGTCGGCGATGACGTGATCGGTGGCGTTGGCCTGTCAGGCTCGCCCGGCAAAGACGAGGAGTGCGTCAACGCCGGGCTCGAAAAGGTGAAGCAGCAGCTACAATAGCCGCGTACCTTTCGGTTAGATTAGGCAGGATCCTGCTCGCAACTCTGGCCTCTGACGCCGTTCCAACACCGCCTGGCGAATGTGCTATCGTTCAGGCCGTTCGCGTGGTTTTGAGCGTCGCGGAGGCTGCATGCGGCGACGACAGTTCATATCGCTTCTAGGTGGCACAGCCGCAGTATGGCCACTTGTGGCGGGCGCACAACAACGCCCTGCAAAGCTCCCGCTAATCGGCATTATCGACGATGGACCCATTTGGAAGCATTTCCGCCTGGCATTACACGACCTCGGCTACATCGAGGGTCAGACCATCGCGTTTGAATACCGGAGGGCGGAAGGGAGGCCCGACCGCCTCACCGCAGCCGCGACGGAGTTGGTGCGTCTCCCTGTCGATGTAATTGCCGTGTACGGTACGGCACCCGCCGGCGCGGCAATGGCGGCAACAAAGACCATCCCCATTGTCGCGATTTCGGTCGGTGATCCGGTGAGGGGCGGCCTCGTGGGGAGTCTTGCACGTCCCGGCGGTAATCTCACGGGTAATACCGTCCTCGGTCCAGACATTGGCGCCAAACGGACGCAGCTCCTCAAGGAGGTCATCCCTGCGGTTTCGCGGGTGGCTTTCCTCTTGAATCCGGATAATGCCTCGCATGTCGCCTACCGCGAAGAACTCCGCGCCGCAGCGCCGGGGTTGGGAGTACAAATGATTTTCGTGCAGATGGGCAGTTCCGACGAGTTCGAAAGTGCCTTCGCGGCGATGATGCAGGAGCGCCCCGATGCTTTCACGATGACCGGCGATCCCTTCCATCAGCTCCACGTCCCATGGATCCTCGACTTCTTGGCCAGGCATCGCCTGCCTGCCATGTATCAGCTGAGGGAAAATGTGCTCGCTGGCGGACTGATGTCTTACGGAGCGAGTCAGCCAGACTTGTTTCGGCGTGCCGCCGGATACGTGCACAAGATTTTGCAAGGCACCAAGCCGGCGGACTTACCCGTGGAGCAGCCGGTCAAATTCGATCTGGTGGTCAACCTCAGGACCGCAAAGGCACTCGGCTTGACGATCCCCGAATCCTTCTTGCTGCGCGCCGACGAGGTAATCGAATAGAGGCGATGTTTATGGCACATCGGGTAAATGCCTATGAGGCTGCCGCTGCAAACACCTTTCGCGATTCCACCTCGATGAGTTGCGTGATTGTGCGCCGATAGTGATTGAACCCGTCCGATGTTGAATCGCGTGGCCGCGGCAGCTCAATGGGCACAATCGCCTTCACCACTCCCGGCCGCGCCGTCATCACTGTGACGCGATCGGCGAGGTAAATGGCCTCGTCGACGCTGTGGGTAACGAACACGACAGTCTTGAGCGTTTGCATCCAGAGGCGCTGCAATTCCTCCTGCAGGATCGTGCGCGTCTGTGCATCAACGGCGGCGAACGGCTCATCCATCAGCAGAATCTTCGGGTCGATCGCCAACACTCTTATCAGCGCGACGCGCTGGCGCATGCCGCCGGAGAGCTCGTGAGGGAAGCGGCGCTCGAACCCGCTCAGCCCGACCATGGCGAGAAAGCGTTGCGCAATGGCGTGCGTTTCGCTCTTGGCGAGGCCCTTCTCGCGCAGCCCGTACTCCACGTTCTGCTGGATGTTGAGCCAGGGAAACAGCGCATAGTCCTGGAACACAACGCCGCGATCCGGCCCCGGGCGCTCGATCGGAACGCCGTTGAGAAGCACTTTTCCAGCGTCGGGCTTCTCGAAGCCGGCAAGAATGTTGAGCAACGTCGATTTCCCGCAGCCGCTCGGGCCGAGCAAAGTCAAGAACTCTCGGGGCTCAATGGCGAGCGTGAGCCCATCGAGCGCCAGGACCTCGGTGCCTTCGGCGGCGTCGCGATACGTCTTGCGCACCGATTGGCATTCGATCCGGCCAGCAGCGCTCTGTCCTAGCGTGCCCGCAGCCCCGTATTCCACCGCAGCAGTCTCCGATTGAGCACAAGGAGCATCCGGTCGCTCGCGAGGCCAAGCAGCCCCATCGTGAACATCGCAGCAATAATGAGATCGATGCGCACGAATTGATATGCCGTCCACATCGCGTAGCCGATGCCGCCTTTCACCGCGAGCATCTCCGACACGATCACCAGCACCCAGGCGATGCCGAGCCCGACCCGTAGCCCATTGAAGATGTAGGGCAGCGCCGAGGGGAGCACGACCCGAAGCAGCAGCATGCGCGGCGATGTGCCGAGCATCAATGCGGCGCGCACCAGGTTCTTTGGGGTCTGCTCCGCGCCAATCGTACAGCTCACCACGATCGGAAAGAACGAGCCCATGGCAATGAGAAAGATCGCGGCACTCTCGCGAATGCCGAAAATGAAGGTCGCGAACGGCAGCCATGCCGTCATTGGAATCGGGCGCAGCCCCTGCACGATCGGGTCGAGCATATCTTTGATGAGCTCGAACCAGCCGATCAGCACGCCGACGCTGATGCCTATTCCCGAGGCGACCGCGAAACCCACCAGCACGCGCCAGGCGCTGAGCCAGACGTATTCCAGCCAAGTCCCGGAGTACCAGGCGAGCTCGGAACGCGGTCCAAAGATCCATTCCCACCAGGACCGGAGCACGGTCATCGGGGAGGGCACGAAGCTTGGATCGAAGATCCCGGCTGTGGAAGCGTACTGCCAAAGTGCGAGCAGCACGACCGGCAACAGGGCGCGTCTTGCCATGCGGTACCACGCCAGCCGCCCGGGCGCATGCGGGAGTGCGACTCGCCACTGGCCAAGCGGTCGGCGTGCTTTTTCCGATATCGCCTCGCGGCCGTTCAAGCTAGCGCGTCTAGCGTCCATATGTGCCGAGCTGCTCGACAGATTCTCCCGTGGCTTCTGCCAGATAGCTGAGGTCGAAATAGGCGGGCACCTTGCTACTCGCGTCAGCTCTGGTGAACCCGAATTTTGGGCCCTGCTTGGCGACATTGACCGCATTCTGGATGTCCACGCGATAGGTCCAACCCGAATGCCGCATGGACTCGCTCAGGACGGCCGGTGCACCTCCGGTATATTGCGCGACGAGCGCAAGAGTTTTGTCCGGATTCTTACGGTAGTAGTCCATCGCCTCGACGTAGGCCTTGAGAAAATTGACTGCTGATTTGCGGTCCTTGAGAAACTCGGTATTGGCTGCAAGCAGCTGGTTACCCGCACCGAATTCCTTTGTGTCGCCGATATCGCAACATTCCGGATAGTAGCCGTAGCCTTCGATAACCGCGCGATCGATCACGGGCGACCACATCACGAACCCGTCGAGGTCGCCGCTCTTGAGCGCAGCCAGCTCGGGAGCTCCGGCCGGAGTGATGTTGACGAGGTTCACCTTTGACAGGTCCACCTTGTTGATCTCGGCCGCAAGCGTGAAGAGGATGGCGGCATAGGATCCAGGCGGGCGGCCGATCTTCTTTCCTTCAATGTCCTTCCAGGATTTCAGCTCGACTCCTTTGCGCATGATCAGGTTCTGACCGGCAACGTACATGCCCGCTATGATCTTCACATTGCCGATATTCTGCTCGGCCATGACAGCAGCGGTCTGATAGCCGACCGAGCCGACCTCGACTGCCCCGGTCTGGATGTTGCGCTGCTGATCCGCGTTGGTCATCGCGTCGAGGACCTGCGCACGCAGGCCATATTTTTCGCCAATCGGATTCAACCCCCAGATGAATGGAGCGGAAAGGCTGCGCGACAGCGTGGCGCGCACAAGCTTGAGATCGCCGTCCGCCGCTTTCATCGGCGCAGACCAAGCGATGGCCAGCGCAAAGGCGATCAGCCCGCCTCGCAAAGCCGACGTTCCATATCGAAATCCGCTCACCTCACTCTCCCTCGACCCCGTGGGCACGGCGCGCGCCTTAGCGGGTGAAGGACCTGTGGAGCGCGCGCCTTTGCCCACCCTACCGAACCGTAGGGGCTGCGGCGTGCGAGGAGAAGGCTCATTTTCGCAACGTATCGAGTTGATTGATCGGCTTGCCGGTGGCCTCAGAAAGATAGCTGAGATCAAAATAGGATGCGACCTTGTCGCTCATATCAGCCTTGGTGAAGCCGAACTTGGGTCCTTCCTTGGCAATGGCAACCGCGGTCGGTATGTCGACCCGGTGCTCCAGCGTGGCGTGTTTGAGCGCCTCGACGATCACGTCCTTGCCGACGCCCGTGAACTGGATGATGACCTCGATGGCTTTGTCCCGGTTCTGCCGGTAATAATTCTCCGCCTCCACATAAGCCTTGAGGAAATTCACGGCGGTCTGGCGGTCCTTCAGAAATTCCGTGTTTGCGGCGAGCAGCTGATTGCGACCATCGAAGGTAGGGGTAGAGGAAATATCGCAACACGCTGGATAGTAGGCATAACCCTCGACCACGCCGCGATCGACGGTCGGCGAGAACATCACGAGCCCGTCGAGATCGCCATTCCGAAGCGCCTGCAGCTCTGCTGTGCCCGCCGCGGTCACATTGATCAGATTGATCTTGGAAACGTCGACGTTGTTGGCCTCGGCCGCCAGAATGAACAATATCTGCGCAAATGTCCCCGGTGCGCGGCCGATCTTCTTGCCTTCCAAGTCCTTCCAGGTTTTGAGGTCTACGCCCTTGCGCATGATCAAGTTCTGTCCGCCTAGATAAAGCCCGGAGATGACCTTGACGTTGGTGACGTTCTGCTCCGCCATGATGGCCGGGTTCTGATACCCCTGGGTTGCAACTTCCGCGCCGCCAACCTGGAGCGCGCGCTGCTGATCGGCGTTGGTCATGGCGGCGACCATTTCAGTGCGCAGGCCATGTTTTTCCGCGAACGGCCCGAGGCCCCACAGTGCGACGAAATGGATCCCACGCGCCGATGCGATGCGGATCGGCTTCTTGTCCTGCTGCGCGCGTGCGGGGTAGCTGCCCAGGCCTAGCAGCAATATTGCCGTTGGGATAATCACCGCGGCAGCAATCGACCGAAATCCCTGCATGATCTTGCCTTTCTCCAATGCCTAACCGAGCACGCTGGCCACTGGGATGATTTCCTCCGCCGGCCAGTTGCTCAGAATGCGGTTGCCAGTCTCGGTCACCAAAACCATCTCTTCGAGCCGGACGCCGCCGTAGCCCCATTCGCCTTCGCGGCATTCCACCGCTACCACCATCCCCGGCTCGAGCGTCTGCGGATGATCGAAGGACCAGATTCGACTGATAACGGGCTCCTCGTACGTCATGCCGATTCCGTGACCAACTTCCGCCACCACCAGCGATTGCTCCGCTGGATAACCCCAGGTGTTCGATGGCAGCAGCGCCTTTGCCGCATCGGCCGTGGTCGCCCCCGGCTTCATCGCATCGATGATGGCATATACGCGGTCACGGCAGCGTGCGTAAAAGTCGCGCTCTTTGCGGTTGGGTTTTCGGCCCAAGATAAAGCTCCGATAGATGCAGACTCGATAACCTGCAAACGTCGTGCCACACGTGTTCACCACTACAAGATCGCCGGCGTCGACAATGCGATCAGTATTGCCGTGGTGGTAGACGTCGTAAGTATTCAGCTTCGAGCGGACGCCGCCGGAAGCGAATTCGGCTCCGGCGCGAATCATGGCCTCGTGCATGGCGGCGCCGCCATCGCGCTCGCGCATCCCCGGTTTGAAATCCATGAAGCTGGCGTAACCGTTGTTGGAAATGGCGATTGCCGTCTCGATGCATGCAAGCTCGTCCAGTGTCTTGCAGCGGCGCGCCTCCATGATCGCCGGTTTTACGTCGACCAGGTCCACGCCTTCCACCCGCAATGCCGCGCGCCCCACCTCGTCCAGCCCATCGATACCGATGCGCTCGCCGAAAACACCGTTCGCTTTGAGGTCGGCGACAATGCTGGACGCAAAGCGCTTGGCCTCCTGCTGCGCTCCTTCTGGCCCGCAGATCGAATCCAGCCACGAATAGGAAAAACGAATGTTTTCCGACTTGAGCCATGGACAGTATAGCTTCTGATGCTCGACCATGTCGCCAAGCTCGTAGAGAATGGGATCGTGCTCGGCGAAAACGAGGGCATAGCTGAGTTGGGGACAAAAGGCGTGCCCTTTCACCGCAATGGTGTAACGCATGTTTTCGGGTCGCACGAACAAGGCAGCTGCCATGTTGTAACGCTTGAGTGCCGCCTGTGCCTTGCGCAGACGCTCCGAGCGCATGCGTTCGAAATTGATGCCGGCGAGGTAGTCGGTGCTCCCGACGCTGTACGGATTGGGCAGCGTGTAAGAGCCGAGCATCATTTCATTGTGCTCCTTTGGCGTGGCGGCAGGCGTCCGCATTATCTTGCGTGTACGGTCTCGGCTAAACGCTCAGCTGTCCAATCGGCGGTCAGGGGCCGGAACTTGTAGCTGATGTTGAAGCATACGTGGTTGCCCTCCTCGAACACGACAAATTCTGTCGGGCCGCCAGCTGCGCGGGCCAGGCGCTCGCCCTCGGCCGCTGGAATCATTTTGTCGCCGGCGCCGTATACGACGAGCAGCGGACATTTTATCTGCTGCGCCGCACCCGCGAGGGTGAGGCCACGCGCGATCTCCCGCGCTTCATCCAACGAGCTGGCATGGCTCCTGACGCGGAAAGTCTCCTGCGAGGCCGCGGGCATTGTCGGCAGCACGGCGCCGAAATCGAACGGCCCGCAGTTCGACACGCAGGCCTTGATGCGCGGCTCGAACGCAGCAGCCAGCGGTGCATAGAGCGCGCCCAGGCTCTGACCGACCACGGCGACGTTGCGGCCGTCCACGTCGGTGCGCGCTTCCAGAAGATCGATCACGGCTCCGATCACCTTTCCCCATTGCGCGGTGATCGGGAGCTTGAACGCGGTCTCTCCCTGCCCGGGTCCGTCGAGCGCCAGGGTCGAAACTCCGCGACGCAGAAAGGCCTCGCACCATGTATGCAGCTCCTCCTTGCACGCGTCGAGCCCCGGCAGAATGATCGCGACGGGCGGACGCGCCGTATGCGCAGGACGCCGCAGATTGCCGGCCAGCTCCGCGCAGCCAAAAGGAATTGTGATGCGCTCAACCGGAGGATCCGCAATTGCCGCCGCGGCCTGATAACAGGCCAGCATGCGCCTATGCGCCGCAAGGTATTGCGCCGCATCGTGGGCAAACAGATGTTTGGCGTAGTGATAGTAAATCGACGCGCGCAGATTGGCCTCGGATGCGGTGACCTTGCGGTCGCGCTTTGCAGCGTCCGCCGCCCAGTCTTCGTGGCGTGCGGCTTCCTCGCTCCAGATGTGGCACCAGTCCTCCCAACGCTCGATCCTTTGCACCAACCGTTGCAGATCGTTGGGATCCACGCCTGTCGCCAAATACCGCGGCGACATGTGCGCAAAAACAAGATCGACTTGCGGATCGCGCGGCATCGAGCTCAAGCCCTGGCGGCGCGACGCCGGCTGACCGCGCTTGCTTCACGCAGGCCGGCGCGCTCCAGCCGCGGCAGCACCTCCTGGATGAAATACGGCATGGCTGCGAGGTAATCCAGAAAACAGATAGATGCGCCGGCGAGCCCGGCCGAGCTCATCTCGATCATCTCCTCGGCCACGTCGTCGGGCGTACCGACGATGATGTAGCAGCCGGGGAAAGTACCGGGATAAACCTTGCCGCGCTTGCGCGTATTGGCTTGGGGATTGGTGTCGGGCCGCTCAGCCTTGGAGGTATCGCTGCCGGCGGTCGCTACTTTTTGCTGCACGATGTACGCGAGCGATTCCCGGTCCGCCATCTCCTCGGCATAGTAATAGTAGAAGTCTTCCGCCTCCTTGCGCGTCGGTCGGCACACAATGTGGCACGTTGTGAAGACCTGGACCTTGCGGCCATATCGCGCGGCAAAATCATGCACGCTTCTGACGATTGCCGGCGCCCGCTCCATGTTGGAAACCGAGGTGAAGAGGAGGTCAGCCGCTTGGGCGGCGAAGTCACGGCCCTTGGGGGAAAACCCAGCGGACATGATGGGCGGTCGAGGTCGCTGCACGGTGAGCGGGTTCGTCGTCAGGCCGCGGAGCTTGTAGAACTCGCCGTCCCAGTCGAACGGCGGCCCTCCCTCCAAGAGCTTGGCGTAGATCCTGAACCATTCGAGCCCCTGGTCATACCGGGACTCCGGATCGATTGTGACACCGTGCACATCGAACTCGTCCTGGTTCCAGCCGCACACGATGTTGAGCCCGGCACGGCCGTGTGTCACGTGATCAATCGTCGCGATGCATTTGGCGACGAAAGCGGGCGTGGCCAGGGGTACGTGAACGGTTGAGAACAGGCCGATCCGCTTGGTCAGCGCGCCGATGGCAGCGCTGTGCGTCATAGTCTCGAACGAGCGGCCAAGGTTGTCCGCTTCGCCGCTCAACCCGCGCCATTTCGCGACGGGCAGAATAAAATCAATGCCGGCCTCATCCGCCATGACGCAGGTTTTGACTACGTCGTCCCACTCGCACCGCCAGCGTTCCGGCGCCTTGCTGATGGTGAAGCCGCCATCGCAGTTCGCATTGAACAGGCCGAATTTGAATCTGTTCGGACCCAGAATGGGATTTAACACGCGCTCCATTCAGTCCCTCGGAATCACCATGGGTGAGGCTTCCTTGCTGATGCTAATCATTCTCTTCGGGCACCGATCTCACGAGGCAAGCCGAAGCAGGCGATCCGCGTTGCCGTGCAGAATTTTTGCCTTGTCTGCGTCGCTGATGCGGGCGGCGCGGATGAATGCGACTCCCTCCGCGCTCGAATTGTAAGGATAATCTACCGCGAACATGATCCTGTCGATACCAAGCTCGGCGATGCAGCAGGCGAGGGCCGATTGCTGGAAGTTGCCGCTGGTGGTGAGGTAGAAATGCTCGCGGAACGTATCGGCGAAAGCCGACTTGCCCCCGACATTGCGGATGATCCAGTCGCAGCGCCACAGCGTGAACGGAATGGTTTCGCCGAGGTGCCCCAAAATGATCTTGAGCCCCGGATAGGCGTCGAACAGCCCGCTCACGACGAGCCGGATGGCCGCAATGGCTGTTTCCGCGGTGAATCCCCATGCCACAGACAGGAACGGGAAATCGCCTCGACGATAGTCTGAATAGTACGCCTGGGTGACGGCAGGGTGCGGAATGCCGGGATGGATATAGATCGGCACGTCGAGCGCCTGCGCGCGCTCGAAAATGCACCAGAAGCGCTTCTCGTCGAGAAAGGCTCCTGCGGTCAAGCCATTGATCAGGGCGCCCTTGAAGCCATGACGCGTGACCATGCGCTCGAGCTCGTCGGCTGCGGCCTTGGGGTTGACCGTGGGCAGCTCGGCAAAGCCCGCGAACCGTGATGGGTGCGCGCAGATCGCTGCATGCAGCGCGTCATTAGCTTTGCGTGCCATGACCACCGCGGTCTCGGCATCGAATATCTGTGTCCCCGGCTGCATATGCGAGATCACCTGCATGTCG
>Ga0209217_1000542_pt1 | contig 10666 bp, 8 predicted proteins | sample JacPinW_OM3H0_M2_FD_187957 | JGI IMG/M metagenome (GOLD analysis project Ga0209217, IMG submission 187957) | Forest soil microbial communities from Algoma, Ontario, Canada - Jack Pine, Ontario site 1_JW_OM3H0_M2 (SPAdes) (version 2) | ecosystem: Environmental > Terrestrial > Soil > Boreal...
AAGCCCAAGCCGCCAACGGGTGCCACCCGTTTGCATCACGGCGGAGCAGAACCGCGTGGTTCGGCGCCAGATCCTCCCAGCCCTCGGGCACGCACGATATCAGGGCGAGGCGATAGCCCAACTGCGCCGCCTCGTCGAGTGTGGCTGCGTCTGCAGTGCTGCGGCGCAGCAGATCGAGCCCTCTGCGGCGGGGTGCGGTCTCGGTGAGAACACCTGATATCATCGTGGCAACGCTGGAGTTGTCGCCGGGCAACAACAATGCCAGGCGGTCGCCGTCCGAAAGAAAAGCCTTCACGTTGGTGGCGAGGGTGCGGACGAGCGGCTGTGGCATGTCGAGGTCGAAGCGCAAGCGGTAGGCATAGCCGAGGGGTGCCAGCAGCGTGGTGGCGAGCGCGAGGCACCCCGCCGCCTGTGCACGCCTGCCGACCAGCCAACTCCCGACCCCGAGGTCACGGGCCGCAAGCGCAAGGCAGAGCGTAAGCACGAGAGAAAGATGCGTATTGTAGCGAAAGAACGAGTGAGCCCCGATGCTCATCTCGCTCGGGAACAAAGCGAGGTAGGTCAGCAGCAGGAAGCCGTTGTAGAGCACGAGCAATGCTGCGTGATAGGTCAAGAGCCGCGTCGTTGGCGTCCAGCCCTGCCGTCGCAACAACACCGGCCAGGCCATCAAGGCCGCCGCCGTACAGCCGAAATAGACGGCTTTTTCTGCGATCGCCTCGACGATGTTTGCCAGGATCGCAGGCAGCTCGATCCAATTCCACTGCGCGAAAGGCAGGGGTTTCAACTCATCGACGCCGGCGACCGAGACGTGGTAGCGCCAGAGGCTGTAGAGGCCGAGGGCAGGCAACATTGCTAAACCAACAAAGCGCAGCATGGCGCGCGGCCACCGCCCGGCTTCCAGCCAGCTCGTCAGGAGGGCAGCAGCGAAGCTGGCGGCTACCAATCCGATGCCGGACTGCTTCGTGTTGACCATAGCGGCAAGAATCAGAGCGACCGCCGCAGCGCCGGAAGTCTGCCGGCGGGCCGCGAGCTCGCCTTGCGCCGAGATCAGAAGCCACGCGGTTATGACCGCCGTTACCGCAAGTGCCGTCTCGCCATAGGCCGACAGGTGAAAGCGCGGTACGAAGCCCGGATTTAGCAGGGTCGCGAGAACCACGCCGCCGGCAATGGCTCCCCAGGGCAGAACCGCATCGGAGGTGCGACTCGGCAAGAGAAGGACGCGAGCGAAGAGCAGGCCCGTTGCCAGCAGCAGCAGGACATTGGTCAGCGACATTCCCGCGGCCGGATAATCTGGCCACACGAGGCCGCCGATGTAACTGAGGAATTGTGTGTTGTAAGGCGCTGCCGGCAGAAAGGAGTGGCTCGGAGGCGACAGCGCCGTCGGCAGCCGTCCCCAGTCGACCAGATAGACGGCGTTCGGCAACAGGTTGAGCCACGTATCGGGTTGGGAGGGTTGGATCGGCGCCATGACGAGCCAGAGCGGCAGCGCCAACAGCGTAAGCCGGCCGAAGGTGGCCCACGCCGCCGCCCTTGGCCGTCGGCTCCGGAAGGCCAGCACCGAAAGTGAAAACGCCACAAACGCCGCTGCCGGGATGGCGAGAGTGAGCGGGATGAACACGCCCCAGCAAGTGAGCAGTAGGCAGAGCGCGCCCCATCCGGCGCTGATTTGCACCTCGGGCGGCATGCGTGAGCCGGCGACCGCCGCTCCCGCCGGCAACAGGATGATGGCTACGACCCAGGTGATGGCGAGCCCGACAAGGTCCGCCGGATTGGGGAGGTACGCGGTCGTCAAGCCCAAATATTGCTGTCGGTCTGCGCCTCGGTTGAGGAGCGCATCAGACTGCGGGCCGCCTGCATCACCTCGGAGAATACCTGGCTCACCGGAAGCCTGTCCAGGCGGGGACTGGTTAGGACGTGAATCTCGTGGCCACGCGGTGCACACCGGCGCGGATCGGAGGCATCGGAAAAAAGGACGACGACCGGATGACCGCCCGCCGCAGCGATGTGCGTGGCCCCTGTGTCATTCCCGACGGTAAAAACTGCAGCGTCCGCCAGATCGATAAGTCCGGTAAGCTCAGTGCGGCCGACGAGGTCGATCGCGTCGGGGCAGAGCGCACGGATTTCGGCCGCGAGCGGCTCTTCGCCCGAAGCGCCGACGATGACAGGGAGAATGCCGGTCGCCTCGATCAGGCGCTGTGCGAGCACGCCATAATGCTTTGCGGGCCAGCGCTTCTCGGAGTGGCGCGAGGATGATCCCGGGATCAGCAGAAAGAAAGCCCGCTGGCCCAGACCGGCCGGCAGCGGCCGGGACGAGGCTGGGCAGGCGGGCAGGGGCGTCGGGTAGATCCCGGCCATCAGCAGCTGTTCGGCCTGCTTGTCGATGGTGTGTTGCGGATGGCGCCCGAGATTGGCGTGGGGGTGGGAGCAGTGCCGGGCAACCCCGGACCATTCCGGCCGATGACCAGGCAGAAACAGCCACGCGTAAAGGCTCGAGCGATCCGAGGTTTGGAGATCGTAAACCCGGTCGAAAGCGCCATTGCGTAGGGCGCGGCGCAGCGCGAGCCATTCAGGAATATCGATGGGCCCGGGCCGGCGATCGATAGCGATTTTGTCGAAAAAACCGCTCTGCTGCCCGAGGGCGGCAAATGCGGGGGTGGTCAGCAAGGTGATCTCGTCGGCGGCGTGGTGCCGGCGGATCGCCGCCGCAGGCCCGAGCGCCTGGACGAAGTCGCCAAGGGCGCTCAGCTTGATGACAAGGATCTTGCGTCGCTCCGGCGATGGAAGGGGTTTGGTGCGGCGCGGCCTCGGCCTCGCCAGGGCTGCGAGATCAACGAACCGAGAGAGCTCCTCGAAGGCAGTAAATACCGCGGCATGTAGGTCCGGTTCCGCCGAGCCGGTGCTCGCCAGCAGGCTTGTGAGGACGCGACGCGCCGACGCGACCACCGGTGCGTCACCCAAGCTGGGCGAGATCTCCCTGGCCTCCGCGAGCCCGGCGGTCGAGAGGAGGACGCGCGAGCGGAAACGCCACCGAATGACCGGACGGATCGCGATATGAGAAGCGCAAATGGGGATGCCCGCTCCGTTGCCTCCAAAGCGCCGGTACAGATAGAAGAGGTCGCAGGCGATCGTGTAACGTCGGTCCTGTCTCCACCTCGCCTCGTTCCAGGCGAAAAATGCGTTGAGTGGTGTGCCGGCAGGAAAGTCATGTGCTTGCAGGGCCGCGGGCGCTGCGGCGGGAGCACTCACTGTGATGCCTTCGAGCGATCGCTGACTGCCAGCAGGGCGTCTTCCAGCAGGCGGGACTGGGCGATCGCGCCAAAGCGCGCGGTTGCTGCTGCGCGAGCCGCATCTCCCATCCGGCGGCGCAGCGCGGGATCGCCGAGCAGCCGCCCGACGGCGTCGGCGATCGCCCGCGGATCGGCCTGGGGGACAAGAAAACCGGTGCGACCGTGCTCGACTGCCTCCGGGATCCCGCCGGCTCGCGAGCCGATAACCGGGACGGCGCACGCCATCGCCTCGAGCACCACATTGGGCAGCCCTTCGGCATCGCCGGTATGAGCCGCCACACTCGGGACGCAGAGCGCGAGCGCGCTCCGCATCAACCGCCGTACCTCAGGGTTTGCCAGCCAGCCGAGAAATCTCGCGTGCTTCAGTCCGGAGGACTGAAGCTTCAGCGCCTCCGCCATCGGGCCGTCACCGATCAGGACCAAATCGATGGCGGCTCCCTCGCGTTCCAGGGCTCGCATGGCTTCGAGCAGATGTGCCACTCCCTTTTTCTCGACAAAGCGGCCGACGAACAAGAGATAAGGGCGCTCCCGGGGCGACGGTGTCTCGCCATTCGCCTCCGGCTCGACGCCGTAGCGGATGACCTTTAGCTTTGCAGCGGGAAAATCGCGAGCGAGCAATGCCTCGCGGACGTGCTCGGCGACACAGACGATCAGCGCCGCCTCGCGCTGCAACGCCGCACAGCGCCGCTGGAAGATGGTTGGGAACAGCCTGCTTCGGTAGAGCCCATCTTTGGTCGCATCGCCTCCATGGAAGGTGACGACCAGCGGGAGCCCGAGGGCGCGGGCGATCGGCAAGGCGAGGGCGCCGCCACGGCCGAAATGAGCATGGATTAGCAACGGCTGCAACCTGGCGAGATCCGGTACGGGGGGAATGCGGCCGAACTGCTTGAAGGCGAGCCGGTCGAGCGCGCCGGCGGCGCCGCGGCGCCCCAGCATGATCGCTTCCACCCCCAAATCGGCCAGACCGGCATCTGTTCGGCAGCCGATCCAGATCGGCGCCAGACGGCGAAAGCCGACATACTGCCGGCGCAGGAAATGAGCCTCCGAGCGCGGGACGATGCGATCGCGATAGACGAGCAGCGCGCCGGTTTCGGTCAAACCTGGCTTACCCCCGACCTGGACAGATCGGCTCCTGGACCGCTGTCCCAGAAAGCCGCGCGGCGAGCACAGCGAAGGCGGCAGCGATGAAAAGGCCGCTGAGAAACCACTCCTGCCAAATTCCGAAGCTGACGAGCCCGACCGAGACCGTGGCAGCGGCGGTTGCGGCGATCATCGCCTGGGCCGGCCGAGTGCGCCACTCCGGGTTGCGAAAGGCACGCCAGATCGCGAAGACTAAAGGGCCAAAGCCCAGCGCGACACCGACGCCGCCGAGCTCGAGCCACACCTGCAATATGGCATTATGCGGGTGGAGGGGCAGGGTTTGGCTCGACAGCGCTATGCCATCCGGCCGGTCGGCATCGTCGCAGTGGTGGATGATCACCTGCGCCGTACCGCCGGGGAGCCGCCGCGCCGCGTCGAGCCCCCAGCCGGCGATCGGGCGTTGCCTGATGTGCTCGGCGACAAAGCTCCAGATTTCGAGCCGGTGCGCCGCCGACGCCTTATGGTCGGCGAGCCAGCAGGTCGCCTGGGCTCCGAGCGGTAGGGGGAACATCAGCGGCAAGGCAACCACCGCGAATCCGAAGACGCCAAACTCGATCCAACGCAACCGCGGCTGCAGCCAAACCGCGATGAGAACAAGCAGGCTTGCAGCCAGCGCCGTCTTGGCCGATAGGCTGGCCGTCTCCAGAATGGCGGCGGCGGCAAGGAGCGCGAATCCGACCGCCAGGCGAAGGAAGCCGAGCCGCACCAAACCGACCAGCACGGGCGCGAGAAGAGTGGCATGGAGTGTCGCCGCGCGGCCATAGCCAAGGGCGGGATCGACACCGTTGAGTCGCGGCTCGTGGAGAAATCGCGCGAGATGCCCTCCCAGCTCCAGGTCGACGACGACCACCACTGCCGCTCCCGAGAAGCCCAAAGCCACAGCTATCAAGGGCCTCCGCAGCTGCTCGAGCGGCAACAGAGCGAAGCTCGTGACGAGAAGCGTTCCGCTCAAAAACAACACGGCTACGCGCAATGTCACCTCGACACTGGCGGCGCCGTCCAAAGACCATGCGGCAGACGCCAGCATCCAGAGCAGCAGCGGTGCGAAGGCGACGAGGACACGAACGGTCCTGAGAATGATCGACACGCTGTCCTGTCGCGAGACGATGAGCGTGACCATCGTAAGCACCAGCATCGCAGCCACCGTGGCGAGCGAAGCGGCGTAAACCAGCGGACCGAGAGACAGGCACAGCAGGCTGAGCGTGATTTCCCTGGCGTTGTCCTGGAGCCCGGCGATCTTGCCTCGGGCCACCAGAGATACGCGGCGACAATCGGCAGCCGATTCGGCGGCGGAGGTAGGTGGCCTGGACGAAGTCATCGAGAACCCCGTCGAGCTTTCCCGGACAGGGCGGAAGTTCGTGTGAGACAAAGACCATCGAGCATGAAGGGCCGGCTCGCCTCGTAACAGAGCGGCTCGCTTTCGTAAATAGCGCGCGCTGTTAGCGCATCAGTTTGACGTCGCAGTCGACGCGCTCGACTTCGAGTGCGGGAACGCTCAGCGATAATGCGGCGATGGACAGGGTTAGCAACTAGGATCGCGATCGCCAGGAGCAAGCGTTCCTCCAACCACCAGGCGCTCAAATTTGTTGCCGGACGAAGGCAAGAGGTGGAGCATGGCCTTATCATACCGAGCATCCGGGGAATGTCGGGTTAATTGAGGTAGGGATGAGTTTTGCTAGAAGCCGCACCAATCCAAGCTACTCAGCTTCCGATAGTCTCCCTCCGCGATCGCGTCAACATATTTCGACAGACTGTCAAGTTCAAATGGATACCTTTTCGATTATACTACCGCTATCGGTCTTATAAGTACATGAAATATATCGATCTGGAGATGGGATTACTTCGGTTTCTGGTAAACCCACGAAAGATTAGCCTCGATGTCGGGGCCAATCTGGGGTTATTTACCTACTTCTTGGCTCATTACAGTAAACATGTGCACGCTTTCGAACCAAATCCCCTAGCTTTTAATATGCTAAAGTATGTAGTGGACAGTAATGTGACGCTTTATCGTGAAGCAGTAACCGACAGAACGATCGAGGTAGAGCTCTTCGTCCCTAGGAACCGCAAGGGGTGGAGTAATAATGGTGCATCATTACACCAACCGCCCGGGGGACAATACGCGCTGATCCGAACTCCCGGATGCCGGATAGACGATTTGAGTCTATCGACAGTTGGGTTTATTAAGATTGACGTAGAAGGTCATGAATTGAGCGTACTGCGCGGTGCTGTAGAAACGCTCCGTCGGGATCGTCCCACGCTGTTTGTTGAAAGTGAGTGGATCCATGTCGGGAATGATGTACGTGAGGTATTCAAAATTTTGAGCAGTATGGATTACGACGGCTTTTTCCTTCATAGCAACGTGCTGACGAACATTAATCACTTCTCGACGGAAGAGCATCAGATCATACCTCGAAGCAACCCGGGATCACGGAAGCGGTATGTTAAGAATTTTATTTTCATTCCACGCTGAGGCAGTACCTGGGCTAAGGGTGGCGCAACAGTGGGCTAAACCAAACCCCGAGATCGAGGTGCCTGTCGCCGGCAATTGTCATCTCGGCATTTCTGAGCTGTAACTGATCGGGCGTCGCATCCGAAACTGTTCGCTGGCCCCCGTCCGCTGCCTGTTTGGTTCTCGATCGAGCACACGATGCGAGTTTGTCCCACGCCTGATTCCAACTGATCAGCTCGGCTTCTCGTAGAGGATCGGCGAGAGAACGCGACCGAGAAAAGCTGCAATTCGCGCCGAGCCGGCCGGCGTCGTGTGCAGCGCATCGTAAAAGTTGCCTGCTCGAAGTTGATCCCGTTGGCCAAGCCGGTGGTGTCAAGGCCGGCTCGGCGCGCCACGCCAAGCCTGAGTGGAGAGCCGTGTCGAGGATGATCCCGTGACACGGCGCCCCTGCCTTCGCTCCGCGCCGGGTTGCACCACCTGGGCGTTGCCCTGGCTCGACGTGGTTGGGTTGCGGGTCGACCTCGATTAGTGTTCCACTCCGATCATGACCGCTGCTACGCCTTTATCGCCGCAGAGCGTTGTCCCAGACAACGTGAAGGTGATCTGCTGGCCGGTCGTCGCGGCGGAGAGCAGGAGCGCATAGTTCTGTTCAAAGCCTTGTTGACCGTCGCTCATCGCGTACCAAGGCCCTGCGCCGCCGACTTGGAACTTTGCGCAGCCACTGGTCAAACCGGTGCCGCGTAGCGCGGTAACTGGAAGGGGGCCTACCTGCGCGGCAAGAGCCGGGCTGGATAGAGCGAGGACCGTGACAAACCCAATGAACTTCTTCATGATGTGTCTCCGAGTTGAAAGAGCCCCCTTCGTACTCTGCAAGAATTTATCACCGGTTAATCGGAAAAAGATTGATACCAATTCCGTTAAATGGAATTAATTCCCGAGAGTTTACTCCATATCATCAAGAATTTTTGATGTCTATTTTATCATAACCTTGCAAGGATTTTAGCGTCTGCGGCTTACGCAGCTACGAGGCGCTATACAGAGTGGAGAACGATCCCTCGAAGCCCGAGACAACCTTCTACGCCCTATGGCGTAAATGGAGACCGGCCGTGAAAATCGTCGTTATCGAGAGCCTCTTCGCGCTCGCCGCTGGCGTCGGCCGTGCGGAGGCGGCGAGTGCGACGGACGCCAACTATGGGGTTGTGATCATGCGTCGGTTCAAGCCGCCGTCCAAGACTGGCGTGGCGGGACACCACCGAGCCTCTCGTCAATTAGCTGGCCCATCCGGCTCGCCGCTGTTCGACAACGACCGGGCAGCGCCAGACGCCACCGTCGCGGCGGCACAAGACAGGTTTTCACTGGTTGTGCGCTACCTCGCAAGGTCATGGGGCGACATATCAATTTCACCAAAGAAGAAAATTGAAAAAAGCCAACGTCCGTCTTTCCTGCGCACGACCCATTGCCTAGAAATGGGGCGATGAACAGACGACGCTTCCTGTTGAGCGCGGCCGGATTGCTGAGTGCACCACGCTACCGTGCATGGGCAATGCCAGCGGCGTCCGGGTGGTCTCGATTGCGGCTTCTCGATGCCCATACCGGTGCCACCTTCGACGGCGCCTATCGCGATGCCGGCGGCCCGATCGCCCGAGTGATGGACGAGTTGTGCGTCTTCCTGCGTGATCACCATTCCGGCCGGATCGTCAACATCGATGTCGGCGTCATCGACTTTCTAGTCGATGTCATGGCCGCCACGGGCCAGACGAGTGCGGTCGTGCTGTCGGCCTTTCGCTCGCACGAAACCAACGCGATGCTGGCCCGCACGACCTTCGGAGTTGCCGAGAACAGCCAGCACATTTACGGCCGTGCGCTCGACGTGCGGTTCCCCGCCAGGCTTCCGGACGCGGTGGCGGCGGCGCGCGCGATGCGGCGCGGCGGGGTCGGCTGGTACCCGCATTCCGGCTTCATCCATCTCGACACCGGGCCGGTGCGCAACTGGGACCTCGATGACGGGGGGCTACAGGATCTCTTGATCGCGCGGTCATCGACACCGGTCGGCCCGACCGCCAAGGGCCAGATGCTGATCAATGGTCCCGGCACCCTGATCGTCAGGCGCGGCCAACCGCCCGTGGTGCTCGCTGGCCGTGTCTTGTCGCCGCCGCGTTATCTCCGTGCATTCCCGCCATAGCGGGCAACCGGAGGACATCAAACACTCCGACCGCCAGCGGGATGGTTGTGTTCAAATTTATTGCCGGCAAAAGGCAAAAGGCGGACCATCCCGATCACGCCGCGCACCCGGGGAATGGCGGAATTTGATATACTGCGAGGCGCCCGGCGTGATTCCCGCACGATGGGGGAAGGCCATGCAACTCGAACCAAGCCGACGTTCGTTCATGGCCGGGCTCGGGGCGGCCGCTGCGGCAGGCACCTTGATGCCGGCCGGCGCGATGACGCACGAAGACCCGGAAGGGCTGGCATTCCGCACTGCTGGCGACCTGGTGACGGCGCTCGCCAATCGGAAAATCTCCGCCCGAGAGCTGCTCGATGCGGCGATTTCCCGCATCGAGGCGCTCGATCCCAAAATCAACGCGGTCGTGGTGCGCGATTTCGACCGGGCGCGAGCGGCGGCCGATGCCGCCGACGCCGCCTTGGCCCGCGGCGAGCGCCGGCCATTGCTCGGCCTGCCGATGACGGTCAAGGAGCAGTTCAACATGGCCGGTCTGCCGACTACCTGGGGCAATCCGAAATTCAAGGATTGGCAGCCGGAGGCCGACGCGTTGGTGGTGCAGCGGCTAAAATCCGCGGGGGCCGTCATCCTCGGCAAGACCAACGTGCCGATCCGCCTCGGGGACTGGCAAAGCTACAACGAGGTGTACGGGACGACCAACAATCCTTGGAACCTCGAGCGGACGCCCGGCGGGTCTTCGGGCGGCTCGGCGGCGGCGCTCGCCGCCGGCTTCGTGCCGCTCGAATTCGGCTCTGACATCGGCGGCTCATTGCGGGCGCCGGCGCATTTCTGCGGCGTCTTTTCGCACAAGCCGAGCCTCGATCTTGTGCCGCAACGCGGTTCCGGCCCGCCACAGACCCCGGCCGTCCCGGTACGCGGCGATCTTGCCGTGATCGGGCCGATGGCCCGCAGTGCGGCCGACCTCGCGCGCGAATTGGCGATCGTCGCCGGGCCGGACGAGCTGGCCGAGGGGGTCGGCTACAAGCTCGCGCTGCCGCCTCCGCGACACGACAAGCTGGCGGATTTTCGCGTTCTCGTCATCGACGCGCACCCGCTCTGCCCGACAGCGGCCAATGTCAGTGCCGCACTGGACGAACTCGCCGAACGCCTCGCAAAGCTCGGCTGCCAGCTTCTGCGCGCCAGCCCGAAATTGCCCGACCTCGCTGAAACCAGCCGGACCTATCGCGAGCTGTTGTCGGCCTTTTTCGCCGCCGATCTGCCGCTGGAGGTGCGTGAGCGTGTCGAGGCCGCCGCCAAGGCCCTATCTCGCGACGATCGGAGCCTTGCGGGGTCCGGCTTGCGCGGTCTCACCATGAGCCATCCCGAATGGATCCGCAAACCCGTATTCGCGGTGGGCTGCGGCTGCGCTGGCTGGCGTTGTTCCAGGACATCGACGTCGTGCTCTGTCCGCCAATGCCGACTGTAGCCTTCCCGCAGGATCACTCGCCGCAATTCGCGCGCCAGCTCGACATCGACGGCGCCAAGGTGCCGTACAACGATCAGAGCGTATGGGCCGGCATAGCCACGCTGAACGGCCTACCGGCGACGACGGCGCCGATCGGCCGGACC
>Ga0209217_1000543_pt1 | contig 10662 bp, 10 predicted proteins | sample JacPinW_OM3H0_M2_FD_187957 | JGI IMG/M metagenome (GOLD analysis project Ga0209217, IMG submission 187957) | Forest soil microbial communities from Algoma, Ontario, Canada - Jack Pine, Ontario site 1_JW_OM3H0_M2 (SPAdes) (version 2) | ecosystem: Environmental > Terrestrial > Soil > Boreal...
GGCCGTGGATTGAACGAGGCCGCAATCGCGCGGGCGAGGGCGCGCGGGCTGACGCGAAGGGACTGCACGGTGAGCTTGTTCTTCAGGCCGTGGATCACCATGGGCCTGCCCTTCATCATCGCGCGGTAGCCCTGCCTGGCTACGGTCGCGGCGGAAGCGGCCCCCAGTCGGAAGAGGAGCGAGCGCGCGCTGCCGGCCACCTCGGCGAACTCGGTGGCCGTCGGGCCCGGGCAGCTCACGGTGGCGGTCACGCCGCTCCCGCGCAGCTCGTACCAAAGCGCCTCGGTGAAGGAGTTCACGAACGCCTTGCTCGCGTAGTAGACGGCCATGAACGGTCCGGGGGGAAAGCCCGCGGTCGAGCCGACGTTCAAGATGCGGCCGCGCCGCCGCGAGCACATCGAGGGCAGGAAGGCGTGCGTGAGCGACACCAGCGCGGTGACGTTGACGTGGATCATCTCCAGCTCGCGCGCGAGGTCCAGCTCGACGAACGCCCCGCTGGTGCCGAAGCCGGCGTTGTTCACCAGGAAGTCGATCTCCAGGCCGAGGCGGCGGACCTCATCGACGACGCGAGAGACGCCGTCCGGCGCGGCAAGGTCGGCGAGCACCACCCGCGCCTTCACTCCGTGCGCGGACTCCAGCTCGCGCGCCAGCGCTTCCAATCGTTCGCGCCTTCGCGCCACCAGGACCAGGTCGTGCTTGTCGGCGGCAAAGAGCCTCGAGTACTCGGCGCCCAGCCCGGCCGACGCTCCGGTGATCAATGCGGTTCCCATGTGCGCCGTCGTAGCGCGACTCGCGCCCTTGCGCCACCAGGAGGGCGCCATCGGGCAGGCCGACGCCCGGCGCCTGGTTGACGCCGGCAGGATTTGGTGCGCGTTTTCGGGTCGCGTTCCGATGGGAGGAGCGATGGCCAAGTGGGTCTTCGAGCCGGGTCACACCGCAGCGGAATTCCGCGCGCGCCACATGATGGTGACGTACGTCCGCGGGCATTTCAAGAACGTCCGCGGGAGCCTCGTCTTCGACGAGAAGCACCCCAATGCATCGTCGGTGGAGGTGATCATCGACGCGCGTGGCCTGTGGACCGGCGAGCCGGATCGTGACGCCCATCTCCGCAGCGCGGACTTCCTCGACGTCGAGCGGCATCCCCAGATCCGCTTCAGCGGCCGCGTGGCCAAGACTCTTGGCGCCCTGGACTGGAGGGTGGACGGCGAGCTGACCATCCGCGGAGTGACCCGGCCGGCCTCGCTCGACGTGCACTACCTCGGCCGCTGGACCACGCCGTGGTGGGAGGGCAACGTGGACAAGGGCCCGAAGATCCGGGCGGGCTTCGTCGCCACCACCACCATCGACCGGCACGACTTCGGCGTCAGCTGGAACAGCAGCCTCGACCACGGCGGCACCGTCGTGGGCGACCAGGTGCAAATCACCATCGACGCCGAGGCGATCCTCGAGGAGACGTGAAACGCGATCCCGCTCCGCTCGCGGCGGTCAGGGGGTGATGCGCGTGCCCAGCACCTGAAGGAACTTGGCGATCCAGTCGGGGTGGGCCGGCCACGCGGGTGCAGTCACGAAGTTCTTGTCGATCACCGCCTTGTCGATGGCGATGTCCGCGTACTCGCCACCCGCTGCGCGGACTTCGGGAGCGCAGGCCGGATATGCCGAGACGACCCGGCCGCGGACCACGTCCGCCGCCGTGAGGATCTGGGCGGCGTGGCAGATGGCGGCGATCGGCTTGTTCGCCTGCGCAAACTGCCGGACGCAATCGATGACCTTCTTGTTGAGCCGCAGATACTCGGGCGCCCGCCCGCCGGCGATGAGCAGCGCGTCGTAATCTGCGAAACGGACGTCGTCGAAACCCGCGTTGAGCGCGAAGTCGTGCCCGCGCTTCTCGGAGTAGGTCTGATCGCCTTCGAAATCGTGGATGGCAGTCCGGATCTTCTCGCCCTTCTGCTTGCCCGGGCAGACCGCGTCCACGGCGTGGCCGACCGCTTGCAGCGCCTGGAACGGCACCATGATCTCGTAGTCCTCTCCGTAGTCGCCCACCAACATCAGGATTCTCTTGGCCATTGCTTCCTCCGCGGGTCCTTCCCGGAAGCCCGGCTGTACTCTCGTGCTGGTACGGAGTCAACGAGCGATTGGCAAGCTCAGGCGACGATCTCCAGCACGTCGGCGAGCAGCGCCTGGGCGGTGATCTCCGGACCGGCGCCGGGTCCGCGGACCACCAGCGGCTGCACGTGGTAGCGCCGCGTGGTGAACGCGAAGAGGTTGTCGGCGCCCGACAGCTGCGCGCAGGGATGGTCGGGCGCCAACGCTTCGAGCCGTACGCTCGCCCGCTCTCCACTCCCGAGGCGCGCCACGTAGCGCAACACCTGGCCCGAAGCGGCCGCGGCGTGCCGGCGGCGCTCGAGCAGCTCGTCGAGCTCGCCCAGCCGCGCCAGGAAGGCCTGGAGCGTGAGCTCGCGAAGCGGCGCCGGCACCAGGTCCTCTACCTCGATGTCGCGCTCCTCGAGCCGCACTCCAGCGGCGCGGGCCACGATCAGCAGCTTGCGGGCGACGTCGCCCCCCGACAGATCGGCCCGCGGATCGGGCTCGGTGTAGCCGCGCGCGCGCGCTTCGGCGAGGAGCGAGGAGAAAGCGACCGTGCCGTCGTATGCGTTGAAGAGAAACGAGAGCGAGCCGGAGAACACGCCGGTGAGCGCGACCAGGGTGTCGCCGGCTCGCCTGAGCCGGCGCAACGTCGAGAGCGCCGGGAGCCCGGCCCCGACGGTGGCCGCGTCGCCGTATCGCGTCCCTCCCGCCTCGGCCCCCGCCTGCAGCGCCTCCCATTCCCCGAGCGCACCGCCGGCGGCGAGCTTGTTGGCGCTGACCACGTGCACCCCGCGGGCGAGCCAGCGCGCGTGATGCGCCGCCACCTCCTGCGCCGCGGTGGCGTCCACCACCACCCGCACGTCGGCCGCTGTTTGCCGAAGCGCCGCGACCGAGGCCTCGAGTCCCGGCCGCTCGCCTTCAGCCCAGAGGCGGTTGAGCGCGTTCCCGGGGTCGATGCCGGACCCATCGCTGAGCGCCCGCCGGGAGTTGGCGACGCCGACCAGGCGGGGAGCCCCGAAGCCGCGCTCGGCAAGCTGTCGGAGCAGGGCGCCTCCGACCTGTCCCGTTCCCAGCAGTGAGAGCGCGACGCTAGGCCGCTCCTGGACGCGATTTGCAGCAGCGAAGCGGGAAGGGACGAACGGAAGGATCGAGGACATCAGGAGCTCCGTCAGGCCCGAAAACCTCCTGCGGAGGACCCGCGTGTCGTCGATTCCGGGCGCTTGTCGCGCGCGTGGCCGACGCCACCTCTCATCTCTCGGCGAGCCGCGCCACAGAGGCGGGCCACCGCAGGAGTTGGCACCGTGACGGGGTACATCGGTCCCGCTGGTTGCCCCGGCTTCGAAGGGCCTATCCCTCAGCCGGTCTTGATGAGGTGATGCGTGTCTAGCAGCACCGGCCGGGGCCGTCAAACGATCCCGTGAGCTCGTCCGGGGTTTCCGGAACCAGTCGGACGAAGCGGCCTGGTCGTGAATCCGGAACGAGCTCACCATGAGACGATCAACGCGGGGCGCGGCGTGCGGTGTGTCGACTCGGCAAGACGCGCGCAGATAGCCGACGGGGTGCGTGGCCGTCGCGCCGCCGCATCAGAAAGCATACGTCGCGCAGAATGCGCCGTCCCGTGTTTCTCGCTTCACGTCGGTGGGCTCGCCTGCGAGCTCGCTTTCTGCGTGGCGGGGCACGGCCATGCAGCCCGGCGGCGTCTCAGCGATCGATACCCGAAGCGAAGCAGTCCGCGAAGCGAGTTGACGCTACTCTTGCGCGCAAAACTGCGCCACGGTCGCCAGCAGCGCGCTGAGCTCGACCGGCTTCCTCAGGAATCCGGCTGCCTGCATCTGCTCCGCCGCGTTGTCCAGGTCGGCGTGGGCGCTCAGCACCACCACCGGGATCTCGCTCAGCGCAGGGTCCTTCTGTTGCTCGGCCCGGAACGCCCTGCCATCCATGATCGGCATCATCACGTCGAGCAGGATGACGCAAGGCGCGGTGGTAGCAGCCCGCAGCTCCTGCAAAGCCGCCGCGCCGTTGGCGGCATGGAGCGGGCGGTAGTTCACGTCCTCGAGAACTTCCGCGAGTGCCAGGCGCGTGTCGGCGTCGTCTTCGACGATGAGCACCGTCCTGCCGCAGCCTGGTCCCGTCATGCGCGCGCCCGCGGGACCTTGTCCCGGCCTGCTGCTGCCGACGCGGACAGGCGCGGCAGCTCGACGACGAAGGTCGAGCCCTCGCCGGGCTTGCTGGCGACCGAGATCGTGCCCCGGTGCGCCTCGACGATGTGCCGCGTGATGTACAGGCCGAGACCCATGCCTCCGTAGTTCCGGATGGGCGCTGCGCGCTGGAAGCGTCCGAAGACGCGGTCCACGTCGTCCGGCGCGATGCCGATGCCGCGGTCGGCGACGGAAAGCCGAACGACGTCACCCACCTCCTCCAGCTTCACGGTGATCGGCTTGCCCGCGCCGTACTTGACGGCATTCGAGAGCAGATTCACCAGCACCTGCTCGATCCGCAGCCGATCCCACGACCCCTCGACCTTCTCCGGCACTTGCAGCTCGAACGCCATGCGGGCCTGCGCCGCGGGCTCGCGGAAATCTTCAGCCACCTGGCGGACGAGGGCCGCCAGATCGAAGATCTCGGGCGCCATCTCCACTCGTCCCTGTGCGATCCGGGAGACGTCGAGCAGGCGATCGATGAGCCGCGCGAGCCGCTCGGTCTGACGAACCGCCGCGCCGAGGCGCTCACCCTTGGAATGGGGAAACCCGCCGCTGCTCTCCAGGCCTTGGAGCTTGAGCTGCAGCGCCGTCAGGGGCGTCCGCAGCTCGTGCGCCGCCACGGAGATGAACTCGTCGCGCTCGAGCAGCGCCTCCTGGATGCGGACGCTCCTACCGCGCTCCTCGACGGCTTCGCGTTCGGCGAGGCGGAGTTGCTCCTCGCTCTGGCTACGCGCCATCGCGACGGCCACCACGTTTGCGACGGCTTGCAGGAACCTGACGTCGTTCGGAGTGAACGGGCGGGAGGCGGATGCCGCGAGGAAGCCGTATTCCGCGTCCGGCTCCGGCGCGAGGATTCGCACAGTCCTCGCGCCTGGCGGCGCCGACTCGCCGGCGCGCAAGATGCGGACGTCGTCGATCTGAAGCGTCTCACGGATGGTTTGCATCGAGCGCTCGATGACCAGGGTGAGCTGCGCCGTCTGCAGCGCGTAAAGGCCCAGCTCCGCGGCCACCGACTGCTGCCGGGCCCGTTCGGCCATTTCGTCGGTGGCACGCTTGCGTTCGCTGAGGTCGCGCGTGATCTTGGTGAAGCCGATCAGAGCGCCGTCGCGATTTCGCGTCGCGCTCAGCACGACGTTGGCCCAGAAGCGCGAGCCGTCTTTTCGGATGCGCCAGCCCTCTTCCTCGAAGCGCCCCTTGGAACGGGCCACCTCGAGCTCGAGTTCCGGCTTTCCTGCGCTGATCTCCTCCGGAGGGTAGAAGCGGGAGAAGTGCTGACCGACGATCTCCTGCGCGGTGTATCCCTTGATGTGCTGGGCCCCCCGGTTCCAGGTTGCCACCCGGCCCTCGCGATCGAGCATGAAGATGGCGTAGTCCTGTACGCTCTCGATCATCAAGCGCAACCGCTCCTCGGCCTGGCGAAGTTGCTCCTCTGCCCTGCGCCGCTCGGTCAGGTCGCGCGTCACCTTGGTGAAGCCGACCAGCTTTCCGTTGCCATCGTTCACGCGGCTGATCACGACGTCTGCCCAGAAGCGCGTGCCGTCCTTGCGGACCCGCCAGCCTTCATCCTCGACGCGGCCTTCGTCCTGCGCACGGCGGAGCAGGTGCAGCGGCTTGCCGGCCGCCTGGTCCTCCGGCGTGTAGAAGATGGAGAAATTGCGGCCGATCGCTTCGTCAGCGCGGTAGCCCTTGGCCCGCTCGGCACCGAGGTTCCAGCTGTTGATGGTCCCTTGGGGGTCGAGCATGAAGATCGCGTAGTCCGTGACGCTGGCGACCGTCAGGAGCGTCGATTCCTTCCTCCGTTGCTCCTCGTCCGTGTGGCGTCGGGTGAGGTCGCGCGTGACCTTCACGTACCCCTCGACCGCGCCCTTTGCCCCGCGGAGGAGCGAGATCACCTCGTCGGCCCAGAAGCGCGATCCGTCCTTGCGCAGGCGCCAGCCTTCGTCCTCGGTGCGCCCCGTGCGGAGGGCCGCGGTCAGCAGAGCCTGGGGGCGTCCAGCGGCGCGGTCCTCCGCCGTGTAGAGGCGGTCGAAGCGCTGGCCGACGATCTCCTCGGCGGTATACCCCTCGATCTGCTGAGCGCCCGTGTTCCAGGTGAGCACGACACCCTGCGGGTCGAGCAGGACGATCGCGTAGTCCAGGATGCTGTCGGTGACGGCGCGCAGCTCCGCCGACGCGCGCAGCGCGCTCAACTCATCTTGCACGAGATGATTCTCCATCGAGGGCTGTCCACTAACCATTCCGCGAGTTCCATGCAGTCGGTTTTTGCACAGCGCCTCCGCTGGAGTCGTGCAGGAGACGCGCCGGCATGATCCAGAGGCGGAGATGACGCCCGGGCGGATCCTCAAGACGTATGTGGCACTGACCTTGCTCTCCACCTTTGCCTCGTCCTTCATCTGGGGAATCAACACGCTCTTCCTGCTCGACGCCGGCCTCTCCATCACCCAGGCTTTCGCGGCCAATGCCTTCTTCACCGCGGGCCAGGTGCTCTTCGAGGTACCCACCGGCATCGTGGCCGATACGATGGGCAGGCGGATGTCGTATCTGCTGGGCGCGGCCACGCTCTTCGTCTCGACCGTCTTGTACGTGCTGATGTGGAAGATCCACGGCCCGTTCTGGAGCTGGGCGCTGTCATCGGCGCTGCTCGGGCTCGGGTTCACCTTCTTCTCCGGCGCGACCGAGGCCTGGCTGGTCGACGGCCTGAAGGCGACCGGGTACCAGGGCACGCTCGAGTCGGCCTTCGCCAGGGGCCAGATGGCGCAGGGAGCCGGCATGCTGCTCGGCACGGTGGCCGGCGGAATCATCGCCCAGGCGACGAACCTGGGAGTGCCCTACCTGCTTCGGGCGGTGATGCTCGCGCTGACGTTCCTGGTCGCCCTGCTCTGGATGCAAGACGTCGGGTTCACGCCGAGACGGGGCGCGTCGATCGTCCAGGAGATGCGGACCGTTCTGCGAGCTTCACTCGACCATGGATTTCGCAATCCGCCCGTGCGCTGGATGATGCTGGCCGGGGTCTTCAGTGGCGGCGTCTCGATCTACGGGTTCTACGCGATGCAGCCGTACCTGCTCGAGCTCCATGGACGGAGTGGGTCCTACGCGATCGCCGGCGTCGCCGCCGCCCTCGTGGCGGCGGCGCAGATTGCCGGTGGCTTCATCGTCCCCTGGACGGGGAAGCTCTTCCGACGCCGAACCTCGGCGCTGCTGTTCGGCACTCTAGCCAGCGCGTCGATGCTCGTGCTGATGGGCCTGACCGCGAACTTCTGGATCGTCCTCGCCCTGCTCGCAGGTTGGGCCGTCATCTTCGCGGCAACCATGCCGATCCGGCAGGCCTTCCTGAACGGTCTCATCCCGTCCGAGCAACGGGCCACGGTCCTGTCCTCCGACAATCTGCTGAGCTCGTCGGGCGGCGTCGTGGTGCAGCCGGCGCTGGGGAAGGTCGCGGACGTCTGGGGGTATGCGGCCTCGTACGTCGTCGCATCGGCGATCGAGGTGCTGGCGGTGCCCTTCGTGCTTCTTGCCCGAGGTCGGCGGGCTCCGTCCGACCCGATCGAGGTGAGCCCTGTCACGGCCCCAGCGGCGACGAAGAAGGTCCTGGCCCAGCGTCGTAAGTAGTGCGGCGGACCAGCCGGAGATTGCAGATCGTTTCGCCTTGGATCCAGACGGTCCCAGCCGTGTTCATGTTTGCGATGAATCCGATGACGACCCCTCCCGCCATCCGCAAACCAAGCTTGCGCGCCTGGCTTCCGGCGCTGGCCTTGGTGACTGTCGTGTCCTCCACGCCTGCCCTGGCAGCGCTCGGGGGCGACGTATCGTCGGTGCAGAAGGACCGGGCACGCTTCAAGGCCAGCCTGCAGCTCTCTGCCGCCACGCATTATTCCGTGCACGAGCTCAAGGCTCCGACGGGCACCACCATCCGCGAGTACGTGACCGGCGACGGCCGCGTCTTCGGCGTGACCTGGCAGGGCCCTTGGCGGCCCGACCTGCGCCAGCTCCTCGGACCCTACTTCGCTGATTTCCAGCAGGCTGCAAACGCCAAGCGCACGGGGCGCAATGGGCCGCTGAGCTCCCGAAGCTCACGCCTGGTGATCGAGATGAGCGGGCACCCGCGTGCGTTCCAGGGGCGGGCTTATGTCCCCGAGCTGGTCCCCGCTGGCGTTCTAGAAGACGAGATTCAATGACGGAGCCCCGGGTGCGAAGGGTTCTGACCGCAGTGCTATCCTTGATCGCGGCCGCCTGCGGAGGCGGCAGCGACGGCGCGAACGCCGGAAACAACCGCATCGCCCCACCCGATGGCGCGAACGTCGTGGGCATCGTCGTCGACTCCGGCCCTCCTGGCGCGAACGGAGCTCCGGTCGGGTATGTCAACGGGGCATTCGTCACCGTCACCGTGTGCGTTCCGGGCACCGCCAACTGCCAGGCCATCGATCACGTGCTGGTCGATACCGGTTCTTCGGGTTTGAGGCTGCTGGCGAACGACGGCAGGGCCGGCGGTCAGTTGAGCCTCCCACTGCCTCCGCTCGAGGACGTCGGGAAGAACGCGGTCGCTGAGTGCTTCCAGTTCATCGACGGCTTCACCTGGGGGCAGGTGCAGCTCGCGGATGTACGGGTCGGTGGGGAGATGGCGAGCGGTATTGCCATCCAGGTGATCGGAGAGGCGGCGTATCCAGTGCCCGGCCCGTGCCTGGGAGTGGGGAATGACGAAGACACGTTGGAAGGAGCCTCCGGGCTGCTGGCGAACGGGATTCTCGGCGTCGGCCTGTTCGTGCAGGATTGCGGTCCGGCGTGCGCGATGGATCCCGGTTCCGGGAATCCCGGCGTCTATTTTGCCTGCAGCTCGAGCGCGTCCGGAGGTTGCGTGGAGACCTCGTTGCCGACCGAGGCGCAGGTCTCGAATCCGGTGACCCGGTTTGCCACCGATAACAACGGCGTGATCGTCGAGCTGCCGCCGGTCCCGGCGTCGGGGGCGCCCACCGCCAGCGGGTCACTGGTGTTCGGCATCGGCACGCGTTCCAACAACGGCCTCGGCAACGCGGTGGTCATCCCCGTCGACGACAGGGGAACGTTCACGACGCTCTTTCCCGCGCAGGGTACCCGATACCCGGTGAGCTTCATCGACAGCGGCTCCAATGGGATCTACTTCCTGAGCAGCGCGGTGACCGGGATCGCGACCTGCACGGGAAGCAGTGGGATCGACAGCTTCTATTGTCCGCCCAGCCCTTTGACCCTCTCGGCCGCGAACCAAGGCGCAGCAGGCACGCCGACGGTGCCTGTGAGCTTCAGCATCGCGAATGCGAAGGCGCTGTTCGACAGCAACAATGCGGCGTTCAGCAATCTGGGCGGACAAAACGCAGGCATCTCCAGCCTGAACCTGCCTGCTTCCTTCGACTGGGGCCTGGCGTTCTTCTACGGCCGGAACGTATTCACGGCCATCGAGGGGGCGGCGACTCCCGGCGGCGCTGGGCCGTACTTCGCTTACTGAAGCATTCGCGGATTCCGAGGTTCGTTCTAGCCGGCGGCGCGACGTTCGGGGGTAGAGCACCCGCGCGCGCACCAGCGTGCGCTTGCCCCGCGCGATCTGCTTCTCCACCGCTGCCTCGGATAACGGCAGCGCGGCCGCGATCTCGCCGGTGCCGAACCCGCAGAGGAGCTTCAGCACCAGCGAGAGCTGGGCTTGCGGGGGCAGGTTGGGCGGACAGCAGGAAAACATCATCCGCAGCTGTCCTCGATCTCGCTCTCGTGGAACATCGCGTTCACGGTCGGGGAGAGCGTCCATTCGCTCTCCAGCACCAGGTCGGGCGCGAAGCGCAGCCGCGTGCGCTCGGCGCGGATGAGGTCGATGGCGCGGTTGCGCGCCGCGCGCATCAACCAGGCAGTCGGATCGTCGGGCGGAGGGTGGAATTTCCAGAGCTCGACGGCGCGCAAGAGGACGTCCTGCACGACGTCCTCCCCCAGGGCCAGGTTGTGCAGTCCCAGAAGGCGCGTCAGCGCCGCCAGCATTCGCGCCGAGTCGCGTCGGAAGTCCACCATCGCTACATCTGGCGAATGGGGCGCACCTCGACGCTGCCGTCGCTGTCGAAGATGGGGCAGCCCCGCGACAGCTCCACCGCCTCGTCCAGGTTCTTGGCGCTGATCAGGAGGTAGCCGCCGACCAGGTCCTTGGCCTCGGCGTAGGGCCCGTCGGTCACCACCTTCTTGCGGCCCTTGATCACCTTGCCTTCCGCCTCGAGCGGCTCGCCGGCCTTGAAGTTGCCGGTCTTGCTCAGCGCCTGGATCCAGGCGCCCCACTTCTGCATCTGCTGCTCCAGCTCTTGCGGGCTCGCCGTGGGGGTCATGCCGCCGCGGAAGATGTACAGGAAGTTCGCCATGATTTTTCTCCTCT
>Ga0209217_1000544_pt1 | contig 10656 bp, 9 predicted proteins | sample JacPinW_OM3H0_M2_FD_187957 | JGI IMG/M metagenome (GOLD analysis project Ga0209217, IMG submission 187957) | Forest soil microbial communities from Algoma, Ontario, Canada - Jack Pine, Ontario site 1_JW_OM3H0_M2 (SPAdes) (version 2) | ecosystem: Environmental > Terrestrial > Soil > Boreal...
AAGCCTGCCAGGCGACGATGCCGTCGTATCGGGAGTAGATCGAGGTGGCCGGCACCGGCAGTGTGTCGACGCCGGACTCCAGCGGCAGTTCCCTTGGCACGACATGCAAGTGGGCGTAGCGGTTGAAGGCACGGCGGGCCCGGGACTGGCTTTCGTCGGCTAGGCGAATCGGGCTGCCAAGGGTGATGACCTGGCGCACCGCAGCCGGAGTGTCGCGGGCAAGTATGCGGGCGTAGATGCCGCCAAGGCTCCACCCGATCACACTCACCTCAGAGTCGTATCGCGACCGCAGGTCGAGCAGGCGGTTCTGTAGTCCGGTGACCGTTGCAGCTGTCGGGCCGAGGTTGCGTCCGAGCCGCCAGCCGTGTACCCGGTAGCCCAGGTCGCGCAGGAGGCGCCGGAGCGTCCAGGTGGAACCGTCGTCGGCCAGCAGGCCCGGCACTACCAGAACCGGGTGCCCGTCGCCGACCGGCAGCAACGGCCTTAGCGGCAGCGCGGCGATGAGCAGCCCGAACTCGGCCACCGCACGCGCGGGGTCTGTGACGTAGAGCCACGACGGGGGAGCGCCGGCCCCGGTGGAGCCGATGGGTATGTGCGACGGCGATGTTGGACTCGACATCAGCCGACTCCGGCGGCGGCGGACAGTGCGATGACTTCGTCTTTGAGCGCGTCGATTATCAGATCGACGTCGGGCACCAGGTCGCGGTCGGCCAGTGCTCCGAAGTTGAGCTTGCCGTTGGATCCCAACACGGTCAGGTTGAGTCCCTGCCCGTCGGCGATCGCCGAGAGCGGGTACACCCCGTTGAGCCGCGCCCCGCACAGGTAGAGATCCACGGTCGGCCCGGGAACGTTGGAGATGATCAGGTTGAACGGCGGGATCCGCTCCATTAGCCGCAGTCGGGTGGCCAGCCGGTAGGCCTGATTGGCCAACGCGGGCATCGAGAACTGGGCGATGTCGGTGAGCAGTTCGGCGGGCAGCGCGTTGTGTTGCTCCTTGGCCGCGCGCATCGCCTCGTGCACAGCTGCCAGCCGCTCAGCCGGGTCGGCCAGATGCGTGGGTAGCGCCGCGATGATGGACGAGACCCGGTTGCCGTGGGCGCCTTGTTGCTCTTCGGTGCGGATGGACACCGGAACGGCGGCCACGAGCGGTCCCTCGGGTAGGGCATCGTGTTTTTGTAGCCAGATGCGCAGCGCGCCGGCGCACAGCGCCATCACGACGTCGTTGACGGTGACGCCGGCGGCGTTTTTGATCGCCTTGACCTCGGCAAGCGGGATGCTGGTGAAGGCCCAGCGCCGATGCGGGCCGATGTTCTTGTTGAATGGCGTTGCGGGCGCGATCAACGGCGGCGCGGACAGGATGACACCGCGGTCACGGCGCAACACAAACCGGTCGATGAGCGGCAGCCAGGGGCGCGCGGGACTGCTGACGAGGGCTGGCAGTGAACGCACGATCCCCGCCGAGACCCGCGCGACCCGAATCGGGTTGGTGGCCAGCGACACAGCGCTGCGCGTCAGCAGCTGCGCCGCCCCAGGCTCGGTTTCCGGACGCCACGAGTCTGGCTCGCCAGCGTCGCGGGGCTCCGGTGAGCTGTCCATCAGCGCGGCGAGTAGGTCGTTTCCCGACACCCCGTCGATGGCCGCGTGGTGCACCTTCGTGTAAAGGGCTTGCCGGCCGCCCTGCAATCCGTGGATGAGGTAGGTCTCCCACAGCGGGCGGCGGCGGTCCAGCGGGCGCGCGTGCAGCCGGGCTGCCTGGACGGCCAGCTGCCGATCATCCCCCGGGGCAGGCAACGCGAGTTCGCGGACATGGAACTCGATGTCGAAGTCGGGATCTTCGATCCAGTAGGGATTGTCGAGACCGAAGGGAACCTCCGCCAGACGACGGCGAAACGGCGGGACCAGAGGCAAGCGGGACTCGATGAGCTCGGTCAGCCGCTCAAGGGTCAGCGTCTCGCCGCTCGCGGACGGATCAAGGATCGCCACACTGCCCACGTGCCCGTAGGCCGTTGGCGAGTCGAGCGCCAAAAATGCGGCGTCCAAACCGGTCAGCTGCTGCATCACACCTCCGTGCGCAATTCGATTTGACCGAGCGGCACCGTGTCGGGGTGCGGTATCCGCCACGTTAGAACCAGTTTTCGTCCAGGTCTACGGTGGTTCGGTCGCCGCTGTCCGAGAAGGTCGAACTGAGCGGTGGTCTTCGGCAGTTCGTAGTGAAAGGAGGTCGAGGATGGCTCCACACGGTACTCCTCTAGTAGTAATTTGCAACTAAGTGCAGAAGACCAATCCCCATTCCATGAAAGGACAACGAGATGACGACGGTCCTCGACCGCTTCCGGCTCGACGGGAAGGTGGCAATCGTCACCGGGGCGTCGTCTGGGCTGGGTATCGCGTTCGCCGAGGCACTTGCCGAGGCGGGCGCCGACCTGGTCCTGACCGCACGCCGCACCGACCGCCTCGAGCAGACTCGCGCCCAGATTGAAAAGCGGGGTCGGCGCGCGCTAACGGTGACCGCTGACGTCGCACGCCCCGAGGACGCACAGACCGTGGTCGAAGCGGCGATGACGGAGTTCGGCCACGTCGACGTGCTCGTGAACAACGCCGGCAAGGGCACCGCCGTGCCGGCGACGCGCGAAACACCCGATCAGTTCCGCGAGGTGATCGATATCAATCTCAACGGGTCTTATTGGATGGCCCAAGCGTGTGGCCGTGTCATGAAATCGGGCAGCTCGATCATCAACGTCGCTAGTGTCGTCGCGCTGACCAGCGGCGGATTGCCCCAGGCGGCCTACTCGGCCAGCAAGGCCGGCGTGGCAGGGCTGACCCGGGACCTGGCCGTGCAGTGGACCGGTCGCAAAGGCATTCGCGTCAATGCCCTGGCGCCGGGCTTCTTCCCCTCAGAAATGACCGATCAGTTCCCAGAGGGTTACATCGACAGCCAGCTACCGCGCGTGCCGGCCGGTCGGCCGGGAGATCCGGCGGAGCTTGCGGCCGCGCTGGTGTTCCTCGCGAGCCCCGCCGCGAGCTATATCACCGGCGCCACCCTGGTGGTCGACGGCGGCCTCACCGTCTCGTGAACTAAGTTTTGAAACGCAACTGCAATCGGCGTTATCCTGATCGGTGATGAAGCATGCCGATCTGGTTGATGAGAATTGCGCGATCGCTCGTTCAGCGGCCATCGTCGGTGAACGGTGGGTCTGGGTGATCCTGCGCCAAGCGTTCAACGGGGCCCGGCGGTTCGAGGATTTTCAGCGGGGCATCGGTTTGGCCCGCAACGTGCTGTCGGAACGGCTGAACAGGCTGGTCGACCACGGCATTCTCGAACGACGCCGCTACGCCGAGCACGCCGTGCGCGACCTCAACGAGTACCGGCTGACCGCGAAGGGCCGCGCGCTGTTTCCGGTCTACGTCGCCCTGATGCAATGGGGTAACGAATGGACCGGCCTTGCGGCCCCTCCGGTCGATCTGCTGCATAAGCCCTGTGGGCATCGTGTTGGTGTGTGCGTCGTGTGCTCGGAATGCGGCGCGGAGATCGATGCCCGCGATACCGAACCGGTTGTCGGTCGCGGCCTGATCATGCATCGCGCCAACCGTTCATGAGCCGCCTCCCGCCGGGGGAGCAAGCATCGTCGCTGTGCCGGCGGGGTCGAGAGGTTGCCGGATGAGACCCTATGGGCCGCTGCGAGGTCGCGAGCATGCATTGGCGACGGCACTCGGTATCGTCCGCCGCACCCGGGTGCACGGAGCCAGCGGGGTGGTGCTGATCACCGGTGAGCCCGGGATCGGGAAGACGGCGCTGCTGTCCGAGATCTGCCGTCAAGCAAGCCATACCCGCATCCGGGTCGCCCGCAGCAAGTGCGACGAGATCGAGCAGGCCTGCCCCGGTGCGCCGATCATCGGGCTGCTACGCAGCGGACGGGATCCGCTTCTGACTGCGGCCCAATTCCAGGAGGTCACCGGACTCATCGGCGAGCCGCTGGTGCTGGTCGATCGCATTGCCGGACATCTCGAGCAGCTGGCGGCTGTTCATCGCCTGATGATTGCCGTCGACGACGTGCAGTGGGCGGACCGGCTCAGCCGATACGCATTGCGGTCGTTGATCTCTCGGCTGGCTGGCCGACCGGTGGTGTGGGTACTGGCCAGTCGCAACGACGATGCCGGTCTCACGATCGGCGCCGCGGATACCGTCGGAGTCGAGCACCTCCGGCTGGACCCGCTGCCGCGCGGAGTAATCACCGAGATCGCCCGGGATCGCCTCGGGAACAGCTTTGACGGCGGGGTCGATGAGCTACTTGACGCCGCCGGCGGAAACCCGCTGTTGGCCACCCACATCATTGACGGCGCGGCGCGGTACGCCGAGACGGGCCGCGAGGAAGACATTCCAGCCAAATTTCAGGCCGCTGTGTATCGGCGGCTGTCTGATTTGCACAGTACTGCAAGGGAACTCATCGAGACTCTCGCAGCCGCCGGACGTGCGGTGCCGATCACCGAACTACCCGGCCTGTGTGACACGACGCCGGGAGGACAGTACGACGACGCTGTCACCTCAGTGCTCGCGTCGGGCTTGGTGACCTTGACCGGCGCCGAACTCAGCTTCGGTCACGACCTCGTCCGGCAGGCGGTCTACGACCATCTGTCGCCCGAGAAGCGGCGCCGGCTGCACCGACGATTGGCAGGATATTTCGCGGGCTCCGCCGCGGATCCAGTGCTCGCCGGCGCTCACGCACGCGCGGCGACCGCCGTCGGTGACGAGTCCAACGCCCGGATCATGGTCGCCGCCGCGGAGGCACTAATCACCACGAGCGCCGTCGACGCCGCCGATCTTGCGCTGCACGCCTTCGCGACCCTGCGCCCCGGACAGCCGTACTGGCTGGAGCTGGGCGAACGAGCGGTGTCGGTGATGTCGCGCGCACAACGCGTCAACGACACAATCGCGGCGGCCGACCGGCTGCTGGCCACCGTCGATGATGTCGACACGATCGGCCGGATCCAAATCCACGGTGTGAAAGCCCTTTGGCTTAGCGGACGCTTCGTGGACCTGATCGATCGCGCGGAGCGCGGGCTCGCCCTGAGTACAGGCCGGCCTGATCTGGCGGCCCGCTTTCAGGCGGCGCACGCCTTGGCGGCCACCCGCACCCTGGGTGCCGACGCGGCTGCCGAACAGGCCAACGCCGCGCTGTCGCAAGCCAGGACGTCGCGTGACGATGACGCAATCGCGCTGGCATTGCAGGCCGCTGGTGAAGCTGCCCACGCTCAGCGCCGACATCAATTGGCGCTGAAGCATTTCCGTGAACTGCGATCGGTAACGAGGATTTCTTACCTCGCTGAGGAGATCATGGAACTGCAACTTCTCGATCGCTACGACGATGCCCAGATACTCTTGGACGCCGCACGCCAGGACAGCAACACCAAGGCCGAGTCGCTGCTCCCCGACCTGCTGTTTGCCGAAGCCAAACAGCACTACAACCTCGGCCAGCTGCCCCAGGCCGATCGGGTCGCCGAGTCCGTTGTCGAACTCGGGCAGCTGGTAGGCACCACGGTGCACGTCGTGGAGGGCACCTTGATACGCGCTTTCGTCGCGTTGTTACGCGGCCAGGCTGCCCTCGCGGAGCAACGACTCGGGCTGGCTATCGACATTACTGGCGAACAGCCGAGCGCACACCCCGGTGTGACATTCACCCAGGGCTGGCTGGCCGCGCTTCAGGGTGACCTTGACGATAGCCGCCAAATCTTGTCGCAACTGCTCGCGGCGCCGCACCAGTCACGCAGCTACTGGGCGTGGTGGCCGTGCTGGATGACGATCCTCTTTGAAGTTGGAATGGCCTGCGGCGCAGCGGATTTTACCGAGCAAGCCGTTGAAATTGCTGAAGAAGGCGCGTCGTGCAATCCGGACGTCGCGACGCTGACCGGGTTGGCATTGAATATGCGTGGGCTATTCAACCGCGACTCGGCCATGGTGGCCGAGTCGGTGAGAGTCTTGCAACACAGCCCGCGGAGGGTTTTACGGGCCGCCGGAGTGGAAGGCTATGGCAGCATGCTGCTAGACGCCGGCCAACGCGAGGCTGCGCTGCACCAACTCGACGCCGCTTGGGACGACTACGATCAGACGGGCGCGTTTGCGCGCCGGGCAGCGGTTCAGCGTGTCATGCGGCAAGCAGGCGCCCGGCGCGCAAAGTGGGTCCGCGACCATAACGACCCACAGCCCCGTTCACTCACCGAGGCCGAACGGCGGGTGGCGTATTTGATCGCAGACGGCCACACCGACAAGTCGGCGGCCAGGGCGCTTGGCATTTCGGTTAATACCGTGGGAACCCACCTACGCTCGATATATTCGAAGCTTGCAGTCCAGTCGCGGGTGCAGTTGGCCAATGTGCTGCGCGAACGCGGCGAACTGAACTAAGTGAATGTGGCGGCGGTGTGGTGATCGGTGCGTGGCTGGGCTTCGCTGTGGGACTGTTCGTCGTGACGAGCACCCTGCTTAGTGTTGTGGGCACTCTTGTGGTGGCGCGCGGTGTCAATTCTCCGATATCGCGCGCGGTAGACCGAGCCTTGGACGCAGGGTTCCACCAACTGGCCAGGCGGGTGCGGTCGTTCGAGCGCCGTGACCGCATCCTCGCGTGGCAGTCGCCACTGTCGCTGCTGATACGGCTGGCGGTATGGCTCGGGCTGCTCGTTGCAGGTTTCGCGCTGCTGCTTTTGCCGAGCCTGAACGGGAGCCTCTCAGCCGCGTTTTCTCACGCGGGATCGTCGATGTTCACCCTGGGTTACGCCGCGCCGACCGGTACGGGCAGCACGACTCTCGAATACTTGGCGGCGTTCACGGGGCTCGTCGTTATCGGCTTGCAAGTCGGTTACCTGCCTACCCTCTACGCCGCGTTTAACCGGCGTGAAACCGAAGTCACCCTGCTTACCTCACGCGCCGGTGTCCCAGCGTGGGGGCCGGAGATTCTGGCCCGCACCCGTTGGGGAATCGAGGACGGCGACATACCCCTCCTTCTTGAGGAGCTGTTCACCACATGGGAACGGTGGGCCGCCGAGGTCGCCGAATCGCACACCACCTATCTGACATTGGCCAGGATGCGATCACCGCGGCCGCTGTCGCACTGGCTGACCTCGCTGATCGCGGTGATGGATGCCGCTGCCATGCATCTGGCGCTGGCACCGTCGCGAGAACCCAAACTTGCCGCGCGGCTATCGCTTCGGATGGGCTTCGTGGCGATAGAGCAGATCGCGACTCTCATGCGGCTGCCGGTACCCGACGACCCAGACCCGGACGGCCCGGTCGCGGTGTCCTTCGACGAATTCAGGGCGGCCACCGCAATGCTGCGCGAAGTGGGGTACCCGATCGAACAGACCGATGAGCAGGCCTGGCCGCATTTTCGTGGCTGGCGCGCCAACTACGACACGGTCGCACTGTTGCTGGCCTGCCAACTCGACGCGCCGCCGGCTCTGTGGAGCGGGCCGCGGCGATGGCCGTCGACACCGATCGCCCCGCGCCGCCCTGCCGCCAGAGTCGCGCGAGACGCTCGACGACGGCGAACATAGCGAAGCACGTTCTGCGGCAATGCATTAGACGAGACTTTAGGTATGCATGTCGAGGACCACACGAAATCTGGCCTGGCCGGACATCATGCGCTCATAGGCTGCTGGCGCATCTTCGAACGGCAGCACCTCGGTCATGGGCGCGACCCCGTGGGTGGCGCTGAACTGCAGGTTCGCCTCGTTTTCGATCGACGAGCCGGTCAGGCTGCCGACGATCGAGCGGCTACCAAAGACAAGGTCGGAGGCGTTGACCTCAATCGGGTCGTCGCCGACGCCGACGACCACTAGCTGACCGCGCGGTGCGAGCCCGGCTAACAACGGCGACATGGATGCACCGCTGGCCGCGGTGGCGATGATCGCGACCGCTCCGCCGAGTTCCTGTAACGCCTTGGCGGGATCGACTGCGGCACTGTCGATGTAGTGGTGTGCGCCGAGCTTGTCTGCCAGCACGGCCTTGTCAGTGCCCCGTGCGATGGCCGCGACGCGGTAACCCAATTTGTTGGCGTATTGCACGCCGAGATGACCCAGGCCACCGATACCCTGGATCGCCACCAGCGCGTCGGGTTCCGCCTTCAACTTCTGCAATGCGTTGTAAGTAGTGATGCCGGCGCACAGCAGCGGAGAGGCATCCACAGACGTCAGGGCCTCGGGAATGCGTACCAGCCCGCTGGCGCGGGCGTAGACCACCTCGGCGTATCCGCCGTCCACATTGGTGCCCGGCTGAGGTTGGTCTTCGCAGTTGACGAAGTCCCCGCGACGGCACCAGACACATACGCCGCAGTGACCGCCCAGAAAGCCAACGCCAACGCGATCTCCGACGCGCCATCCGCCGACTTGTTGTCCGAGGGCGTCGATGACGCCGACGACCTCATGCCCGGGAACCACCGGTTGGCGCGGGTCGGCGCGTAAGCCCTCAACGGCGAGCACATCGCTATGGCACACACCGCAACTTTGCACGCGAAATCGCACATGACCAGGCTGCGGCCCGAGCAGCTCACGCTCCACCAATTCGAACTGCCGCTGCCCGGTGACCTGAAAAGCGCGATACGTCGACATGCCAAGCCTCCTTTGGTGGGTCCAACGTCGCACGGCTACGGCTGGCGCACCGTCATCCATTTAGGTGAGGCGCCCATAGCTTTCCCGCCTCGTCGCCACGGATCTTTGGGTCCGACTGACGGCAAACGTTATTGGGGAGATTGAAGAGTTGCGCGGCGTTGCTGAGGTCGATCCTTTCGCGGTCGTTCTCACCGATTTCGGCGGCGTCGAACCAGGTGGAGCCTTCTTCCATCAAAGCCGGTTCACACGCGACCTCGACCGCCACCCCCTAACCCTTCACACGCAACGGCTCACCGTCAAACCGCTCCCGGGTCGCGATTTCGGCGACGCTATTGCGCTTCAGCTTCGTCAGCTGTCGCCGCGGCTTGCCCAGCGGCAATACCGCGGCGACCGCGTACGACTCCGGCACGCCGAGCAGATCGCGGACCCGCGGCTCCTCCGCCACCGCGTTCGTGGTGATGGTGCCGCCGTAGCCCTCGTTGCGCGCGGCCAGCAAGATGTTCCACGCCAGCGGGTATATCGATGCACCGCTGATCACGCCGATCCGTTCGAGGTCTTGATCGATCGCGGCGACCACCTCGAGGTCGACGCAGACCACAAGCACCACCGCGGCGTCTAGTAGCGGCGCGGTGAAATGAGGCGGCACTTCGGTGGCCGCTATCTCCGCTGCCGTCACCTTCGGCGGGTGCAGCGGGTTCCACGGGCTCTCACCGTTTCCCAGCTGTGCGAAATACCGTCGGGCGCCCGGAATCGATAGCTCGGCCAGCGCCTCACGGGTGGCCCGATCACGCACCACGATCACATGGGCGCCCTGGCGGTTGCCGCCGGTGGGGGCGAACCGCGCGTTGTCCAGGATGCGCTCGAGCACATCGTCGGGCAGGGGATCGTCGGTGAACTCGCGTACCGCGGCCGTCGTGCGCATGACGTCATAAAGTTCCATGAGCCCATCCTGCCGCCGCTAGGTTGTGGCTTGCGGTTTGGGTAGCACCTCACGGCCGATGTTGCGGGCGGTAGCCGCTGCGGGAAAGCCGGCATAACCGGCCATGTGGTAGACCACCTCTTCGATCTCCTCGATGGTCAACCCGTTGCGCAGAGCGATGGGGAAATGAAACTTCAGTTCCTCGGTGGCCCGCAGCGCGATGAGCGCACCGAGCGTGACGAGGCTGCGGGAGCGGCGGTCCAGCCCGGCCCGGGTCCATAAGCTACCGAAGACGTGGTCGAAGCTCAGGTCAGCGAGTTCGTCGGCGAAGCCGCCGTCGCGCAGGCTTGTCACGTCGTCCGGGATCAGTCCGGGCATCAGCTCCTTGAAAACGTCGAGGCCATCTGTGCGGGCTTCGTTCATCGGTCTGGGCCTTTCGGTGCGGAGGGTTCGCGGGAGATCTGGTAATCGAGGTAGGCATCCCAGTTATCGACGCGCCGACGCAGCTCGTCGACGACCTCGGGATGGGTCGGCACGAAAAAGCGGTTGTGCAGAATCGCATCGGCCACCAGGTCACCGACTGGCGCGGGGTCGAGCAGTTCGAATTGATCACCGGGGGTGCGCATGGCCGCGCCGGCGCCGAACTTCGGCATGGACGAGGTGATGTTGGTCAGCACTGGTCCCGGACATAGCAGCGTGACACCGATGTTTCTGGGACGCAGATAAAGTGCCAGACCCTCGCTGATCTGGACGATGGCGGCTTTGGTCGCCGCATAGGGCAGTCGGTCGTAGGAATAGGTGAACAGTCCGGCGAACGACGCGGTGTTGACCACGTGTCCGCTGCCCTGGCCGAGGAGCAGCGGCAAGAACACGGCGTTGCTGTGCACTACCGACATCAGGTTGATGTTCAGGATGCGTTGCCATTCAGCGACCGGAATGTCCTGCGGTAGACCGTTGGTCAGCACGCCGACGTTGTTGACCACGATGTCGACATGGCCGAACCGCTCCAGTGCCGCGTTGCGGACATCGTCGAAGGCATCAGGTTCAGAGATGTCGACGGGGCAGGCCACAGCGATGGCCCCCTGGGCCACGAGGTTCGCCGCCAACGTGGTAATGCCGACGGCGTCGATGTCGACAGCGAC
>Ga0209217_1000546_pt1 | contig 10630 bp, 8 predicted proteins | sample JacPinW_OM3H0_M2_FD_187957 | JGI IMG/M metagenome (GOLD analysis project Ga0209217, IMG submission 187957) | Forest soil microbial communities from Algoma, Ontario, Canada - Jack Pine, Ontario site 1_JW_OM3H0_M2 (SPAdes) (version 2) | ecosystem: Environmental > Terrestrial > Soil > Boreal...
GCAGCGCGAGGCGTTCGTGCTCAACCGGGTCGGCGCCGCCGATCCGTCGATCCGCCTCGCCTGCCAGCTCCGGCCCGAAACCGACCTCTCCTTCTTCCAGCTTTTCATGCCGCAGGTGATGTCGGCGAACGCACGTGGTTCGCAGCCGCATCGCATCGGCGAGGAGCGCTATCTGGTCAGCATGTTCGTGGACATGCGCGGCTCGACCAAGCTCGCCGAAAACCAGTTGCCGTTCGATACCGTCTTCATCGTCAACCGCTTTCTCGGCGCGGTCTCGCAGGCCGTGATCGAATGCGGCGGCCAGCCGAACCAGTTCGTCGGCGACGGACAATTGGCGCTGTTCGGGCTTGCCTCAAACCCGAAGACCGCCTGCCGCCAGGCGCTGAAGGCCGCGGCGATGATCGCCGCCAATGTCGACGAGCTCAATCAATTCCTGAGTCACGATCTGCGCGAGCCGATCCGTTTCGGCATCGGCGTTCATGGCGGCGAAGTGATCATCGGCGACATCGGCTACCGCGATCACATGGTATTCACCGCGCTCGGCGACGCGGTCAATGTCGCGGCGCGGCTGCAGGACATGACCAAGAGTTTTGCCTGTGAAGCGATCGTCTCGGAAGAGATTTTTATTACTGCAGATTTGCCGGCCGATGCGTTGCCGAAGCAGCAAGTCGAGATTCGCGGACGCAGCGAGCCGATGATTGTCCGCACCGTCACGAGCACGAAGGCGCTGTCGGCGCTGGTCGACGAAGTGGAAGTTGCCGCGGCCTAGAGCCCCGTTTCGATTGAATCGAAACGGGGCTCTTGATTTTTGATTTGACGCGTTTTCTTGACGCCAACCGGTTTCCACTTCGCTTGAAAACGCTCTAGCGCCGGCGCAGGTGAACAAACATTAAGAAAATTGTCCTCGGACCAAATGCAATTTTCTCGAACCCCGTCTCATAGGGGTGCGACTGATGAGCGATGGGTAACACTACGAACCCCGCGCCAAGGCGCAGAAATGGAAATGACTATGTTACGTAAACTCACTCTTGGAATTGTTGCCGCAGCTACTCTGAGCGCAATGGCGCTGGCTCCCTCCGCCGCTTCCGCGAAGCCGTGGGGCGGCGGTGGCGGATGGGGTGGCGGCTGGGGCTATCATCATCACCACTTCGGCCCCGGCTTCGGCATCGGCTACATCGGTGGCGGCTATGGCGACGGATGTTATGTGACGCGCCCGGTGCTGACCCAGTTCGGCTATCGCATGCGCACTATCAACGTCTGCGGATATTGATCGGACGTTGCGTTCGCTCAATTCACAACGCCCCGGCCGCCAGGAAGCGGCCGGGGTTTTGCATGTATTAAATTTCAAAGTCAGCATTGTTGCATGCCGGCGACAACCACCCGATGGAGCCGCTCTGGAATCCCGCTGGTTACTTCTTGAGACCGTTCGCGTCACGGCAGCGTCAGGAAAATTTCAATGAAATTTCCGTTCTGCCTCTCGCTTCCGTTCGCGGCACCCAGCCGCGCGGACCGAAATACAAGAAGGATTTCTGGCAGGCCGAGGTGACAAAAATGATAAAACTCTATGGCGCACCGATCGAAGAGACGGACGTTCCAAAGATCGTCGAATATCTGGCTGCGACCTACTAGAGAGCCCTGTTTCAATGGAATTGAAGCCGGGCCCTAGATTCTCGATTTGACGCGCGTTTTCTTAACGCGAACCGGTTTCCACTTCGCTTGAAAACGCGCTAGGGGGCAGCCACATCGCGCCAATCACTGTTCCGTGCGCGCTACTAAATATCGGACACCGCCGCACATAACTTCCATTCACGTAAAGGCGATTGGGGTCGCGGGCGGGCCTACGCTAAGATTCCGGTGCGCCGAATCGTTGATTGAACGACGCGCACGAACATTCCAGGGCACGAAATCGTTTTCATGGATATCAAGGCTATTCTCGCGGCGCGCGGACGCGATGGCAGGATCGACCTGTTTCGCGGGCTGGCGAACTGGTTCATCTTTGTGGATCACATCCCCCACAATGTCGTGAGCTTGTTTACGATCCGAAATTTCGGATTCAGCGGCGCCGCCGATATCTTCATATTCGTCGCCGGCTATGCGGCGTCGATCACCTACGCAAGAATAATGCTGGAACGCGGCTTCATTGTCGGGGCAACGCGGCTCTTCAAGCGCGCCTGGCACCTTTACGTCGGCTACGTCGTCCTGTTCGTGATCTACGCCGCCACCATCACCAACGTAGCGGCAGAATATGCCGCGCCCGACATCATCACGGAATTCAATGTGAGCAGCCTGGTCGATCACCCGATCAAGACGTTGGCGCGCGGGCTGTTCCTGGAATCAAAGCCGCTCAACCTCGACGTCCTGCAGCTCCTGATCGTTTTGGTGGCGCTGTTCCCGCCGGTATTGGGGATCATGTTGTACGCACCTAACCTGATGCTGGCCGCATCGCTCGCGCTCTATCTCGCGGCGCGCGCGTTCGAATGGAATCTGCCGTCCTTTCCCGATGGCAGCTGGTATTTCAACCCGTTCTGCTGGCAATTGCTGTTCGTGTTCGGCTCCTGGCTCGCGCTCGGCGGGCTGGAAAGATGCCGCCCGATTCTCAAATTGCCGGTCCTGTTCAATCTTGGGATGGCTTACCTGGTCTTTGGGTTCGTGATGACGATGGCGGCACGTTTCCCGGACTTCGGAAAAATGCTCCCGGCCTGGCTGTTCGACGCGTTCAACCCCAACGACAAGGCAAATCTTGCGCCCTACCGGCTTTTGCATTTCATGGCGCTGACCTTCATCGTGACGCGATTCGTGCCGAAGGACTGGCCCGGGCTGCAATGGAGCATGTTGCAGCCCATCATCAAATGCGGTGAACAAGCGCTCGCGGTATTTTGCGCCGGGGTCTTCCTCTCGTTTGTCGGCCATCTCGCCCTGACGATAAGCTCGGACACCCTGCTGGCGCAGATTATCGTGAGTGCGAGCGGCATCGCCGTCATGACCCTGATCGCCTATTACATTTCATGGTCGAAGCGCCAGGACGAGGTCTCCGAAAGCCCGCGCCGCGCGGCATCGATCAAAGATCATGACGAGCCGGCGACCGCACATTCGATCGCGGGCCCACCGCTGGCGGGTCCGCAATCGCAGCAGGGGACGTCCCTTGCTCCCGATCTGATAGAATTGTAATTTGGGCGCGCTTGCCTTTGTTTCGCCGCATCAAGTGCGCGCCAAACCGGCAAAAACCCCAAATGCACCCGCGAAATGATGGTTTTCCGCCGAAATCAATATGACGTTTAAGCTATCAAGCTCAGCCCATACCGCGTATCGTGCGCGCGTCGGGCATGGCCGGTTTGCGGGGACCGGCAGTTCGCTATTGTTTTTTTGCGCCCGCGGAGACGACGTGATGGCTAAAGGTACTGTGAAGTGGTTCAACCCGACCAAGGGTTTTGGATTCATTCAGCCCTCCTCGGGCGGCAAGGACGTATTTGTTCATATCTCGGCGGTCGAGAAGGCAGGTCTTTCCACGCTCAACGAGGGGCAGACGGTCGAATACGAAGAAGTTGCCAATCGCGGCAAGACCTCTGCTGAAAACCTCAAGGTTTGACGCCAGGCGCGCGGCTCTGACAGCCGCCCTCCCGGATGTCATCCGGGAGTGCGGCACTTCAAAAATCTCAAAGACCAGATGGGATCGGCGGGGCGGCCTTCCGCTGTTGCACGCGTGTGAGCGCGCACGGGATGCACGTCGCTCCGTCTTCCCTGACCCATTGTTCAAGCGTCATAACATCCGGCGGCTGCGAGTAGCCGCGCGGCCACATGTTGCCACGCCGGCCCGGTCGTTTCCGCCTGCCCGGCAGCCCCATCCACCGTCACACTTGCCGTCAAAAAAAGCGCGTGGAAACTATCGCAGCGGTTTCGCGTAGCCAAGGCCGGCTGCATGATGGCGCTCGGGAAACCGAGTCGATGCCAATGCCGTCCGATCCCTCACTTCTGCCGCCATTTTCGGCGCCCTACGCGCCGGATGATGGCGCCATGGCCGCCCGGCTGCTGGACGCGGCGCGGCTTGCCGCGGACCAGGACGCACGTATAGACCGCACGGCCAGCCGCCTGATCGAAGCAATACGGGCAAAAGACGACCGACTCGGTGGCGTCGAGGACATGCTGCGCGAATTCGCACTCTCCACCAAAGAGGGGCTGGCCCTGATGGTGCTCGCGGAGGCGCTACTGCGCGTGCCCGATGCCCGAACCGCCGACCAGTTCATCGAGGACAAGCTCGGCCAGGGCGATTTCGTGCATCACGAGACCAAATCCAGCGCCTTCCTGGTCAATGCCTCGGCCTGGGCGCTCGGCATGTCGGCACGGGTGATACAGCCGGGCGAGACCCCGGAAGGAACCATCGGACGGCTGGCGAAACGGCTCGGCGTTCCCGCGGTGCGCGCCGCGACCCGGCAGGCGATGCGGCTGATGGGCAGCCATTTTGTGCTGGGCGAGACCATCGAAACGGCGCTGGCGCGGGCGGAGCCGGATTCGGCCGGCGGCCCGCGCTATTCCTTCGACATGCTCGGCGAAGGCGCGCGCACGGCTGCGGACGCGGACCGCTATTTCGATTCCTACGCCCGTGCGATCGAGGCCATCGGCCGCAGCGCCGACGACCGGCCGCTGCCCGATCGTCCCGGCATCTCGGTCAAACTGTCCGCGCTGCATCCGCGCTTCGAACCGACAAGCCGTGAGCGGGTGATCACGGAATTGGTGCCGCGGCTGATCGATCTGGCGCGCCGCGCCAAAGCTTTCGATTTAAATTTCACCGTCGATGCCGAGGAGGCGGACCGGCTCGAACTCTCGCTGGAAGTGATCGCGGCTGCGTTTCGCGACGCTTCTCTAGCGAGCTGGGACGGCTTTGGGCTTGCGATCCAGGCCTATCAGAAACGCGCGGAGGCCGTGATCGACCATGTGGCCGGGCTCGCGGGCGCGTTGAACCGGCCGACGATGGTGCGGCTCGTCAAGGGCGCCTATTGGGACACCGAGATCAAGCGCGCGCAGGAGCGCGGGCTCGACGACTATCCGGTGTTCACGCGCAAGGCGATGACCGATTTGAATTACGTCGCCTGCGCGCAAAAATTGTTGGCGCTGCGGCCGAAAATTTTCCCGCAATTCGCAACCCACAACGCGCTGACGGTTGCGACCGTGCTCGAACTTACAGATGACAAAGGCGGTTTCGAGTTTCAGCGCCTGCACGGCATGGGGGACGCGCTGTACGCGCAATTGAGCGACGATTTTCCGGCGCTGGCGTACCGGACCTACGCGCCGGTCGGCAGCCATCGCGATCTCTTGGCCTATCTGGTGCGGCGCCTTCTGGAAAACGGCGCGAATTCGTCGTTTGTGGCGATCGCCGCCGACGATGCGGTACCGGTCGCAACGCTGCTGCGGCGCCCGGCCGATATCGTCGGCAGGCCTGAAAACGCGCGGCATCCCAACATCCGCCTTCCCCGCGACCTCTATCAGCCGCAGCGCAAGAATTCGCGCGGCATCGAATTTGGCGAGCGCGCGGCACTGGACGGATTGCTTTCGGCGGTCGCCGCGGACACCACGGCCGTCGCAGCAACGTCTCTGATCGATGGCAGGATGGGTACGGGCGCAACGCGAGCGGTCGCAAGCCCGATCGATCCGGCGATTTCAGTCGGAGCCATCATCGACGCGACACCGGAGCAGGCCAGCGAGGCCGTAGCTGCCGCGCGCGAAGGATTTGTCAGTTGGAACCGAACGGACGCCGAGACGCGCGCACGGATCCTCGAGAGAGCTGCTGATATGCTGGAGGAGCGGCGGACGCATTTCATCGCGCTGTTGCAGCGCGAGGGCGGCAAGACGCTCGATGATGCGCTCTCCGAGGTGCGCGAGGCGACCGATTTCTGCCGCTACTACGCCGCAGAAGGCAAAAAATGGTTCGGTGCGGGCGAAGCCATGCCGGGACCGACCGGCGAGAGCAATGTCTTGTTGCTGCGCGGCCGCGGCGTATTCGTCGCAATCTCGCCATGGAATTTTCCGCTTGCCATCTTTACCGGGCAAATCACGGCCGCCTTGATGGCCGGCAATACGGTCGTCGCAAAACCCGCCGAACAGACCCCGCTGATCGCGGCCGAGGCGATCGGCTTGCTGCACCAAGCCGGCGTGCCCCTGTCCGCGCTGCATCTCGTGCCGGGCGACGGCAAAATCGGCGCGGCATTATCAGCGCATCCCGATATCGCCGGCGTCGTCTTCACCGGCTCGACCGAGGTCGCGCGTTCGATCAATCGCACGCTCGCCGCCAAGGACGGCCCGATCGTGCCGTTGATCGCGGAGACCGGCGGCATCAATGCCATGATCGTCGACGCGACCGCGCTGCCCGAGCAGGTCGCCGACGACGTCGTGACGTCGGCGTTTCGTTCGGCCGGCCAGCGCTGCTCGGCCTTGCGATTATTGTTCGTCCAGGACGACGTCGCCGACCGCATGATCGAAATGATCGCCGGCGCCGCCCGTGAACTTGGGATAGGCGACCCGCGCGAACTCGCCACGCACATCGGACCGGTGATCGATACTGAGGCAAGGCAGCGGCTGGAAAGCCACATCGCGCGCATGAAGCGCGAGGCGCGCGTGCATTTTGCGGGCGCTGCTCCCACGGGCAATTACGTCGCACCGCACATCTTCGAATTGGCAGATGCCGATCAACTGACCGAGGAAGTGTTCGGACCCGTCCTGCATGTGGTGCGTTACCGCGCCGAAAATCTCGAGCGTGTGCTGCAGGCGATCGAGCGCACAGGCTACGGGTTGACCCTCGGCATCCACTCCCGCATCGACGATACGATCGAGGGCGTGATCGACGCCCTCTCGGTCGGCAACGTCTATGTCAACCGCAACATGATTGGCGCGGTGGTCGGCGTGCAGCCGTTCGGTGGCCATGGGCTTTCCGGCACCGGCCCAAAGGCCGGCGGGCCGCATTATTTGACGCGTTTTGCGACCGAACAGACCGTGACCATCAATACGGCCGCGGCCGGTGGCAACGCAGCGCTGATGTCGGATACCGAGTAGCCGGTTCCACGGAGTTCCACTGACCTGCGAGAACGCATGGCCGAAGTCCGTGATCCACATCACAAACCAGATCGCCAGTTTCTGCGACTAAATCCTTGGCAACCGCTCGCGCAGCAGCGTGAGGGAAAGAGCCATGGCCGACCATCGCGAAGCGATCATGTTCAAGAAGGGGCCGGACGGCTACGTGTTCCGGGCGCCTAACCCGTGGGTGCTCGGTCGCAAGAGGTTCTATCTCGTCAACGAGGCGGAAAAGACCAAACTGCTCGCGGTCATCACGGCGCGAAGCCAGGCCGTGTTTTGGGTCACTTTTGCCACCCTGATCGCCGCCAGTACGGCAGCCCTTGCCTACCTTTCCGGCCACAACAATCCGACGACGCGGGATTTTGTCATCATGTTGGCGTTGCTGCCGGTCTGGCTTTACGCCGCCGCCTTGGTTTCCATCCGTCCAACCGCGCGCCGGTTGCAACCGTTGCTGGCCGGCCTGCCGCGCACGGAACAGCGGATCACGGCCGCCGACATGCGCCGGGCGGTGCGCAAGACCGTGTCGTTCCGGCAGTATTTTATGCTTGGCGTCAGCCAGGCGATCATGTCCGTCGCCCTCATCCTGCTGGCGTTGGACAAGACCGAGGGCGGCCGCGTTTCGGTGTTCGAGGACGGCGGAGCCTTTATCTTCGTATTTTCCGCGGTTGTGTTCGTGGTTTCCGCGCTGTCCTTTCTGGCCGCGGCGTTGGACAAGGCCAGGCGCAAACAGGCCGAGCCACAGCCTGCGAACAGATCATTCAAAAGTCTTCTGCTGCCGATATTCTGCCTCGTCGTTTCCATCGCGCTGCTCGGCCTCGTGGTCACCAATATCTTGCGGACCAGTGAGCGGCATCTTCAGGCGAGCCTGATCGAGGGCCGCCTGGAAACCCTCAAGGCCCGCATGGATGGATCATTGATCCGCAGCCGGCAGGAAAGCCTGAAAGTTCGGACCGCGGCCAATCGTGCCCGCATCAGCGAACTGCTCGCCAAGCTCAACCAGGCAACCGACAAATGCGAACCCGCAACCGCACCCGACGATCCGGCCCAGCTTGAAAGCATCAAGACCTGCCGCGAATTCGCCGGGAAAGAACAACTAACCATTCGAGGCGAGCTGGAAGCAGCCAGAGCGGAAAGTGAGGCGATCCAGCAGGACAGCTCCGTGCTTCAAAAGGAAATTGACGCGATCCGCACCCAGGTCGACGCCCTGCAGAAGGAAGTCATGGCGATCGGGAAATAGGGCTTTTAGGCACAGTCTCCGTCATTGCGAGGAGCGCAAGCGACGAAGCAATCCACCCTTTGGCTTGCCTCTTGATGGATTGCTTCGCTTGCGCTCGCAATGGCGTTGAAAAACTGCCGTTGCATCACCTCGCCAACATGGTCAAATGGCGTTTCGTCGAAATCGATGGCGCGCGAAAATTCCAGTACGCGGAACAACGCCTGCAAAGATCACGGGAGCGACCTCACCATGGATGACGGCATCTTCAAAGGCCTCAAGGTTCTGGACTGCGCGAGTTTCATCGCAGCGCCCGCGGCCGCGACCGTGCTGTCGGATTTCGGCGCCGAGGTAATCAAGATCGAGCCGCCCGGATCGGGCGATCCCTATCGCAACCTGCCGAACTTGCCGGGATATCCGCACTCTCCGCACAATTTCGCGTGGATGCTGGAATCCCGCAACAAGCGAAGCCTTGCGCTCGATCTCTCCAAGGCTGAGGGACAGGCGGTGTTGCATCGCCTTGCGGGGGAGGCAGATGTTTTCATCACCAACTTCCCGCCGGCGGTGCGCGAGCGGCTCGGGCTAACCTACGCAAAGCTTGCTCCGCTCAACGAGCGCCTGATCTATGCCTCGTTCACCGGCTACGGCGAGAAGGGCGACGAGGCCAACAAGCCCGGTTTCGACAGCAACGCCTATTGGGCGCGCTCCGGCCTGATGGATCTGGTGCGCGCCGATACCACGACTACGCCTGCGCGCTCGGTCGCCGGCATGGGCGACCATCCCTGCGCGATGGCGCTTTACGGCGCGATTGTCACTGCGCTCTACAAGCGCGAGCGCACCGGCAAGGGTTCGCATGTCAGCTCGAACCTGATGGCCAATGGCATCTGGGCCAACGGCATCCTGGCGCAAGCCAAGCTGGTTGGCGCGAAATTCGGCGAGCGGCGGCCGCGCGAGCACGCGCTCAATGCGGTGACCAATCATTACAGATGCAGGGACGGCCGCTGGCTGATCCTCTCGCTGCTCAACGAGGAACGGCAATGGCCGACGCTGGCGCGCTGTTTGGAGCGCGAGGATCTCGTCAGCGATACCAGATTTGCGACCAAGCCGGACCGCCACAAGCGGTCGCTGGAACTGATCAAATTGTTCGATGAGATTTTTGCGACAAGAGACCTCGCCGAATGGCGCAAGATACTAGACGGCAATGGGCTGGTGTTCGGCGTGGTCGGTATCCTCGACGATATTCCGCACGACAAGCAGATGATCGAGAACGAAGTGCTGGTGCCGTTCGAGGAGGACGGCATGCTCACCGTCAACAGCCCGATCTGGATCGACGGCAGCAAGAAGAAGACGCCGCGGCATCCACCCGCCATCGGCGAGCACAGCGACGAGGTGTTGCGAGAAGCCGGCTACGATGAGGCGGCGATCCGGCAATTGCGGGCGTCCGGCGCGGTGGCGTGAAGGGAACGTAAGGCATGCCAACCTACCGGCTGCATTATTTCCCGGAATCGGGAAACAGCTACAAGCTGGCGCTGATGCTCACCCTCTGCGGCCAGAGCTTCGAGCCGGTGTGGACCGATTTCGGCGGCGGCGTAACGCGAACCAAACAGTGGCGTCAGACGGTCAACGAGATGGGCGAGATTCCGGTGCTCGAAGAAGACGGCGTGCGGCTCACCCAGACCGCGCCGATCCTGCTAAAACTCGCCGAACAATATGGCAGGTTTGGCGGCGAGACTGCTGCGGAGAAATTCGAAGTGCTGCGCTGGCTGTTCTGGGACAATCATAAGCTAACCGGCTACATGGCGAGCTATCGCTACTACCGGACCTTCACGCCGTCGCCCGATGTCCACGTGCTGGCACATTTTCGCAGGCGCCTCGATGACTTCCTGGGCATCCTGGAGCAACATCTGCAGCGAAACGCGTTCGCCATCGGAGAGCGTCCGACGGTGGCTGACGTTTCGATGATCGCCTATCTGCACTATCCGAGCGACGAGACCGGATATGATTTTGCAGGTACCCATCCGGCCGTGCACGCCTGGCTCGGGCGGGTCGCAAGTCTGCCGGGTTGGCGGTCGGCTTACGATTTATTGCCGGGCAAGCGGCTCACGCACTACGCCTAGCTGTTGCGGATCAGCAACCAGCAGCCGACGGCGGCAACGCCGAGGATCACGGCGATCGCGACCGCCCATACGCTGACGCGGATGTCGCTGGTGGTTTGCCGTTCGGCTTCGTTCTGGGCGATTTCGCGATTGCGCTGTTTTGTGTTGTCGTTCATCGCCCGCCCTTCCCATCCCGCGCGTCGCTTTGTCCGATCAGCCTCCTCAAGACTAACCCAGGCGCCCGCCGTCGTCGATGGTG
>Ga0209217_1000549_pt1 | contig 10617 bp, 9 predicted proteins | sample JacPinW_OM3H0_M2_FD_187957 | JGI IMG/M metagenome (GOLD analysis project Ga0209217, IMG submission 187957) | Forest soil microbial communities from Algoma, Ontario, Canada - Jack Pine, Ontario site 1_JW_OM3H0_M2 (SPAdes) (version 2) | ecosystem: Environmental > Terrestrial > Soil > Boreal...
GATCGAAGGCTTTGTTCGGATCGAAGAGTCCGATATGCTCCTCGCCCCGGATTTCAGCACGTTCCAGATCTTTCCCTGGGGCGACGAAACCAGCCGTGTCGCCCGCGTGATCTGCGACATCAACACTCCGGATGGGAACCCCTTCGCCGGAGACCCGCGAAGCGTTCTCAAGAAAACGATCAGCCGAGCGGCGCAGCTGGGCTTCACGATGAACGCGGGCATGGAAGCTGAGTTCTTCATGTTCAAGCCCGGTCCGGACGACGAGGCATCGACGGTTACGCACGACGTCGGCTCGTATTTCGACCTGGCGCCGGCGGATCTCGGAGAAGATGCGCGACGCGCGATCGTCGATGTGCTTGAGCGCATGGGATTCGAGGTCGAGGCCGCTCATCATGAGGTCGCTCATGGGCAGCACGAGATCGACTTCCGCTATGCGGACGCCCTCAAGACGGCGGACAACATCGCGACGTTCCGATTCGTCGTGAAATACGTGGCGCGAACTTTCGGGCTGATCGCGTCGTTCATGCCGAAGCCGATCTTCGGACAGAACGGAAGCGGGATGCATACGCACCAGTCGCTCTTTCGCGGAAAGGAGAACGCTTTCTGGGACGAGAAGTCGGAGTGGGAGCTGTCAAGCACAGCGCTGCATTACATCGGCGGGCTACTGCGTCACGCGCGCGGATTCACCGCGATCACGAATCCACTCGTCAATTCGTACAAGAGACTCGTGCCCGGCTACGAAGCACCGGTGAACGTCGCATGGTCGATGCGAAACCGGTCGCCGATGATTCGCATTCCCGACCGGAGAGGGCTGGGAACCAGAGTGGAGCTGCGAATTCCTGATCCGTCGGCGAATCCATACCTCGCCCTGGCGGTGCAGCTAGCTGCAGGGCTGGACGGTATCGCGACCAAGGCAGATGCGCGCGAGCCTGTCAACACCAACATCTGGGACATGTCGCACCGGGAGAAGCGCAGGCTGAGGATCGACGATCTACCGCACAATCTCGAGGAAGCCTGCAACGAGCTCGAGAAAGATGACGTCATGACCGAGGCTCTTGGCGAGCACATTACCACTCAGTTCCTGGCGGCGAAGAGACTCGAGTGGCAGGAGTACATAAGTCAGGTATCCAAGTGGGAGCTGGATAACTATCTGGCCAAATACTGAATCCAGCTCCCGGATTTTTACCGCCCAAGCTCTATCTACTTCCGCGCTTCCGTGGAACCTTGGCTCCCTTCTTTCGCGCCTCGGACAAGCCGATCGCAATCGCCTGCTTGCGGCTCTTTACTGTCTTTCCGCTTCGGCCAGACTTGAGCGTTCCCTTCTTGCGGCGACGCATCGCGCTCTCGACGCGCTTTGATGCTGCCTTGCCGTATTTCCGCTTGCCGCCTGATTTCCGCGCAGCCATGCTGGTCCTCCAGTAGAGTGGTATAGCTGAACCGCTTCGGGTTGGCGCATGTTGTGCCGGAGAAATGAGGCGTCGAACGAGGTGAACTCGTCGCTTTCGTTTTGTCGCAAATCTCCAATCGCGTCAGCATGGGCAGTCGATCCGGCCTGGAAGTCGAAGCCATCAATCGTCTCACCAACGGTGTGCAACCATCGGTGATGAGGGCAATTCTCGTGCAATGTCTGGCTGGAGATATCGCCCCATCGGCTGCTATTTCACGGATGCTTGCGGAAGGGCCATTGTTCACGGTGCGAGCAGCGATCGACGATGTCACGGAGCGCGCAGCAAGCATCTCGCGTGCGAGTGATATGCTGGTTCACGACCGGGTCGACGAGCTGACGCAGGTATTCGTCGAGAACGTGGCAGCGCTGGCGGATGTGAGTGACGCTACGAAGATCTCATCCGCTGCTAAGGCAGATCGGGAAGCGCGATCAGCTCGTCCCAGGTGACTCGTCGTTGTCGCGACGATCCGCGTGCCTCCGGTCTGCTCCCCTCCGATCCTTCTTCGAGCGGGCGCGAAACCAGCGCCAGGTCAGATAGAACGCGACAGCGAGGATGATCCAGTAAAAGGGCAGCACGAGCTCGTGCAGCACCGGCGCCTGCGTCTCGAGCCAGATGATCATCAGGATCAAGAGCATCGAGAAGCCCCAAACAACGATCAGCTGCCGCGGTCGCCGACCGTAGATCACGACAGTTGCCTGGAGTCCATCGTGCGCGCGCTCATATCATTCCCATTCATCCTCTGGACGACTCCCTGCACCCATAGGTTGCAATGCGCGTGAGTGTCGAGCAAGCCAAGCGACCTTTCAACATCCACGCGATGCTTCGCCGCATAAGGCAGGAAGTTAAACAGTTCACTGACGCCGCGATGTTCGACCTCGCGGAGCACGGCTACGCAACGCCGTTTCATCAACTGGTTGCCTGCATCATATCCGTACGCACGAGAGACGAGGTTTCGCTGCCAACGGCTATCCGTCTGTTCAAAGCGGCGCCAACGGCCGAAGAGCTGAGTCGGTTGAGCGTTCGCAGAATAGCCGAACTGATCCGGCCGTCGTCGTTCTACGTAACAAAAGCGTATAACATTCGCGATCTCGCCAAACGTGTCGCTGAGGAGTACCGCGGGAGTCTTCCGTGCGACTTCGAAGTTATGACATCGTTTCGCGGAGTCGGTCCGAAGTGCGCCAACCTCACGCTGGGAATCGCGTGCGGTGCGACCGAGATCAGCGTTGATGTTCACGTTCACCGTGTGACGAACAGATGGGGCTACGTTCGGACTTTGACACCGGAGGCGACGCGTCTCGCCCTCGAGAAGAAGCTGCCGCGCAAGTACTGGGTCGAGATCAACCGGTTGCTGGTGCCATTTGGGAAGCATGTGTGCACCAGTCGGCTACCCAAATGCTCCACCTGTCCCGTGCTCGAGTACTGCCGCCAAGTCGGAGTGACAGAACACCGCTGATTCTTCGAGGCGAAATCCGTCCTGACTTGCGCCTATTTGAGCTTCGATTTACTCCCAGCGATCTGTGCCAGCGTGTCACCAGTCAAGCGAAAGCTCGTCCAGTCGTCCATCGGCTTCGCACCGATCTGCTTGTAAAAATCGATCGCCAGCTCGTTCCAGCTCAACACCGACCAATCAAGGCGTCCACAATCCCGGTCGACGGCTATCTTCGCCAGCGCGCGAAATAGTGCGAAGCCAATTCCGTGCTTTCTCGCGGTGGGCCTGACGAAGAGATCCTCCAGGTAAATGCCGCGCTTGCCAAGCCAGGTGGAATAGTTGTGAAAGAAAAGAGCGAATCCTGCAGGTGTGTCGCCGAGATAGGCGATGAGTACCTCCGCAGCCGGCCTCTTACCGAACAGAGTGTCGGCGAGATCCTTTTCTGTCACAGGCGCTTCGCCGGGGAGCGCGCGCTCGTATTCGGCGAGCTCGAGGATAAATTCGCGAATGAGAGGGATGTCTTTTCTCGTTGCAGAAACGATACGCGTTTCATCTGAGTGCGTCTTCATTCGCCCATTATCTGACTGGCAGAATTGGGTGTCAATGCCATCTTTCGCAGATGAAATATGCATACATGAGTTTGCTGGCCGCGTCTCTGATTAGTAACGCGTGCACTTCTCCTTCTCCGCGCGTCGAGGCGGCTATTGCCGCGCAGGATCCTTCCGGACCCCGCCGACTCCCAACGGGGCGCGCTCTCGATCCCGCCGGCGTTTCCTACGACCTCGGCTCAATGCCGCTGGCGATGGCGCTCTCTCCGGAGAAGGATCGAGTGGTGGCACTGCTGAATGGATGGAGAGAACAGGGAATCCAGGTTGTCGATCGAACCTCCGGGAAAACCCTTCAGAAAATTCCACTGCCCGCAGTCTTTCTTGGGCTGGCGTTCAGCCCCGACGGCAGATCGCTGTACGTGTCGGGCGGCAACCAGGATGTGATCTACCGCTTCGACTGGCAGAACCGCGCAGCAAAGCTCGCGGACAGTATCGTGCTCGCGGTGAAGCCGAATGGAAAAGGCGGAACGCGGTATCCCGCGGGAATCGCGATCTCGCCCGACGGACGAACTCTTTATGCGGCGGAGAATCTCGGCGATTCGCTTGCAGTGATCGATCTGGCGGAGCGTCGAGTTGTGCAGAGGCTCGGCACCGAGCGTTATCCCTATGGCGTCGTAGTAGCGCCGGACGGAACGGTGTACGCGTCGGCGTGGGGCGGGTGGACGGTTTCCATTTTCAACCCGGGCGCGAATGGAATGCTAGGTGAGGGCGCTCTAGTGCGCGTTGGGCGCCACCCGTCTGCTCTCGCGCTGAATTCGAGCGGCTCCCGATTGTTCGTCTCGTCGGGGAGCACGGACAAGATTACGGTGCTCGACACAAAAACCAGAAACGTCGTTGCCACACTCAATGATGAATCACCCGCCGCCACTGGAGAGGGCAGCACGCCCAACGCGTTGGCATTTTCGCCAAACGGCTTACGCCTCTTCGTCGCGGAAGCCGACAACAATGCGATAGCTGTCTTCGATCTCTCGGCGAGTACAGCCGGCTCCCCATCGGCGACGGGTGGCGATGCGTTGACAGGAAGGATTCCGACCGGCTGGTATCCGTCAGCGCTCGCTGCGGATGGCGGCGATCTCCTCGTGGTGAACGGTAAAGGTCGAGGCTCCGCGCCTAACGTCGGTCACTGGCAGCCAGGCCAACCACATCCTCCTCACAACCCGGACTACACGCTCGGCCAGATCAACGGCACGCTCACGATCATTCCTGCCGTGAACGCGGGCGTCACAGAGCTAAACGCATTCTCCGAGCGCGTCGCTTCGGCGAATGGATGGAACTCAGCGCCCGCAGTCGACAAGTACCCGCCGTTCGAGCACGTCATCTACATCATCAAGGAGAATCGCACCTACGATCAGGTTCTTGGCGATCTACCGGAAGCCGATGGTGATTCGTCGCTGGTGTTCTTCCCTCGCGCCGTCTCGCCGAATCATCATGCGCTGGCCGAGCGCTTTGGAATCTTCGACAGATTTTTTGTCAACGCGGAGGTGAGCCCGGACGGTCACAACTGGTCGATGGCGGGGTACGTGACGGATTACTCGGAGAAGACGATTCCGTCCAACTACTCCGACCGTGGCCGGAGCTACGATTACGAAGGACTTAATCGGGGCGTACTACCGGAAGATGATGTCGCGGAGCCGTCGAGCGGATATCTGTGGAATCTCGCCGATCGCGCGGGCATCACGTACAGAAACTACGGCGAGTTTGTCAATGAACCGGAAGATCCGGCCGATCTGAAGGACTCACCGTTCGTTCCGACGAAACTCAGCCTGGCGGCGCACACCAACAAAGCGTATCCGGGATGGAGCTTGCAGATCCCCGATCAGGTGCGCGTGGAAATCTGGCTGAACGAGTTTCAGGAATTCGTCCGAGCGGGCAAGATGCCGGCGCTGGAACTCGTCCGACTCCCGAACGACCATACTTCCGGTGCGACCGCGGGCCGTCCTACTCCACGCGCGTATATGGCAGACAACGATCTCGCGCTCGGAAGGCTTATCGAAGCGCTGTCGAAGAGTCCGTTCTGGAAGAGCACCGTCGTGTTCGTGCTCGAGGACGATGCGCAGGATGGGCCTGACCACGTCGACTCGCATCGCTCGCCACTCCTCGTGGTCTCGGCGTACAACAGAGGAAGAGTGGTGCACCGGTTCGCGAATACGACGGACGTACTGGCGACAATCGAAGACATCCTCGGCCTTGGCCGGATGTCGCAGTTTGATCATTACGGGCGTCCATTGCGGGAGATCTGGGAGACCACCCCTGATCTCAGTCCTTACAGTGCACTGACGCCGAGTGTGTCGCTAAAGGAAGTAAATCCAAGAAGGGGGGCGATGGCCGAGGCGTCGAAGAGACTCGCGCTCAAGGTCGAGGATGCTTCGGATGATGATCTCTTCAACCGGATTTTGTGGACCACGATCAAGGGTGACCAGCCGTATCCCGGTACGAGACGGATGTCGGCGCTGGATGCGAAGGTGTCGCGTTGAGCCGGACTACCCCGAGAATCGACCTTCCTGCTGCTGGCGGAATCTTGAGCACGGATCCAGCGAGCCGCCTTCGCCGTGCCCGTGCATTGGCGCGCCTGCTCGACAGCTCAATCCCGGTCCCGGGTACGAAGTGGAAAATCGGATTCGATCCCATCGTCGGACTGATCCCTGGAATCGGTGATCTGATCGGCGCGGTGCTTTCCGGCTACATCATTGTAGAAGCTGTACGCATGGAGGTTCCAACGTTCACACTGGCTAGGATGCTGGTGAACGTTGGCATCGATACCGTGCTCGGCGCGGTTCCAGCGGTGGGTGATGTGTTCGATGCCGCGTGGAAGTCGAACATGATGAACGTCGCCCTGTTGGAGCGCCATTTCGCCGCGACAGGAAGTGCGCCGCCCAAGAGGCACAACGTGCTCGGAGTAATAGTGCTCGCGATGATCGTGCTCCTGCTGATTGCCGTTGCTGGACTAGCGCTCGGCATCTTCGCGGCCCGATTGCTCTGGGGGCTCTGGAACCGATAACTTTGTTGCACGGCGCCGTGGCCAAGTGGTAAGGCGGCAGACTGCAAATCTGCTATTCGTCAGTTCGATTCTGACCGGCGCCTCTACATAACCTCCTTGCAGCAACTGAGTTAGCTCTCGGGAGCGGGCTGGAGCCACCGGGGACTCGCGCGTGCACCTAGAGCAGGATCCGCGTGTTGTAAAGCGCTCTGACTGCGCAGAGACTCCGATTGCGCATTTCGAGTCATTCGCCGGGAGACGAGGCTGGAACGCCTCATTCCGTGAGCCGATCGAACAGCGTGCCGCCTACACGCTGGATGAAGTCATCCCGTTATTGCGACACGCCGAAGCAGCCGCCAACAAGGGTTTTTGGGTCGCGCTGGCTTTGAGCTATGAGGCTGCGCCAGCCTTCGACACCGCTCTCAAAGCGAAATCACCGTCCGAATTTCCTCTCGCATGGTTGGCTGTTTTTGACAAGCGCCTACCGACCGCTGTCAGCTCAAGCTCCAACCGGCCATTTCACGTTTCGGAGTGGGAACCTCAGATAGACACGCTACGATATCAGCGAACGATCCATGCGATCAAAGATTACATCGAAAGGGGGGACACTTATCAGGTAAATCTTGCGTTCCCATTGCACGGGCATGTGACTGGCGATTCGTATAGCTGCTATCGCGCGATTGCACGGTCTCAAGGCGCGGCGTATTCCGCCTATCTGGATATCGGCAGTCACAGGATTTTTTCATTCTCTCCTGAGCTATTCGTAGAGCGTGACGGAAATAAGCTCATTACCCGGCCCATGAAGGGGACACTCGCGCGAGGCCGGTGGCTCGAGGAAGACATTCAGCGATCCCGCCAGTTACAGGAATCGCCGAAAGATCGCGCCGAGAACGTCATGATAGTGGATCTGTTGAGAAGCGATCTCGGGAAGATCGGAGAGATAGGAACAGTCGAAGTCACCGAACTCTTCGCGATAGAAAAGCTCAATAGAGTGCTCCAGATGACGTCCACTATTACTGCTCTTCAGAGACCGGACGTAACCATCGTAGACATACTTCGCGCACTCTTTCCCTGCGGATCGGTAACAGGAGCGCCGAAGGCTCGAAGCATGGCGATCATCGATGAGCTCGAACTCCAACGTCGCGGGATTTATACCGGCGCGATCGGATTGTTATCTCCGGGTGGGGACGCCACGTTCAGCGTAGCCATCAGAACAGCGGTCGTGGATGCAAGGAGTGGAGCGGCTACGTTTGGTGTCGGTGGTGCGATCACCTGGGACTCAACGACAGATGGGGAGTACGAGGAGTGCTGCCTCAAAGCAAAGTTCCTAACTCACCCCTGGCCGGACTTCGAACTTCTTGAAACCATCGAACTCGACGACGGCGAGTATACGCTCTTAGGCCGACACCTCTCTCGTGCACGCAACTCGGCGCTCTACCTTGGCTTCCACTGGATCGAATCCCAGGTCTCCGGAGCTCTGGACGAAGCCGCTAGGTCGCATCCCTTGGGACGGTCGCGAGTGAGGTTGATCGTCGACCGGACAGGGAAGGCCACTGTCGAGGTGCATCCTCTCGAGCGAAATCAAGAAAGACCACTTGCCGTAAGATTCGCGACTCGTCCGATCGACGAGCGCGATCCGCTGCTCTTTCACAAGACGACCGCCCGATCTCGCTACGATGCCGAGCTGGAGCGCTGTCGGCCGTGCGATGACGTCATATTCTGGAATTCCCGCGGCGAAGTCACCGAGTCTACGATCGCAAACGTCGTGATTTTTACGGAAGGCAAGTACTGGACTCCGCCCCGAGATGCCGGTTTGTTGGCTGGGACTCTTCGCGAAGAGCTAATATCGAAAGGAGAGCTTTTCGAACGGACTATCACAAAACGAGAATTGGTCGACTTGGGAAGTTTTGCTCTTATCAATTCGGTGCGCGGGTGGATGCAAGCCGAATTACTCAGAAACGGTGATTCTGGAATTAACGGAGGAGCGACGCTCCAGCACTCCCATGGAGACGCCGCTTCCTTTCCAATTCTAATCGGCAGGTAACGCTATGAGTTCCGCAGTGGCGCTCCTTGGTCGTGGTCTCCTCGTCTGCTGCGTTGCTTCGGTGATTGCAGATGGTGCCGCGGCTCAAAACAGACGGACAAAGCGGGCGAAGGCGACAGAACCCGACTGGAGCGCTGTCGAGAACGCACTCGGCCGAAAGGGCACGCCAAGTCCGGGTGGAGTCGTGAGGGTCAGTTTTCCGCGCAGCGATCTCAACGTGGTGGTGCACGGAGTCACGCTCAAGCCCGCGCTGGCTCTCGGATCGTGGGTAGCCTTCAAGCGGATTGCCGATCACGCGATGGTGATGGGTGATCTGGTCCTGCTGGAGAGCGAAGTGACCACAGTGATGGCAAGCCTGCAACAGAACGGCGTCGACCAAACCGCTCTGCACAATCACTTGCTGCGTGAGTCACCGCGGGTGATGTACATGCACATACATGCCATCGGCAACGCCGAAAGGATTGCCAAGGCTGTCCGAACTGCTCTCGAATTCACGAACACCCCTATGGGCCCGCCGCTCTCAACGAGCCCGTCGCCGACCCCAACATCGACCGTGCCTCTGACGCCCGCCACGTTGGCCATAGACACAACAGCGGTAGCGAAAACACTGGGTGTCACCGGGAAGATGAACGGAGGCGTGTATCAGCTCAGCGTCGCGCGCCGCGAGAGAATTTGCGACGAAGGTCAAGAGATTCCGCCCGCGATGGGCGTTGCTAGCGCGATCAACTTTCAACCCACGGCCGGAGGGAAAGCGGCCACCACTGGAGATTTCGTCCTGCTGGGTAGAGAGGTGAATCCGGTTCTCTGGACACTCAGCGAGAATGGCATTGAGGTGACGGCCATTCACAGCCACATGACCGACGAGCAGCCCAGGCTGTACTTCATGCACTTCTGGGCGGTCGACGATGCGGTAAAGCTGGCGCGGGGACTTCGAGCCGCCCTCGATCGAACGAACAGACGCATCCCGTCCTCGAAAGCGCGCCCCTGCAAACATTGAAACGCGACAAGCTTCTCGTATCTGTGGCACGGCGACGCCTCTTGTAGATAGCGCGCGGTACTCCGAAGTTTCGGGCCGTGCTCGTTCCAAAGATAGTAACCGCGCTCACAGACTATAACCGCGAGAAATTCCTCGGCGATCTCGTCGCCGGGGTGATCGTAGGCGTCGTTGCCCTGCCGCTGGCGATCGCGTTCGCCATTGCAAGCGGCGTATCCCCGGATCGCGGTCTCTGGACGGCGATCGTCGCCGGATTCCTGATCAGTCTACTGGGTGGCTCCAGGGTTCAGATTGGTGGACCGACCGGCGCATTCGTCGTCATCGTGTATGGAATCGTCCAGAAGTACGGCATCGATGGACTGACGGTAGCGACGCTGATGGCGGGGGTGATCCTCATTGGAATGGGGCTCGCCAAGCTGGGGACGATGATCAAGTTCATTCCCTACCCAGTCGTCACTGGCTTCACGAGTGGAATTGCAGTCATCATCTTCTCCGGCGAGATCAAGGATCTCCTCGGGCTGCAGATGGGGCCGGTCCCTGCTGATTTCATCGGTAAGTGGCTCGCGTACGGAAAGACCGCCATCGGGTTCACTCCGAGCGCCGTGGTGGTGTCTCTCACAGCGCTCGCGATCATCCTGATTTGGCCGAGGGTGAATCGCAGAATCCCTGGTCCGTTTGTCGCTCTGATCGTAACGACGCTGTTGGTGAAGGTGATGCAGCTACCGGTTGAGACGATCGCGACGCGCTTCGGCGGTATCAGTGCCTCGATACCGCACCCTCAACTGCCGCATCTATCGCTTCTCGAGATAACTGCTCTCGTTGGTCCCGCGTTCACGATCGCCCTCCTGGCCGCGGTCGAGTCGCTGCTGTCCGCAGTCGTTGCGGACGGCATGATCGGCGGACGTCATCGCTCCAACATGGAGCTGGTCGCGCAAGGCGTTGCCAACATCGCCTCGTCTCTGTTCGGGGGAATTCCTGCTACCGGGGCGATCGCACGGACCGCGACGAACATCAAGAACGGCGCACGCACTCCGGTGGCGGGGATCATTCACGCGCTCACGCTGCTCGTGATTACCGTGTTTGCGGGTAGATGGGCCGGGCTGATACCGATGGCGAC
>Ga0209217_1000550_pt1 | contig 10612 bp, 9 predicted proteins | sample JacPinW_OM3H0_M2_FD_187957 | JGI IMG/M metagenome (GOLD analysis project Ga0209217, IMG submission 187957) | Forest soil microbial communities from Algoma, Ontario, Canada - Jack Pine, Ontario site 1_JW_OM3H0_M2 (SPAdes) (version 2) | ecosystem: Environmental > Terrestrial > Soil > Boreal...
GCCTTTTTTCAGTTCATCGAGTTGTGCCTGCGTCACCTCGCCATGGGCGCGGACGCGATAGCGCCGCAGCCAGCCGGTATCGGGCAGTTCGAGCGCGCGCGCGAGCCCACCATCATTGGTCAGCAGCAGCAGGCCCTCGGTGTTGAAGTCGAGCCGGCCGATGCTGATCAGCCGCGGCAGTCCCTCCGGCAGATTGTCGAACACCGTCGGCCGCCCTTCGGGGTCGGCATGGGTGGTCATCAGGCCGCGCGGCTTGTGAAACATGAATAGCCGCGTGCGCTCGCGCGGCGGCAAGGGCTTGCCGTCGACAGTGATGACATCGTTGGCGGTGACATCGAGCGCCGGCGAATTGATCACGCGGCCGTTGACCGTGACGCGGCCCTGCACGATCCATTCCTCGGCGTCGCGGCGCGAGGCCAGCCCTGCCCGCGACACCACCTTGGCGATCCGCTCGCCGGATTTCTTTTCGCGCGGCGGCCGCGGCGCGCGCTTGTCGAAATCAGGCGTGCGCTCGCGATAGGCGCCTCGGCCGCCGAACGCCGGGCGCTTGGCGAAGACCTTGCTGTCGTCCTCATTGTCGCGGCGCGGCCGGTCGGCATTGCGATCGAAAGATCGCGGTTCACTGCGAGGATGCTCCTGCCAGGAACTACCCCCTTCGCGCGGACGCTCGAATTTCGGACGATCCTCGCGGGGGCGGTCGAACTTGGGCCGTTCACGAAACGGGCGATCCCCGTGGGGACGATCCCCGTGGGGACGATCCTCGCGCGGGCGCGAAAACCGCGGACGCTCATCGCCGCCGCGATCTTCACGCGGTTTGTCGTAACGCGGCTTGTCGAAATTTTTGGCGCCGTCGCGGGAGGGGCGCGAGTTGCGCCCGGCGTGATCGGGCGAAGAAGCGTCGCGCCTCTGCCAGGGTTTTGAATCGCCGCGATCTGGACCCCGATCCCCCGGGTCGCTCTTGCGATCCCGGCTACCAAAATCCTTGCGCGGACCGCGATCGGGCGCGCCGCGCGAAAACTTCTTGTCGCCGCCGAATTTTCTCTCGCCTTGCGGACGGTCGCCATAGGGCCGATCACGCTGTGGCCTGTCACCATCCTTGCGAAAACCTTCGCCGCGCGGCGTGTAGGGTCGCTTCTCACCGCCACCGTCCCGTGGCGCATAAGGCTTCTTGTCGCCGAATTTCCTGTCGGCAAAGCGTGCGGCCGGACGCGCATCGCCGCGGTCGGAGCGTGGCGCGCGGTCGTCGCGATTATAGTTGGGGCGATCGCCGCGCGGAGTGTACGGACGCTTTTCGCCGCCACTGGCGGGGCGGTCATCCCGGTTGAAGCGCGGCGGACGATCGGCAAAGGGCCGATCGCCGCGAGGATGCGGAGCGTCGCCATCGAAGCGGCGCGGCGCGTCACCATAGTCGCGGCGCGGTGGCGGACCTTCGCGCTTGCCGGCGTACGGTTTGCCTGGGCCCGAATAGGGCTTCTTGCCGTAGGATTTGGCGCCATCGGGCTTCCCGGCGTAGGGGCGCCTTTCGCCGTCGGGCTTGCCGGCATAGGGCCGCTTGTCGCCGTCACCCTTGCCGGCGAAGCCGCGTTTGGCGAATTTCTTGTCGGGTCCCCGAGCTACGCCGGAGCGGCCCTTGCCGCCGGAGGGTCGATCACGCCGGCCGCGGGAATCGTTGTTTTTATCGTTATCGCGGGGCATGAATGGTCTTTCGTGTGTAGATGAAATGGTGATCAGGCTGACGCGGACGGGCTGGCATGACGATGACGCGCGCGCTGTTCGCTTCGCAGCGCATTCTCACGCAAAACCGGTATCCACTTTTGCTGAATGCGCTTCTAGTACCAGACTTTTACTGATGATACGAGACATGACCGCACCATCTTTCATGGATTTGGCGCTGAAAGCGGCCGAAAATGCCGGAAAATCCGGCGAAGTGCCGATCGGATGCGTGATCGTACTTAACAACAAGGTCATCGCCGCGGCCGGAAACCGCACCTTGACCGACCGCGATCCGACCGCGCATGCCGAAATGCTCGCGATCCGGCAAGCAACCGAGGTCGTCGGCAGCGAGCGGCTGGTCGATTGCGACCTCTATGTCACGCTGGAGCCGTGCACGATGTGCGCAGCCGCGATCTCGTTTGCGAGGGTAAGACGGCTGTATTACGGCGCGGCCGATCCCAAGGGCGGCGCCGTGGAGTCCGGCGTACGGTTCTTCGCCTCGCCGACCTGCCATCACGTCCCCGAGGTCTATTCCGCGGTCGGCGAGAGCGAAGCGGCCACGCTGTTGCGGGAATTTTTCAAGGCGCGGCGGTAAAGTTCAGTTCTGTAGCCCGGATGAAGCCAACGGGTCGGCGCGAAGCGCCGCCCGATGACAGGCTCCGCGAAATCCGGGAATATCATAGACGCTGTCCCGGATTACGCTGCGCTTCATCCGGGCTACGAAGTTACGAACCCGCAAAAAACTCTTTCAACGCCTTCGCAGTCGCATCCGGATTTTCCTCGGTCAGGAAATGACCGGAATCAACCGGTGAGCCCGAGACATTGGTCGCCCATGTCATCCAGGTGTCGAGCGGCGTTGCCGCGGCGCTGGCAATGCCGGCATCGCCCCACAGCGCCAGCATCGGGATCGTGATCTTCTTAGCCGCATCGCGATCCGCCTTGTCGATCTCGAAATCGGCATAGGCGCCGGCGCGGTAATCCTCGCACATCGCATGCACCCTGGAGGGATCACGGAACGCCGCGAGATAATGCTCCAGCGCGCGCGGATCGATTGCGTCGAGATTTTTATTCTTGGTCTGGCTCGTCATCTTCTGCTTGAGGAAAAAATCGGGGTTGCCGCCGATCAGCGTTTCCGGCAGCGGAAAAGGCTGCGCCAGAAACGTCCAGTGATAGATTTTCAGCGCATAGAGCCGGTCCATCCGCGCCCAGTAATCATAGGTCGGCAGGATATCCAGCACCGCCAGCCGCGACAGCCGGCCGGGATGATCGAGCGCGAGGCGATAGGCGACGCGGCCGCCACGATCGTGCCCGGCGAGCGCGAAATGCACATGGCCGAGCGCTTCCATCGCCTCGATCATCGTCCGCGCCATCGCGCGCTTGGTGTAGGGCGTGTGATCCTTGTCGCTCTCCGGCATATCCGACCAGCCATAGCCCGGCAGGTCGGCGATGATCAGCGTGAACCTGTCGGCAAGCTGCGGCGCGACGCGGTGCCACATCACATGGGTCTCGGAAAAACCGTGCAGCAGCAACAGCGGCGGTCCCTTGCCGCCGACACGTGCGAAAATGCGTCCGGATCTGGTGTTGATCCATTCGGAAGCGTAGCCGGGAAACAGATCGGCAAGATCGGACATGTTTTGCACTCACGTCATCATCCACGAAAGCGGATGATCCAGTAAACACCAACGTTTCCGATCTACAAGAGGCGTCGCGGCATACTGGATACCCCCGCATGCGGGTATGACGACCGCGGGAAATTGCATCAGGCGGAATTGCATCAGTATGTACGGCTCCGCCGGTTTCAGGCTATGACCTTGCCACCAACTTCAACAACAAACCAGAACGAGGAAACCTCCGATGTCGATCGATTTCGAAATCCCGGCCGAGGCCAAGGCGATCCGCGAGAAAGTCCGCCGATGGGTGCAGGAAGAATGCATTCCCGCGGAGAAGGAACTGGACACAAAACCGCTCGACGAAGTGCTGGGCAAGCTGCGGACCAAAGCGCGCGCGAAAGGCTTGTGGTGTCCGTTCATCCCCCAGGAATATGGCGGCATGGGCCTCGGTCCGCTCGCCAACGCGCTGGTGCAGATGGAACTCGGCGAGAGTTCGCTCGGCGCGCTGTCGATGAACACGCAAGGTCCGGACGATGCCTCGATGCTGACCATCCTCGCGCATGGCACGGAGTATCAGAAGGAAAAATTCCTGAAACCCCTGCTCAACGGCGACAAGCGCATCTGCTTCTCGATGACGGAAAAGGCCTCGGGTGCCGATGCCACCGGGATGCAGACCCGCGCCGAAAAAGACGGTAACGCCAATTACATCCTCAATGGCGAGAAGTGGTTTTCCTCCTCCGCCAGCGTCGCCGACGTTGCGCTGGTGATGGCCAAGACCGATCCGAACGCGCCGCGCCATAAACAGTTCTCGACCTTCATCGTCGAACTGCCGAACCCCGGCTACAAGATCAAGCGCAACATCAAGAACATGGCGATCGAGGGCGCGCATTACGACCAGCTCTCCGGCGGCCATTCCGAAATCGAAATCAGGGATCTGAAAGTGCCGGCCGACGATCTGCTCGGCGGCGAGGGCAACGGCTTCAATATGGGCCAGCACCGCCTCGCCTACGGGCGCTTGCGCCACGGCATGCACAACATTGCGAAGGCCCAGCGCGCACTCGACATGGCGGCGGCGCATGTGACCAAGCGCTCGACCTTCGGCGTGCTGCTCGCCGACCGGCAGGCGGTGCAGTTCATGCTCGCCGATTGCGCCAGCGAGCTCTACATGGCGCGGCTGATGCTGCTGCACATCGCCTACAAGGCGGAAAAGGGCATGGACCTGACCCAGGAAAACTCGATCGCCAAAGTGTTTCTGGCCCACATGGTGCACAAGGTGATCGATACCGCGATCCAGCTGCACGGCGCGCTCGGCTACAGCCAGGATACGATTCTGGCCAAATGGTACACCCAGGTCCGCTCGCAGCGGCTGGTCGACGGTCCCGACGAGGTGCACAAATGGAAGGTCGGCCGCAACGTCATCAAGGCCTTCCGCCAGCACGGCACCACGGCGTCGGCGGCGGGCGGCGATTTGATTTGATGTTTCACTCGTCATTCCGGACGGCGCGCGGAACGCGCCGATCCGGAATCTCGATGTTGTTTAGCATCTGCACGCATCATCTCCAGATTCCGGGTTCGATGCTTCGCATCGCCCCGGAATGACGGGGTTCTAGGACGACCCACCCGCCTTCTCCCTTTCCACCGCCTGCCAGCCGATGTCGCGGCGGCAGAAACCGTCCGGCCATTGGATGCGGTCGACCGCCTCGTAGGCGCGCCGCTGCGCATCGGTGACTGACTTGCCTGAGGCGCAGATATTCAGCACGCGCCCGCCATTGGCCAGAATAGCTCCGTCCTTCGATGTCGTGCCGGCGTGGAAGATCTCGACGCCCTCGACCTTGGCGGCGTCATCGAGCCCCTCGATGCGGGTGCCCCTGGCATAATCGCCGGGATAGCCCCTCGCCGCCATCACCACCGTCAGCGCGGAGTCGGGAAACCAGCGGAGATCAAAGTTCTTCAACTGGCCGTCGCACGACGCCAGCAGCGCCGGCACGATATCCGACATCATCCGCAGCATCAGCACCTGGCATTCCGGATCGCCGAAGCGGACATTGTACTCGAACAGTTTTGGGCCGTCCGGCGTCAGCATCACGCCGGCATAGAGCACGCCGCGAAACGGCGTGCCGCGCGCTTTCATGCCGTTAACCGTGGGAACAATGATCTTCGCCATGATCTCGGCGTGGATTTCCGGCGTCACGAACGGCGTCGGCGAATAGGCGCCCATGCCGCCGGTGTTCGGCCCCTCGTCGTGATCGAACACGCGCTTGTGGTCCTGCGCGGAGGCGAGCGCGATCGCGGTGTCGCCGTCGGACAAGGCAAAAAAGCTGATCTCGCAGCCGGACAGGAATTCCTCGATCACCACCTCCGCGCCGGCGGCGCCGAACGCGCCATCCAACATCATGGCGATGGCGGCCTCGGCCTCAGCCAGCGTCTGGGCGACGACGACGCCCTTGCCCGCCGCAAGCCCGTCGGCCTTGACCACGATCGGCGCGCCCTTCGCGCGGACATAGGCCAGCGCGTCGGCCGCATTGGTGAAACGGCCATAGGCGCCGGTCGGAATACCGAATTCGCTGCAGAGTGCCTTGGTGAATCCCTTGGATCCCTCAAGCTGCGCGGCCTGTTTGCTTGGCCCGAACGCCTTGATGCCGGCGCTCGCGAGATCGTCGACGATCCCGGCCGCGAGCGGCGTTTCCGGGCCGACCACTACAAAATCAACGGCGTTGATCCGGCAGAAATCGATCACCGCGGCATGGTCGGCGACATCCAGCGCCACGCATTCGGCTTCCCGCGCGATACCGGCATTGCCCGGCGCGCACCAGAGTTTTGTCACTAGCGGCGAAGCGGCTATTTTCCACGCCAAGGCGTGTTCGCGGCCGCCGGAACCGAGCAGAAGAATGTGCATGAGATGCAGCCAGATCAGGGTGTTCGAAACCGTGTCGGTTGCACGAAACTCCCTCTCGCTGCAAGGGGGATTGCCGTCATTCCCGGACGGCGCGCCAGCGCGCCGATCCGGGACGGTAAAGTTAAGGCTGGCGCGCCGAGGCCGCGATGATTTCCTGCAGCGTTGCGACATGGCGGGCGAAGGCGCCGCGCCCCGCCGCTGTCGCGGTCACCGTGGTCTGCGGCTTTTTGCCGACAAAGGCCTTTTCGACCGCGACATAGCCCGCCTTCGCCAGCGTTTCGATGTGGGCGCCGAGATTGCCGTCGGTGGCGCCGGTCAGCTTTTTCAGCCGGGAAAACTCTAGTCCGGCGGTAGCCGGCAGCGCGTTCAGCGCCGCCATGATTTTCAACCGCAGCGGCTGATGGATGATGTCGTCGAGCTCGGCCATCGGTCAGCTCCGGCGCATCCAGAGGCCGCCCAGAACAAGCCCGCCGCCATTGACGAATGCCATCCACAGGTCGAAGGCGTCGCCGATGAAAAAATAGCCGATCAGCGTCAGCGCGGTGATGGAAAGACCGATTGCCACGAATGCTTGCCCGACCCACAGCCCGGCGAGGGTGTAAACCAGCATGAAATAGATCGTCCAGAACGTCCCCATCTGACGCGGCGTGAAATGGCCCAGCCAGACGCTGGAGAATATTCCGAACGCGATGAACAGTAGGAATGCCACGAGCATCCGGATATCGAAGGTACGGATGCCCGTCCGTGGATAACCGAAGGTGCTGATTGCAAACGAGCCAGCGATGCCGGCTACGTAAACGGCAAGCCAGCCGTAACCGGCGGTTCGCGGCGAGAGAAACGAAGCGATATTGCCCGCAAAAACCAGCGCGCCCCACATGATCAATATCAAGCTGGCAATATTGTAGATCCTGGACTGACGAACGCGGCGCGCAATCTCATTGATCTCGGTGAGCGCTTCGCTGGCCTGTTTGCTGTCGATCATGATTGCACGCCGTCATGCTGGATTGTTGCATCGCCCAGAGCCGGTTGCGAATCCGAAGCCGGTCGATATCGGTTGATGAGGACATAGCCAATCACGGTGACAAGCGCCGACGTCGCAGCGGTCGCCGTCCAGGCCTGTTCCCTTGTCGCAAGATGGCTGGTTCGCACGACGAGCTCGGTAGCTGCCGCTGCCAGCAATCCCACATAGGACCAGGACATCCAGTAATAGTGCTGATTTTTCCAATTTGACGGACGTGGACTTCGCAAGACGGGAATCATGGCGGCGACGATGCAAACCAGATTCGTCATCGCTCCAATATGGAGAATATTGAATTTTCCCGTGAACTGAAAAACCAGCATCGCCGCGCCATCCGCTATCAGCATGGCATAAACGAAGGCATAGCCGCGCGCGCGATGGGTTGGGCCGCGCTTGGCGCGCCAAAACCGGATCAGCCCGACGACGATGCCCGAAATTGCCAGCCGTGTGAATGGCACCCGCCAATGTCAGGCCATACATCACGAGTTCGCCTCGGACTTCGCGACGTCGTCGGCGATGACTGATATAGCGGCGGGGTTGCTCACTATTCCCATGTGATTGATGCCATCGATCAGCTTCACCTTGACCGGCGGCGTGACCCCGCGCACCGCCTCGGCATATTTGTCCGCCAGCATCAACTCGTCATCCGCACCGGAATAAATTGTGACGGGTCTGGTGGCCGCAGTGAGATCGGTCCGGAAGTCTCGATGCACCCCGAAATTGCTTCGCAAACGTTCGGTGTAGGCCGGCACCAGACTCTTCGCGGAATTCGGCGGCACCGCGAAGGCCACGACGGGAAGCGCATCGCAGCAGTCGATCCCGATTCTCCGCAGAACCATCAGGGCGATGATGCGTAGGGTGTCGGCGTTTGCCCAGCCGCCCGAATTCGGCTGGTTGGTGGGGGCGTTGTAGCCGAGATAGGGTGAGAGCAGCACGGTGCGCGCGAACAGGTTCTGAATTTTTGAGCCGGCCACGCGAAGGGCAAATCCACCGCCGGCGGAGTGACCTATCAGCGTCAGCGGTACGGCAGGATTGGTTTTGCGAATCTCAGCCACAAAATCAGCTAGATCGTCTTCGAGCTGCCCGACATAGGCGATATCACCACGCGTTCCCGACACCCCATGGCCGCGAATATCCACGGCATAGCTTTCTACCCCGTGCTGCGCCAAGGCCCAGGAGAGCGCGTGGATGGTGTTTCCGCTGGAGCCGGACGAGCCATGGACGACGATGGCCGCGCGTCCGGTCGAGCGGCCGATGACGGCGTAATGGCGGAAGCCCAGCGCGGTGCCATCGCGTGCCTGAAATCGCTCGATGGCGGGCAAGGTGCTCATATCGACGGTGCCGCGTGCCGCCGAGATGGATCGAAGCTCAGGCGGAGCGACCAGCGGTGTCGCTATCATGACCGCGAGCACCAGAGCAGCCGCGCCGGCAGTAGCCAAAACCCATCCAACGGCCCTAAAGGACCAGCGTATCAGCGATTTCGGCATAGAATCCTCCTGTAAATTGCCTGCATTACAGATTACTCTGTAAGACAGAGTAAATGATTGAGCAAGTGCTGATTTGCGGTGGCGGCTGAAATCCCTACCTTGTGCGCCAGTCCGAAAAGCCCGAATCGATTGTCCGAGATGACCGCAGCCGAAGCCTTTATCAACGCGCCGGAATTCACGGTGTCCGAGTTGTCATCCGCCTTGAAGCGGACGGTGGAGGACGCCTATGGGCATGTCCGGGTGCGCGGCGAAATCTCCGGGTTCCGCGGGCCGCACTCCTCCGGGCACTGCTATTTCGCGCTGAAGGACGAAAGCGCGAAGATCGAGGCGGTGATCTGGAAGGGCGTCCACAGCCGGATGCGCTTCAAGCCGCAGGAAGGCCTTGAGGTCATCGCCACCGGCAAGCTCACCACCTATCCCGGCTCGTCGAAATACCAGATCGTGATCGAGGCGATCGAGCCTGCCGGGATCGGCGCGCTGATGGCGCTGATGGAAGAGCGCAAGCGCAAGCTCGGCGCCGAAGGTCTGTTCGACGAGGCGCGCAAGCAACTGCTGCCATGGTTGCCGGAAGTGATCGGCGTCGTCACCTCGCCGACCGGCGCTGTGATCCGCGACATCCTGCATCGATTGCAAGACCGCTTTCCGCGCCGCGTGCTGGTGTGGCCGGTGCGGGTGCAGGGCGAAGGCTCCGCCGAACAGATCGCGGCTGCGATCCGCGGCTTCAACGCGCTGCCGGAGGGCGGCAGGATTCCGCGGCCGGATCTCTTGATCGTCGCGCGCGGCGGCGGCTCGCTGGAAGACCTCTGGTCGTTCAACGAGGAGATCGTGGTCCGCGCTGCCGCGGAAAGCATGATCCCGCTGATCTCGGCGGTTGGACACGAGACCGACATCACGCTGATCGACTTCGCCGCCGACAAACGCGCGCCGACGCCCACGGCCGCCGCCGAAATGGCGGTCCCCGTGCGCAGCGAGCTGTTCGTCGAGGTCGCGGCGCTGGCGCGGCGCACGATGCTGTGCTGGCAGCGCGGCCAGGAAGGCCGCCGCAATGAATTGCGCGCAGCAGCGCGCGCGCTGCCCGCCGCGGGCGAACTGCTCGCGATCCCGCGGCAGCGGCTGGATGGCGCGGCCGCCTGCCTGCCCCGCGGATTGAAAGCCAATACCCACGCCCATTTCCGCCGCTTCGCAGCCACCAGCGCACGGCTGACCGTGCGGGTGCTGCGCGGACAGGTCGCGCAGGCCAAGCATCGACTGACGGTATCAGGCGAACGGATGACGCTTTCCGCCCGATCGCTGCTGCGAGCCCGTCGCGATCGCTATGCCGGACTTGAGATCAGGCTGAAAACCTCAAAGCTCGCCAACGCGCAGGCGCAGCGCCAGACAATCGCCCGCGACCGCGAACGCGCACAGCGCCTGGCCGAACGGGCGCGGCGCGCGCTGGCAACGGCGATGCAGCGGCTTCAGGCGCGCGTCGCCCATAGCGGCCAGTTGCTGACCGCGTTGTCCTATCGTAGCGTGTTAACGCGCGGCTTTGCGCTGGTGCGCGATGAGCAGGGCCACGCCCTGCACGCCGCAGCCAGCGTCGGACCGGGCGCGAGGCTCGACCTGGAATTTGCCGACGGCCGCGTCGCCGCCACCGCGGATTCGGATCGGCCGGCGGCGACGCGACCCGCGAAGCCCGTTGCCAGCGAGCCAAAGGCCGCAACGCCCAAACGGGCCGTCAAGCCGGTTGGCCAGGGAAGCCTGTTTTAGGGAATGCGCATCGGCGTCATGCCCGGGCAAAAGCGCCAACGGGTCCGCGCAAAGCGCGGCCCGATGACAGGCTCCGCGCGTCTTCGCGCTAGATGTCCCGGGCATCCGCGTCTTTCTTTCCTAGCTGCAAAATAAGACG
>Ga0209217_1000554_pt1 | contig 10568 bp, 9 predicted proteins | sample JacPinW_OM3H0_M2_FD_187957 | JGI IMG/M metagenome (GOLD analysis project Ga0209217, IMG submission 187957) | Forest soil microbial communities from Algoma, Ontario, Canada - Jack Pine, Ontario site 1_JW_OM3H0_M2 (SPAdes) (version 2) | ecosystem: Environmental > Terrestrial > Soil > Boreal...
TTTTCTTGATGCAGAAGATTGGATTTGCCGAAGCCCTCGATTCGATCGTGGCGAGCGACCCGCGTTACCAGCGCGAGGCCTACATTTTTTTACGCGATTCGCTCGATTTCACAACCAAGCAGCAGAAAAAAGCAAAAGGGACGACGGTCCGGCACGTCTCGGGACCGGAGCTGCTTGAAGGGGTCAGGCAATACGCGCTAAAGGAATTTGGACCGATGGTGATAACCGTCTTCGATAACTGGGGGATTCGTTCCTGCGAAGACATCGGTCACATGGTCTTCAATCTCATCGGCGCCGGAATTTTCGGGAAGACCGACGAAGATTCGATCCAAGATTTCAAGGCCGTTTACGATTTTCAGGACGCGTTCGTGAAGCCGTACGCTCCGGAGAAGAAGATCGAAGTCCCCAAAAGTTTACCAGCGCCTAAAGTTGTATGATGGGCGGAGCGCCGCGGATGGCGCTAATTTCTGCAATTGTATTCAGCATGGTGAACTTAAAAGCTGCTCCTGTTGATGAGTCGGCGGTCATCACTTTTCCGCCGAGCTCGGCGCAAAAATGGGTCTTGCCCGATGGCCTGACGCTGATCGTGCAAGAGGACCGGAGCGCGCCGGTGGCAAGTGTCCAGGCGTGGTGCGGCACCGGCAGCATTTACGAGGACGAGAAATTGGGCGCCGGTCTTTCGCACATTCTCGAGCACATGCTCTTCAAGGGAACCAAAACGCAATCGAGCAACGCGATCGCGCAAAAAATCCAGGACGTCGGCGGTTACATCAACGCTTACACCTCGTTCGATCGTACCGTCTTTTGGATCGACGTGCCGAAAGATGGAGTGCACACGGCGCTCGCGATTTTGTCCGACGCGATGATGAATTCAACGCTGCCGCCGGAGGAATACGCCAAGGAACAGGAAGTCATCCGTCGCGAGTTCGCGATGGGGCTTGACGATCCCGATCGTCAGGCGGGCTTGCTCCTTTTCGCGACCGCGTATCAACGACATCCGTATCGACTGCCGGTGATCGGGGAGCTGGAAATTTACAACCAGCTCACGCAAGAACAGGTGATGCAGTATTACAAATCGCGTTACGTGCCGAATAATCTGACCTTCATTGTGGTCGGCGATGTCGATGGAGAAAAAGTGCATCAGCAATTGGCCGATTTTTTCAAAAGTTATCCCGAAAAATCGGTCAAGCCGGTGTTTGTTCCGGAAGAACCGCCGCAACTCGGGCGTCGCGAAGTTCACAATGAATTCGCGACCGAGCTGACGCGGCTTTCGTTGGCCTGGCATATTCCGGAGATCACGCATCCGGATGTTCCGGCGCTCGATTTGCTTTCGACGATTTTGGGCGAGGGACGCAGCTCGCGCTTATATCGGCGTGTCCGCGAAGAAGCCGGTCTCGCTTTCGGCGTCTCGGCCTTTTCCTACACACCGGGCGATCCCGGATTGCTCGGGGTGGACGCGACTGTCGATCCAAAGAAACGCGACGCGGCTGAACAATTGATTTTGCAAATCATCGCGGAAGTGAAACAGGCTGGCGTGAGCGCGGATGAATTGATGAAAGCGAAAAAAATGTCGCTCAGTCATCATCTCGATGCCCTTACGACGATGCGCGGGCAGGCATCCGATCTCGGATCAAATTGGTTGCTTACCCGAAACCTGAATTTCAGCCGCGATTATCTGACCGCCGTCCAAAAGGTAACATTGGACGATATTCGCCGCGTCGCCGCGAAATATCTTGTCGATCAAAACCTGACCGTTGCGTCGCTGAATCCCAAAGGTTCGCTCGGTGCGAAACGGGAAGTCTCAAAGCCGGCAGCGGTCGCCGAAATTCAGAAATTCGAGCTTTCCAACGGTCTGCGTTTGCTCGTGCGCGAAGATCCCCGCTTACCGCTGGTTTCGATGAGCGCCGTTTTTCGAAGCGGTTTGCTGGCCGAAACTCGGGAGACGAATGGAATCACGCGCCTGACCGCTCGCGTTCTGCTCAAAGGCACAAAGACGCGCACCGCTGAGCAAATCGCGAATCAGATCGAAGCGATCGGCGGATCGATCTCGAGCGACGCCGGTAACAACAGCATGAGCGTCTCGGTTCACGTGATGAAACCGGACCTGAAGACTGCCGCCGATTTACTGGCCGATGTTTTGTTGAACGCGAACTTTCCGGAGAAGGCGGTCGCTCGCGAAAAAGAAGTTCAGATCGCCGGTGTTAAACAGGAAGAGGAGCAGTTGACGACTGTCGCGCGCAACATTTTACGCCAGGCGCTTTTTACCGATCACCCTTACGCGCTGCGGGCAAATGGCTCGCCAGAATCGGTGCAACATCTCAGTCAAAAAGATTTGCTAGAATTCCGCGACAAATATCTGGTCGCAAAGAATGGCGTGATCTCAGTTTTCGGAAACGTGAAGGCGGCCGAAGTGAAACAACTTTTCGAGCAGGCTCTCGGCAAGATGAAATCCGGCTCACTCGCGTTGACCGATGCGCGCGCGTCCGCCCCGATCCCCAAAATCGAGAATGTCGAAAGCAACAAGGAAAAAGCGCAGGGTGTGATCATGGTTGGCTATCGCGGCGTGGACATGTTCGACAAAGATCGACATGCGCTCGAGTTGATCGACGAGGCGAGCAGCGATCTCGGATCGCGCTTTTTCATTCGTATTCGCGAGCAAATGGGCCTGGCTTATTACGTCGGTGCCAGCCAGATGCAGGGACTGGTTCCCGGCCTCTTCGCGTTTTATCTCGGGACCGATCCCCAAAAAATCGAGCCGGTGAAGACCGCGTTGCTCGACGAGATTCGGAAACTGGCGAGCGAAGGTCTGACCAACGAAGAGCTCACCCGCGCCAAAAAGAAATTGATCGGCCAGCATCAAATCGCGATGCAGAGCAACGATTCGTTCGGTTACCAGTGCGCCCTGGACGAACTTTACGGGCTTGGTTTCGATTATTACAAAAACCTCGAGCGCGACACGGAAGCGGTCACACTCGATGAGATCAAGCGGGCGGCCGCAAAATATTTTCGCGATCAACCGTATGTTTTAGCTACGGTGCGACCGCCGGAACGGCCTCCAGTTACGAAATAAGAGTGAACCATGGCTGAAGTCCAAACCAGCACCCAAAGCGGCGAGCTTTCCCAGCGCTTCATCGAGTTCGTGATGATGCACGCGCAGAACGCCGCGCTCTTTCTCGGTCAGATTCCCAATCCAAAAACGGGCGAGGGCGAAGTAAACCTCGAGCTTGCGAAAATGTTCATCGATCAACTGGCGATGGTTCAGGAAAAAACGCGCGGCAATCTGACGAATGAGGAAGCAACAGTGCTGCGCAATACGCTCTCGAATTTGCAGATGGTTTACGTTGAAGTTGCGCAGCAGGCACCCAAGGGCGCCGCGCAACCGCAGCGACCTCCGGCTGAGCCGAAGTCTGAAACATCAACAACAACGCCCGAGCAACCGCCGATTGCGCCGTCGACTGAATCCGAGTCGAAGAAAAAATTCACCAAGAGCTACGGCTCGTAGGTAGGGGCGGTTCACCGCACCGCCTGCGAATTCAATTACGTGCCCGCGCGTGCGAAAAATGGAAATGGCAACGGCGCGAAGATCGTGGCTGAGGCAATGGACGCAGCCGAAGAGGCCGGGCTGCGTTATGTTAGCGACGATCGGCCGGGCTACACGCGCAAAGCCAAAGGCGACGATTTCGATTGGTTCGACGCCGACGGAAAACTCATTCGTGACAAGCAGCGGCTTTTGCGGATCAAACGCCTGGCGATTCCGCCGGCCTGGACGGACGTGTGGATTTGTCCCGCGTCCAACGGTCACATTCAGGCAACCGGTCGCGATGCGCGCTGTCGCAAACAATACCTTTATCACGAACGCTGGCGCGAGGTTCGCGACGAAAACAAATACGACCGCATAATCAGTTTCGGCAAAGCGCTGCCGAAGATCCGCCGGCGAATCGCGCGGGATTTGAAACTGCCGGGATTGCCGCGAATCAAAGTCCTGGCGACGGTCGTGCAGTTGCTCGAGCGCACTTTCATCCGCATCGGGAACGAAGAGTACGCGCGCGAAAATAAATCGTTCGGTCTGACGACCATGAAAGATCGACATGTTGAGGTGAAGGGTGCGAAACTACGTTTCCGTTTTCGCGGCAAGAGCGGACGCGAGCATGAAGTGGATGTGACCGACAGGCATATCGCGAAAATCATTTCCAAGCTGCAGGACCTGCCCGGCCAGGATTTGTTTCAGTACGTCGACGATGACTGCAAGGTGGGCGACATCAGTTCACAGGACGTGAACGAGTACCTGCGCGAGATTACCGGCGAAGATTTCAGCGCGAAAGATTTTCGGACGTGGGCTGGAACGATGCTGACCGCGATCGCGCTCAATGCCCAGGAAAAATTCGAGACCAAAAAGCAGGCAAAGGAGAACATCAAGACCGCGATCGGCGCTGTAGCAAAGATTCTCGGCAACACCCCGGCGGTTTGCCGGAAATGCTACGTGCATCCGGCGGTGCTCGACACTTATCTCGAACAAAAAACAATCGACGGATTGAAGCGGACGACTGAAGAAGCGCTCGAAAAGGAAGATGTCGATCTTCGCTCAAGCGAAGCCGCAGTCCTTAAGTTTTTGGAATCGCGGTTAACGAAAAAAGCAGCGTAGCGATTTTCAGCGGCGGCCGGCGGCGGGAGTTGCGCTTGCTTTTGGTTTGGCGCTTTTTCGGACGGTGATGGTCGCTTCGCTCGGAGCGGGAGTCGCCGATTTCTCGGGCGATTTTTTCGTGCCCGGCCAGATCAAGCGCCAGGGCTGACTTTTTATTGTCTCGCTGAATTCCTTGATGTTCTGGCCGGTGGGCCCGAGGTCGTTAATCGTTACTTTCAATTTTTCCGAGGACGTCCGCAGATTTTGGAGCGTGATCTGGATGTTGTTGTTGTCAGTCAGGCTGGTGCTGATTTTCTCGATGTTGTTGAGCGAATGAGAGAGCGCGCTGTCGGGCGCAGTCATATCCGCGATATGCTCGCCGAACAATTTGACCTGACTGAGCGCCTGGTTCAGTTCCGAGTTCTCGTCGGTGATGTGGTTGAGGTTTTGCGCGGTCTGCTGGAGGTCTTTCATCGTGTTGGTCGCTTCGGCGGCAACCGGCTTGATCACTTCCAGCATTTTCGCGGCGGCTTCTCCGAGATCGGGATTGCGTTCGCCGGCAAACATTTCGCCATCGCGCGCGCGTCCCGAAGCGTCAGTGCCCTGAGTAATATCGATCGCCATATCGCCGAGCAATCCGAGCTGCATCAGGCGCGTCCGCGCATCGCGATAGACAACGGCGTTGCGGTCCACCTGAACGTCGATGCGCGCTTCGTATTTCGGTTTGCCGGGCGTCGGGCTCGGCATTGGACTTGTTTCCGGCGGAGCGAAAGCGGCGGCGGCTTCTTCGGCGCGACGCTCTTCTTCGCGCGACACGGGGGAAAATAATTTTTGAACCTGACCGATCTTGCGACCGGCCAGCATTACGACCGCGCCTTGTTTAATGCCGGCGGCGTTGTCGACGTAAATTTTGTAAGTAACGAGTGGACGAAAAAGTCCGGGTGCGCCGAGCAACACCAGGACGAAGACGAGCACGGCCACAGTCCCGACCACCAGCAGGCCGGTCATGATTTCATTTTTTTGCAATTGCATCTTGGCTTCCTTCGAGGATGGGACCTTCGGTGCTGCCGCTCAAGAACTGAGCGACGACTGGATTTTTGGATTGCTTGAATTTTTCGGGTTCAGCATCTTCGATAACTTTTCCCTGATACAACATAGCCATTCGCGTGCCGATGCGAAATGCGCTGTCCATTTCGTGGGTCACGGTGATCGACGTGACTTTTGATTTCTCGGTCAGGCTGATGATCAATTCGTCGATGACCGACGCAATCACGGGGTCGAGACCGGCTACCGGTTCGTCGAAAAGGATCAATTCCGGCTCGAGGACAAGGGCCCGCGCCAGACTCACGCGTTTTTTCATCCCGCCGCTTAATTCCGACGGCATCAGATTTTTCGCGTCTTTCATCCCGACAAGGTCCAGTTTTTCGTCCACAATCTTGTCGATCTCCTGGCGCGATTTGTCGGTCAGTTCTTCGAGCGGCAGCGCAACGTTGTCCCGGACGTTGCGCGAACTGAGCAGGGCCGAGTATTGATAAACCATTCCGATGCGCCGGCGGACCTGTTGCAACTTGCGCCGCTGCAAACGCGTAATCTCGAATTGTTTAAAAAAAATCGAGCCGGCGTTTGGCTGTAATATTCCGAGAATCAAACGCAGGATCGTGCTTTTGCCGCTGCCACTTTGGCCCATGATCACGAGGCGATCCTCGGGCTCCACCGCAAGTGAGAATCCGTCGAGCACTTTTTTGTCTTCGAACTGCATGTCCACATCGCGCAATTCGACCATGTGCGAATTCTTCGCGCTCATGTCGGGAAAAAGTTGACGTAAACAATGTTGTAGAGCGTATCAACGCCGATCACGACCGTGATCGCGGTCACCACGCTGGAGGTTGTAGCGGTGCCGACCCCGGCCGCTCCGCCTTTGACGCCTAGACCGCGGTAGCAGGCGATCGCCGCGATCAGCAAACCGAACATGAAACTCTTGAACACGCCAGTGATGAGGTCGCGAATCAACAGAGAATCGCGAACAAGATCGAGAAAGTAGGGAAAGGCGATACTGAAATAAGCTTTCGAGATGAGACTGCTGGCGAAGATTGCGGAAATATTCGAGATCGTTGAGAGGCAAGGCATCAGAAAAAATAAGGCGAGCATTCGCGGCGCGACCAGGAACCGCAGCGGCCCGATTCCCATCGCTTCGATTGCTTCGACTTCTTCCGAAACCCGCATCGTGCCTAACTCGGCGGTAAAGGAAGCGCCGATCCGCGCTGCGAGCATGATGCCGGTCATCAACGGGCCGAGTTCTCGGGTGAAAGCGATGGAAACCAAACCAGGAATCAGCCGTTCCGTCCCGAATCGTTGCAATTGGTAACCCGTCAGCAACGCCATTGTCAGGCCGAGAAAAAATGAAACCAGCGCGACCAGTGGAACCGACTCGACCCCGGCACGCTCAGCGTGCCGGAAAAAACTAACAGCGCGAAACGGCGCTCGTCCGTCGCGCAAGCGCTCGATCGTTTCCTCGAACGTGTGCATGATGAACCAGAACATGCTGCCGACTTCGCGCAGGAAATTGCGGCCGAGACCGCCGATTTCCTGAAGCGCGATCGCCGGCGCCCTGATCAGCGCTTCTTCACTCGATTCTTGTTCTCGCTCAGCCATTTCCAAAGGGAAGCTGCCCCAGTTCAGGAAGGCGAAAAAGCGATTTCTTCTCACTGGCGCACCGCCGGAGCGCGGTCTACTTGTTCGAGACGCAGGAAAATTTATGTCGGCCCGATTCTTTGTGATTTGCGCACTGGTCGCGGTCGCGGCATTAGCTGAGGCGCAACAGTTCGGCAGAATGAGCTCGACGAAAGAAAATAAGATCGGATTGGTTGTTCACGGCGGCGCCGGAACGATGGATCGCGGCAAAATGACGCCGGAACGCGAGCGTGAGTATCGCGCTGGAATTGAAAACGCGCTTCGGGCCGGTTGGGAAATTTTGCAGCACGGTGGGTCGAGTCTGGACGCGACGGAAGCGGCGGTGCGCACATTCGAAGACGATCCGCTTTTCAACGCCGGCAAAGGCTCGGTGTTCTCGGCCGCCGGCACAAACGAAATGGACGCCGCGATCATGGACGGCAAAACGCTCAAAGCCGGCGCGGTTGCGGATGTCCGGCACATTAAGAATCCGATCAGTCTTGCACGTTTGGTGATGGAAAAGTCGCCGCACGTTTTAATGAGTGGCGAGGGCGCGGAAAACTTTGCCAAAGAACATGGCGTCGAGCTCGTCGATCAGAAATATTTTTTCACCCAGGAACGCTGGGACGCGCTTCAGAAAACAAAGGCGGCTGAAAAAAGTGGCGGAACTGGTGACAAAAAGTTCATTATTACCGACCAGGACCTGCATGGGACGGTCGGCGCCGTGGCATTGGATCGAAATGGAAATCTGGCCGCAGCAACTTCGACCGGGGGGAAAACAAACAAACTGAGCGGGCGGATCGGCGATACGCCGGTAATTGGCGCCGGCACCTACGCGAACAATGTCACTTGCGCTGTTTCCGGTACGGGCGACGGCGAATTCTTCATTATGGCCACCGCCGCGCACGATGTCTCGGCGCTGATGGAGTATCGCCGTAAAACCGTGGAGGAAGCTAGTGTCGCGGTCATCGATAAAATCGCAAAACTGGGCGGGACCGGCGGCATGATCGCGATCGACAAAAGCGGCAAAATCGCGCTCCCGTTTAATACTTCGGGGATGTATCGCGGGTATGTCGATCCAAACGGCAAGTTCGTGACCGAGATTTACAGGTAAGGAATCTGAATCGTGAATCGTGAAACGTGAATCGAGCAGACGCGCGCGATTTAACGATGTAACGGTTTAACGAATCACGTTTCCAATGCTACCGCCGTTTTCCGTTGTTATTCCCTGCTTTAACGAAGCCGAGCGGATCGGTGAGACGGTGCGTTCGACGCTCGATTATTTATCGGCGGAAAGTCCAAACGCGGAATTGATCGTAGTCAACGACGGTTCAACCGATGCGACGCCCACGATTGTCCGCGAAGCGTTGGCCGGCGCAAGAATCCAGACACGATTGCTCGAGAATTTTCCTAATCGCGGCAAAGGCGCAGCGGTGCGAACCGGATTGCTTGCGGCCACAAAACCAATCGGCTTGTTTTTCGACGCCGATCTTTCGACGCCGCTGAGTGAAATTCCGAAAGTGATCGAGCCGATCGCAAAAGGAGGTGTCGATCTTGCGTTCGGTTCGCGCGCGCTCGATCGTAAATTGATTGGTATTCGACAACCGTGGCGACGCGAGCAGGCCGGTCGCGTGTTCAATTTGATCGTGCGGCTCGCGACTGGCATGCCGTTCTGGGACACGCAGTGCGGTTTCAAAGCGTTTCGGCTGGATGTCTGCCGGCCAATTCTGGAAAAGGCGCACACCGTTGGGTTCGCGTTTGATGTCGAACTTCTTTTTCTCGCCCAGCGCGCTGGAGTGCGGCTCCGCGAAATTCCGGTGCGTTGGAACCATGCCGAAGGCAGCAAGGTCCGCGTGATTCACGACAGCCTGGCAATGCTCCGCGAAGTGATCGCGCTGCGATTATCGTCGTGACAATTCCGCGCGCGGCGGCGTGTCATCCTGAACGAAGTGAAGGATCTCTCACAGAATCGAGCATCACACTAGTATCATTAGCGTGATCCTCACTTCGACTGTGAGATTCCTCGCTCCGCTCGGAATGACAAGCTCCCTATTTCTTAACGATCTCGGCGTTCTCGAGCATCGCGATGCCGCCGCGTTCGGCCGCTTTGCCTTTCAGCGTCACGGTTTTGCCGCAGTACTCGGCCAGTTGATCATTCATCGGCTTGTGTTCGCCGACGACCAGGTACGCTTTGCCGTCACTGACGATTCCGACCGGGCCGCCGCCTTTGATGCACTTCGCGCCGCAGGATTGGCCATGACTTTCGCCGACCGCGTTGTGATCGACGTAGCACATCATGTCGACGATTTCGCCGGTTACCGTTTTTTCCGCACCGGCGCTGAGATTCTCTTTTCCGTGCTCGTGCTCGTGCGCGAAGACGAGCGGAGAAAATATTAGAGCCGCAACAAATGTGGCAGTCGCGGCAATCTTCAAAACAGTTGGAGTATTCGAGTTTGAATTACGCATAACTCACTTTCCGCTCTTCTTGCCCTCAATCAAATCCGCGAATTGCGAGAAGAAATAAGATGCGTCGTGCGGTCCCGGCGCGGCTTCGGGGTGATATTGGACACTGAAGATCGGCAATTCTTTGTGACGCATTCCTTCGACTGTGTTGTCGTTTAAATTGATGTGACTCACTTCGACATTTTTAGGCAGCGACTCCGGATCGACCGCGAAACCGTGGTTTTGCGCGGTGATCGCGACCTTGCCGCTCCGTAAATCCTTGACCGGTTGATTCGCGCCGCGGTGACCGAATTTCAGTTTGAATGTCGAGCCGCCGAACGCGAACCCGAGAATCTGGTGGCCGAGACAGATTCCAAAGATCGGCTTCTTGCCCATCAAATCGTGGACGGTCTTGTGTGCATACGGCAACGCCGAAGGATCGCCCGGACCATTTGAAAGAAAAATTCCGTCGGGATTGAGCGCGAGCGTCTGCTCAGCCGTCGTCCATGCGGGGACGACCGTGACGCCGAAACCTTTTTGCCGCAGCAGTCGCAAAATATTTTGTTTGATGCCGTAGTCGTAAGCCACAACCCGAAACCGGATCGGTGGCAATTTCGGTTTGTTGTCACCGTTGCCGTTCGCGATCGACCATGGCTGGCTCAATTTGTCCTCGGGGTCCCATTGATAAATCTCCGGCGTCGAAACTTCGCGGACGTAATCCATTCCGATCACGCCTTCGCCCTCGACCGCGCGTTGCACCGCCTGTTCGACCGACATCTTCTCCGTCGTCAGGCACGCCTTCATCGCGCCGCGCGTCCGCAAATGCCGCGTCAGC
>Ga0209217_1000555_pt1 | contig 10559 bp, 7 predicted proteins | sample JacPinW_OM3H0_M2_FD_187957 | JGI IMG/M metagenome (GOLD analysis project Ga0209217, IMG submission 187957) | Forest soil microbial communities from Algoma, Ontario, Canada - Jack Pine, Ontario site 1_JW_OM3H0_M2 (SPAdes) (version 2) | ecosystem: Environmental > Terrestrial > Soil > Boreal...
GGCGCCGTCATTGACCCGCGCCGCTCCGTCAGCGAGTTGCTTCGCCGCCTCAGCGGCCTGCTTGATCCCTGCACCGGACGAGACGACCACAGACAGCACCTGATTGACCGCCTGCCCGGAGATCCGGCTCGATACGGCGTTAAGTACCTGGCTGATGGCTGTGCGGCCGATGCTTGTGGAGATGTAGTTGTTGGCATCGTTGTAAACGGCGATGAGGTTGGCTTGTCTCGGTTGTCCGGTCACTGGCGATGCAATCGCCGCGCTGAAGTCGGGCGGCAGCTCGAGCATGAAGTAGTACTTGCCGTGGTCGACTCCATCGCGAGCCTCTTCGGGGTTCACGACGTGCCAGTCCAGGCTGCGGTCGGCCGTCAGGCTTTTGGCTATCTCGGAGCCGGCGTTGATTTGCTGCCCGGAGACGACGGCGCCGCGGTCGGAGTTGACCAGCGCCACGGGCATCTTGTTCACATGGCCAAAGGGATCCCAGTACGCCCACAGGTACAGCGCTCCGTACACGAGCGGGAGCAGCATCAAGACCACGATCGCTGCGCGGGTCATGCGGCTGCGGCCGAAACGCTTTATTTCCGAACCAAATGCGAGCCCGGCGAGCATCGTTAGCTCCTTCCCGTCAGGGTGCGGTGATCGTGTAGGTCATGGGCGGGGGCGTCAGTGCCGAGCGGGTTGGTCACCCCCACTACGACGGTGCGCTGCGTCGCGATCGCGCCGAGCCGCTCGACCGCGAGCGTCCGCCGCGAGTTGTCCCGCACCTGCTCGAGGTCGCCGACCACCAGGATCGGACGGTTGGAAAACAGCGCCAGAGTGATTCGCAGCAAGAACAGTTCCAGGTCGGACAACTCCACGATGTAGGACTCGGCCGACGGCGGGGCCATCTCGCCGAAGACTTCGCCCAGTTCGGCCTGACCGGACTGGACCGGCACCCGCGCGTACCACGGCGCCAGCCACCCGCGCTGCTCGGCGAGCACGGTCTGCACTGTCACTGACTCCTCCAGATCATCGATGTCAGCGAATGCCGCGATCGAGCAGTGCCGGCGGATCGCGCGCGGTTCCGAATCCCCGAGCACAGTCACCGTGCCGTGGGTGGCCTTCAGTCGTCCGGCGAGTGTCAACAGCAGCGCTGTCTGCCCCGGTCCTCCGGGCATCTGAATGGCGTGGAATCCCGGGGTGAGTGCGAGATCGATGTCCGAGAAAAGCGGCCCATGCTCGCCGTCCACCCCCAGCCCGGTGGCGGTGATCAGCGTCGGCTCAGACCCGGTGTCCGTCGGTGTCGGCGGCGCGGCAGCATCCTGCTCGTCCTGTGCGTCCATTGGGTTTGCTCTTTTCGCCGATGGTGGACGTTGGCTCCATTCGATCAAAACCTGCGACCTCAATGTGAGCGTGTGTCCGAATACGCGGCAGTCGAAGTGCACGGTTAGTAACACTGCGCGATATCGCCCAGGGCATGTGGGCGCCGGAAACGAGACATGATGGTCGCGTGACCACCGATATCCGCGTTCTCGACGGTGAGGACGACCTCATAGCCGCGGCTAATGTGTTCCGCACCGCCATGGTCGGGTTCCCGCGGCTGCCGAACCTGGCGCCCGGCCAAATCACCAAGCTGCTCGAGCCCGGCCGTACCGTCGGAGCATTCGTCCACGGGCAACTCGTTGGCACCGCTGACGCTGTCACTAGCGGGCTGACCCTGCCCGGTGGGGCGGTGGTGGGCCACGCCGCCGTGACACATATCGGGGTGCTGCCGTCGTTTACCCGAAAAGGTATCGCTACCGAGCTGGTGCGCCATCAGTTGCGCGACATCGCCACACGGGGTGAGGTGGTAGCGACGTTGCGGGCTTCGGAGGCGACGATCTATGAGCGGTACGGCTACGGCGTCGCGAGTTCATCGCAAAGCGTAGAGGTTCAGACCGCACGCGCCGCGCTACGTCCCGACGTCGGAACCGGTGGTCCGGTGCGCTTGATCGACGCCGCGCAAGCATGGGATGTCCTGCCCCGGATCTACGCCGAGAATCGTTCGCGCCGACCGGGAACCATCGACCGCCCCGAGGTTTGGTGGGAAGGCCTGCGGCTGCGCACCGAATCCGCCTCGAGGGCTTCGTACGTCGCGGTGCATGGCAAGCCGGGATCAGAATCGGGATTCGCCCGCTACCGTCCTATCGACACCCAGACGTGGTTCGTAAGCGATCACCGCACCATCGTTGTCGAGGATTTCTTTGCGCCCACAATGGAAGCTTATCTTGGGCTGCTGCGTTTTCTGCTTGGGCTCGATCTTATTGACCGCGTGATGTTCTGGATGTTGCCGGTCGACGATCCGCTGCCCTGGCTGCTTGTCGATCGACGGGCCGCGCGGGTGACCGCGATGCATGACGAAACGTGGCTCCGCATCATCGATGCGCAGAAGGCATTGTCGGCACGCCGATATGAGGGCGACGGCGCCGTCACCATCGCCGTCAATGATCCTCTCCTACCGAAGAACTCAGCCATCTTCACTATCACGGGTGACGGTACCGAGCCGACGGACCGACGCCCCGAACTGCACGTCGGTATTGAGGGGCTGGCCTGCGTTCTGCTGGGTGGTGCGAGTTGGCACAGCCTCGCTGCCGGCGGCCTGACGCAGGCTGACGATCCGGCGGCGCTTACCGTCGCCGATCGGCTGTTTGCGGTGCCTGAAGCGCCGTACGCCGGGTTCTTCTTCTAAGCCGCACAGCAAGTTTCACTAGAGGACTTGTCTATTTTGTCGACTTAGCGTGGCCTAAACCAGATAGTAGTAGGGTTCGCGATCTCCGTTGCTGGTGACGGCAGCCGCGGGAACCGGCGGCCGGAACCCGGGAACCGCCTTCGACAGCGACTCGAGACCGCACGCGACCTGGCGACTAGGATTACCTCTCGTGCAAATAAGCTTGATGGCGAACCTGTCCAATGAGTCGCCTGTCGACAGCTGTATCCGTGAGCTCATCCAAGCGCGCGACGACGGGTTCGCGCAGGTCTGGATGACGCAGATGCCGTACGACCTCGACCTGCTGACCGTGCTGGCCGCCGCGATGCATGAGGTGAGCGACATCAAGGTCGCCAGCGGGGTGGTGCCGATCCAGAACCAGCACCCGATGCTGATGGCGCAGCGCGCGCTGACCCTCAACCTGATCGCCGGCGGGCGGTTCACCCTCGGTGTCGGGGTCACCCACCGCGCCGTGACCGAAGGCATGTGGGGAATCTCCTGGGACCGATCGGTGCGCCGCCTCAGCGAGTACCTTGACGGCTTGCTTCCGCTGCTCGCCGGGGAACCGGTCAATGCGACCGGCGAGATGGTGACAACCAGAGGCGCGTTGCAGATTCCCGCCGCGCCCACGCCCGACGTCTACGTCGCGGCGCTGGGCCCGCAGATGCTGCGACTGACCGGCCGACGCACCGCCGGAACCATCACCTGGATGACCGGACCGAAGACGCTCAAGGAGCATATCGGGCCCACGATGCGAACCGCGGCAGCTGAGGCCGGCCGCCCCGACGGAGCTGTCAGCGTTGCTGCGGCACTGCCCGTCGCCGTCACCGATGACGTGGCCGCGGTGCGCTCACTGGCGGCCGAGCAGTTCGCGATGTACGGCCAGTTGCCCTCATATCGGGCGATGTTGGATCGCGAAGGCTATGCCGGGCCGGAAGACGCCGCGTTAATCGGTAACGAAGCCACGGTGCGCGACAGGCTCGATGAGGTGCGCGCGGCGGGTGTCGACGAGTTCGTCGCGATTCCGTTCGACCCATCACCCGAGGGCCGCGACAGGGCGCGGGCGTCCCTGCGCAGCTGGGCGTCTCAGTAACTGGACCAGTTCGGGCAGCACGGGTTACCGACCTCGACACGTCGCTGCAGCGGTGCGATGCAGTGCTAAAAGCTAAGCGCGAGCATCGATTTGACCACCCGGATGCCGACGGCAAGCGCTTCGACGTCAGCGCCTGCCTTACGAGACCCGGGTCCAGGGTTGACAGTTCATCGTCTCGAAGGCCGCTACCGTCGCCGGGACCTTCGCGTACATCGGACCCATAGAGGTGTTTGAGTCGACTATGTCGTCACCACCCGCCCCAGGTGTGCTGTGCGTCTTCCATGAGCACGATGAAAGCGGGGAAACCCGACCGAAGACGAGGATAAGGGGATTCGACGGCCCCTGCGTCTGGTAGGTGCCTGGTGCAATGTCAGGTCCCACCTGGAACACGCCATTGCCGGGGATCTGGTCGCTCGGATCGGCGAGGGTCGGTGACGCAACCGCGATCGCGGTCGCGGTCGCGGTCGCACAGGCAACGAACCCGGCCGACGCGCGAGACACAATCGCTGGGCGCATGCTTTCCTCTCTTATGGCAGCGTATGCCCAGGTCGGCTTGAGCACCATGCTTACATTCGGCAGCCTAAGCGCCTTGATCAAGCAGGGGTTAAGGATTCAGCCTTCTTGGCCGGCGTGGGCCATGGGGAGGGGACCGGCCGTTGCCGGACGATCTGTGGCCACCAGAACCACTTGCCCAGCAGCGCGGCAATGGATGGCGTCATGAGCGACCGGACGACAAGCGTGTCGAAGAGCAGGCCGAGCCCGATCGTGGTGCCCACCTGGCCGATGACCGTCAGCTGGCTCACGGCCATCGTCATCATCGTGAACGCGAATACCAGTCCCGCCGAGGTGACTACCGATCCGGTGCCGCCCATCGATCGGATGATCCCGGTGTTCAAACCCGCATGGATCTCCTCTTTGAACCGCGACACCAACAGCAGGTTGTAGTCGGCGCCGACCGCGAGCAGGATGATCACCGACATGGCGAGCACCATCCAATGCAGTTCGATGCCGATGAGGTGCTGCCAGATGAGCACCGAAAGTCCGAAAGACGCTCCTAGAGAAAGCACGACGGTTCCCACGATCACCGCCGACGCCACGACACTTCGTGTGATGATCAGCATGATGATGAAAATCAGGCACAGCGAGGCGATTCCGGCGATCAACAGGTCGTAGTCGCTGCCGTCGTGCATGTCCTTAAAGGTGGCGGCGGTGCCGCCCAAGTAGATCTTCGAGCCCTCCAGCGGGGTGCCCTTGAGCGCTTCTTTCGCTGCCTTCTTGATCGCGTCGATATGCGAAATCCCCTCCGCCGTCATCGGATCACCGTCGTGGCTAATGATGAACCGGACAGCATGGCCGTCAGGCGAGAGGAAATTCTTCATACCGCGCTTGAACTCGGCGTTCTTGAATGTCTCCGGAGGGAGGTAGAACGAGTCGTCGTTTTTCGACGCGTCGAATGCCTTACCCATGGCGCTGGAGTTTTCCTGCGCCTCCGTCTGCTGGTCCTGCAGACCTTTTTGGGTCGAGTACATCGTCAGCATCGTCGTCTTCATGACTTTCATATTCGCGATCATGCCGGGCATCAACGCCGTCAGCTGAGGCATGAGCGTGTCGAGGTGATCCATGATGGGTAGCAGGCTCTGGATGTCGTCAGTCATCGTGTCGATGCCGTCAAGCCCGTCGAAGACGGACCGGAGAGACCAGCACACCGGGATATCAAAGCAGTGCTTCTCCCAGTAGAAGTAGCTGCGGATGGGTCGGAAGAAGTCCTCGAAATCCGCCATGTGATCCCGTAATTCGGCTACGTCGATGGTCATGTCGTGCATCTTTTTGACCATGGCATGCATATCGTCGGACATCTGCTGGGTCAGGCTCTGCATCTTGACCATGCTGTCGATCGTGGTCTGCATCTCGTCGGCCTGCTTGAGCATGTCGGCCATCTGATCTTGTTGGTATTTCTGATTCAGCTGCTGGGTGACGCCTTGCATGCTGATCTGAAACGGGATCGAGGTGTGCTCGACCGGTGTGCCTTGGGGCCGCGTGATGGCCTGCACGCGACCGATTCCGGACACCCGAAAGATCGCTTTGGCGATTTTGTCGATGACCAGGAAGTCCGCGGAATTGCGGAGGTCATGGTCACTTTCGATCATCAGCAGCTCGGGATTCATCCGCGCTTGAGAGAAGTGTCGATCCGCGGCCGCGTAGCCGGCGTTCGCCGGCAGATCAACGGGCAGGTATCTGCGGTCGTTGTAGTTGGTCTGGTACCCGGGCAGGGCGAGCAGGCCGACGAGTGCGACCGCGATCGTCATGATCAGGATCGGGCCGGGCCATCGGACGACGACCGCGCCAATCTTGCGCCAGCCGCGAATGCGCTGCGTTCGCTGGGGCTCGAGTATCTGCCGGAAGCGCGTCGCCACAGAGATGACCGCGGGGCCGAGCGTCAATGCCGCCGCGACTACGACCACCATGCCGATGGCCAACGGGATACCCAGCGTCTGGAAGTAGGGCAGGTTGGTGAAGTGTAGGCAGAACGTCGCGCCGGCGATGGTCATGCCGGAGCCGAGCACGACGTGTGCAGTGCCGCCAAACATGCTGTAGTACGCATCTTCTCGGGACTCGCCTGCACCGCGGGCTTCCTGATAGCGGCCTATCAGGAAGATCGCATAGTCGGTGGCGGCCGCGATCGCCAACGTGACCAACAGATTCGTCGCGAACGTGGAGAGCCCGATGATCTTGTAGTAGCCGAGGAAGGCGACCATTCCGCGGGCGGCAGCGAGTTCGAGCATGACCATCGCCAGCGTGAGCAGCATCGTGATGATCGACCGGTAGACCAATAGCAGCATCGCAATAATGACCAAGAACGTGACGGTTGTGATCACTTGCAGGCTGCGGTCACCGGCGATGTGTTGATCCGCCGACAATGCGGCAGGTCCGGTCACGTACGCCTTGACGCCGGTGGGTGCGGGCACACTTTTGACGATCTGTTGGACGGCCTCGACCGATTCGTTGGCCAGCGCTTCACCCTGGTTACCGGCGAGGTAGACCTGGACGTAGGCGGCCTTGGCGTCGTTGCTTTGGGCACCCGCCCCGGTCAGCGGATCACTCCACAGGTCCTGAACGTGTTCAACGTGTTTGGTGTCGGCGTCGAGCTTTTTGACGATCTGGTCGTAGTACGTGTGCGCCTCGTTACCAAGCGGATTTTGGCCCTCCAGAACGATCATCACCGAGCTGTTTGACTTGTACTCGCCGAATACCTCACCCACGTGCTTGGTCGCGATGACCGATTGCGCGTCGTCGGGGCTCATCGACACCGAGCGCATCTGCCCGACGATGTCGAGCTGCGGGACAACGGTGTTGAGCACCGCGATGATGGCGATCCAGCCCAGGATGATGGGTACGGCGAACGTGCGGATGAAGCGCGGAATCGAAGGCCGCGCGGCATGTTTGGCGACGGGGATAGCGTCGGTCCGGGCGTCGGCCATGTCTTCAGTGGTCGTGCTCATGCTGATTTCACCAAGCAGAAGGTCAGGGCGTGTACGCCGTTCATCATTTTCTCGGCCTTGACCTCGTTATCGATGGTGATTCGGCAACCGAGGTAATCACCGTCGCTTTGTGCCGAGATGTTCGGGAACACCGAAGGGGCAGTCGTGCTGAGGACTAACGTCCAGGGCAGCACCGCTCCATCGACCCGCTGCGGCTCGGCGCTCAAATCCAGGTAGTTCACGTTGGCGCGGTGCGCCGAGCCGTAGATCTCGTATTTGACGACCTTGGGCTTGAATGGCTTGGAGTCGTCCACCCGTGCGCTTGTCACGCTCGCGGCGTTCTGGGCGCCAAAGAATGACTTGACCCTGGCCACGGTGAAGCCGCCGACCACTACAACCGCCACGATCAATAGCGGCAACCACGCGTTGCGGACAACCTTGGATATCTGCACCTAGGTGAGTTCCTTCCTGGTCAGGCGTGGCGATAGGGTCAGGTTCTAGTGGGATCCGGTGCGCCACAATGAATCTCGATACATGTCGGGACTCGTGCGGGCAACCGTGCCTCGCGCTGGGGCACCGTTGTCAAGCACCGCCGACAGGCCATACTACATACTGTGCATATTTTGCAGAATGTGCAACAATTAGCTACGGTGTTTCAGATCACTTCGTGAAGATGCTGTTGACCAGCGCGGCAGCCCGCTCGACGTACGGCATAGGTGTGTCGTCCGCATCCTTGGGCTTGCCGCCGGTCCAGCTTTCGATGCCGGAACGTACAGCCGTCAGTGCCAGCGCCGAGATCAACGCAGGGATCTCGTCGTCGGGCCCCATCGCCTGGCGGCGGGCAACAACGTCAGTCAAATGGTTTTGAAACCGCTCCAAATCCGCGAGAAAAGCCGACAACACCGCGGGGGTTGTTTTGGCGAGTTCCAGCATGCCTTCCGCCTGTTCGCGCGCCGGTGGCATGTCGCGCAAATGATGGGCCGCCAGAGTGATCAGCTCGGCCAGGACTATCGAATAAGGAGCGGGTCCGGCTGCGACGAAATCGGCGACCAGCTCGGCGGGTATGTCAGAGGGACCGTAGGCGATCGCCGATTCCTTGTTGGGGAAGTAATTGAAGAACGTGCGTGATGAAATTCCGGCCTCGGCGCAGATCTCGTCGATGGTCACCTTGTCGAAGCCGCGTTCGCGCGCCAGGCGCACCGCGGCGTCTCGGATGTCCGCACTCGTCTGGCGACGACGTCGCTCGCGCAGACCCATCTGGTTGCCCACCCGTCCATAGTTGCACGTTATGCAAACATTGCAGTCAAATGCGACGAGCCGAGTGAAACGCGGCCTCAGCCGGCCGCGGCTCAAGCCACGCGCGACGTCGGACTATCGATCACCGAGTATTCGGTGGCGTCGCCGGAGATTACCCGGCTCTGCTCACCGTGCACGCTCACCGGGATGTCGCCGGCCAACGTAACCCGATGCATCCGACGGGGCTGCTTTCCGTAATCGGATACCGCGTAATGCTGGGTCGCGCGGTTGTCCCACATCGCGACGTCGCCGAGTTCCCAGCTCCATCGAATCGTGTTCTCCAGCCACGTAATACGGTCCTGGAAGATCCGGAACAAGGCTTGCGACTCGCTGCCGGTTACCTCCAGAATGCGCTTGACGAAGTTACCAAGGAGCAGTGATCGTTCGCCGGTCTCGGGATGCACCCGCACCACCGGATGGTGCGTTTCGAAATGAGTTGAATGAAACTCGCCGGCGTACTTCAACACCGCGTCGGGGTTCGCCTGTAATGCCGCCAACTTGGCCGGATCGATTTGGGCGTAATCGAACTCGTTGCTATGCATCGCCCACAAGCTGTCAGCGAGCTGCTGCAGAGGCTGCGGCAACTGCTGATAGGCAGCCACCGTCGATGCCCAGGTGGTGGTGCCGCCGTAGGAAGGCAATTCGACGGCGCGCAGGATCGTGTAGGTTCTCAAACTACGTGTCCACTTGCGATGCGCTGACGTGCACCGATGCGGGTTGTCTCACGTCATGTCCACATCGATTTGTCTCATCTGCGTGTCCACTTTTTAAGGCTCCATGCGTCACGGCGGTTGAGCAGCCGCGCTGAGGAGTGGCGCAGCTAACGCCTAGGTTGGCGATTCGTCACTGTGACGCCTGACTTTTTGGCGGCTGGCCTCGTTTATCATCCGCGGTCGGGCAGGGCTCGTGCCGACATCTTTGGCTATGCTTTTACAAAGCTCTACACATTCGATAAATGCTTGCTAGACAACGGATTCAGTTGCTTGTGGGTCCCCGCCGACGATTACATTCTGTAATATGGTCTCCGGCCACGCCTTCTGGACCAGTCCGCAAGACGCTGTCGCGGCGCTGTTGTTTCATTCGGATGAATCAGCTCAGACGGTCCCGAATGGGGGATCCCCCGGATTGTCTGTGCTACTGCCTGCTTCGCTGCGGAGTTCCCAGGCCCAGGCCTTGTGCAACGCGGGCGCCGAGGTCGGGATCCACTTGCGTCCAGTAGTCGTTGACCGCGCGCTCCCGGATGAAGCGCTCCACCCCCTGGCTTAGATGCCCGACGATGTTGGCGACCAGATGGTCCCGATCGGTGGGCGTCATCACCCGGCGGTAGAGCGTGCCGGGCTGGATGAAGTCGGTGTCGTCCTTGTGCGCCTCGTAGGCCGTGCGCATGATCTCGGCGGCCTCCACAAACCAGCTCGGATCGCGGTAGCGCTGTGGATCGGCCTTGGGCCCGCCGTAGCTGTTGGGCGCGTAGACCGGCTGGTTCCCATTGTGGTGGTAGCGCATCGGGCCGTCCTTGTTGTAGTTGTGCCCCTCCACGATCGGCTTGTTGATCGGCAGCTGATCATAGTTCGCGCCGTCGCGATAGCGGGCCGAGTCGCCGTAGGCGAACATCCGCCCCAGCACCATCCGGTCCGGGCTGGGCCCGATGCCCGGCACAAAGTTCGACACCTCGAACGCGACCTGCGTGACCTGGGCGAAGAAGTTATCGGGATTGCGGTCGAGCACCAGCCGGCCGATCGGGATTAGCGGGTAGTCCTTGTGTGGCCAGACCTTGGTGATGTCGAAGGGGTTGAAGCGGTAGTTGGCCGCATCCTCGTACGGCATGATCTGCATCTCGAGGCGCCAAGCCGGGTAGTCCTTGCGGGCGATCGCCTCCCGCAGGTCGCGCCGGTGGTAGTCGAGGTCCTCGACGCGCATGGCCTTGGCCTCGGCGTCGGTGAAGTTTTGGACGCCCTGCTCGGTCTTG
>Ga0209217_1000557_pt1 | contig 10551 bp, 7 predicted proteins | sample JacPinW_OM3H0_M2_FD_187957 | JGI IMG/M metagenome (GOLD analysis project Ga0209217, IMG submission 187957) | Forest soil microbial communities from Algoma, Ontario, Canada - Jack Pine, Ontario site 1_JW_OM3H0_M2 (SPAdes) (version 2) | ecosystem: Environmental > Terrestrial > Soil > Boreal...
CGGCCCGCGCGCCGCTCCCCGGTGACCCCGAACCGAGCAAGCGTGCGGATGATCCATTCTTCGAGGCCGGCGACGAACCGGCGCACGTCGGGGCCGCGGCGATTGAGGTCGAGCATGACATAGGCCACACGCTGGCCTGGTCCATGATAAGTGAATTGGCCGCCCCGCCCGGCGGCATATACCGGCAATCTTGGCGCGATGAGCGCCTGCGGCTTCGCGCTGGTGCCCGCGGTGTAAAGCGGCGGATGTTCGAGCAGCCAGACGAGTTCGGGCAAGGTGCCGTTCGCGATAGCGGCAACGCGCTTGTCCATGGCCGCGAGCGCCGCGACATAGGGCACGGGATCGCGGCTGATCTGCCATTCCACCCCCTCTGCGACCGGCACCGCCCGCGTCGCCAAATCGTTTCGGTTGGTAATGATCCTGGACACAACCTTCTCATTCTTCCGGCTGGACGCGCCGCCTGCGGCGGAATATCCGCGAAGCCCGGGCTTGCGGGCCTCTCGAATTGGTCTTTCGCGCTTGAGCGCGAGCACCCGACATTTGGGCAGTCGCGCATTTGCCAAAATGGCGGACGGCGGGCAACCCTTGTTCCTGTGGGGTCGATTTGTTACATCCTGGTTATCGCTCCGGCGCGAGGCAAGAGCCCCGCGTCCATCCCTGCGGTCGTGGCGGAATTGGTAGACGCACTAGCTTGAGGTGCTAGCGGGGCGACCCGTGGAGGTTCGAGTCCTCTCGACCGCACCAGCTCTCCACTGCTTGCATGAGTATGTGTGGCGGAAGAGCGAAGCGTATTCCGCTTCCGCCATGTAATTCTCCGAAATCGGCACAACGCGACGGCGGATTACGCTGCGCTAATCCGCCGTACGAGCTGAATTGCCGGCGGTAATCGAAGTCGATTCCGCCATAGATGTCGGTCAGCAGCAGATCGATGCTCAGCACCGGAATGCTGATCGAGGCATCCGCGCCTGCAAACACCTGCGGTCCGGGCGTAAACTGCTTTTCACCGCTGCGGCTGTAGGCCCAAGCCTTGACCTCATCCTGGGCAAAGACGAGGTAGGCAGCAAGACTGGAAAGTTGCAGATAATCAGCATGGCGGTCGAGCAGGATCGGCAGAGTCCGCTTCAATGCGCGTTTGCCCGCGCCGGCTGGCTTGAAGCTGGCGCTTAGCGCGGGCGCTATGGAGCATGAGTGCGATACCAATCACTGCCATCGGCGCCGAAAGAACCATGCCCATCGTGAGGCCGTACGGGAGTTGCTCGATCTGCGGGTCTGGCTCGCGAAAAAATTCCATCGCAATACGGGCGAGCGCGTAGCCGAGCGCCGCGAGACCCGTCAGCAAACCAGGATATCTGAAGCCGCCCTTTTGCGCGACAATGCCAAGGATCATGAGGAGCAGCAGTCCCTCCAGTGCCGCTTCGTACAATTGGCTTGGATGGCGTGGGATGGCGTCCACCTCGGGGAATACGACAGCCCAGGGAACATTGGTCGGACGGCCCCAGTGCTCTGAATTAATAAAGTTTCCGATGCGCACCAGAAAGACCGCGGTCGGGCAAACGACGGCAACGAGATCTGCGATTGTGAGAAAGGAGATTTTGAAACGATAGGCGAAGTACCAGATCGCCAGCAACACGCCGATCAGGCCGCCATGAAAGGCCATCCCTCCATTCCAAAGTTCGACAATCTCAATCGGATGTGCTGCGTAGTAGGCTGGCTCGTACAGTATTACCTGCCCGAGCCTGCCGCCAATGATGGTCCCCAGCATGATGTAGAGGACGAGGTCAATGAGGCTTGCAGGATCCGGACGCGGGGTGCCGGACCAAAGACGGTCGGTTCGAAGCAGGGCATAGGCGTAGCCCCAAGCCCCGAGAAATCCGAAAATATACGCGAGGGCATACCAGCGGATGGCAAACGGACCGACACTGACTGCAACCGGATCGATCGCCGGAAGTACTATGACAAATGTTGCCATCACGACCAAAAAAGCTTCAGGAATTCGTCCGATTTGCTTTCCATGTATCGCTCAGTCGTTGACGGGGGCAATGAGGTTATCGACTGAACAGCGGCCGGCTCCGGTGATGGCTGAGTAGCAGGAACCCGTCGATGATCGCAAGATTTTTATAGAAATGGATCTGATTGGCCTCTCGTGCTGCGCCCTGCTGAAGCCAGAACGGATTAACGGGCAACGTTAGGACAACAATATAGAGCACACGCGCGCCTGCGACGCATTGAGTCTTGAACCCGAGCAAGATGGCCAAGCCTCCCGAGCAGCTCGATTGCAGCAATCAGATATCCGAACCACGCAGCCGCCTCGACGCCTCCCGTGAGTAATTGCACGAAGCGTCTCGTGCCCGGATTGTTCGAGTCAGCGCACCTGCCCGGCTATTTGACGACCAGAGAGCCCTCCGGAAGATTTGGCCCGGCTTCACACACCCATTTGCTTCTCTTGTTCAATCTCGTGCAAGTTGTCGTTCGCAACGTGTTTTCAGTCTCTCGCTTGAAGTACACGCGCACGTTATTGCCGGCCTGTGGTGTCCTGCCTATGAGCTCCCACCTATCCGCCGGATAGGCCTTTCGGTATTGGTGGATGAACTTCTTGCCGATGTCATGGGCCGATGCTGCTTGCTGCAAAGACAACATTGCAACGGCTGCTAACGCTACCGCACGTACTCTCATCGTACCCCCTCCCTCGCCAACACTCCCGCTCTTTGCCCCGGCGGTTCAGGAGTACATGTCGACTTTTCGAAGCGAACCACCCCGCCCTTCTCGCTGCGAAAAGCGAGAAAGAAGCACAATCCGGCAGGTCGATTTATTTGCGTAGTGTCAAACGGCAACAGCCGCGGCTAACCCGACTTTATCCACAAAGTTATCAACGTCCAAATCAGAGGCTTGACAGGGGCGGGGTTTTGGGGCAGCCGCCAGCGATCTTACCTGTCGAACTTTTCCGGCCGGAAAAACACATCGACACGCAGGCCGATGACCAGCAAACCGCCATCGGCCAGATCGATCAGGACCTCCATGACTTCCACATCGTTGCTCTTTTGTGGTCCGCGCTGGCCGATGCGGCCTGCGCCCACGATCGGGGCTATGGCGGAAACCCTACCTTCGAAGTCGCGACCCGGAAAGGCATCTGCGCGCACGACCGCCCGCTGGCCAATCGCGACCTTGCCGATGTCGCGCTCATCGACCTCTGCTCGAACGCGAAGAAGCGACCGATCCCCCAGCACCACCAGGGGCTCTGGCGATGAGGGACTGGCGATTTCGCCGATTTTGGCCTGGACCTGCAGCACGGTTCCTGCGATCGGCGCGCGAATTCTCGTCTTCTCCAGAGCTTCCTGAGCAATCGTCCATTGCGCGCGGGCGACAGCCAGGGCGGCTTCCGTCCGGCTCGGCAATGGAGCATCCGGCCCGGCCTTGAGCTTCTGCAGCCGGACGCGCTGCTGATCGAGCCTCTCTTGGGCGCGCGCCCATGCCGAGCGGGCGTCCGCAACGTCGGCTTCCGATGCAGTACCCGCCCGTCTCGCGGCAACCACTCGGTCGAGCGCCGCGCGAGCGGCCGCGACTGCCCGTTCGGAAGCGGAAACCTCATCGGCGGCCTTCACCTGCTCCGCTGACGGTTGGGCCGTATCGTCGCGCGCGCGTCTGCTGTCCTCAACCTGCGCCTCGGCCAAGGCCAGGCGTGCCAGGGCTTCGCGGTCATCCAGTCGAACGAGCAGATCCCCGGCCGCAACCGTGTCATTCATTCCAACCAGAACCTCGGCAATCGTGGCCAAAACAGCCGAAGAGATCCTGATCTCACGCGAGGATGATTCAACGCGTCCAGGCGCGGCGGTCTCCCAGCGCTTCTCGGCCGGAGCGGCACGGGCTGAGCCCGTTGCAACGATCGATTCAGACAAGCTGCCCGGCGCATATCCGAGCCGGCCCGCACCGCTGCCTGCCAGCATGGCCAGCAGCAACCAAAGGATCTTCCGCTTTGGCCTTCGCATCGCAATCGCCATCAAATGAACTAGTTGAGTCGCCTGGTCCTCGCCTCGTCGGCCACGAGCAGTCCGTCTTCAATGCGCAATATACGATCGGCGAACGGCTCTATCCGCGGATCGTGAGTCACCACAAACACCGCACGCGCAGGATCCTTTGCAATATCCGCCAGCAAGCCCATGATCGCAAGACCATTCTCTCGATCGAGCGCGGCAGTTGGTTCGTCTGCAAGGACCACGGAAGGAGCTCCCACGACAGCGCGCGCGATCGCGACGCGCTGCTGCTCGCCACCGCTGAGATCGCGCGGAAACGAATTGAACTTGTGCGAAAGGCCGACCGCGATCAAAGCTTGCTGTGCCTTGTCCAGTGCGTCCAGCGAGCGCTCGCCGCGCACATCCAATGGCAGACGCGCATTCTCTTCCGCCGTGAGGGTCGGAAACAAGTGATAGGATTGGAAAATAAATCCGATGTTTTCCCGCCGCACCTTCGCCAGCTCTTCAGGCCGCAGACCTGTAATCGTACGCCCGGAAACTCGAACCAATCCGGCGGTGGGCGAAAGCATGCATCCCAGCACCGACAGCAGAGTCGTTTTGCCGCTGCCGGATGGCCCCATCAGAAGCGTCAATTCGCCACCTTTTAGCGATACGCTTACGCCTTTCAGGGCTAATACCTGGCCGGCTCCCTCGCCGAGTGATTTTACCACATCGATGGCTTCCATCACGATTGGCTTCATCGGTTGAATACAACCGCGGGATCGATGCGGGTCACCTTGATAATTGCCGAAATCGCAGACAGCGCGCACATCACTACCGTGAGCACGAACAAGCCGAGCGTAAGGTTTGGTGTCATGATGACCGGCAAGGCAGCATTCTTTGTCGCCCGCACGATCAGCAAGCCCAATACCGCAGCAATCGAAAACCCGATGAGTGCACTCAAAAAAGCCTGGCAGAGAATCACCTGGTGGATATAGAAGGCAGATGATCCGATCGCGCGCAAGGTCGCAAACTCGTTGAGATGGTCCTTGGTGCTCGAATAGAGCGTCTGCGCGACGATGACCGTGCCCACAATGACCCCGAGAATGGCCCCGCCGATGAGCGCGGCGCCAGCTCCCGTCCCATAGAGCCATTGGGAAAGACTGCGGGAGCGAAATTCCTGGGGAGTGATGACTTCGGCGTCGTTGAGATTGCGGCTGAGATCGGCGCGAATGGCTGCGATATCGGCGCCGGGTGAGACTTGGACAAGAAAGTACGTGTTGCTGTCGCCCGAGGGTGCACGCAGAAATGTCCTCGCCCGCTCCCGGGTTGTGAAAACAAACGGCGCCGTCGTGAACGAGCGAATCAAGTTGGTGAGCGCCACCACTCGGACCCTTTGACCGCTAATTTCCGCTTGCTGGCCAATGTAGGAAATGCCTAGCCGCGTAAAATATGAACGATCGACGATCACTCCGTTGGGAGTTAGAAGATCGTCAACGCCTCCCTCGATCAAATTCCATGGTTGAAGTCCAACCTTGCCGGGATCGAATCCGACGGTGAAAATGATAGTCGTTCCGCCGTCCGGCTTGTGCCAAGTCGCATAGCCAGTGACGAGGGGAACGACGTCGGCGATTCCGGGAATGGCCAATGCATGAAAGCGCTCCTGACCGTCCAACAAGTTGGTATCTTCGAAGCTCTTCGCGCCCGTTGGCACGATCCAAAGATCGGCACGCGCCCGCTCAATCGTTGCCGTGATCATGCGCTGGCAGCTGACAAACAATCCGAGTTGCACCGTCACCAAAACCACTGAGAAGACGATTCCGACGATGGTGGCAACAAATCGAATTCTGTCATGAAATAGATTACGAGACGCCAGTATCAGGATTAACGGTATTCGGAGGATCTTGCGGCGGCCCTTGCGTATGCCGTGCTGATGAGCCGTATCATGCATCGATGTAGTTCGCTTTGACGTTCTATCCCGCCCGCCTGGGACAGGCCGGATTGGCTCGGTCCTCGCTGGCTCAGGTCTTTATAGCATTTTTAGCATGCAATTTGCGGCGAGATCGTGCCATCTGGCCCTTTCCGCTGTGAGTGGGAGGGCCGCCGGGCGCGATCTGCACGCCGCCGCAGCTGATAGCGTCTCCGGTGGAGCGGTTTGTTGAATGCGCCGGAAGCAGCCCCGCAGGATCGAGCAGTTGAGAGCCGGAAACTCGTACAGCCGGCGCGCATGTTCGATCCCGCATTTTTAAGTCGCCGCCGAAGGGTGATACCCGAACCGGTGCATGTACCAATGCCAGCGCCGGTACACCTCCGCCCTCTGGCGGGCTGAGATATGGTGTTGATTGGTTTTGTATCCGTCGAGTGCACGCACATACGCTTCGAGCCTTGGCCGAATTTCCCCGAATGAGCCGAATTGAAGCTGGCTATACATTCGAGCCAGTTCCTCGATTGGCGCCCGAACAAGATCTTCGTATCGAACTTGGTAGAAATTGCACGCCGGAATTTCCGCGATTTCCCTGAAGAAATTGCGATAAAGCAAATCCATGCCGTCGAAGACATATTGCTCGATATCGGGGACACCGTCGGCTAAGGCGCCGAATTCCGGCTTTTGGCACCCTTGCGTGTCAAAGAGCGCGCGCCAAAGCCGGACGGTGGACGGGAACACCTCGCAGGGATCCCGCACGACGTGGATGAATTTCGCCTCCGGGAACATCTGTCGCAGGATGTGGAGCCGCGCGGTATGGTGAGGCGACTTGAGCACAATGCGCCGCACACTTTCCCAACCCTTTTGCTCCTTCTGGCTACGTAGATTCACCTGCTGAAGGAATCTCAGGAATCCGGCTTTCCATGCCTCAACCTGCTCGGGAGCGAGGCCGGTCATGTCCAGAAACGGATGGCGGGCGCGGCGATGGTTGGGAAAAACCACGACTTCGTAGGGCGACCCCAGGCCCAAATTCATCAGCGCAAACTCGTCCTCCTGTGGGCGATCCCAGCCGACCGGCATGTTGTCCATCGGACGCCTGGGCGGAAGAGCAAAGTTGAACAAGTGTCGCAGCAACTGGTATAGGATCAGGCAGTCAGCCGGCGCAAAACATTCAAGCGTAGTGGGCGCAGTGAAGCGTTCGTCGATCATCAGCAGCTCGTGCAAAAAGGTCGTTCCGGTTCGCCAGTGACCAATGATGAAGATCGGGGGCTCCTCGAGCACGCAAGCGCGAATGCGTCTCGCAAAGATCAGAGTCTGGACAAGATTAAGGATTGAATTCAGGACCGATGTAACGAAGCCCAACATGGTAAAGGGCAACCGTGCTGGTGATACCGCAAAATGGTTGCGAGCCAGCAGGCTCAGCCAGGCGGAAGCAACCATGCCGTACCAGATTCTGAAATTATAGAACCGATAATCGTTATAGGGAGCAGCCGCCGCAGCCCTTGCTTCCCACGAATCAGTCGTTGTGGTGGGCATGGAAAGGTATCTTACCGCTTCAATTCAGGACTGCATGGGTATTGGGGTGCAGCCGCAAGCCCGGGTGATCATGCACTCGCAGCTGCCATACAATCGGAGCTGCACCGTCACCAGTACGATAGACAACGCTATGGGGGCAACAAATCGAATGCGATCATGAAGCCAGCGGCAAGCGTCAGAATCATAGGCATCGCGGTATTATTCTCTCGCCCATATGGCTGACGCCTTGTGAACGGCCACATACTGCATAATGCAAATTTACCCTGTGGAATGTCTTTTCGCCGATCAGGGAAAAGCTGATCACCTCGGAAATGCTCCCAGCGCGCGCGTATTTACAGCCTGCAACCACGGCGACATAGTGCCTTCGGACCAAGCGGTTGTCCACCTGCCAGCAGCCAAGCCGAGACAGTCCGGCGAACTGATCGGCCGGATCACCTTTCAAACTCGCTGTCGGTCAGCAAAGAGCTTCTTCTTCCCTGCCGCCCCCAAAATTTCTGTCCGATCTCTGACCGATCCATATTAAGGTTTTTGCTCGATGAATCGATAATGGATTGTCCTGCAAGAAAAGGCTAATTAGATTTGTATCGGGCAACCGCCAACGGAGGTGGGGGGCTGAGTAACAGGAATGCACTATTTCCAGTCGCAGTTTGGTGAACGGGGTGCCTATGTGACACCCCGTTCGCGTGCTGCAATCGCTGTAATCGGGGTGAGTGGCCGCTATCCCGGCGGCGCCAACGACCTTGCGCGCCTGTGGGGCAATCTCAAGTCGGGCGTGGATGGAGTGGGCGAAATCCGGGGTGACCGCTGGGATCTCGGCTACCATCATCCCAATCCTGCAATGGGTGGAATCTATACGCGCTATGCCGGCCTGCTCGATCAGGTCGACCTCTTTGACGCAGATTTTTTCAGCATATCGCCGCGCGAGGCGACCTATGTCGATCCGCAGCAGCGCTTGCTGCTCGAGCTTACGTGGGAAGCGTTGGAGGATGCTGCGCTGGTGCCCAAGCGCCTGGCTGGCTCCGATACCGGTGTCTTTATCGGAATCGCCGGTCACGATTATGCCGACATGCAGAACAACCTGCGCATGTCGCAAAAAAGTCCGTACATCAATTCCGGTAGCGCGCTGAGTATTGCAGCAAACCGGATCTCCTATTTCTTCGACTTTCATGGCCCGAGTTTTGCGATAGATACGGCCTGTTCCTCGGCGTTGTTCGCTCTTCACCAGGGATGTCTCAGCCTGTGGTCGGGCGAATGCTCCGTGGCAGTCGTCGGTGCCGTCAACATGCTGCTGCAGCCGAAGCCGTTCGTGGGCTTCTGCAATGCTGCAATGGTCTCCCGCAGCGGCCGATGCAGGAGTTTCGATGCGCGCGCCGACGGCTACGTGCGCGCCGAAGGCGGGGGCGTCGTGGTGCTGAAGCTGCTCACGGATGCCGAGCGCGACGCCGATCCAATCAGAGCAGCAATCATCGGCAGCGCTACCAATTCGGACGGCCGGACCAGCGGATTATCCTTGCCCAACGAGGAAGCCCAGGAGACTCTGCTGCGGCAGGTGTATGCGGAATGTGGCGTGGCGCCGGAAGATGTTTTCTATGTGGAGGCGCATGGCACCGGCACGCCAGTCGGTGATCCGATAGAATGCAAAGCGCTCGGCAGGGTGCTTGGGATTCCCCGTCGCGACGGCAGCAAATGCCTCGTCGGCTCAGTCAAATCCAGCCTCGGCCATCTCGAGACCGCGTCCGGCATGGCCGGATTAGCCAAGGTCCTGCTGGCGCTGCAACACGGTGAATTGCCGCCGAATCTGCACTTCACCGTGCCGAATCCGAACATCGCGTTTGACGACCTTAAGCTTGAAGTCGTGAACCGCACAATCGCCTTGCCAGAGCGGGACCTGCCAATCGTAATGGGGGTGAGTTCCTACGGCTTTGGCGGCGCGAACGCGCACGTCGTGATTTCTGAATATCGCAAGCCGCGCTTTCCGGTTGCCGAGCTCGATTGCCATCCTGCTGTCGCGGATGGCAACCATATTTTGCTCTTGTCCGCGCGAAGCAGCGATGCGTTAAAAGCGCAGGGCACCTCCTATGCCGCTCTGTTACGCGCCGCCGAGCCCCGTTCAGTCGGCAGGATCTGCGCGACGGCGGCATCATGCCGCTCGCAGCATAGCCATCGGCTGGCGGTTTTCGGTTCTACCACTGGCGAAATCGCCGAGCGGCTCGAAAAGTTCGCCATTGCCGCCCCCACGGTGCGGCTGGCGACTGCGCGAGTGAAGCCGCAGCCGGGGCGGCTTGCGTACCTGTTCTCGGGAAACGGCCCACAATGGTGGGGGATGGGGTGCGAGTTGCTGGCTTCCGCTCCACGCTATCGCGCGGAGATTGAGCGGATCGATACCGTTTTCAAAAAACTGGCCGGCTGGTCTCTGATTGAAGAGATGACGCGGCCGGAAGCCGAATCCCGGATGGATAAAACCGAAGTTGGGCAGCCGGCATTGTTCGCGCTTCAACTCGGCATACTGCGCATGCTCGAGGCCGCCGGTGTTCGGCCCGCGGCCGTGATTGGACACAGCGTTGGCGAGGTTGCCGCAGCATTCGCTGCGGGTGCTTTGAACCTGGAGCAGTCCATCAAAGTCATCTACGAGCGCAGCCGCGCGCAGGCGAAGACCGCTGGTATGGGTAAAATGGCGGCCGTTGGGCTCGGAAGAGAGCAGGCTCTGTCGGCCATAGCCGACATCCCCGGCTGGCTGGAGCTTGCTGCGGTCAACAGCGGCCGCTCAGTCACCATCTCGGGCGACCCGGCAGCGCTAGCCGCGCTTGAGCAAAGATTGCTTCATGCCGGCACTTTCTATCGTCTGCTGCCGCTCGATTATGCCTTTCACAGCATGGCAATGGATGTGATCGAGGCTCCTTTGCGCCAGGAGCTGGCGCACTTGAGCCCGACCCGCGCGAGCGTCCCCTTCGTCTCCGCAGTCGAGGGCCGCCCCATCGATGGCTCCGAGCTTGGCGCTGATTACTGGTGGCGCAACATACGCGCTCCGGTTCAGTTCGGCGCCGCCATCAACTATTTGCTCGAGCAAGCGGACCGCTTCGGCGGTAACCCCTTTGCTCGTTTGGTAAAGGGCCATCTGGTAGAGCGCCGAGACTTCCTCAGGCC
>Ga0209217_1000558_pt1 | contig 10542 bp, 8 predicted proteins | sample JacPinW_OM3H0_M2_FD_187957 | JGI IMG/M metagenome (GOLD analysis project Ga0209217, IMG submission 187957) | Forest soil microbial communities from Algoma, Ontario, Canada - Jack Pine, Ontario site 1_JW_OM3H0_M2 (SPAdes) (version 2) | ecosystem: Environmental > Terrestrial > Soil > Boreal...
ATGCGGCGGCCATGAATCCGAACGATCGTAAAACATCATCGGCTATATCAGCCACTGGAAACCTGAGCAGTACGTGTGGAGACATCTCTGAAAGGGCTGCGAGTTGGCGATCAACCAGCCCTCTGTCAAATCCGAATACCAAAAGTACCGCCATCGCTTCCTCAACTGTGCGGTATTTCCGCGCAGGACCGGAGCTTAGACCATGCTTGACTACGGAGATTTCAGCGACTCCACCTTCGGACTGATCGATGAACACTTCTGCTCTCATAAAATTCCCTTGTGGCCGGTCATGACACCTTCATGTTGCTACGTATACTCTACTCGGTCTGGAGTTGAGCGTCTGAGCTATAAGGCTCACATCGGACACTAGTTCCACGGGAATTTTGGATGGATTTGACAAAGTCTTCAGCCGTGAATCGCCCCATCGTAGACTAGAACCTATCTTATAAACACCCGCCTCCCTAAGACAAACGTTGGCTGGCACCCGGTCAAGATTAGACGTCCGGGCACATTGCACGGACCGCCCTACTGGGGCGATACGAGCAGCGTCAGCGAAGCTTGCGCAGGGTGCGTCCTTTGGGACCACCGCTAAGGTCTGGAACTGCTTCGCCGAGAGCAGTGGCTAAATCAATTTGATGATCCTGCTCCTGCATGAGGATCTGGCGAATCTGTTCCGCCATCGCATATTCTCCAAGCGTTTCACATTGCCGGATGCGATCGCGGTAATTGCGAATAGTTTCGTTTTCATTATCGAGGTCGTACCGGAGCATATCTTCCGGATTTTTCGATGTGCGTACCGGCTTAGGAGTGACCGCTGGCATTTTGCCGAGATAGTCGATCTGCCGCGAGAGGATCAGGGCATGATCGAGTTCCTGCTTGGCGTGGATTTCGAGCTGGGCGGCAATGTCCATGTATTGGGCGCCGCTGAGCACCTGAGAATAGACTACGTAGGCGATGATGGCTTGATATTCGCGGGAAAGGTCTTCGTTCAACAGCTCCGCGAGGCGGTCGCGAGAAATTTCGTTTTCGGTTGCGGCGGATTTGGGTTTAGCCATTTGATTCCTCCTGAATTGAAAGAAGGATTATATTAGGGCGATTCGGGCGCGCCGATCGTCTTGAGATTCGCCTGGCTTCGGTTGCGCTTCGACGTACAACACTACCAGCGGTATAGCCAAGGCGAGGTGATGCAAGACATCTCTCCTTACGACCTTTTCTAAAGCATGCGCGTCATATTTGAGCCACTCGTTGGATACGCAAACAGCATGTGCTTTAAATCGGTGGCCCGCATCCCGGAACGGATGGCAAGCGCGAAGAGATTGATGACTTCACTGGCCTCGCTCCCAAGAATATGTGCGCCCAGAACGCGGTCTGTGCCTTCCTCCACGAGCACTTTGTAGCCGGAATATGTTTCCGCAACCCGCCGCGACGAATACCAGGCCGAGGTCATCTCCTTCTTGACCCTGAACTTAAGGTTTTGCTCACGTGCCCCGCGTTCACTGAGACCGACAGCAGCGAGCGAAGGGATCGTGAAGACGACCGACGGAACGCCGAGGTAATTTGGTCTCTGATGGTTTCCCTGCAAGAGGTTTGCGGCCACGATCAGCCCTTCATAGCTCGCCACAGGAGCCAGCGGAGGGCCTCCACTGGCGGCAGCATCTCCCGCTGCGTACACAGCTGGAATCGACACACTTTGCAAGAATTCGTTGACTCGCACTCCCCGCTTCTCCCATTCGATCCCCGCAGCATCCAGATTCAGGTCGTTGATCTCGGGCACGCGACCCGCAGCATGCACAGCCATATCCGTCTGAAACGTGCCCGTCTCTCCAGAGGCCAATGCCCGGACAATCAACTGAGCCGCGCTCTTTTCGATCCCTATCGCTTCGGTTCCGAGATGAACGTCAATGCCAAGTTCGCGAGTTCGCTCAACCAGCAGATCAATGAGATCCGGGTCAAAAAGGGCAAGAGGACGCGAGCCACGGTGTAGGACTGTGACCTGTGATCCCGCAAGCGCCGCTACATGCGCAAACTCAAAGGCGATATACCCGCCTCCGATAAAGAGAATCCTCCGCGGGAGTTCATTCAACTCCAAGAACTGATCGCTTGTCGTAAGGTGCTCAGCGCCAGGAATCCCCAAATCTGCCGGTACATCCCCGGCCGCAATAACGACGTGCCGTCCCTCCAACGTCTCTCCCCCTACTTGTACTGTAGTTGGACCGGCGAAGCGCGCCCGACCATGGAACGCCGCGATGCCGGCTTTCGCGAATCCGTCTTCGCGCCGTTTTGGAACGGGCTCAGTGAAAGAACGCTTGAAACGCATTAACTCGAGCCAATCAATCTGAAGCTTCGCGGCCTGAATTCCTTTTCCTTTCATTCGGCGAGCCCAGTCAACGGCTTCGGCAGCGCCGACCAGCACTTTCTTTGGGTCGCATCCCCGTAGGGCACAGGTACCTCCGAACGGCCTCGAATCCACGATCGCAACCTTCCATCCTGCTTCGCGACAGCGCGACGTCACCGCCGAGGCGCCTGATCCTGTTCCGATTGCGATCACATCAAATTTCCTAGTCATAGTTCCCTCAAGGCATTTTGCATTTGTTCCGGCAAGCTGAGACACTGCCGCGCACGGCTTCGGGGCTTTTGAATCCGGGCTTCCGTTTCACAGCACAGTTTAGACCTGCGAATTGCTTGCCACACGTCGGCTTTGCAAAACTTGTCAGTTCCGCGAAGAATACGGATAACGGTTGGGACCGAATCAACTCATTTCGGACCACAGGGGGGAACAGAACAATGTCGTATCAGCCTATCGAAAATTACGGATTCATCGGCAACATGCGCACGATTGCCCTGGTGGGCACAGCTCCGCTACCTGCAGACGCTCCCGCCAAGACAAAAGCACCAGAATGGTGCAAAGTGGATCTTCTGGGCAGAGGAACCAAAAGCTGACGCAGATAATTAGTGCCGTAGGAGGAGTTGACGTGCGGAATGTATTCCGCAGAGTGGGAAGGAAAAAGTGGCATTGGGTCCCGAACATGCGGCGTTGCATGCGGAAGTCCAGGTATCCGACCATTGTAGCTCTGATAGTGGCTCGGGGAAGGACACCAAGCTAAGGGACGAAGTTGGCATTTGTGCTTTCTGAGCCCGTCGTGTCTAATCGCATTCGTGGACGCAAACGGTCCACAAACATTAGACGGGCTAGCTGAGCTTCTCGGCGAGTAGACAGCCATCAGGCTCTTGTAGAGCTAACTTTGACGTAGCGTGACAAGGCAGGAGGGCCAATGTTGGCAGAGTCAATCGGTCGGATGAGGTGGGCGATTGCTGAAGGATATCTACGATGGCCTTTGCCAGTGATCGTTAACCATTGATTGAGCTTTCGTTACAGCAGAGGAGACGTCAGTGGGACATACCGCAGCGGACACACTCATTGACACGCTGATGGACTGGGGGGTTGAGGTTATTTTTGGCCTTCCGGGCGATGGCATTAACGGAATAATGGAGGCTCTCCGGACACGACAGAAAAACCTTCGTTTTATTCACGTACGCCATGAGGAATCGGCTGCGTTCATGGCCTGTGCATACGCCAAATATACCGGTAGGCTCGGTGTATGCCTTGCTACATCTGGTCCCGGTGGCATTCATCTATTGAACGGCTTATATGACGCGAAACTAGATGGCCAGCCCGTGCTGGCCATCACCGGCCACGCGTTTCATGATTTGATCGACACTCATCAACAGCAGGATGTGGGCCTGGACCAATTATTTTCCGGAGTAACAGTTTACAACACCCGGGTTATGGGTCCGGCGCATGTAGAAAATGTTGCGAACTTGGCGTGTCGGACCGCACTAAATTACCGCGGCGTAGCGCACATCAATTTTCCGGTCGACATTCAGGAGCACAAGACGGACGAACGGTCGAAGCGAAATGTCCCACATCACGCTTCCGAAGTAGCGGCACGCAGCGCACGCTTACCCGGCGAATCAGAATTGAGGCGAGCCGCGGAGGTTCTGAATGGCGGCAAGAAGGTGGCCATCTTAGTTGGCCAAGGAGCATTAGAAGCGACCGATGAAATTCTGGAGGTCGCTGAGAAACTGGGGGCGCCGATTATTAAAGCTCTACTCGGAAAAGCTGTGGTTCCGGATGACAACCCATACACCACGGGAGGAATTGGGCTGCTCGGGACCAAACCTTCGCAGGAAGCGCTTGAAACCTGCGACACACTTCTGCTGGTAGGCACATCATTTCCGTACATTGAGTTTTATCCCAAACCTGGTGAGGCTCGGGGCGTGCAGATCGACGTTGATTCTGCTCGAATCGGGCTACGCTATCCAGTCGAAGTGGGGATTGTAGCGGACAGTCGCGAGACGCTACAAAGGCTGCTTCCGATGTTGGATCGGAATGAAAATCGAGAGTTTCTGAGCACGGCGCAAGGGGGCATGAAAGAGTGGTCGAACTTAATGGAAGAACGCGGGACGCGCATGGATGTGCCGATGAAGCCCCAAGTCGTGGCGCGGGAATTAGGCAAGCGCCTTTCCGCAACCGCGATCGTATCAAGTGATTCCGGCACAATTTCTACTTGGTTCGCGCGTCACCTGCCGGCGAAACGGGGACAGAAGTATTCCTTGTCTGGAAATTTGGCCAGCATGGCCAATGGTTTGCCCTATGCAATCGCCGCACAAATTGCTTATCCCGAACGCCAATGCATAGCGTTTGTTGGGGACGGCGGATTCACGATGCTGATGGGAGAATTTGCGACTGCGGTTAAATACAAGCTGCCCATCAAAGTGATCGTCATAAAAAATAATACTCTTGGACAGATCAAGTGGGAGCAAATGGTCTTTCTCGGTAATCCAGAGTACGGATGTGACCTCAACCCGATAGACTTCGCGGTTTTTGCGCGGGCATGCGGAGGCACCGGCTTTACGATTGAAGATCCTGCGAAATGCGGAAGTATTCTGGATGAAGCGTTGGCGATTCCAGGACCGGTGGTGGTGGAGGCGGTGGTGGATCCATTTGAACCGCCAATGCCAGCCAATATTACTGTTGACCAGGCCCTCAAGTTTGCAGAGTCGCTCGCTCGCGGCACGCCGAATCGCAAGAAGATCGCTCTGACAGCCCTGTCCGATAAGGTTCGTGAGTTAGTGTGAGACTTTCTAGAGACCCTTAAATGCCCAATTGACCCACGGGAATTACTGCACATCGCCAACGCGTCGTTCCAATTGAAGTTCGAGAGGTTTCGGCATACAGGATTCCCACCGACGCCCTGGAATCAGACGGCACACTCGAATGCCGCCGCACAACTTTGGTGGTTGTTGAAGTCAGCGCAGGCGGAGTCAGTGGTCTCGGGTACACCTATGCTGATACAGCCACAGCGAAACTGATAAAAGAAGCGGGGCATTCGCCGTAAGCGAGGACGCCGATGGCCGCTGCCCCAGCGCGACTGGTGTTAGGATGGTCGCGAGCCAATCGCACCATCACATGCTCCGCAATGGCGTGGACTTCCACGATCTCGGAGCCGACTACTTTGATCGCATGAACACCGCCAAGCTAAAACGCTACCACCTTCGGTGTCTCGCCGAACTCGGTTGTGAGGTGAGCGCACTAACCGTATTCACGGAGGGCTCAGGCATGGAACTTTCTAGGTAAACCCTGCTGCAGCGCGCGTCCACGGTTCTTCCTCCACCAGGAGTCGTGCACCCAAAACCCGATATGGAGACTGACCTGCTGACATGCTGCAGGAAGCCCGATTTATCTTTGGCCTCGGGCTGATCAACGGGATCATTACGGTCTCAACCCGCGAAGCAGATCGGCGAGATCGTGTTTCATCGACAAAACTTGATCTCCCACATTAGCAAGCATTGCCGCTCGTTCATTCATCAATTCAATGTTGAGATCCTTGTCGGCCGCGTTGGTGCTGGTGAGCAGCGCGATCCTCCGCTTCCACTGAAGAGAATCCGGGGGACCGATACGGCCTGCCGCCACCCATCCTGCTAACATCTGCTCCTTTCTACTGGCCTGGGAAACTGCTTCTGGAGGAACACTGTTCAGATAGGCCCAGATCTCGTCAGGATAGTGGCTGTGCTGCTCCTCCGGCTGGCCGAGAAAGGCCGCCAACATGTTAGGAAGAACCCACCGGCCGCTTCCCGCCATGTACCTGCCGGTAGCTGCGAAGCGAAAACAGAGTAGAAACCCCGCCTGCGGCGAAGCCGACCGCGTTGCCCGCGTTTGAGGTGGTCTAGCTGAACTGCAGGAGACCACTCACAATTCCGAGTCCAGTGCCAGCCGCGAGGACGGCGAGGTTTGTGCTACCGATTGCACGATCCCGCTTGTAGCGCCACAAACTTCGCAGCTCCACCGTTTGCTCCCGCTCATAGTCGATTTCGGCTGCGACCTAATCTACATCGAGAGATGCCGCTATTACGGCATCGGTGATCTGCTGGCGAAGCGAAAGCTCCTCAAGAGACAGACCAGGTGCTGCACCGGCTCCCTTTGCAGCAGCTAAAGAGGAGAGCTTCCCGATGTCAGATTCGACTCCGATGATGATTAAGGCCGTCGGCAAGGCGTTTGGAGGAAGCTTAGAGCGCTCCCCTCCATTACTCGGTGTATCAGCAAAGCGGGGATTAGCCTCAGTGGCTACAAGGTAGCTTTGTTGGGCTGGGCATGTGGTGAACAGGACCAAGAGAAAGTCCCGAAACGGCCAGAGCACAGAAAATCATGGATTTTGGGACTCGCATAGCGACCGTCGCCTCCTTATTGGGTTTCCACAGCCGAGTCGTGGAACAAGTCTGTGAAGATACCCTCAGAGTGTCTCTTCCCACCTATGGGGTGTCTACATACACTCAGCACGTGGCCGCCAGATGAGTCAATATGCTTCGCTCAGCAGCCTTTATGTATCACCCGCGCGGAACATCCCGACTCTCAGGGTGCAAAAGGCTCTTCGAGGCTGCCAAAGCGGCTTCGGGAATCCTATGTTCAGTTGTGACCAGACAACTGTGGCATCGGAACGAAACAATACGCTTTGGTTTTCCGGCGTCCCAGACTGCTACTGCGTGTCCGAGGGTCATGGTCGAGCCCAAATATGCGTTTGAGCTGATAAAACCAGGACCTGTCAGGCCCCTCTGGTTTAGAGGGTAACTGCTCTCTTAAGGCATCATTAGGATCGCTCATTTGCTTTGGCAATACTGTGTAGAAGGGCTCATTTCACGAGGTGCCCGAGTCGCTGGAAAATAGTCTGCTTCTTGAAATGGATTCACCACCCATTCAAAATGGAAATGAGGATCCTCAGTCGGATCGGCGACCAGGTTAGTTCCAATGCGGTAGAGGCCTCAATCTGTTCAGCTTCGACTCCTCTGCAGCGCCGGTATCTGGTCGCAAACCGGGATCATGGTGAGAATTGTGACGCTCATGAGCGCGGACAGATGCCCACAAAGGGATGGCCGGGTGCATTTGCGAACTTCAAATCAGCGTCCCGGTTCCCCCGGAAATCGAAATGCCCGCGCGTTCTCGTTGTGAGGCTTCTTGTCGTCACGGTCAGTCAAGTCCAGTCCAAACGAAGGATGCTGGTAGGTGCCTGTTATCTTGACCGGCATTACGTAGCCGACATGTTTTTTCTTGAAGAAAGGGTCCAGTACTTTCAACATCAGGGCTTTCATCCCGTGCGTCGTATTAGACGGCTCGGAATCGGTTTTTAGCGTCCCGCGCAGATCAATTTTTTCGGTGACCAGGTTGTAGGTTCCTTGCAGCTGGGCCAAGGCCCCAGGAACACTAAATGAAAGATTCGAGAATCTAGCCGTGCCGTCTCTCAGCAGAACGTGTCCCTTCAAGTCGGACAGCGCCGTCTCAGGACCAGCTTCGTCCTTTTCAGTCTTATGATGATCTTCTTCACCGAGGGCACCCTCGCTGAGGCGGTTCACGCCCTCTTGCGTGTCGGGTTTTGTAAAGCTCCCGGCATCTATTCCGAAATCCCCCTGCAACTCAACTTTCTCGAGAAATGGTCGTCTGTCCGGCGGGATGGAGACGTTAGCGTGGAAGCTAACTGTCCCAGCCATGGGCGCTCGCTCCGACCGGGCGAAGAGCAGCAGAATGTCCTGGATTCGCCCATCCTTTGCGGCTAGTTCGACCGAGGCGGTTTTGCCTGATTGCCCCGGTTTTCCCGCCACGCTGCCCTCCGACCACACCGTCGTTTTCCAGAAAGTTGCAGCTACTTTCTGCAGAAACGTATCTCCATTCTCGCCGTTCACCACCGCCTGGAACTGGGTTCGCAACTGCACTTGGTGGGAGCTTGAAGTGACCGTGAAGCGAGGCGTATCGGTCAGGCCCTGAACCTCAATGCGATCGATCACGCCTGAGAACTTACCGGAAGAAGAAAGCAGCCCGGCGATGCCGCGGAACACACCCAAATCCGCCTGTTGGAACAAGTACTCTCCCGACACTGCAGTTTTGCCCACATCACCCGCATTCCAAGGACCAAATTTGCCCGCGGTGGTTATTTCCCCCGGCGGCTCCGGGTTCGAAAGGCGTGCCTTAAACGACGCTGGGCCGTAACTGCCGACATTGCTGAGAGTGAACTCACGGAAGGCAAACTTGAGTGGCTGCTTGTCCGCCTGGCGCGATGTGACCTCGAGAATCGCTCCGTCTGCGATTAAGTCGTCGATCACGAACGGCGATCTCTTAGGCGTTTTAAAGTGCTCATCTGAGCCCCGAAAAGGTATCAGAATGCGCATGCCTTCCGCGCGAATGCGTTTGACGTGGCTTGTGAAAAGGCCACTAAAGCTACCTTCAATTCTTATTCTTTCGACGGTGATCAGCGGTGGCGTCCCAGCTTTCGGATTGTGCTGGAAAGTGACGTGTTCGAGAATGCAGCCCGGGCGGGGGATATACGTCCCGTGAAAGGCACCAATATCCACCTTGCTCAAGCTCGCGTCCTGCAGATCTTTCAAGACCGCTTCGCGGCTGAATGGCCAGCGCAATGCCAGGAAGACAATGGCCGCAAGAAAAATGACTACCGCTACCAAGGCAGCAGGCACTATAAGTTTCCGCGTGGTTTTGGGCGATGTTTGAACGATCACCTGCTGCATTTGTCCGCCTGCGAAATACAAGTCTTTGAGCCGAGTAATCGAGTCTGGGTTGCTAACTCACTTCTGCCGCAGGACTTTCGCAATGCGGCAAAGCTCCGGGGATGCACTAATGATGCACTAATGATGCACTAATGATGCACTAATATTGATGCATTAATCACTCTGCATCCCTCTCGTGCTTGCTCCCGCCAAGCCGGAGCTATACCCCCGAGTGTGACCTTCACTGGCTTCGCTTTGTGGCGAAAAATCTCGCCTTTTTGCGTTCCACTCCCAAGCCCTCGACGCGATCTCCGGGATTCAGTTCCTGGTCGGTGGCAGAGGGCTCGGCGAGCCGTGGCTTCTTGGCACGGCCTGAGTCAGGAGTCGCCCCGGGGTATGACGGGGGCGGCTGGGGAGCTTTGCGCAGTTTGGGCATCGGCTTATTAGTAATATGAGTCATGTTCCATTGTTTCTTTCTAAGAGGCCAGAGCAGCGCCCTTCGCTGCGACTGTCATCTCCTCGATAGATACAGCATAGGCTTCGAAAGATTGGTTCGGCTGGTCCAAACCGCACAGTTTGACAATTTAATTTGGCTAAAGCGGTGGCTCAGCCTTGTTGTAGGGTTGATGCAAACAGCACCGCAGGGGACGTTCAGAACGCTAAAGGCGGGTGTCCGGCGAGCTCGACGCGGCAAGATCGGCGGTCTACACAACAAACATGGCTACGCCCGCGGCGAACATTGCTACCGTGGTGAGCGCCACGATAGTCCATCCCAAGCGTGAACTCGGTTGGCCCTGCATCAGTTTCTTGTCCGAAGCGATAACCAGGATTGCGACGAGAAGGAAGGGAGCTAACAATCCGTTGATGACGGCTGTCCAGTAGAGTGCCTTCACAGGGTTAATGCCCACAAAGTCCAGTCCGACACCCACCCCGGTCGAGAGCAGAATGAGAGTGTAAAACGCGCGTGCCTGCTTCAATTTCTTGTCCAGGCCTTGGCGCCACCCAAGCGTTTCCGCGAACGCGTATGCCGCCGATCCCGCCAGCGTCGGGATCGCAAGAAATCCTACACCGACGATGCCGACGGTAAACAGCATCGCAGCGACCTTGCCGGCGAGGGACCGAAGCGCTTCGGCGGCCTGGCGAGAAGTCTCGATGTTGCGTGATGCCGTGACGGTTGAGGGTAATGGCGGTTGTCAGGATGATAAAGAACATCACGACGTTCGAGAAAAACGTCCCGACGCCGACATCAATGTTCCTAAGCTCAAGTTCCTTGAGTGTTGCTCCTCTCCGTTGAGCAAGCGTACTCTGACCTGCCGCCTTCTCTTCTTCAACTTCTTCACTCGCCTGCCAGAAAAACAAGTACGGACTGATCGTAGTGCCAAGAATCGCCACGAGCATCGACCATTCATTTCTCGTATGTGGCATCGACGACACCAGAGCGTCGCGCAGCACTCGGCTCCAATCGGCCCCTGCCACAAACGCAGTGACCGGGTA
>Ga0209217_1000560_pt1 | contig 10522 bp, 7 predicted proteins | sample JacPinW_OM3H0_M2_FD_187957 | JGI IMG/M metagenome (GOLD analysis project Ga0209217, IMG submission 187957) | Forest soil microbial communities from Algoma, Ontario, Canada - Jack Pine, Ontario site 1_JW_OM3H0_M2 (SPAdes) (version 2) | ecosystem: Environmental > Terrestrial > Soil > Boreal...
CAAGGGCACCGCGGGCATCGACCTGACCAAGGACAAGATGGCCATGCAGCGGCTGCGGGAAGCGGCCGAAAAGGCCAAGATCGAGCTGTCCAGCTCGCAGGGCACGTCGATCAACCTGCCCTACATCACCGTCGACGCGGACAAGAACCCGCTGTTCCTCGACGAGCAGTTGACCCGTGCGGAGTTCCAGAAGATCACCCAGGATCTGCTGGACCGCACTCGTGACCCGTTCCAGCAGGTGATCAAGGACGCCGGTATCTCGGTTTCCGAGATCGACCACGTCGTGCTGGTGGGTGGTTCCACCCGGATGCCCGCGGTGTCGGATCTGGTCAAGGAGATGACCGGCGGCAAGGAACCCAACAAGGGCGTCAACCCCGATGAGGTGGTGGCCGTGGGTGCTGCCCTGCAGGCCGGTGTGCTGAAGGGCGAGGTGAAAGACGTTCTGCTGCTTGATGTTACGCCGCTGAGCTTGGGTATTGAGACCAAGGGTGGCGTGATGACCAAGCTGATTGAGCGCAACACCACGATCCCGACCAAGCGCTCGGAGACCTTCACCACCGCCGACGACAACCAGCCGTCGGTGCAGATCCAGGTCTATCAAGGTGAGCGCGAAATCGCTTCGCACAACAAGCTGCTCGGCTCCTTCGAGCTGACCGGTATTCCGCCGGCTCCGCGCGGCGTCCCGCAGATCGAGGTCACCTTCGACATCGACGCCAACGGCATCGTGCACGTCACGGCCAAGGACAAGGGCACCGGCAAGGAGAACACGATCAAGATCCAGGAGGGCTCCGGCCTGTCCAAGGAGGAGATCGACCGGATGATCAAGGACGCCGAGGCGCACGCCGATGAGGACCGCAAGCGTCGCGAAGAGGCCGACGTTCGCAACCAGGCTGAGACGCTGGTCTACCAGACGGAGAAATTCGTCAAGGAGCAGCGCGAAGCCGAAGGTGGTTCGAAGGTTCCCGAGGACACCCTCAACAAGGTCGACGCCGCGGTCGCCGAGGCCAAGACGGCGTTGGGAGGCACCGACATCGGCGCCATCAAGTCCGCGATGGAGAAGCTGGGTCAAGAGTCGCAGGCTCTCGGCCAGGCGATCTACGAGGCCACCCAAGCCGAGCACGCGGCGGGCGGCGCTGGAGAGGCCGGCCCGGGTGCCGACGACGTCGTCGACGCGGAGGTGGTCGACGATGACCGGGAGGCCCAGTGAACGAACCCAACCCACACGAACAGGTAACCGTCACCGACAAGCGACGGATTGATCCCGAGACCGGCCAAGTACGCCACGTGGCTTCCGGAGCCGCCCCGAGTGGGGCGGCGCCGGAGGCCGCGGCGATTCCGGCATCGGCGGGCGCCGCAGCCGACAAGGTCGTCGAGCTGACCGCTGATCTGCAGCGGGTGCAAGCGGACTTCGCCAACTACCGCAAGCGGGCGTTGCGCGATCAGGAGGCGATCGCCGAGCGCGCCAAGGCTGGTGTCGTTAGCCAATTACTGGGCGTGCTAGACGATCTCGACCGCGCCCGCAGTCACGGAGATCTGGAGTCTGGGCCGCTGAAGTTGGTCGCCGACAAATTGCTCAGCGCGCTGAACGGACTCGGGTTGACGGCGTTCGGTGCCGAGGGCGACGACTTCGACCCGGTGCTGCACGAGGCCGTGCAACACGAGGGCGATGGGTCGGAGGGCTCGAAGCCGGTGATCGGCAACGTGCTGCGGCACGGCTACAAACTGGGCGACCAGGTGCTGCGGCACGCTTTGGTCGGGGTGGTGGACACCATCCCGGATGACTCGACCGGTGACGCCGGGACCGAGGCAGCCGGCAGTGAAACCGAGATCGCCGAGACAGTCGATAACGACGCGAACGAGGGTGAGCACAACGCAGAATCAGAGCCGTCGGAGAAGTAGCGACAGGTTCGGACAGGACACGGACAACCACCGGAAGCTAGAGGAAGACGGGAGGGGGTGACGCGACATGGCCCAACGCGAATGGGTCGAAAAGGACTTCTACAAGGAGCTGGGCGTCTCTCCTGACGCCGGCCAAGACGAGATCAAACGGGTGGCCCGCAAGCTACTCGCCGAGAATCACCCTGACCGCAACCCCGGCAACAAGGGCGCCGAAGATCGGTACAAGGCCGTCTCCGAGGCCAAGGAAGTGCTCACCGATCCGGCCAAGCGTAAGGAGTACGACGAAACCCGCCGGCTGTTCGCCGGAGGTGGGTTCGGCCGCCGCTTCAACGGCGGCGACTTCGCCGGTGGCTTCGGGGTAGGCGGTGATGGCGCCGAGTTCAACCTCAACGATTTGTTCGACGCCGCCGGGCGCACCGGCGGCACCAACATCGGCGATTTGTTCGGCGGCTTGTTCGGGCGGGGCGCGGCACCGCGTCCCAGCCGTCCGCGCCGCGGCAACGACCTGGAAACCGAAGCCGAGCTGAGCTTCATGGAAGCCACCAAGGGCGTGGCGATGCCGCTGCGGCTGACCAGCCCGGCGCCGTGCACCAACTGCCACGGCAGCGGAGCCAGGCCGGGCACCAGCCCGAAGGTGTGCCCGACCTGTAACGGCTCGGGTGTAATCAGCAGCAACCAAGGCGCTTTCGGCTTCTCCGAGCCATGCACCGACTGCCGCGGCAGCGGGTCGATCATCGAGCACCCTTGCGACGAGTGCAAGGGCACCGGTGTCACCACCCGCACCCGCACCATCAATGTGCGGATCCCGCCGGGTGTCGAGGACGGACAACGGATCCGGCTGGCCGGTCAGGGTGAGGCCGGATTGCGCGGTGCTCCGTCCGGTGACCTCTATGTCACCGTGCACGTGCGGCCGGACAAGGTCTTCGGCCGCGACGGCGATGACCTGACCGTCACCGTTCCAGTCAGCTTCACCGAATTAGCTTTGGGTACAACGCTTTCAGTGCCAACCCTGGACGGCAAGGTCGGTGTTCGGGTGCCGAAGGGCACTGCCGACGGGCGCATTCTGCGGGTTCGTGGACGCGGTGTGCCCAAGCGCTCCGGCGGTCAGGGCGACCTGCTGGTCACCGTCAAAGTCGCGGTCCCGCCGAACCTGGAGGGCGCCGCGAAAGAGGCGTTGGAGGCCTACGCCGTCGCCGAGCGCTCCGGTGGCTTCGACCCGCGGGCCGGATGGGCTGGTAACCGCTGATGGCTAAAAGGGACGAGGCCCGGACCTTCTTGATCTCGGTGGCCGCCGAGCTGGCCGGTATGCATGCGCAGACACTGCGTACTTATGACCGGCTCGGGCTGGTCAGCCCCCGCCGCAGTTCCGGTGGCGGACGCCGTTATTCGCAGCACGACGTCGAGCTGCTCCGCGAAGTGCAACGTCTATCCCAGGACGAGGGCGTCAATCTCGCTGGGATCAAACGCATTATCGAGCTGACCGACCACGTCGAGGCGCTACAGTCACGGCTGACCGAGATGGCCGCCGAGATCGAGGCGCTGCGGGCCAACCAGCGACGCGACGTCGCGGTGGTGCCCAAGAGCACCGCAGTGGTGGTCTGGCAACCGCGGCGAAGAAATTAGCATTGACACCACGTCAATAGCCCCGCTTTATCCTGGTGAAAGCCCTATGGTTGGCGCATGACGGCCACGCTGGCGTGTATGGCGTGCGGGGCAGAACTGCAGTCGACCGCGAAGTTCTGCAGCGAGTGCGGCGCTGCCGTTTCAGCAGCCTCGAAACCCGCTGAGTACAAGCAGGTGACGGTGCTGTTCGCCGACGTCGTGCATTCGATGGACATCGCGACATCGGTGGGGGCCGAGCGATTACGCGAGATCATGACCGAGCTGGTTGAGCGTTCAGCGACCGTGGTGCGGCGCTATGGCGGAACGGTGGATAAGTTCACCGGTGACGGCATCATGGCGGTCTTCGGAGCGCCCGTCGCGTTGGAGGACCATGCGCTGCGCGCCTGTCTGGCTGCGCTGAGCATTCACCAAGAGGTCGCGCCGCTGGCGGCCGAGGTCGAGCGCCGTGACGCGGTCGACCTGCAGCTGCGGATCGGCATCAACTCCGGTCAGGTGATTACCGGTGAAATCGGCTCGGGCGCTTTGGGTTACACCGCCATTGGTGAGCAAGTCGGGATGGCCCAGCGAATGGAGTCGGCGGCGCCGCCGGGTGGGGTGATGCTCAGCGAGTCCACCGCGCGGCTGGTCGAGGGCGCTGCGGTGCTCGGGGATGCTGAGCTCGTCCACATCAAAGGCGCCGATCAACCGGTGTGCTCCAGGCAGCTGTTGGGCATGAGCGAAGGGCATCGCGCTGGCGGGCTTGCTGAGTCCAATCTGGTCGGTCGGCGGTGGGAGCTGTCCGCCGTTGAAGCCCTGCTGGGGCGTGCAGTCGGCGGCCACGGCACGGTGGTCGGCGTGGTGGGGTCAGCGGGCATCGGCAAGAGCCGTCTGGTGCGCGAGGTCGCGGCGATCGCAGATCGTTGTGGCGTGGAGGTGTTCACCACCTTCTGTGAGTCACACACCAGCCAGGTCCCATTCCATGCCGTGGCACGGCTGCTGCGCGCGGCCACCGGCGTCGAGGGTCTTGACGGGCAGACCGCTCGCGATCGAGTGCGCGACCGCGTTCCCGACGCAGACCCCGAGGACTTGCTGCTGCTCGATGACCTACTGGGCATCGCCGACCCGAATGCTCAGTTACCGGCAATCGATCCCGATGCCCGTCGGCGACGGTTGACGGCGCTGGTGAATGCCGATTCCTTGGCTCGGGAAACGCCCGCGGTTTACGTCGTTGAGGACGCCCATTGGATCGATGAGGTCAGCGAGTCGATGCTGGCCGATTTCCTCACCGTGATCCCGCAAACGCCCTCGTTGGTGCTGGCCACCTACCGACCCGAGTACGAGGGGGCGTTGGCTCGAGTGCACGGTGCTCAAACCATTGCCCTTGCGCCGCTGAGTGATTCAGAAACCACGGCGCTGGTCTCAGAGCTGCTCGGGCCGGACCCCACTGTTGGCGCGCTGGGCCAGAAGATCGCCGAGAGGGCCGCCGGTAACCCGTTCTTCGCCGAGGAGATCGTGCGCGAACTGGCCGAGCGCGGTGTGCTGCACGGGGAGCGCGGTGGCTATGTGTCGATGGCGGATGTTAGCGAGGTGAGCGTGCCTGCCACATTGCAGGCGACCATCGCCGCGCGCATCGATCGGCTTGAGCCGAAAGCGAAGCGCACCTTGAGCGCGGCGGCGGTCATCGGCTCAAGGTTTAGCCTGGACTTGCTGGAAACGCTGGGGATCGATCCTGTCCTTGAGGACCTGGTGGCAAGCGAGCTAATCGATCAGATCAGGTTCACCGGACAACCCGAGTTTGTGTTCCACCATCCGCTGATCCGCACGGTGGCCTACGAATCACAACTGAAATCCGACCGCGCCGAGGTGCACCGGCGCGTGGCGGCCGCCATCGAAGCCCGTGATCCGGCAGCGGCTGAGGAGAATGCGGCGCTGATCGCCGAACATCTGCAGGCCGCCGGTGATTTGCGCGCCGCTTACGGCTGGCACATGCGCGCGGCAACGTGGGCGAACAACCGTGACATCGCCGCGGCGCATCTGAGTTGGGAGCGCGCCATACGGATCGCCGACGCCTTGCCCGTCGATGACCCAGCCAGGGCAGCCATGCGCATCGCCCCGCGCAGCATGTTGTGCGGGATCGCTTGGCGAGTCCACGCGAACGTTGCCGGCGACCGCTTTGATGAATTGCGGGAGTTGTGCACCGCCGCCGGAGACAAGGCGTCGCTGGCCATCGGGATGGCGGGGCTGGTGATGGATCACGTGTTTCAGGGCCGGCTGCGCGAGGCGTCGCAGCTGGGGTCCGAGGCCATGGCCCTCATTGAGTCGCTCAGTGATGCGACCTTGACGGTGGGGCTGTCCTTCGCGCCGATCTACGCTAAGGGTGAGAGCGCTGAGATGTCTGACGTGCTGCTGTGGTCGCAGACAGCCATCGACCTGGCCGACGGTGACCCGTCTAAAGGCAACTTCATTTTCGGGTCTCCGTTGGCGGTCGCCCTTTTCCAGCGGGCTATGGCCCGTTATTGGCTGGGTCGTCCAGGGTGGCGAGACGACCTGCGCCACTGCCTGGCCATGGCCCGCAGCGCCGACCCCATGTCCTACGCCGCGGTCGTCACCTACGTCTACTTCCCGGGAATATCGTTTGGCGTTCTGAGGCTCAGCGATTCCGCGGTGCGCGAGATCGAGGATGCACTACGGATTGCGGAACGATCCAGTGATGACGTCGCCGTGGCCTTGGCCCGGATGGCGCTGGGCTTTGCGCTGGTGCACCGCCAAACCGATCCGGAGCGTGACCGCGGACAGAAGCTCCTGGCCGAGGTCAGCGACGTGTTCGTGCGCCGCGGATACCTCCTGTGCGATTTACCGCTCGTCAACGTGTATTTGGCGCGTGAGAGGGCTTGGCGCCGAGATCGCGATGGCGCCATACCGCTTATGCGCACCGCCGTCGACCATCTGTTCCGGGAGGAACGGCTGCTGATATGGGGCACTCCTGCGACCGGTGTCCTGGTGGAGACACTGCTGGACCGCGGGGCCGACAGTGACGTGGCCGAAGCCGAGGCCGCGATCGAGCGGTTAGCGACCGCGCCAGCCGATGAGGGTCTGGTGATACGCGACATCTGGCTGTTGCGGCTACGGGCTCTGCTGGCGCGGGCTCACGGTGATGCCGCGGCTTACGCCGAATTCCGGGATCGCTACCGCGACATGGCGATAACGCTTCAGTTCGAGGGCCATATCGACTGGGCCCAAGCCATGCCTTGACAGCTGACTCGCCTGGGCGCGCTGATCGGTGGCCGGCATGCATGCGCAGACGCTGCATACCTATGCAGCCCGGTGGGTGGGCCGGCGCCCGCACGGAAGTGCTCGACGGGCTCGGACCCGGGTGGATGGTGCAAAATCCGGGTCGTGGCGCGGCGGCCCTCACCCGCTTCTGCGCAGCGCGTCGGCCGGACCGAAGTACTTGCCCAACATTGCGTAGAAACTCAAGTAGTCCACTACTCATGCTGTCGGGTGACGACCGGCCTTACGTTGTTTGCGAAAGTTCTCGCATCGGTAGGAGGACGTCCCGAAATGTCCGATCTCTGGAACCACAGCGACTATCGCGACTACGACAAATGGCTAAGTACTTTCGCCGAAGCGTCCGCACGCCTTGAGGCCTTAGGAACCGCCGTAGCCGACCTCCGCCGCCTAGTGCGCGACAGCGAGGGCGTCCACAACGCTGAAATCCTCGAAGTGCTTGAACGGCACGGCGTATAACCATTCGAGCATTGATCAGGCAGACGAAGTCATGCCCACGATTGAAGCGCGGCTCCGCAGGGAGCAAACAAGTACGCCAACGAGTCCCGGAAGCTCGCCTATACGTTACCCAGCGCGGGGTGGGCGAGTACGACCTGCTGCAAGTTGTCAGAGCTGATGAGCGCCAGCGCTGACGAAGTGGTCTGAAGCGAGGAAGCGACTGGCCTGATCCAAGATGCGGCCCCATGAATAGCAGCTGAATTCGCGCCGCTAATTCGACGCACAGGATATAGTCGGCCGATGATCAGCGGCGACCCGCTGACAGGGCGCGACAACGAATTAGCCGTTATTCGTCGCGCGCTCAGCGGAGTCGGCAATTTCTCCGGCGCCGTCATCATCGGAGCCGCAGGAGTGGGCAAGACCCGGCTCGCGCGCGAAGTGCTTACGCGCGCCGAAGCGTCAGGCGAGCGAACGTATTGGATTGTGGGCACCCAGTCCGCGCGACAGCTCCCATTAGGTGCGTTCGCCGCGTCGATATCCGAAACCATGTCCGATTCGATATCTGATGTGCGACGTGTCATCAATTCCTTTGTTAAGCAACAATGTCGGGGCCGTGTGCTGATCGGGGTCGATGATGCGCACCTTCTCGACGGATTATCGGCACTCGTTGTCCACCAGCTGGCGCAGGCTCCAAGAACACGGCTGGTGGTCACGGTGCGCACGGGCGGGGACGAGCCCGACGCGATTACTGCGCTCTGGAAAGATGACCTGCTCGCACGCCTGGACCTCGAACCGCTGTCGGCTTCGAACACCCAGCGCATGATCGAAACCACGCTTGGCGGCGCGGTGGATAGTCGCAGCGCCAAGCGGTTCTGGAAACTGACCAGAGGCAATGCGCTGTTTTTGCGGCAACTGCTCAAGGACCAGATCGCCGCCGGCGCGATACGGCAGGTCGCCGGGGTGTGGATGTGGGACGAGCGCGTCGTGGTGTCGGACAGCATCGGCGACATGGTCGGTCGGCAATTGAGCCGGCTCGCCCCCGATGTGGCGCTGGTCGTCGATACGTTGTCGCAGTACGAGCCGCTTGCCGTCGACGTGCTCTGCGACCTGGTGCATCGCCGCGATCTAGAGGTGGCCGAACAGATGAACCTGGTCACCGTGGAGCGCAGCGGCTCCAAGCTCATGGCCCGACTGGCCCATCCGCTGTTCGGTGAGCTTCGGCGGGCCGCGGCCAGCGAGATGTATCTGTCGCGAATCCGAGGCAAGCTGGCACAACGGCTGGCCAAGGACGCCGACGCCGACATTCATGCAACGGTGCGCCGGGCGCTGCTCGCCCTCGAATCAGACCGTCCGCCCGACCCGCACCTATTCCTAGAGGCGGCGCGGTTCGCGATGACGCTGCTCGACCTTGACCTGTCCGACCGATTCGCCACCGCCGCAGCCGATGCGGGGGTCAGCGAGGCTGTCGGCCTGCGCGCAATAATCGTGGCCGTGCGCGGGCACGGCGACCAGGCCGAGGCGATCCTGGCCGGGATCGGCGCGGATGACCCCGACGGACATCACTGGGCGACCGTGCGGGCGGCGAACCTGATCTGGAATCTCGGCCGACCCAGGGAGGCGTCGGCCATTCTCGACGGCCTGGCATCCACGCGGGAATCCGCGGCGCAGAAAGCCGAGCGCGCCGCGGTGGAATCGTGCGTGGATTCGGTGATGACCCGCTGCGAAGCCGCAACGGAAAAGGCGCGGGCGGCGCTGCGTTCCTCGACACTTCCTGACTTTCACGCGATGTTGGCGTCCCTCGCGTTGACAATGGCGGCTGGCGCCTTGGGCAGACTCGACGGGTTCTCCGACGTCGTGGCCGAAGCCATCGGCCGCGCGACCACGTCGTCTCAGGCGTCGCCGATGAGGCTCTGGTATGGCGCCGTCTACGCGCGTGCCTGCCGGTTGACCGGGCGCATCGACGAATGCGTCCGCTCGGCCGAGCAGCTATCCGAGTCGGCACGCGACGTGCCCGGTCTCGCGTATGCGAACCTTGCTTTCTTGCTGGGCCACGCCGAGTTGGTCCAGGGGAATATCCCTGCCGCGGTGAGACTCCTGCACGAGGCGTTGGCCGGAGCGGAAAAGCACAGCGTCACAACCGGTTTACGACCGGCGAGTTGCTTCGCGTTGGCCGAGGCGCACGCCAAGCTGGGTCAGCCGGATGCCGCGAATGCCGCTATCACCCAAGCACGGCAGTGCGTGCCGGCCGATTACCTGTTCATGGAGACCGCTCTGGCGGTGGCCCGCGGCTGGGCGCTGGCGGCCGGCGGGTACCTAACCGACGCGATCTCGATCGCCCACGCTGCCGGCGAGGATGCGCGCAAGCGCAATCAGCCAACGCATGAACTGGCCTGCGTGCAAGTGGCGGCTCAATGGGGCGACACATCGGGCGCGAAACGCGCGCGTGAACTGGCCGATGAACTATCGCTTCCCGTCGCTGACGCCGTTGCGCGACATACGGAATCGTTGCAGGCCGACGACGGAGAAGGCCTGCTCGTGGCATCGGCCGACTACCGGGCGCTCGGCGATCGAGCCGCTGCGGCCGACGTCGCGGCCCAGGCGGCCGTGGCGTTCACCCGCAACGAGCAGCGCAAGCGCAGCCTGTATGCCGCGGCGTTGGCGCAGCAGCTGGCCACCGACTGTGGCGGGCTGTGCACGCCGGCATTACGAAACCCGATAGGCCAACCGTTGACCGGCCGGCAACGCGAGATCATCGAACTGGTCGCAGCAGGGTTGTCCAATAAGGAGATCGCCGAGCGGCTCGTCACGTCGGTGCGCACCGTTGAGGGCCACGTGTATCGCGCGTACCAGCGCCTGGGAGCCGGGTCCCGCGAGGAGTTGGTCGAGATATTGCGAGCCGGCCACAGCTAGCTCATAACCTGTCCATTTCTCGCGACATGGCGGCGCGCTCGAGGTACGAGGCCCGATGATCGTAGTGGGGCCGAGGAGGCGGCGGGCGCCAGGCGGCGACGGCGCGAACCGCGTCGATCATTCGGCCGGTGATCAGGGTGGGCCGTGGCCGCACGACTACCGCGGAGCCCAACATCACCTCTTGTTCGGTGATCAGAACCGGCGGCTGTGGCTCGGCGACCGAAGACGCCGGCTGTGCCAGGTTGTCGCTACTTACGCTCGGTTCGATGTCGGTGATGGCATCCTGAGTTGCCCCGACGGACGGTGATAAATCCAACATTGCCGATCGCCTCCACACGGTGTGGGCCAGTGATGATGCGTGGAACGTACGACTCGCGACGGTCGG
>Ga0209217_1000563_pt1 | contig 10509 bp, 6 predicted proteins | sample JacPinW_OM3H0_M2_FD_187957 | JGI IMG/M metagenome (GOLD analysis project Ga0209217, IMG submission 187957) | Forest soil microbial communities from Algoma, Ontario, Canada - Jack Pine, Ontario site 1_JW_OM3H0_M2 (SPAdes) (version 2) | ecosystem: Environmental > Terrestrial > Soil > Boreal...
TCGGGGGTCTCTTCAGCGATGACGTGACCCGCGTCGGGGATTACCCTCAGTACGATTCGTGGCAGAAGCGGAACGTAGACGCCCATCCCGTCATAGGGCATCATGTGATCGCGAGCTCCCCATAGTCCGATTGCGGGCAGGTCTATCGTTGCCAGTCGCCGATTCTTTCCCGCAGTCCAGTCATAGTTGTGAAGCAGCTCCCTCATGGCGAGCGCGTATTCCGGAAACTGCGACGGCGCAAGAAATTCCTCGACGTCACGTTCGGTGAAATGCGCGCGTCGTCCATATACTCGTCTCAGTGCCAGCGTAACGATCAGACGAGGATTGATCTGCCGGAGGAGCGGGATGAGTGGCTTTGGCGTCAGAGCGTGATAGAGCCGCATCAGGGGCACGCCGTTCAAACCGACGGGTGAAAGCAGGCCCAGACATTGAGCGCGCTCACGATATCGCGACGCGAAATGGTAGACGAGCGAGCCTCCCAGCGAATGGCCGGCGAGCGCTGGTCGCTCCAGCTCGAGCGCGTCGAGAATATCCCGAAGATGCTCGACGAGGGAGTCTATCGTGTACTCGTCGGCCGCAATCGGCTTGTCCGACAACCCGTGCCCTTTGAGGTCGACGGCGATAACTCGGAATCCGCCATCCGCGAGAGCGGGCATATTGCGCCGGAACACATACACGGAGCAGCCCCATCCGTGAATGAGCACGACGGGAGGCGACTCCGGATCTCCACGCTCGAGTACTCTGACTTTCAAACCGGAGCGCAGTCGCGGGAAGCTCACGCGATAAGCCGGATCGCCGGCGGGAAACATTTCGCCGGGACTGAGATTCTCCCGGCGATGTGATCTGATCATCGGATCAAATCAATTCAATTTCCCTGCCGAGAAGCTTTCCGATGAGACCGATGCGAAAGGTTACGTCGGTCCATTTCGACTCGGCACCAGTGCCGTCATCGAGGGGAAACGTCGACCATGCCCACGGGTGTGTGGTCGTTGGCCGCTCCAGCCCCTTGTGGGGGTGCCAGACTCCTGAGCGATCGCGGTCGTCGACGAACCGCTCGTACAACTTCATCCACCCTTCATTGCGGCGCAGGAAATTGAGCCGAGCCATTGTCTCGAGCCAGGTGAGCGCGAAAGGCACGTCGGCTTCGACCGCGTTACGATGCGGCAACACGTCACCCATGATGAGGTGCGGCTGCGGCACCATTTTCTTGCCGTACAGCTGAAGAACTTCCTGACGCGGCAGAGGCTGAGTAATCCAGTCGTAGATCCGCTCCACGGCCGTGAAGTGCTCGTGCCGGAAGATTGGCATGTGCGCGAGCATTGTCAGCGTGTAAATCGAAGGCGGTGCCGACTCCGGGGCGAGAACGTGCGTGTTGCCGACTCGCATCCACGGCTTCTCGCCCAGGGGCGAGGTGAGGTAGGCGACGGTCCTCTCGAGAATCCGTCTCGCCGCCCCGCGCAGCCTCGGATCGTTTTCGTATCCGCACTGGGCGAGCGTGGCGGCGGCCGCCTCGCGGAATAATCCGCGGGTGCGGCGGACCAGATCATCGTCGCGCGTCTTTGTTCCGAGCTCGAACGTGAACGCGGGATCGTTGTCTTCGGCCAGGAGGCGAAACAGCAGTCGGCGCGCCGTCACCAGAGGTGGCGAGTCCGGACTCCAGCCGCATTCGACGAGTCGTCGAACAGCCGGGATCGTTCCGATGTTGACGAAATCCGCACTGTGCCGACTGGGAAGGGAGAGAATGGAGTTGTTCCACATCCCATCGCGAGTCTGGGTGACCGCGAGCTTGATTGCCGGCCGGTGCGAATACGGAAGCCAGTCGACTTCGCGAGGGCCGGGATCGCTCAGGCGAGCGACCTCGGTCATCGCGCGATATCGAATCGGCGCCGACGCGTGCTCGAGCAGCCAGGTCACCGGAAAGGAGAGTGGCTCAGGAGAAGGTGTCGTTATAGTCGGGAATAATTCGGCGGCGGTCCCGGGTGCGGTCACAAACGGCGCTCGATATGTGGGGGGCAGGCCTTGGACGGCGGCAGGCGCATGAGCCGCCGATAGCGCGGAAGAATAGCACGTTTTCACGCCGGCGCTAGGGGCAACCGCATAACTCTCTGTGAGGTAACGATTTAGGTCATGCGGAGTCTGGGGCTTGCGTGCTGCGGTTGCCTCCTACAATACTGAAGCCGATTTCAACCCTTCCCTCCCATTTGGAGTATTAGCTTCCAGGTGGCGAGGTGCCGCCAAACACAAAATTCTCCGGGAGAGAAGGATGAAGGTTATTCGCATCGCCACGCTGGCTTTTGCCCTCTGCGCTGGCCTCGCGTCGGTCGTAGCGGCACAGGGACAGCCCGAGCCACAAGGTCAGGGCGAAATGCGTCGTGGCGGCGGAATGGGTGGAACGCTCCTCAAGGACATCACCCTGACGGACGCACAGAAGGCGCAGATCAAGACGATCCGCGAGAAGTACCTGCCGCAGCAGATGGAGCTTCGCAAAGCGACTCAGGCGACTGGGAAACCTGCTGACGAAGCTACCTACAGCAAGATCATGGATCTTCAGGAGAAGCAGGCCGCCGAGATCCGCGCCGTACTAACCCCCGATCAGCAATCAGTGTTCGACCAGAATCTGAAGGCGATGAGGGATCGGATGGAAGCGCGCCGTAAAGGAACCAGCTAGGCCCAATTACTTTCGCGGTTCGAGCGCCGCGATAGTGTAGTTGCTCTTCGGGTTCCAGAGTATCCAACTCTGGAACCCGTTGTCGTATCCGGCCTTTTTCTGGGCGCGAATCTCAGCTGCGTAGTAGTGTGGCGAGCCAAGCGTGAAATCCTGGTACCAGGGAATGATCCTGGCGGCGTTGGGGATCGAGTCCGTCCTCGCGATCACATCCTTCAGCACGCGGTCGATCGTCGCGTAAGGATGCGCGTTCGGATTCCGGTACTTGTAGGTGCCGCGCGCGAAGTGTGAGGGATAGACCATTGGAAGAACGACATCGACCTGATCGACGAACATCTCCCACCTCTGTCCGATCCCCATGTCGGTCGTGTCGGTTGCGGTCAATCCGAACACGTCGGCGGTCACCCGGATTCCATGGGGCTTGAGAGTTTTGCGCAAAAATCCGAGCTGCTCGCGAATCACCTGCGCGCGCGTGCGACCTTCCGCGAGCGGATAAACGGTTTCGTTGATGAGTCGTTTCTCGTCGGGGAACCGTACGTAGTCGAATTGCACTTCACTGAACCCGATGTCGTACGCCTCGAGCGCGAGATCCGCAGCGTACTGCCACACCGCGCGCTGGTGGGGATCCAGCCACGGATGTCCGTTCTTGTCGAGCCATGGCTTCAGATCCGACTTTCTCTTGATCGCGAGCTCGAGCTTCTTTTGCGCCAGTAGCGGATCCTTGGCGACGACGATCCGCGCGATTGGATAAATGTCGTGAGCCACCATCGTATCGAGAATTGCGCGGATTCTCGAGCGCGATAACGAGTGGCCGTCGGCGGTGTCGGCACCGATCTCGCGCGCGAGCGGGACTCTGGAGGGATAGAGGACGAACCCACGGTCATCCTTTACATCGATCACGAGCGCGTTTATCTCCGTCCTCTTCGCGACGCCGATCAGATCGGTGAGCTTCCTCCCGAGCGCGGCCCAGCGATTTACGTAAAGCCCGCGGAGCGTGTCCGGCGTTGAAACTCGAACGACAGGCCGCACCGTAGAACCGATGTGTGTCGCCGTCGAAGAAGCTGCGAAGCCTTGGGGAGTCGAAACTCCCGTCTGCAGCGGCACGTCATGCTCGTGCTGGCAGGCGAGCGAGACGGATATTACCGCAATTGTGGCGGAGCGCGCGACGATCAGAGTGCGTTCAGTTCTGCGTTGGCGTCGGAGAGGTAACCCATATCCCTGACGACACTCTGAGCCTGCTGGGTAACCATCGTGAGACCGGTGGGCTGCGCGTTGAGACCACCTGTGCGGAAGCGCACCAGCTCCAGTCGCATCGATCTGAGGAGCTGACGGCAGTTGTCCAGCTTTCCCTGTGCTTCCTGTTTCTTGCGCCCGAGGTCGGCGAGCGCCCGGCGTTGTCGGCGAAGCAGAGCCAGTCGGCGAACCCGACCCTCGCTCGCTCCGTAGTCGAGCGGATTTGCCTGTGATTCCAGCGTCGTGATCTCCTTTTCGACAGCCTCGGGCGACTCGCGTCCCGCGCCACGATCCATGTCGGAGAGCGAGAGCGCGAGCTGCTGGACTTTTCTGAACACAGCATCAGCGGATGTCGCGACCTCCGGAATCTGCTCGCGCTCGTCAGGCGGCATGTTTAGAAGCTGCCGGTGAATTTCGCGATGGTCGGATTCAGCTTCGCGTATCGCCGAGCCGTAGCGCGAATCCGCGAACGGACCGGGGGCGCCCGCTGGAATAGGACTGAGCGGAGTCGCGACGCCAGGTGCATTGATTCTCGGATACGGCTGAAACGGCTGCATCGACGGAAGCGGAGAAATCGGAGAGAACAGTCCCTGCCCTCGCGACCGCGCGCGGGCGCGAACTTGCGCACGCTTCTTCTCGTCGAAAAGCGCTCGGGCATCGTCGATCGTTTCCGCGGCCACATCGAACATCAATCGATCGCGCGGCTGACGGAACACGTCGCGCCAGTCGTAGCCAGCGGCCCATAGCTTCGAGTACTTGAACGCGAGTGCCACGGTCCAGATGACCGTGAGCGCGATGAAATCGTGATTCGAGAACAGCGAAATCGGGACTAGGATGGCGTTGACCGCGAGGTATGGCGCCAGCTTGCGGCGGAACGAGACGACCATTGGAGCATTCCACTTGCTCAGCTCTTCGGGGGTCGGCTGGGACGGCGTGTACGGCGTCTGACTCGGCAAAGCGTATCGATCACGTATCGTGTCGGTGATCTGGTCACGCAGTACCTGGCCGAGCGGGCGCTGGCGTTCGGTGTTTGCCCCGGCTGTCGATGCTGCGGGCTGCGCCCGCGTCGCCAGCGTCGGCATGCCTCCGCCGTCCAGAGCAACAGAGAACGCCGCCGCGCTCGGGAACCGATCGGCCGGGTCCTTCTCGAGACAAATCATCACCGCGCGCGCCAGATCCGGCGGCAAATCGGGCCAGCGTTCGTCGACCGGTATCGGTCTCTCCGACAGATGCTTCACGAGCATCGAAGGCGTGTTGCTGGCGACGAATGGCGGCTGCCCGCACAACATCTGGTAGCCGACGACGCCCAGTGAGTAGAGATCGCTGCGCCCATCGATGGCTTGATCGCCCGCAGATTGCTCGGGTGACATGTACGCCGGGGTCCCGATCGCCATCCCCGTCGCGGTGAGCCTGGAATCGCCGCTGTCGGTTAGAGCGCGCGCGATGCCGAAGTCCGTCACCATCGCGCGACCGGTTTCTTCGTCGATGATGATGTTGTCGGGCTTGATGTCGCGATGGATCACATTGCGATGGTGAGCGTAGGACAGTGCGTCGGCGACTTCGCGTAGAATCCGACGCACTTCGACCGGCGGCATTGGACCGTGCTGCTGCAGCCGCTGGCCCAGATTGTCGCCCTTGATGTACGCCATGACGAAGTAAACGAGATTGTCGCGTTCTTCGACGGTGTAGATCGGAACGATGTTGGGGTGATTCAACTGCGCAGCCGTCTCCGCTTCGCGGAGGAACCGCTGGCGAATATCGGCGCGGAAGCTCAGTTCGGGCGGCAGTACCTTGACCGCAATTTCCCGCTTCAACCGCTTGTCGCGCGCGCAGTAAACGATCCCCATGCCGCCACGCCCGATCTCGTTCTCTAGCTCATAGTTTGCAGAGAGAACAGTAGCCACATGTGTTCCAAGCTCGTCGGACGGACTAATTGGCATTTGCGCGCGTCAATTCAGCAGTTCCACTGTTGCGATTCGTGCCTTGCTGGCGTAAAACCACGAGAGCAAAAGATGCAGTATAGGACCGTTGCGGAGTAGTATCTAAATAAGAATCTTGTCTACGGAATGACAATGGCACAGCGTCAAACATTACCTGTTCTCCCGTTGAGGGGCACAGTCATTTTTCCGGGCCTTACCCAGCCGATTGCGGCGGGCAGACCCTCAACTCTTCGAGCCATCGAGGCGGCCCTAAAGGGTGACCGTCTCGTTTTTGCGGTTGCGCAGCGCGACAACTCAGAGGAACCGACAGCGGACATCCTGTACTCGATGGGCGTAATTGCGCGCATCGGACAGATTCAGCGCGGGCTCGGAGGCGTGCAGCTGCTGTTGCAGGGCGAGCAGCGCGCGACCGCCTTACAGTACTCGACTGCCGAGGGATATCTCAGCGCAGTGATCGTTCCAGCGGAGGAAATGAATCCGCAAACTGAAAACGATCCTGCCTTCACTGCGTTACAGAAAGAGACGCGCGAACGAGCCGCTGAGCTCGGCGAACGCCGCGGACTCCCCGAGGAAGTCGTTCACCAGGTTCTCGATTCCGTTACCGAGCCGGGCCGTTTTGCCGATCTCGTTGCCGGTTACATCGATCTGCCTGTTCCCGAGAAACAGGGTCTCCTCGAGACGCTCAGCGTCGAAGAGCGGCTTCGCCGCATTCTCGTCCACGTGCAGCGCCAAGTCGGGCTGCTGGAAGCTCAGGAAGACATCAAATCTCAGGTCCAGGAAGAGCTGGGTGAGCGTCAGCGGGAGATGTATCTCCGCGAGCAGCTCAAGACGATTCAGAAGGAGCTGGGCGATGACGATTCCAGCAAAGAGATCACAGAGCTACGCGACAAGCTCGCCAAGCTCGAGCTCCCAAAGGAGGCTCGTGCCGAGGTAGAGCGCGAGCTGGGCAGATTGGAGAGAGCCGGCCGCGAATCGATGGAGGCTCAGGTCATTCGCACGTATCTCGAATGGATCGCCGAGCTTCCGTGGAACAAGAGATCGGATGATCAGCTCGAGCTGAAGCGCGCCCAGACGGTGCTGGAGGAAGATCACTACGGGCTGAATGATGTGAAGGATCGCGTCCTCGAATTCCTCGCAGTGAGACAACTCAGAGCGCAGCAGCTCGCCGAAGAGGTCGAAAAGACCGGCGAAGTTCCGGCTGCGAAATTGCTGCCCGAGAAGGATGATGCGACGCCTTCGCTGGCGACGAGTGATACAGCCGACCGCTTGATAACCGACAAGGCGGAAGCGAAGTCCCGCGCGATGGCGAAAGGGCCGATTCTGCTTTTCATCGGACCACCGGGCGTTGGCAAGACGTCGATCGCCAAATCGATTGCGAGATCGCTGGGGCGCCAGTATGTGCGTGTGGCGCTGGGTGGTGCACGGGATGAGGCCGACATTCGCGGTCACCGGCGCACCTACGTCGGCGCGATGCCGGGCAGAATCATCCAGGGACTTAAGCAGGCTGGTACCAAGAACCCGGTCTTCCTGCTCGACGAGGTGGACAAGCTCGGCACTTCGTATCAGGGTGATCCCTCGAGCGCGCTGCTCGAGGTGCTCGATCCCGCCCAGAACGACACCTTCACGGATCACTATCTGGGAATCCCGTTCGATTTGAGCGAAGTGCTCTTCATCGCGACGGGGAACTTCGTTCAAAACATCCCCGGTCCTCTGCTCGATCGCATGGAGGTCGTCGATTTCGCCGGTTACACGGAGAAGGAGAAGGCGGGGATTGCGACCAAGTATCTGCTGCCGCGCCAGCTCGAGGAATCGGGCCTGAGCGACAAGAACATCGCGTTCACGGAAGACGCGATCATGTCCATCGTCTCGAACTACACTCGCGAGAGTGGAGTGAGACAACTGGAGCGACAGATCGGCGCAGTCGCGCGCAAGCTCGCGCGCAAGCTCGCCGCGAGCGAAGAGGTGGAACACGTCGTGAATGCGGAGGCCGTGCGAGATCTTCTTGGCAGACCGCGTGTTCATCCGGAGCATGCGCTGCCGGAAAGCGAAGTCGGAATCGCCACAGGCATGTACTACACGCCTATGGGCGGCGACATCATGTTCGTCGAGGCTTCGATACGCCGCTTTTACGGCAATCGTGATGGGGATACATCGGCGCCGGTTGGGCCGGGCGGAGCGGTTTCATTGATTCTGACCGGCCAGCTGGGCGACGTCATGAAGGAGTCGGCCCGCGCAGCCTTCACCTACGCGACCAACAATGCCGCAAAGCTGGGCATTCCGCGCGACAGGCTGGGTGCGATCGAAGCACACATCCACGTGCCGGCTGGCGCCATCCCCAAGGATGGACCGTCGGCGGGCATTGCGATCGCCACAGCATTGGTGTCGGAGATGGCGGACCGGCCAGTGAGGCAGGATGTGGCGATGACGGGCGAGATCACTCTTCGCGGCCGGGTGTTGCCGATCGGCGGGCTCAAGGAGAAGGTCCTTGGGGCGCATCGCGCCGGCATCAAGATCATCATCATTCCGAAGGGAAATGAGGCGGACATTGAAGACGTGCCGGAAGAAGTACGCAACACCCTGGAGTTCCACCCGGTGGAAACCCTGAGCGAGGTGCTGCGAATCGCGCTCGTGCCGGCGGAGCCGGGCGAGCAGGCGCGTCCCCTTGAGATGAAGGAAGTCGCTTAAGCCGCGACTGAGCGATCAGCGCGGCAGGCAGCAGCGTAGTTGCAGTTTGTCTTCCTAGCCCCACCGTAAGGTTGCGACTGCACCAGCCGGCAACGCGTAGAGGATTGACTTGCCGCCGAAGTGCACGGCGAAGGAGACTTCCGCCGGCGTGATGTTGAGTACGATGAGGACTTTTGAGCCATCGTCGGCGTTCTTGAACGCGACACTCTGTAGTCCCCCCACGTTCGTGGTCGAGGCGATGCGGTGCGCGCCGGGTCTCACGAACTCGCTGGCATGGGCGAGCGCGTAGTACTCTACGTTGCGCGTGACGACTCCGGTGACGGAGTTGATCGTGATCACACCGCGGCAATTGCCGCACCCGCCCAGATGCGGGCCGGCGTTCTCGTCGAGCGCCAGATTCCAGAGCGCGACGCCCTTGGCCCAGCCCCGCGCGCTGCCGATGATCAGCTTGCCGACGAAGAACTTCAGATTGTCGGCATACACCGGCGCCCAACCGCCGCCAGAGCACTCGGTGAAGTAGGCGTCCTTCGTGGGATACGCCGCGTGCACGCTGTCCTGCACGCCTACATCGCCAGCGTAGCAGTGCCAGGCGACGCCATTCACATATCTTCGCGCGGCAGTGTCGGCGAGGACGGCCAGCGGAGAGCTGGGCAGATCCCAGTTGTGATCCCAGTCGAGGATCAACGCCTGAATCCCCGTCCTCGCGAAGAGCGGCCCAACATGCTTGCCAATCAACTCGGCGCGGGCCGGGGGATCGAGCTGCATGCCGGGGTAGTTCGTGGGCTCGTATGCCGGCTCGTTTTGCAACGTCACGGCGAAGATCGGTACGCCCTCGGCCTTGTATCTCTCGACGAACTTGCGAAAGTACTCGGCGAAAGAACCGTAGAACTCGGGGCGCATCGTACCCTTGATCAGGCTTCCCGTTGTTTTCATCCAACCCGGAAGACTCCACGGTGAGCCGACGAGCTTGAGCTGCGGATTGATCGCCAACGCAGCCTTGAGCGCGGGGAGCTTGTCAGCACGATCCTCATCGATGGAGAAATGCGTTAGCGCAGGATCGGTTTGGCCCGCCGGCATGTCGTCGTAGCTGTAGTCGTGCGTGGAGAAGTCCGACGCACCCATGGGCACGCGCATGAAGCTCAGTCCGAGTCCGGGATCGCGGCCGAACAGCTCACGGAGAATCGCATCGCGTTGCGCGCCGAGCTTGTGCTGGATGAGATACGCCGACGCGTCGGTCATCGCCGCGCCAAAGCCGATCATCTGCTGATAACTCGTTCCTTCATCCACGTCGATGACGACAGGAGATGCACCTGCCCCGGATCTGATGAGGACGTCGGGCTGCCGGGAGAGTTGGCGCGATTGGTCCGCGGTGGTGATCCATGCCTGCGCGATGGGAGCCAGAGTCGTCGAGCCGCCACCCGGACTGACGGCGTTGTTGTTCGCGCAAGCGCCGAGCAAGAAGGCACCGGCGACGATCAGGAATGTACGGAGCGAGCCCCGTTTCATTTCACCATTAATCGAGTCCTGAGCCCACCGACCATCACATCGAAGTCGCCGGGTTCCACGACAGGCCGGTTGTCGCGGCCAATGAATGCCAATCGCTGGATCGGCAGCCGGAATGTGACAGTGCGACGCTCACCGGGAGCGAGCGCAATCTTCTCGAAGTCACGGAGACGTTTCACCGGCGGATCGACTGACGCATAGAGGTCGCGCACGTAGAGCTGTACGACTTCCTTGCCTTGCACGGCTCCCACATTGGTTACGTCGACGGTGACCGTCACTGTGTCGGACACGCCCGCAACTGGGTTCGTCGGGCGCAGATTGGAATAGGCGAAAGTAGTGAACGACAGCCCATGACCAAACGGCCACTCGGGGTTGTAGCCTCCCTCCGATCCAGTCGTCGTCGCGTCTTCAGGCGCAGGGCGATCGTAGTGGACAATGCTGCCCGAGGTTCGAGGCCAGCTGAACGGGAGCTTTCCACTGGGG
>Ga0209217_1000564_pt1 | contig 10508 bp, 10 predicted proteins | sample JacPinW_OM3H0_M2_FD_187957 | JGI IMG/M metagenome (GOLD analysis project Ga0209217, IMG submission 187957) | Forest soil microbial communities from Algoma, Ontario, Canada - Jack Pine, Ontario site 1_JW_OM3H0_M2 (SPAdes) (version 2) | ecosystem: Environmental > Terrestrial > Soil > Boreal...
CGTCGTGGCCTCAGCCTCGGCGACCTCAGTGGCCTCGACCTCTTGCGCCTCAGCACCGACTGCCGCCTCCGGCTCGACTGCGGCCGGTGGCGTCGCCGCGGCCGCCTCCGGTGCAGCCTTCTTTGCCGCGGCCTTCGAAGCGCCGACCCGACGCGCGCGTTCGGCTTCCGAGGTGACCGTCTTCTCCCGCACCAGCTCGATCACCGCCATCGGGGCGTTATCACCTTTGCGCGCTTCGACTTTGATGATGCGGGTGTAGCCGCCGTTGCGGTCGGCGAAGAACGGCCCGATCTCGGCGAACAGGCTGTGCACCACGTCCTTGTCGCGGATCTTCTTGAGCACCTCACGCCGGTTGTGCAGGGTGCCCTTCTTGGCGTGGGTGATCAGCTTCTCGGCGTAGGGCCGCAGTGCCCGAGCCTTGGGCTCGGTTGTCTTGATCCGGCCGTGCTCAAAGAGCGCCGTGGCCAGGTTGGCCAGAATCGCCTTCTGGTGCGAAGACGACCCGCCAAGGCGAGGACCCTTAGTGGGCTTGGGCATTGCTGACGCTCCTGTCTAGATTCTCAATCCAACTGTCCGGCTCCTCAGCGGGCCGCTGACGGCCCGCATCGTCACCGGACGGCTTAGAGCTGTTCGGTTTCCGCGTAGTCCTGGTCGTCGTAGGCACCCTCGCTGGACCAGGTCCCGGTGGCGACGTCGTACCCGGCGACCTCCGACGGATCGAAGCTCGCAGGGCTGTCCTTGAGCGACAGACCCAGCTGGTGCAGCTTGACCTTCACCTCGTCGATGGACTTCTGCCCGAAGTTGCGGATGTCGAGCAGGTCGGACTCGGTGCGCGACACCAGCTCGCCGACGGTGTGCACGCCCTCACGCTTGAGGCAGTTGTACGAGCGCACGGTCAGATCCAGGTCGTCGATCGGCAGCGCGAACGACGCGATGTGATCCGCCTCGGCCGGCGACGGCCCGATCTCGATGCCCTCGGCCTCGACGTTGAGTTCGCGCGCCAGACCGAACAATTCGACCAGCGTCTTACCCGCAGACGCCAACGCGTCACGCGGGCCGATCGAGCTCTTGGTTTCGACGTCGAGGATCAGCTTGTCGAAGTCGGTGCGCTGCTCGACACGGGTGGCATCCACCTTGTAGGTCACCTTGAGCACCGGCGAGTAGATGGAATCGACAGGGATACGGCCGATTTCGGCGCCGGAGGCCTTGTTCTGCACGGCCGGGACGTAGCCGCGGCCACGCTCGACGACAAGCTCGATCTCGAGCTTGCCCTTGTCGTTCAGCGTCGCGATGTGCATCTCGGGGTTGTGCACGGTAACGCCGGCCGGCGGCACGATGTCACCGGCGGTGACCTCACCCGGGCCCTGCTTGCGCAGATACATCGTCACCGGCTCGTCTTCTTCCGAGGACACCACCAGGCTCTTGAGGTTCAAGATGATGTCGGTGACGTCTTCCTTGACGCCTGGCACGGTGGTGAACTCGTGCAGCACGCCGTCAATGCGGATGCTGGTGACGGCCGCGCCGGGAATCGACGACAGCAGCGTGCGGCGCAGCGAGTTACCAAGCGTGTAGCCAAATCCCGGCTCCAGCGGCTCGATGACGAACTGCGAACGGTTGTCGTTGACGACCTCTTCGGCCAGGGTGGGTCGCTGTGAGATCAGCATGGTGTTTCTTTTTCTCCTTCTCGGCACCCGCTATTTGATGCCGTTAAGACCCGCCGGTGCGGTCGCAGCGGCGGAAAACTGCGCTTACTTCGAGTAGTACTCGACGATCAGCTGCTCGGTGAGCGGCACGTCGATCTGGGCACGCTCGGGCAGTTGGTGGACCAGGATGCGTTGCCGCTCGCCGACCACCTGCAACCAGCTGGGGATCGGACGGTCACCGGCGGTCTCGCGTGCGATCTGGAACGGCACCGTGTTGAGCGACGAGTCCCGCACATCGATGATGTCGTACTGCGACACCCGGTAGCTGGGGACGTTGACGTGCACGCCGTTGACCGTGAAGTGGCCGTGGCTGACCAGCTGGCGGGCCATCCGGCGGGTGCGAGCTATCCCGGCGCGGTAGACCACGTTGTCCAGCCGGCTCTCCAGGATCTGCAGCAGTCTCTCACCGGTCTTGCCGGTGTGACGAGTGGCCTCTTCGTAGTAGCGGCGGAACTGCTTTTCCATGACGCCGTAGGTGAAGCGAGCTTTCTGCTTCTCCTGCATCTGCAGGAGGTACTCGCTCTCCTTGATCCGCGCCCGGCCGTGCTGCCCGGGCGGATAGGGGCGCTTCTCGAACGCCTGGTCGCCGCCGATGAGGTCGGTGCGCAGCCGACGTGATTTCCGGGTAATGGGTCCGGTGTAACGAGCCATTGTCTGTCTCTTCCTCCTGGGCCGACTAGACTCTCCGCCGCTTGGGCGGACGGCAGCCGTTGTGCGGCTGGGGGGTGACGTCAGAGATCGCGCCGACCTCCAGGCCTGCGGCCTGCAGCGATCGGATCGCGGTCTCGCGGCCCGAGCCCGGGCCCTTCACGAACACGTCGACCTTCTTCACACCGTGCTCCTGGGCCTTGCGGGCGGCGTTCTCGGCGGCCAGCTGCGCGGCGAACGGCGTCGACTTGCGCGAACCCTTGAAGCCGACGTGGCCCGATGACGCCCAGGCGATGACGTTGCCCTGCAGGTCGGTGATCGTCACGATCGTGTTGTTGAACGTGCTCTTGATGTGGGCGGCGCCGTGCGGAACGTTCTTCTTCTCACGCCGCCGGGTCTTCTGACCCTTCTTGGGCGCGGCAGCGGCTGCCTTCTTGGCTGGGGGCATGACTTATCTGGCCTTCTTCTTGCCTGCGATGGTGCGCTTGGGGCCCTTGCGGGTGCGCGCATTGGTCTTGGTGCGCTGGCCGCGCACCGGCATGCCGCGGCGGTGCCGTAGGCCCTGGTAGCAGCCGATCTCAATCTTGCGGCGGATGTCGGCCTGCAGCTCACGGCGCAGGTCACCTTCGATCTTCAGATTGGCTTCGATGTAGTCGCGCAGGTGGGTCACCTGGTCGTCGGTGAGGTCCTTGGTGCGCAGGTCTTTGTCGATCCCGGTGGCGGCCAAAATTTCGTGCGACCGGGTACGGCCAACGCCGTAGATGTAGGTCAACGCGACCTCCATGCGCTTATCGCGCGGCAGGTCAACGCCCACAACTCGAGCCATGGGTGGCATTCCTTCTGTTCGCGGAGGTCTGATCCCAGTCCGTTCCCGCTGACTACTCCGGGGTCCGGCCTCCGTTCCGGACGTCGATGAACGGCCAATCCGTTCACTGGTGCTGGGAGGTCTGCATTCAGTTGTGTGTGCGCGTGTGGCTAGGTAGATGGCGGCGACCCGCTGCGCCCGGCTACGCCGCGCTTGCGATCACCGCTAGCCCTGGCGCTGCTTGTGGCGCGGATCAGAGCAGATCACCATGACCCGCCCATGCCGACGGATCACCCTGCATTTGTCGCAGATCGGCTTGACGCTCGGGTTCACCTTCACGGCTGTTTCGATCCTGTTCTTCTCTAACTCGATGGCTTTATCGTTCGGGCTTTTACTTGTAGCGGTACACAATGCGGCCCCGGGACAGGTCGTAGGGAGACAACTCCACCACCACCCGGTCCTCGGGCAGGATGCGGATGTAGTGCTGCCGCATCTTGCCGCTGATGTGAGCAAGCACCTTGTGGCCGTTCTCCAGCTCAATGCGGAACATCGCATTGGGCAGGGGCTCGACCACGCGGCCCTCGACCTCTATGGCGCCGTCCTTCTTGGCCATAACTTTCCAGAAATCCTCGTCTTTGGTTTCGTTGCTGCTACGCCCGGATCGGCGCAGCATTGGCTGGATTTGCAACGTGAGCCGGTGACAGGAAATTCCTAGGACTGGGCACGCAAGAAACCAGCGCGATGACGCACCGTTGGTTCACGATACCCGCTCATTCCGGCTGGCCAAAATCGCTGTAAGCGGAATCGGACCGGCCGACCTCCCCCCGCGCACCGGCCCTGACAGGCGCATACTTAAGGCCGATGACCACCGCCGCAAGTCCCGATCCCCAGAGCCGTAAACCGGTGATCCTGACCGTCGACGACGATCCGGCGGTATCCCGGGCGGTTGCCAGGGACCTGCGTCGCCACTACGGCGAAGCCCACCGGATCGTACGAGCCGAGTCGGGCGCGGACGCCCTGGAAACCCTCAAGCAGCTCAAACTGCGCGGTGAGACCGTCGCGACGCTCGTCGCCGACTACCGGATGCCGCAGATGACCGGTATCGAATTCCTCGAACAGGCAATGGACCTGTATCCGGCGGCGCGGCGGGTGCTGCTGACTGCCTACGCCGACACCCACGCCGCGATCGACGCAATCAACGTCGTCGACCTCGACCACTACCTGCTCAAACCGTGGGATCCACCCGAGGAAAAGTTGTATCCGGTCATCGATGCGCTGCTAGACGCCTGGAAGCGGCTGCCGGAACACCCCATCCCACACACCAAGGTGATCGGGCACCGCTGGTCGGCGCGGTCCTGGCAGGTGCGCGACTTCCTGGCTCGCAACGGGCTCTACTACAACTGGTTCATGGCCGACGACCCCGACGGCCAACAGCTGTTGCGGGCCGCCGGCGAGGACGGCCTGCGGCTACCGGTCGTCGTCACCGAACGCGGCGACACCCTGATCGAACCCAGCGACGCCGAACTGGCCGACACGTTGGGTCTGTCCAGCACGCCGTCGCAGGAGTTCTACGACCTGATCGTGGTCGGTGGCGGACCCGCGGGCCTGGCCGCCGCCGTCTACGGGGCTTCCGAGGGGCTGCGCACGGTGCTCATCGAACGCACCGCGACCGGCGGTCAGGCCGGCCAGAGCTCGCGGATCGAGAACTATCTCGGCTTTCCGGACGGGGTGTCGGGCGGCCAGCTGGCCGATCGGGCGCGCAGACAGGCGGAGAAGTTCGGCGCCGAACTGATCACCGCCCGCACGGCCACCGCGCTGGAGGTCAACGGGTCCAAGCGCACCGTCCGGTTCGCCGACGGCGGCTCCATCGACGCGCACGCGGTCATCCTGGCCACCGGCGTCGCCTATCGCCAACTGGCCGCCACCGGCTGCGACGAGCTGACCGGCCGCGGCATCTTCTACGGGGCCGGCATCTCCATCGCGTCAGACTGCAAGGACGAAGAGGTTTACGTGGTCGGCGGGGCCAATTCGGCCGGCCAGGCCGCGATGTATCTGTCGCGCCAGGCCAACTCAGTGACCATCGTCGTGCGTGGCCCGTCGTTGGAGGCGTCGATGTCGTACTACCTAATCCAGCAGATCGAGCAGAACCCCAAGATCACCGTGCGCACCTGTACCGAAGTTCACTGCGCTACCGGAGACGATCACCTGGAGAAGCTGACCCTGATCGACAACCGGACCGGCGTTACCGAGGATGTCACCTGCGGCCGGATGTTCATCTTCATTGGCGCCGCGCCGGGCACCGACTGGCTTGACGGGGTAGTCGCCCGCGACGACCGCGGCTTCATTCTCACCGGTCCCGATCTGCGCAACGTCTGCGGATGGACGCTGGACCGTCCACCGCACCACCTGGAAACCAGCGTGCCGGGCGTGTTCGTGGCCGGCGACGTGCGCGCCGACTCCGCCAAACGAGTCGCAGCCGCGGTGGGCGAAGGATCGATGGCCGTGATGCTGGTCCACCGTTACCTGGCGGAATCATGACCGGACTCCCATGTGACGCCGACGAGCTGCGCACCCTGTTCTTGTTCGAGGCGCTGACCGACGAGCAGCTCGATACGTTGTGCGTCAACGGCCACATCGAGCACTACGAACCGGGACCGATCATTGTTGAGGGTGAGCCGGCGACCTGTTTCTACGTTCTGATCGAAGGCGAGCTGGCGATGTCGAAGCTCTCCGGCGGCCAGGCCATCGAGACGAACCGGACATCACAGCGCGGCGTGTATTGCGGTGCCTGGCGCGCGTTCACCGGCGGGAACCAAAAGCTCTACGACGCGTCGGTGCACGTGACCAAGCCGTCGCGGTTCTTCGTTATGGACGCGCCGGTGTTCGCCAAGTTCATGAAGGACCAATTTCCGATGGCGGTTCACCTGCTCGACGGCATCGCGGTGGGCACCGACCGGACCCGCCGGATCATCGACAACCGGGAGAAGCTGCTCGCACTGGGCCGGTTGTCGGCCGGGCTGACCCATCAGCTGAACAATCCCGCCGCGGCCATCGCACGGGCCGCCGACGAGCTGCGCGGCCGGATCGCCCGCATGCGCGGGAAACTGGTGATGCTCGCCGACGGCACCGTCAGCGCTGAAACGCTGAACGCATTGGTCCGGCTGCAGGAGGCGGTCGCCGAGCAGGTCGCCAAATCGGCGTCGCAGCACTTGACCGCGCTCGAATCCGCCGACCGCGAGGACGCCGTCGGCGAGTGGCTGGAGGACCACGACATCGACGGCGGGTGGGACATCGCACCGACGCTCGTCGAAGGCGGCGTCGACACCGACTGGCTGGAGCGGATTGCCGCAACCGCCGAGGAATTGGACAGTTCGGCTTCGGTGGAGGAGGCGGTCCGCTGGATCAGCTACACCATCGAAAGCGAACTTCTGATGAACCAGATTTCGGAAGCGAGCAAACGGATTTCGGCACTGGTCGCCGACGCCAAGCAATATTCCCGGATGGACCGGGCCCTGTTCGACGTGGCCAATGTGCACGAACTGCTGCGCAGCACGCTGGTGATGTTCGCCGACCGATTTAGCAAAGACGGCGGCAAGCACGCCGGCGCGATCACAGTGGTCAAGGAATTCGACCAATCGCTTCCCGAAATCCCTTGCTTCCCAGGCGATCTCAACCAGGTCTGGACCAACATCATTGACAACGCGCTGGCGGCGATGCGCGAGAAGGGCGGCACCCTCACCATCCGCACCGGCAGGGAAGGCGAGAAGCTGGCCCGCATCGAGATCTGCGATACCGGGCCCGGTATCCCCGATGAGGCGCGCGAGCACATCTTCGAGCCCTTCTTCACCACCAAACCGGTCGGCGAGGGCACCGGCCTCGGGCTGGATTTGGCGTGGAACATCGTCGTCAAGAAACATCGCGGGGATTTGCGCGTGGAGTCTGTGCCGGGCAATACCCGCTTCATCGTGTTGCTGCCGCTGGAAAAACCGCGCGTCGAGGATTTGGCGGATCCCGACCTGGATGCAGAACTGACGGAATAGCGACCTCACGCGACCGGTTGGAGACACCATGACTGATACTCAGGCTCGTTCCACGAGTGGCCCCAACCTTGGTCGGTTCGGATCGTTCGGCCGCGGCGTCACCCCGCAGCAGGCCAAAGAGATTGAAGCCCTGGGCTACGGGGCTGTCTGGGTAGGCGGTTCACCGCCGGCCGAGCTGGCCTGGGTAGAACCCATTCTCGAGGCGACGACCACGTTGCAGGTGGCCACCGGGATCGTCAACATCTGGTCGGCGCCGGCCAAGCCGGTCGCCGAGTCTTTCCACCGGATCGACAAGGCTTACCCCGGCCGGTTCCTGCTGGGTATCGGCGTCGGGCATCCTGAGGCGATCAGCGAATACCGCAAGCCCTACGACGCGCTGGTGGAGTACCTCGACCGTCTCGACGATTATGGTGTGCCCGCCGAGCGTCGGGTGGTTGCCGCGCTGGGCCCGCGGGTGCTGAAGCTTTCGGCACAGCGCGGCGCCGGAGCCCATCCCTACCTGACCACTCCGGAGCACACGGCACACGCCCGGGAACTGATCGGCCCGTCGGCGTTTTTGGCGCCCGAGCACAAGGTGGTGCTGACCACCGACGCGGACCGGGCTCGGGCCGTCGGCCGTAGGGCGCTCGATATTTACCTCAACCTCGCCAACTACCTGAACAACTGGCGTCGGCTGGGGTTCACCGACGACGACATCACTCGCCCCGGCAGCGACCGACTCGTCGACGCCTTCGTCGCATATGGCACAACTGACGCGATAGCCGCCCGCTTGAATGAACACCTTGACGCGGGCGCCGACCACGTCGCCGTTCAGGTGCTGACGAAGGATGAGAACCTGGTTTCGGCGCTGGCCGAATTGGCTGGGCCGCTTGGACTGAACCAGTCTTGAGGAAACAGAGGGGACCTAGATGACCGACGCAGTGTCACTGAAACCCGACCTGGGCCGGTTCGGCGTGTTTCTGGCTTTCCGCTCGATCAAACCCGAGCTGGCCGCGCAAATCGAATCGCTCGGTTATGGCGCCGCGTGGATCGGTGGATCGCCGGACGCGGAGTTGGAGTGGGTGGATCCGGCCCTGGCGCAGACCAATTCACTGCAGCTGGCCACCGGGATCGTCAATATCTGGTCGGCGCCGGCGCCGGTGGTCGCCCAATCCTATAAGCGCATCGAAAGCGCCTATCCGGGAAGGTTTTTGCTGGGCATCGGGGTAGGCCACCGCGAGCACACCGAAGAATACGTGAAGCCCTATGACGCGCTGGTCGAATACCTCGACGAACTCGACGCCGACATGGTCCCGACCAGTCGTCGAGTGCTCGCGGCGCTGGGCCCCAAGGTCCTGAAACTCGCCGCCGAGCGCAGCGCGGGCGCGCACCCATATCTGACCACGCCGCAACACACGGCCAAAGCGCGCGAAGAGATGGGCAGATCGGTGTTCTTGGCACCGGAGCACAAGGTGGTGCTCACCACCGACGCCGAAGAGGCCCGCCGGATCGGCCGCGAGACCGTCGAGCACTACCTGGGCCTGAGCAACTACGTGAACAACTGGCTGCGGCTCGGGTTCAGCGAAGACGACGTGCGCAAGCCCGGCAGCGACAGGCTGATCGACTCGGTGGTGGCTTACGGCACCCCCGAGGCCATCGCGCAACGTCTCAACGAGCATTTGGAGGCCGGCGCCGATCATGTGGCGATCCAGGTGCTGGGCGGCTGGACTCCAGAGACGCTGCTACCCGCACTGAGCGAACTGGCCGGGCCGCTGGGACTGACGCCCACGAGCTGACCACGCTGCTCAGCTAAGGTTCCACCATGCGGCTGCTCGTCACCGGCGGCGCTGGTTTCATCGGCGCCAACTTCGTGCACACCACTGTGCGCGAGCACCCGGACGACGCGGTGACGGTGCTCGACGCCATGACATATGCCGGCAGCCGCGAATCGCTGGCTCCCGTCGAAAACGACATCCGGCTGGTGCAGGGCGACATCACCGACGCCGAGGTGGTTTCCCGACTGGTTGCCGACTCCGACGCGGTGGTGCATTTCGCGGCCGAAACTCATGTCGACAACGCGTTGGCCGAGCCGGCGCCGTTCCTGCGGGCCAACGTGATCGGGACGTTCACCATTCTGGAGGCGGTGCGCCGGCACGGGGTGCGGCTGCATCACGTCTCCACCGACGAGGTTTACGGCGATCTTGCGCTCGACGATCCGCAGCGGTTCACCGAGTCCACGCCCTACAACCCGTCGAGTCCGTACTCGTCGACCAAGGCCGCCTCCGACATGCTGGTGCGGGCCTGGGTGCGCTCCTACGGCGTGCGTGCGACGATCTCGAACTGCTCCAATAACTATGGGCCGTATCAGCATGTGGAGAAGTTCATTCCCCGCCAGATCACCAACATGCTCACCGGGCGGCGGCCGAAGTTGTACGGCAACGGGGCCAACGTTAGGGATTGGATCCACGTCGAAGATCACAACGACGCGGTCCGGCGAGTCCTCACCCGCGGCCAGGCCGGCCGAACTTACTTGATCGGCGCCGAGGGCGAGCGCGACAACTTATCAGTGCTGCGGACGCTGCTGCAGCTGATGGGCCGCGATCCCGACGACTTCGATTATGTCGCCGACCGCGCCGGCCACGACCTGCGGTACGCCATCGACCCGACGTCGCTGTGCAACGAATTGGGCTGGGCGCCAAAGCATACTGATTTCACCGAGGGCCTCCGCACTACCATCGACTGGTATCGGGAAAACGAGTCATGGTGGGGTCCACTGAAAGCTGCCGTCGAGGCCCGCTACCAGCAGCGGGGTCAGTGACATGCAGGCCCGTGAACTCGACATCGCCGGCGCGTGGGAGATCACGCCGCAGCTACATTCCGATTCGCGTGGAATGTTCTTCGAGTGGCTCACCGACCGAGGGTTTACCGGGTTCGCCGGTCACCGGCTGGACGTGCGACAGGCCAACTGTTCGGTCTCGGCGGCAGGTGTGCTGCGCGGCCTGCATTTCGCCCAGCTGCCGCCGAGCCAGGCCAAGTATGTGACCTGCCTTTCCGGATCGGTGTTCGACGTTGTCGTCGACATCCGGGTTGGCTCACCGACTTTCGGCCAATGGGCTTCAGTGGTGCTCGACGACCGTGACCACAGATCGGTGTACATCTCCGAGGGCCTCGCGCACGGTTTCCTTGCGCTACAAGATAACTCGACGGTGATGTATTTATGCTCGGCGGAATACAACCCGCAACGCGAGCGCACGATCGCCGCGACCGACCCGGCGTTGGCGATCGACTGGCCGAGCGGGCACGAATTGGTGTTGTCCGACCGGGATGCCGCAG
>Ga0209217_1000565_pt1 | contig 10499 bp, 7 predicted proteins | sample JacPinW_OM3H0_M2_FD_187957 | JGI IMG/M metagenome (GOLD analysis project Ga0209217, IMG submission 187957) | Forest soil microbial communities from Algoma, Ontario, Canada - Jack Pine, Ontario site 1_JW_OM3H0_M2 (SPAdes) (version 2) | ecosystem: Environmental > Terrestrial > Soil > Boreal...
CCGCTCGCAATGGCGGCCGCACGCTGGCGCAGATCGTCGAGCACAACGCGCACGACCCGCTGGTCGCGTGGGGATGGAACCCCGGCCACGATCGCGAGCCGGCGCCGGGAACGCAGGAGCAGCTCGGCCGCCTGATCGCGGCCTGGGTGGAGAGCGGAGCGGAATGTCCGAGCGAAGGAGCGAAGCCGTGATCAAGGTGAAAGTGAACGGGAAGGTGCGCGAGCTCGACGTCGATCCAGAGATGCCGCTCCTCTGGGCGCTGCGCGACGTCTTGGCCTTGACCGGCACCAAGTACGGCTGCGGGCAGGCGCAGTGCGGCGCGTGCAGCGTCCATCTCGACGGCCAGGTCGTGCGCTCTTGCGTCACTCCCATGCGGCGCGCCGCCGGTCGCGAGGTGACCACCATCGAAGGCCTCTCGGCCGAGGGAAACCACCCCCTGCAGCGCGCGTGGTGCGAACTGGCCGTTCCGCAGTGCGGTTTCTGCCAGGCCGGCCAGATCATGACCGCGGCCGCGCTCCTGGCGAAGAATCCGAAGCCTTCGGATGCGGACATCGAGCGGAGCCTGGCGGGCAATCTCTGCCGCTGCGGGACGTACACGCGCATCCGCGCTGCGGTGAAAAAGGCCGCGGGGATGTCGGAGGAGTAGCGATGGCGATCACGCGACGCCGTTTCCTCGAGTATTCAGGTGGGCTCGCCCTCGCTTTCGCCGCCGGGCGCGTCCTGGCCGTCGATCCCCGGAACGGCAAGCCGAAGATGACGTCCAGCTTCGACCCGAACGTCTTCGTGCACGTCGCCACCGACGGCCTGGTGACGCTGGTCTGCGCCCGCTCGGAGATGGGCCAGGGCGTGCGCAGCACGATCCCGGCGCTGCTCGCCGACGAACTGGGCGCGGACATGGCGCGAGTGACGATCAAGCAGGGCGACGCCGACAAGAGATACGGCGATCAAAAGACCGACGGTTCGACCAGCATCCGCAACGGATACGAGCCCCTGCGCCAGGCCGGCGCCACCGCGCGCACCATGCTCGTCGCCGCGGCGGCCCGGCGCTGGAAGGTCTCGCCCGCCTCGTGCGTGGCGCGCGATCACGCCGTCTTCCACGGCAAACGCTCGCTGGGATTCGGCGAGCTTGCGGCCGAAGCGGCGACGCTCCCGGTCCCCCCGCCGGAAGAGGTGAAACTGCGCCCGCGCAGCGAGATGCACCACGTGTTCAAGGATCTGCCGCTCATCGACGGGCCGGCCATCGTCGCCGGCAGGGCAACGTTCGGCGCCGACGTGCGCCTGCCCGGGATGCTGGTCGCGGTCATCGCCCGGCCGCCCGTCGTGGGAGGACGCGTCGCCCGCTACGATGCGAAACGGGCGCTCGCCATCCCCGGCGTGACCCGGGTCGTGGAAATACCCACGCCCGAGCCTCCCTACGGATACAAGCCCTGGGGCGGAATCGCCGTGCTCGCCGAGAACACCTGGGCGGCCATGCGCGGCCGGGCCGCTCTCGAGATCGAATGGGACGCGGGAAAGAATGGCGACTACGATTCGGATCGATATCGCGAAACGCTGAGCGCGTCGGTGCACGCTCCCGGCACCGTGGCTCGAAATGTCGGCGACGTCGACGGTGCGTTGTCCAAAGCGGCTCGCGTAGTCGAGGCCGAGTATCACGTCCCGCATCTCGCGCACGTCCCCATGGAGCCGCCCGCCGCCATCGCGCGGGTGGAGAATGGCAAATGCGAGGTGTGGGCACCGACGCAATATCCACAGGAAGCGCGCGGCGAAGCCGCGAAGACGATCGGTCTCCCGGAGGACCAGGTGCAGGTCCACGTCACCTTCCTGGGCGGGGCCTTCGGCCGCAAGGCCAAGTCGGATTTCGTTGCCGAGGCGGCACTTCTCGCGCGCGAGGCAGGCCGGCCGGTGCGCGTGCAATGGACGCGCGAGGACGATATCCACCACGATTATTACAACGCGGTGAACACGCAATTGCTGACGGCCGGGCTGAACGAACGCGGCAAGCTCATCGCCTGGCGGCTGCGGACCGCGTTTCCGCCCATCTCCTCCACCTTTGCACCGACCAACCAGCCCAGCGCCGGCGACTTGCAGCAGGGCGTCACCGACCGCCCGCTGGCGATCGCCAACGTGCGCGCCGAGACCTGCCGGGCTGACGTGCACGTGCGCATCGGCTGGCTGCGCTCGGTGTACAACATCTTCCACGCCTTCTCGGTCAACTCGTTCATCGACGAGATCGCGCATGCGCGCGGCGCGGATCCGCGCGACGTGCAGCTGGAGATCCTGGGTCCGGATCGCATCGTCACCCTGGCCGAGCTGGGCGTCGACAAGCTGTCGAACTATGGCGACTCGCTGGACAAGCACCCGATCGACACCGGGCGGTGGCGGCGCGTGATCGAGCGCGCGACTGCGATGGCGCGCTGGGACCAACGGCGCGCGGACGGCAGGGTGCTGGGGCTGGCCGCCCACCGCAGCTTCCTGACGTACGTCGCCGTGGTCGTCTCGGTGGTGCGCAACGACGAGGGCCAGATCGCGGTGGACGAGGCTTGGGTGGCGGCTGACGCCGGCATCGTCGTCAATCGGGAGCGCGCACGCTCACAGATGGAAGGCGCGGTCATCTTCGGCATGAGCCACACGTTCCATGGCGGGGCCACCATGAAGCGCGGCGTGACCGTGCAATCGGGCTTCCACGATTACAGGCTCGCGCGCATCGCGGAGGCGCCCAGAAGCATCCACGTGGACTTCGCGCAGAGCGGCGGTCCACCCGGAGGCATCGGCGAGCCGGGCGTGCCGCCGGTGGCACCGGCGATCGCGAACGCCGTGTTCGCGCTCACCGGCCGCCGCATCCGCGAGCTGCCGCTGACGCCGGGTCTCGATCCGCTTCGGCATCGGGCCTCTCGATGAAGAGGCCGGGATGGTCCGCGGACTGTTGGAGCCCACAAGCGTGTGCTACAGGAAACCCCGGCGAGGGAGGTCGTTCAAATGAGAACCGCATTCCTGTCAAGAAGGCTGGCGGCGTAGCCCTTGCGCACGCCAGCAGCGCACACCGCGATCGTGGCGTTGATCGCCTGCAGCTTCATGCCCGCGGCGGCGTTCGCGGCCGAGCCGCCCCCGACTGTACGCGTCCAGCCAGGTAAGCGTTATGGCGCAGGGTGGTTCCAGCGCCTCTTCCTTGGCTCGCAGTGGCGCGAGCTCTGGACCACGACCATCGAGGTGCCGGTCCTCGACCTGGACACCTTTGACGGCGGCCTCTTCCCTGAACGGGAGGGCGGCGGCCTCCAGACGAAGTCGCTTCGTTTCAAGTCCTCCGCCGGCCGCAACTGGCAATTCCGCTCGGTCGACAAGGACCCGACCCGCATCCTGAGCGAGGACGTGCGCCAATCTCTGCTCGGGAACCTGGCGCAGGATCTGACCAGCACGACGCACCCTGGGGCGGCGCTGGTGGTCCCGCCGTTCCTCGACGCCGCGGGCATATTGCACGCAACGCCATTCCTCGCGGTGCTCGGCGACGACCAGCGCCTCGGCGAATTTCGCGCGGCGTTCGCGGGGATGCTCGGCATGGTCGAGTTGCGTGACGAGAAGAATCTGCCGGGAGTGGACAAGGTTTTCACGACGTGGCAGCTGTTCGCCCGTCTCGAAGAGCGCAGCGACGAGCGCGTCGATGCTCGAGCCTACCTCCGCGCGCGCCTGATCGACATCTTCATCGGCGACTGGGATCGCCACGTCGATCAGTGGCGCTGGGCGCGGGTGACGGTCGATGGACAGCGTCTCTGGCAGCCGATCCCGCGCGATCGGGATCAGGCATTCGCCCGCTTCAACGGGATCCTTCCGTCCATCATGGAGTACTACACGAAGCAGCTGGCCGGTTTCGGGTCAGGATATCCCTCGATCGACAAGCTCACTTTTTCGGGCCGCTACACCGATCGGCGGTTCCTGATCGAACTCGGAAAGCCGGAATGGGACGCGATCGCGGCCGAGGTGACAGCGAAGCTCACCGACGCGGTGATCGCGGACGCCGTTCGTCGGTTACCGGTGGAGATGTACAAGACGGGCGGCGCCGAGCTCGAGCAGGCGCTGCGCGCGAGACGGGATGAGCTGCCGCGCGCTTCCGAAGACTTCTACAGGCTGCTGGCCGACAGAGTCGACGTGCGCGGCACCGAAAGCGCGGACGACGCCGAGATCGCAAGCCGACCCGACGGTTCGGTCGACGTCTCGCTCTTCGCCCGCGACGAGAAGACAGGGGATCGTCTTGGACCCGCGTTCTTCCATCGCGCGTTCAACCCGGAGGAGACCAGCGAGCTTCGTCTGTACATGCTTGGCGGCCCTGACCGGGTCCATGTCGACGACGCGGCGGCCCAAAAAATCAAGGTGCGGCTGATCCCCGAGGCACCGGATGCGCGACTCAGCCCGAAGGATCGCTTCGAGACCACGCGCGATTGGGGCAGGGATCTGCTCTTCTTTCCGATTTTGAGTTACGACTCGACCCGAGGCCTCGTCGTCGGCACCATCGCCGTCTTGACGCATTTCGGCTTCGGGCGAGCTCCGTACGCCGACCTCATGACGTTCAGCGCCGCTTGGTCGACAGGAACGAACCAGCCGCGCATTGGATACACCGCGGAATTCCGTACCCGCTCCACCGTCCGGCTGCTCCTGTCCGCCGACTACTCTGGCTTCGACCAGGTCAACTTCTTCGGTTTCGGCAATGAGACGGTCCGCAACGTTGCTCTGGCGAACCAGAATTTCTATCGCGTTCTGCGAAAGCAGGTCACCGTCCACCCTTTGATTGACGTCCAGGTCATCGGCCCCTTGCGCTCCTCGGCCGGCGCACTCTTCAAATATCTCTCGTCCGAGGCGAATGCGCCCATCGCCATCGCCACCGGTGCGCCAGGCTTTGCGGAGACCACCATCGCGGGCGCGCAGATCGGCCTGGGCCTGAGCACACGCAGCGGATCATTGGCGGCGGAGCGGGGGTTCCGGGTCCACGGATTCGCGCGTTACTACCCGAGCCTCTTCGGCAACCACCACGACTTTACCAAGCTGCGCGGGGAAGCCTCGGGGTTCGCCGCCGCGCACTTGCTCACCGACATCGCCTTGGGCGTCCGCATCTCCGGGGAAAAGAACTTCGGGACGTATCCGTACTTCGAGGCCGCTTTCATAGGCGGCATTCCCGCTGTCGCCGGGCTGGAGCCTGCGACGAGTGGCGGAAACCTGTTGCGCGGGTACGATCTCAATCGTTACGCCGGCGATGCTTCCCTGGTTGCGAACACCGAGCTTCGCGCCGCGCTCGGCAGCTGGAATTCGGTCCTGCCGATGCGGTACGGGCTGTTGGCGCTGGCCGACATCGGGCGAGTCTTCTTTGCTCCCCAGCCCTCGTCCCGCTGGCACAGCGGAGTGGGAGGCGGCGTCTGGCTGGCGCTGGTCCTGGGGGTTTCCACCTTCGAGCTGTCGACCGCGGTCACCGCCACCATCGTCCGCTCGGGCGAGGGCACGAGCTTCTATTTCGCGTCCGGCTTCGGGTTTTGATCGGCATCCAACACCGCACGTCGCACGAGGGCGCGAAACGCGGCCGCGGCTGGATCGGCGTGCGTGCGCTCGTGCCAGCACAAGGCCATCTCGACCGCGGGCGTCGACACCGGCGCGACGAGCGCGCGAAGGCCGAACTGCCTCCCGTGCACGGCGAGGAGCGAGGCCGGCAGCGTCGTCACCAGGTCACTCGCCGCCACGACCGCGGCGGCCGCCGTGAAGGTGGGGACTGTCATCACGACCTCGCGCGGGACGCCCGCCCGCGCATACGCGACGGCGACGCGATCGCGGAAGTTTCTTCCAGGCACCATATCGACGCGCACGTGACGGAGACCACCGAGCGTGCGGCGCGAGAGCTGCTTGCCGAGCGCCGGGTGTCCGCGCCGGGCCACGAGCACGACTCGCTCCTCGAAGAGCCGCTCGACGTGCAGGCCTGCGCCCTTCCCTCGTACGCCAAGGTGCAGATCGATTTCGGAAGAAGTCAGATCGCCGAGCGACACGAGCGAGTCGATCCCGACGACGCGTAGGTGCGCCTTGGGCAGCTCCCGCGTCATCTCGGTGGCGATTCGCGGGACCCAGGTTATCTGGCCGGCATCGGCGACCGCGAGAGTGAACGTTCGCGTGCAGCTCGCGGCGTCGAAGGGACCTGCTTGGAGCGCGTGCTCGAGCTCGTGGATGGCGCGGGCAATGGCGGGCGCGAGCTCGGTCGCCCGCGGGGTGGGGACGATGCCGCGGCCCTTGCGCGTCACGAGCGGGTCCCCGAGCACGTCCCGCAATCGGGCGAGCGCGTTGCTCACGGCCGACGGCGTCACGTGGAGACGCTCGGCCGCGCGCGCCACGTTGCGCTCGGCGAGCACGGTGTGGAGCACCAACATCAGGTTCAGATCGATCGACGCAATGCTCACGATGGGTGATCTTATCTATCACTAATCATCACTTCCAGGGTGGGGTGCGCGAACCTAGAATCGAGGCATGAATCGATCGCCATTCTGGCTGGCTGCGATCGTGCTGGTCGCGTGCCAGACCTCCTCACCCCTGCCTCGGAGCAATTCCATGTCGTCCACCAATCCGCGAGAGACCGTTCACGAGCTCGGCGTTCTCGACACGTTCATCTCCTATCGCGAGACCGGCACCGGCTCTCCCATCGTGTTCCTTCATGGGAACCCGACGTCTTCGTACGTGTGGCGAAACGTCGTCCCTCTCGTCGCCGATCGCGGCCGTTGCCTCGCGCCCGATCTCGTCGGGATGGGGCGCTCGGGCAAGCCGGAGAGCGCATATCGGTTCCATGATCACGCCCGGTATCTCGAGGCGTGGTTCGCCGGGCTCGACCTGCGTGACGTCGTGCTCGTGGGCTACGATTGGGGCGGCGTCCTCGCGCTGGACTGGGCGTCGCGTCACCCTGATCGTGTGCGCGGCGTGGTCGTTTTCGAGACGTTCCTGCGGACCATGCATTGGAGTGACTGGCCTCCGCAAGGCGCGGAGCTGTTCCGGGCCCTTCGCACGCCGGGCGTCGGGGAGAAGCTCGTGCTCGAACAGAACGAGTTCCTCGCGCGGTCCTTGGCGAACGGCGTGAAGCACGGACTCGCGGAAAGCGACCGCGCCGTGTACTACGCCCCCTACCCCGATCCGGCATGGCGGCGACCGGTGTTGCAGTGGCCGCGCGAGATTCCGATCGAGGGCGAGCCGGCCGACGTCGCCGCGGTCATCACCCGCAACGGTGAATGGCTCGCTAAAACGCCCGGGGTCCCCAAGCTGCTCCTCACCTTCGATGGGACCGGGCTCAGCAACGCGCCCGCCGTCGTCGAGTTTGCGCGCAGCACGTTCCCCAACCTCGACGTCGTCCCCCTCGGCTCCGCTGGACACCACGCGCCTGAAGACGCGCCCAAGGAGATCGCGGGCGCGATCATGAGCTGGCTCGATCGCCACGCGCTTCTGTGAACACTAGTCAGATCGAGTCCCGACGCAAAAACGTACATTGAGTTGGCCCGGAACGTACATCGAGTTGGCGTGCAATATACAAAATCGCGACGCGAATCCTTCAGAGAAATTGCACCCCGGTGCATTGCTGGAGCTGTTGCCCGCGCGTACGGTCCACGAATTCGCTCGCATCACCAAGACACCAAGGAGCGGGCGATGCAGACCGCCACTCTGTCCTTGATGGAATGACCGCTGACCAGATGAAAGCACCAATGGGCCTCGCGTGCATGATGACGAACCGGACAACCTTCTCCAGCGAGAGGAAGGCCCCGGTGGAACGCCGTCCGTGCTCGTCGTTGCGATCGCGGCGTACCAGGCTGGTCGACCTTGCAGCGGCGCGCAGCGCCTGGAGAGTCCCATGAACCCTGAGAATAGACCCACCAGCCGAGACCGCTCGTCCAGGTCATTGGGCGTGATCCTGGCTCTCGCAGTCGCTGCCCCCGCCCAGCACCAACATCGCCAAACCGGCGGCGGCAATGGATTCCAGACGATGATCGGCGAGGCGGTTTCCCGCATGCACGCGGAGATGGACGTCCCCTTCTCCGGCGATGCGGACAGAGACTTCGCCCGCATGATGATCCCACACCACCAGGGAGCCATCGACATGGCAATCGCGGAGTTGCGCTACGGCAAGGACAAGCGACTGAAGCGGCTGGCCCAGGAGATCATTGTCGACCAGCAACAGGAGATTGCGGTCATGCACCTCGCGCTCGGAGATCCTCTGCCGCCGGGTACAGCGGCGCCGACGCAGACCACACGACAAGCGCCTGAGGAGCACTGACATGGCCCGCCCATTTGAGATTCTCTTCGCGTTCACGCTTGTCGCTGCTCCTGCGTTCGCCGGCCAGGCCCCGTACGCCGCGAGCGCGCCCGACATCCCGCTCAGCGCCCGCGACCGCGTGTACGCCGCCGAGCAGTTCTCCAATACGCTGTCCGTGATCAACCCGGCCACTAACAAGTCGTTGGGTGTGATCCGGCTCGGTGGCACGCAGCCGGGAAACCTGAGCCCGCTCTATCGCGGCCAGCTGCTCGTCCACGGCCTCGGCTTCTCGCCCGACAATCGCACGCTCGTGGTGATCTCGATCGGCTCCAACTCGGCCACCTTCATCGATACGGCGACCAATGCCGTAAAGCACGTCACTTACATCGGGCGCTCGCCGCACGAGGCGTTCTTCACGCCCGACGGCAAGGAGGTCTGGATCACGGTGCGGGGCGAGGACTACGTCGCGGTCCTCGACGGCACCACCTTCCTGGAAAAGACGCGCATCCAGCTCCCGAACGGACCGGGAATGACGATCTTCTCGCCGGACGGCAAGTACGGCTACATCTGCTCGAGCTTCACGCCGGAGACCGACGTGGTGTCGGTAGCCGATCACAAGATCGTCGGCAAGGTGCAGCAGGTGTCGCCCTTCTGCCCGAACATCTCCGTGGCACCGGAGGGAGATCAGGTCTGGCTCACCCTCAAGGACGTCGGAAAGGTCATGGTCTTCTCCGGCAGGCCGCCGTTCAACGTCCTCAAGGTGCTCGACACCGGCCCGATCACCAATCACGTCATCTTCGTCCGCAACGCGCACGGCCGCTTCACTTATGTCACCGTGGGCGGGCGGAACGAAGTCCTTGCTTTCCGCACCGACACCTTCCAGCAGGTGGCTCGAATCCCCGTCGGTGAGCTGCCGCATGGGATCTGGCCTTCCGGCGACGGCACACGCGTCTACGTCGGCATCGAGAACGGCGATACCGTGACGGCGATCGACACGCTCCAGAACAAGGTCATCGCGACCATCCCGATCGGCCAGGCCGCGCAGGCGGTCGTCTACGTCCCGAATGCCGTGCCGGCGGGAGGGGGGACCCAAGGTCTCGAGGCGCTGGGTATTGCCGGCAACGCGGCCCACGTCGTGCTCGGACCGGCTGGGGGAGAGCCGGCGACTACTGTTTCCCTGTTCGACCAAGGCTTGACGCAGATCTTGCAGGCGGCCGTCACCGGTCTCGAGCCTGCAGCGCCCTACGCGCTCGCGCTATCCACGAACCCCCGCGGTGCCGGGCCTCTGGAGCCGCTCGCCGACTTCATGACCAACCCGGCGGGCGCCGCGGTCGTCAACGCGGTCGGCCCGATCCGGCAGTTCGTCGAGGGCGAGGGTCCATCGCCGACGCGCTACCTGGTGATCGTCAGCGGTACGTCTGCGACACCCGGCTCACCGGTGCAGGTGCAGCTCGCTGACCGATCCGATCGTGGTTCGCACGATCTCAACCGCTGAACATCCGCACGAGCAACCTGCTGCCGGAAGCCGGAGCGAGGGACGAGCGTAGGCTGGAGGCGGTCAGGTGCAAGCGCTTGTTCGGCGTGGCGGACCTTTAAGATCGACGGCCGCCAAACTCATCCGCGTGAAGCGACACAAATTCCCGGACGCTCATCGCCGGCCGTCCGGTCACCCGCTCCACGCCGTCCGCCATCCGGTCATACCGACCCGCCCGGTGCAACTCGGCCATCGTCACCAGATGCCGGGTCAGGTGCTCCGGCAACCCCGCCCTTTTCAGCTCCCGTTCCCAATCCTCGGGGGGAATGTCAGAGTACGTGACCTCACGGTTCAGCGCGTCCGAGTATTCCCGGGCGACCCCGTGCATGTCCTGCGACCGCGGACCGGCGAGTTCGTATATCCGGCCCAGGTGCGGCCCAGGGTCGGCGAGGACGGCAGCGACTACCCGAGCAACATCAGCCGCGGCAACCGGAGAGGTCTTGCCCCGCCCGAACGGCAGTTCGATGCGGCCTCGATCGCGGACGGCCGGACCGGTGAGGGGGAGGAAGAAGCCCTCCAGGAAGACCGTCGGCCGGATGGTGACGACCGGCAGGCCGGACCACGCGAGCGCCTGCTCGCTGAGCCAGTGCTGCCGCTGCTGAGGGCTCGGGGTGGTGTTCTGGATGCTCATCTGGGAGACGGTCATCTGGGACATGTTGACCAGGGCGTTCACCCCGACTTCCCGGGCGACCGCCGCCATAGTCACGCTCG
>Ga0209217_1000567_pt1 | contig 10474 bp, 11 predicted proteins | sample JacPinW_OM3H0_M2_FD_187957 | JGI IMG/M metagenome (GOLD analysis project Ga0209217, IMG submission 187957) | Forest soil microbial communities from Algoma, Ontario, Canada - Jack Pine, Ontario site 1_JW_OM3H0_M2 (SPAdes) (version 2) | ecosystem: Environmental > Terrestrial > Soil > Boreal...
CTTGGGGCTCTAGCGGGAACACTACGGGCGCAGAACGGATTCAAACCCATTTCGCTCGCGCCCGAGCCTGGGGAGACCCACCTTCGAGCCATTCGGCAGCTGACGAACGGCGGCGAGAACGCCGAAGCGTACTTCAGCCACGACGGAAGGCGTCTCATCTTTCAGAGCACTCGAGAGGGACGGACCTGCGACCAGCAGTACGTGATGAATGTCGACGGATCTCACGTCCGCCGCGTATCGAATGGTATTGGCAAGACCACGTGTGGGTACTTCCTGAATGGCGACCGCCGAATCTTCTACGCCTCTAGCGATGCGCTCGAGAAAGCCTGTCCGCCGCGTCCCGACGCCTCCAAGGGTTACGTCTGGCGCCTCGACCCTTTCGACATCTACACGGCTCGCGCCGACGGCTCGCATCGGAGGCGATTGACCCACTTCGGCGTGTACACGGCTGAGGGAGTTCTGTCGCCCGATGGGCGCAAGATCGTATTCACGTCACTCAAGGGCGGCGATCTGGATATCTACGTCATGAACGTCGACGGATCCGGCGTTACGCAGCTCACGCACCAGATTGGCTACGACGGCGGTCCGTGGTGGTCACCAGATGGAAAGCAAATCGTCTATCGTGCGTACCACCCACCGAACGAAACGGAATTGGCGAGCTACAAGGATCTTCTCGCGCAGCGGCTGGTTCGTCCGAACAAAATGGACTTGTGGATAATGAACGCGGACGGAAGCAACCAGCGGCAGATCACGCATCTTGGCGCGGCGAGCTTCGGGCCATCGTGGACGCCGGATGGCAAGAGAATCATTTTCTCGTCGAACCATCATACAGATCCGAAGCTCGGAAACTTCGACCTGTTTCTGATCAATCCCGACGGCTCCGGACTCGAGCAAGTGACCACCGCCCCGACATTCGATGGCTTCCCGATGTTCAGCCCGGATGGCAAGAAACTCGTTTGGGCGTCCAACCGGCACGACGCCAACCCGCACGAAACGAACGTATTCGTGGCGGACTGGGTCAATTGAGGGCCTGGGCGGCTTTCGGGTTGCCTCGTCGCCAATGTCTCTCAGTAGTGGTGCCGCTTTTTTGATTGCGTTCCCGAGCTCCAACACATATTCTGACATGCCGATTCCTCGCCACATTTGCCTGCATTCCCGTTGAGGGAAACCCCCGCCACGATTACTGGGTATGGGTTGTGCGGTGGTTGGGAGTCTTCGATAAACCTGGTTCTATAAACATGATCAAACGTGTAGCACTGCTCCTGGTTCTTTTTGCCGCACTCGTAGCGGCGTCGGCGGCGCGATCCCAGCAGCCGGTGGGGAAGTCGTCCGGTTCGGGCAAGCCTCGCACGGTCGAGGACTCGATCAAATTCAAGCCGTCTCCGGAGTTGCAGAAATCGCTCGACGAGCTGGCGGCATCGGTTCAGGCGCTCGCGCAACGAATCGCGAATGACCCGCAGATCCGTTCGGACGCAATGCGGGTCGCATCGGGACTGGTCAACACGACGCAGCGCGTGGTGTCCGAACAATCGGTCGCGATTCAGGAAGCACTGAAGACCGCAGCGGACCACATCGCCGCCGCACAATCGGTCCAGCACCAGCCATCAAGAAAGCAGTAACACGGACGACGGCACTGTTCGAAAGGCCCTAGCCGGCGCGATCGTAGCGACGCTGACCGCCGTCGCCGCGCACGTGCTTGGAGTGCAGCAACTTCTTCGCACTCCGGACCTCGCACTCTACTTTCCGGCAGCGATCTTGGGTGCTCTGGTCGGAGCGACCCGACTTCGCCCGATCATTTGGGTGCCCGCCGGCGTCGTTGCAGCAATCTGCCTGGCTGTCGCGTACACGCCGATCGTCTCGACGCTGGCCCAGCCACTCATACGAAGGGATTCCCTCCCACCCCGCGTGGATGCCGTCGCTGTCCTCGGCATGGGTCTCACACCTGACGGCATGATGCGCGGCGAAGGCCTGGACCGTTTGCTCACCGGCCTCTCGCTCGCGAAACGCGGACTCGCTCCGGTCGTGCTTGTGTCACGAGAACGGAGGAATGTCGACGGCAAGGCCGTCTCGGATTCCGCCGATCTGCAGAACGTGGCGACGTTTTCGCGCACGACGGCTCGAGTGATCTTCGTCGATTCAGTCGTGACGACTCAGACCGAAGCCAGGAGAATGGGAGCGATCGCGCGCGCCAACCACTGGTCTACCCTCGCAGTGGTGACGTCCCCGATGCACACCCGAAGAGCCTGTGCTACTTTCGAGGCAGTTGGTGTGGGCGTTGTTTGTGTTCCGGCAGAGGTGCGCGAGTCGGGACTCTATCCGGACGCGAACGCCGAAGATCGGCTGCGCGCTTTCCGCTCGTTGCTTTATGAGCTTTTTGCTTCCGCTTCGTACAAATCACGCGGCTGGATTCGCTGAACCAGATAACGTGAATCATCACGAGGGATAACTTTCAATGACATCCGGGATGCCGTCTTCCGCTGGCTCCGCGCCCGCGAATGCTCACCCTCTCGACGCCGCTCAGGGAATCTGGAAGGTGATAACGGCGTCGTCGGTCGGGACCATGATCGAATGGTATGACTTCTACATATTCGGAAGTCTTGCCGCGATCATTTCGACCCAATTCTTTCCGGGCGGCAATCCGACCGCGAGCTTTCTAAAGACGTTGGCGACGTTTGCCGTCGGATTCGCGGTGCGCCCGTTCGGCGCGCTCGTATTTGGGAGGATCGGTGATCTCACCGGGAGAAAGTTCGCTTTTCTCGCAACTCTTCTCATCATGGGCGGATCGACGGCGGCGATCGGATTCCTTCCCGGTTACGCGCGGATTGGCATCGCTGCGCCTATAGCTCTCGTGTTCCTACGATTGTTGCAGGGCCTGGCACTCGGGGGCGAGTACGGCGGCGCTGCCGTCTACGTAGCCGAGCACGCTCCAGATGGAAAGCGTGGCTTCTATACCAGCTTCATTCAGACGACCGCGACTCTCGGTCTCTTCCTCTCGCTGGCGGTGATTCTCATCGTACGGGCGATTGTAGGAGAAGACGCATTCAAGGTGTGGGGATGGCGCGTTCCATTCATCCTGTCGCTGGTGCTCGTCGGGATCTCGTACTACATAAGGATGCGTCTCCGCGAGTCTCCGTTGTTCACCATTCTCAAGGACACGGGGAAGACGTCGCGCGCGCCAATTCAGGAGAGCTTCGGGACGTGGTCGCGCTGGAAGATCTTTCTCGTCGTCCTTTTTGGCGCCACCGCGGGGCAGGCCGTCGTGTGGTACACGGGCCAGTTCTACGCTCTTCTGTTTCTTCAGACGGTGCTCAAAGTTCCGCTCGTCACTTCATACGTCGTCGTCGCCATCGCGCTGGTTCTGGGGGCTCCGCTGTTCGTGTTCTTCGGCAGCCTCTCCGATAGAATTGGCCGCAAGAAGATAATGATGGCCGGCAACCTGCTCGCGGCTCTTCTGTACGTTCCGATCTACCATGGGATGAAGCACTACTCGAGCCCCGTCAACGCGGTGGCGCTGACGGCGCTCGTTTTCGTCCAGGTAGTTTTCGTCACCATGGTGTACGGACCGATTGCGGCGTTTCTGGTGGAGGCGTTCCCTGCCAGAATCCGCTACACGTCCATGTCGCTTCCGTATCACTTCGGGAACGGCTGGTTCGGAGGGTTTCTCCCCATCATCGCGACGAGCCTCGTCGCCGCCACGGGGAACATCTACGCCGGGTTGGCGTTTCCGATCGTCGTAGCGCTCGTGACGTTCGTTGTCGGATCGATCATGCTGCGCGACCGGCACAACGAGAGTATCTGGGCGGAAGTCCACACTCCGGGGAAGGCGACAGTCGGCTCGGCGCTGCGCGCGTGAGACGGGCGGCAGCCGGATGATCGTTTTCGCCGCCGCGTTGCTGCTGGCGATCGGCCAGAGCCGCGACTCGATACTCGACAAGATTCAGGCGCGCATTCAGCTGGAGCCGGGCGCGCAGGTTGGGGTCGCTTACATCGATCTTGGGTCGAGCGACACGCTGTTCCTGAACGCCGACAGCAGCTTTCACGCGGCAAGCACGATGAAGGTGCCCGTGATGATCGAGCTCTTTCGCCGCGCGTCCACCGGTTCGTTCGGGATGGGTCAGCGGCTGATGATCGTCAATCAGTTCGCTTCAATTGTCGACGGATCCGCATACGCGCTCGATCCGAATTCGGACAGCGACACGACTTTATACCATCGCATCGGGGGACGCGTGCCCGTCGATACGCTTCTCCGGCTCATGATCACGCGATCGAGCAACCTCGCGACGAACACGCTGATTGCGCTCGTAGGCGCCGAGCAGGTGAACCGCACGATGCGATCGCTTGGCGCACAGGGGATTCAAGTGCTCCGCGGCGTGGAGGATGGCAAGGCGTTCGATAAAGGCCTGATAAACACGACCACTGCCCGAGACCTCGCAATAATCCTGAGAGCAATCGAAGAGGGCAGGGCGGCGTCGCCCGAGGCAACAAGCGAAATGAGGCAGATTCTGCTCGCCCAGGAATTCAACGAAAGGATTCCGGCGGGGCTTCCGGCGGGCATTCGTGTCGCCCACAAGACTGGCGAGATCACCGCCCACTCGCACGACGCGGCGATCGTGTACCCGCCGGGAAGAAGTCCATGCGTGCTCGTCGTGCTCACCCGCGGAATACAGGACGGCGCTAAAGCGAGCAAGTTGATCGCGGACATTTCCTCGATCGTTTACGCGCGGAACAGCGCGCGCGCGGACCATCCATCCAGACAAATCACACAATAATGAAAGTTGCTTTCCTCGGACTCGGCGACATTGGCGCGCTGATGGCCTCACATCTGACGCGGGAGCCGTTCGATCTCGTCGTTTGGAACCGGACTGCATCCAAAGCGGAGGACTTCGCACGCGAACACAAGGCGCGTCTCGCTTCAACAGCAGCTGAAGCGGTGAAGGACGCGCAGGTGGTCATCACGTGCCTGCCCTCATCCGTCGAGGTGGAGGCTGTGCTTCATGGCGAGAATGGCATCCTCGAATCGGTGCGGAAAGGCGCAGTAATGATCGACTGCACATCTGGCGACCCGCCCACATCGCGTTCTATCGCAGCGGAGCTGGGTGGTCGCGGAGTGGAATTCATCGATGCTCCGGTGAGTGGCGGGACGACGGCCGCGAAAGCAGGAACGCTCACCGTGATGTGGGGCGGGGAGGAGTCAGTATTCGAGCGCGTCCGTCCGGTAATCGAAGCGTTCGGCAAGAAGATCGTCCATGCGGGCCCGGTCGGCTCCGGCGACGCGCTGAAGGCCGTGAATAACGCGCTGCTTGCGGTTCACATACTGTCTGCAGCGGAAGGGCTGGCGGTGCTGGTCAAAGCGGGTGTCGATCCGAAGGTCGCGCTGGAGGTGATAAATGCGTCGAGCGGGCGATCGAACAGCTCTGAGAATCTGATCCCGCAGCGGGTTCTCACGCGCGCGTTTCCGCGGACGTTTCGACTTGCGCTGCTCGAGAAGGACATTGGGATAGCCGCCGTGATGGCCGAAGATCTTGGCGCCCGAACGCCTCTCATATCATTGACCGCGGAACGGTTTCATGAGGCGCGCGAAATGCTTGGCGAGAAAGCGGACCACGTCGAAGCCGTGAAGATGGTCGAAGCGGAAAACGGCATCGAGATCAAGTAGCTTTTCGATCAACCTCTGCGATTCTGCGCGCAGCCAGGCGCGGATCGATCACTGGCGCGACGTCCTCATCCGATTGAGCGAGCGTCAGTCTGGCCCGCTCCACCACCCGATCGCCGCCAGGGACCAACTCTCCGAACTCGATTTCCGCTCTGCGGCAGAATCGTTCCTGGCGAGCGCGGTCTTCCATCTCGAGGGGAAAGCCGAGGTTGTACAAGCGCGCGTGCATCGCCTCGTGGAGGATCGTGGCCCCGACTTCGGCGTCCGAAAACCCTGGATTCACTGAGAACGTCAGCTCCACCAGACACGCCCTCTGCTCGTGGAAGTACGCACCGCGACACGCGAAGCGCTCTACCAGGATATACGCGAAATCGCGTTTGAGGTGGCGGAAGTGGTGCGGAACGTATCGCTGGATGAGGGCGAGCGTGCGGTCGAGGCGCGCGAGCACTTCATTGGTGTCGATGTCTGGCCGCGTGTTGTTGACGACAACGGGGATGCCGCGCACGAGATGACGCGAAACCCGGGCTTCAGGCCTCCGTTTGCCGAAGATGCGAATCAAATCGGACAACATGTCGATGACTTCAATTAAGTCTCTTCCGGCGCCATATTTGTGAACCGATGACTACGAAGAATACGACGGTTCTCGACGCGCGGGCCGTCGAGCGCACCTTGAAGCGAATGTCGGTCGAGATAGTGGAACTCAACCGCGGCACTGATAATCTCATCATCGTTGGAATTCAGCGGCGCGGTGTCCAGCTGGCGGACCGGCTCGTGAAGATGATCGAAGGTGGAGAAGGGGTCACCGTGCCGCAGGGCTCGCTCGACATCACGCTCTACCGGGATGATCTGCAGACCGTGGGCCCTCGACCCGTCGTGGGTCCGACTTACCTGCCGTGGGATCTGGACGGAAAACACATCGTGATCGTGGACGATGTGCTGTACACGGGCAGAACCGTGCGCGCCGCGCTCGATGAGCTGGCGGACTTTGGAAGACCCGCCGCGATATCTCTCGCGGTGTTGATCGATCGCGGGGGACGCGAGCTTCCTATTCACGCGGACGTCGTCGGGAAAAAAGTCGACGTGGGAGAAGAAGAGCGAGTGGACGTAATGGTGGCCGAGCTCGATGAGCGCACCGAGGTCGTCATAGTGCCCAAGTCCGCGGCGTGACGGGAACACTCGGCAAAGATCTTCTAGGGCTCGAGTCGCTGACGGGCGACCAGATTCGACTCATTCTCGACACCGCGGAGCCGTTCAAGGAGATCAGCGAGCGCGCGATCAAGAAGGTGCCGGCGCTCCGTGGCTCGACGATCGTCAATCTGTTCTTCGAGAATTCGACGCGGACGCGGATCTCCTTCGAGTTCGCGGAAAAGCGGTTGTCCGCGGACACGGTAAATGTCTCGACGGCGGGATCCAGCGTCTCGAAGGGAGAGACGCTGGTAGACACAGCGCGAAATCTGGAGGCGATGCGAATCGACATGGTCGTCATTCGTCACTCCGCGTCGGGCGCGGCGCAGTTTCTAGCAGAACGAATTCACTCCAACGTCATCAACGCCGGGGACGGAACGCACGAGCATCCAACTCAGGGCCTGCTCGACATTCTCACGCTGCGCGACCGCTTCGGAGATCTCAAAGGCCGGCGGATCTGCATCTGCGGCGACATTCTGCACTCGCGCGTAGCGAGGTCGAATATCTACGGCCTCACAAAATTGGGAGCGGAAGTGGCCGTCTGCGGACCGCGCTCACTCCTGCCCAATGCGATCGATGAATTCGGAGTTCGCATCTTCGATCGCGTCGAGGAGGCGATCGAATGGGCGGAGGCACTGAATGTTCTGCGACTCCAGTTCGAGCGGATGACGGCCGGGTACATTCCCTCGGCGCGTGAATACAACAGAGTATTCGGGATTTCGCGCGAGAGACTGGATCGGGCCAAGCGGGACATCCTGATCCTGCACCCGGGGCCGATGAATCGCGGAGTCGAGATCGACTCGGACGTTGCCGACGGCCCGCACAGCGTGATTCTGGATCAGGTGACGAATGGCGTAGCGGTGAGAATGGCTGTCCTCTATCTGCTCGCAGGTGGGAAGCCCGAGCTCGCCGAAGCGGCGAAGGGTGGTGCCGGCCGGGGACGTGAGCCCGTGGAGCGCGATTGAAACCGATTCTTCTTCGCGGTGGAACTCTGGTGGATCCTTCGCAGCGACTGAACGAGATCGGAGATCTCCTCATCTCCGACGGAGAAATCAGGGATTTCGGCCGGAAACTCAGTGCGCCCGACGAAACGGAGACGATCGACTGCGACGGACTCATCGTCTCGCCCGGATTCATCGACGTGCACTGCCATTTGCGCGAGCCTGGGCGCGAGGATGTCGAGACGGTTGCGACCGGAGCTCGGGCAGCCGCGGCTGGAGGCTTTACCGCGGTGTGTGCGATGCCGAACACCGACCCGGTGACGGACAATCAGGCGGCCGTTGGATTCATCGTGCGCCAGGCTCAGCGAGCTGCCGCCGCGCGCGTGTATCCGATCGGCGCAATATCGGTAGGACAGGAAGGGAAGGTGCTCGCGGAGTTCGGCGAAATGGTGGGAGCCGGCGCCATCGCAGTGAGTGACGACGGGAAGCCCGTCGCCAGCGCTCACTTGATGCGCACCGCGCTCGAATATGCGCGCACGTTCAAGATTCCGGTGATCGATCATTGCGAGGAGCCGACCCTGGCCGCTGGCGGTGCGATGAACGAAGGAATAGTCAGCGCGCACCTCGGACTCAAAGGGATTCCGCCCGAGGCCGAAGAGATCATGGTAATTCGGGACATCCTTCTCGCGCGATTGACCGGAGGGCACGTCCACCTCGCTCACATGAGCACCCGAGGTTCGGTGGAATTGATTAGGTGGGGAAAGGAGCGCCGTATCAACGTCACCGCGGAGGTTTGCCCACACCACCTCTCCCTCACAGAGGAAAGCGTGCGCGGCTACAACACGAACGCGAAGATGAATCCGCCGCTGCGAACAGCCGACGACGTCGAGGCGTTGCAGGAAGCGGTGAAGGATGGCACGATCGATCTCATCGCAACGGACCACGCGCCTCACCATTACGACGAGAAGGAGCGGGAGTTCGCCGATGCTCCAAATGGGATAGTTGGACTCGAGACCGCGCTCGCGGTCATCGTGACGAATCTCGTCGAGAAGGGCTACCTCGGCTTCTCCGATCTCGTCGACCGCATGTCGTGCACGCCCGCGCGAATCTTCAATCTTCCAGGCGGATCGCTCAAGCGCGGAGCCGCGGCAGATATCACCGTCTTCAATCCTACCGCACGTTGGAAGGTCGATCCCTCACAATTCCTCTCCAAGGGGAGGAACACACCGTACGCCGGAATGACCCTGATTGGGCAAGCGGCTTGTACTATTGTGGCTGGGTCGGTCGTCTATCGATCGGGGAATTCCGCCCGCGGTCGGGAGAGCACGAAACGAATCAGGGGATGATGCACGATGGCTGAGAGGGAGCCAGTTTCGCTGGACGCGCTCAATGGGTTACTCAAGGAGCGCCAGAGATACGAGGAGTGGCTTGCTGCGCTGGAAGACAAGCGCGCGAACACGCCTGATTCCGTATATCAGCGAGTCCAGGGCGATTATCAGACGCGGCTGCGCGAAGTCTCGAGCAAACTGGCTGAGCGTGCCGGCGAGCTGCGCGAGAATATCGACGCGCTGACCATCAAGCTCGAGGACATCACACGCCAGGAAACCCAGCAGCGCGAGGCACGGCTCGAGGCGGAATTGCGGGCGGCGGTCGGCGAATACACCGACAAGCAGTGGAAGGAGATCGGCGGCGCCTGGGACAAGGAGTTGGCGCGTTTGCTCAAGGAAAAAAATGCGGTTGATGCGCAGCTGAATGAGCTGAACAGGATCTTTGCGCTGAGCATCAAGGAAAAGCAATCCGAAGCAGCGGCGCTCGCCCGAGGGAACAGCGGGGACGGATTCCGCGCACCGATCTCTCCGGTCCTGCCACGCCCAGCTGTTCCAGAGCCGCCGACGCTGAATCCACCGTCTCGCGTCGAGCAGCCTGCTGCCCGAACACAAAACCCATCGCCCCAAAATTCTCCTGCTCGCTCTCCCTTCGATCAGTTTCCGGTACTTCGACCCGGCGGCGGCAGCGGCACGCCGCCGCAAACGACTACCGCGGTTGCAACGCCACCTTCTGTTCCCAAGAGCGGCGGTGCGAGCGATCCGAGGTCGGAGCAACACAAGACACTCAAGTGTCCGGAGTGCGGCGCGGCGAACTATCCCACCGAGTGGTATTGCGAGCGGTGTGGCGGAGAGCTGGCAACGATGTAAAAAAAAGAGGCGCCGAGCGGCGCCTCTCAGATTTCAGGTTGCGGGTACTACTTCGCGGCCTTGGCGAGCCGACTCTTGTGCCGAGCGGCCGCGTTCTTGTGGATCAGTCCCTTACGGGAAGCGCGGTCGAGAAGCTTGACCGCCGCGAGCTTGTCCTCTGCGTTTCCTGCTGAGGACGCGCGCTTGAGCGCTGTGCGAAGTGCGGATCTCTGGGCGCGGTTTCGGATCGCGGCCGCGCGCGACTTCCGCATGTTTTTTTTCGCTGAAGCAATATTGGGCACTACTGATCTCCGATGTTTTTTGGCTGCAAATCCAGAGCGCGAAATGTGACTCTCACCCGGCCGTATGTCAAGTTGCCGCACGACGTTACGCGCTTATTTCTGTCGCCCAGTTGAGATTTTTGCGCGGGGGTCGAGGCGAGGGTGTCCTCTTCGGCCGCTACGCTCGCTTGGTCGGAGCCCCTAACTGCGCTCCCTCGCTCTGCTCGGTCGCGGGTCTCC
>Ga0209217_1000568_pt1 | contig 10474 bp, 12 predicted proteins | sample JacPinW_OM3H0_M2_FD_187957 | JGI IMG/M metagenome (GOLD analysis project Ga0209217, IMG submission 187957) | Forest soil microbial communities from Algoma, Ontario, Canada - Jack Pine, Ontario site 1_JW_OM3H0_M2 (SPAdes) (version 2) | ecosystem: Environmental > Terrestrial > Soil > Boreal...
CCCGTTTCGAGTAAAGCGGCCCGTTCGGGTCAACCAAGCAGTCCGACGATGGCCTCGCGCGCTCGGGCATTTTCCTGGGGTAAGCCGATCGAGATGCGCGCCCAATGATCGAGGGGAGGAAAGGCGCGGCCGATGTCGACGCCTCTTGCATCGAGCGCCGCCGCGACCTCCCGGTGAGGACGCCCGGTTTCGAAAAAAACGAAGTTCCCTCGGGACTCCGAATGCCGAAGTTTCAGAGCGTCGAATAGTGAGTTCCACTTCTTGCGCTCGGCGATCACCTTCGCCCGCAACGTCGCGACATAGCCCCGATTGCGCAGGCTGGCCGTTGCGGCGGACAGAGCTAGACGATCGAGCGTTTCGGGAACGCCGATGTCGGCGCGTTTCAATGACTCGGCAAGCGCTTTTGGGGCAACCGCATAACCCATGGAAAGACCAGCCAAGGCGTAGATCTTGCCAAAGGTCCTGAAAACAACAACATTCTCGCCGGCGCGCGTCAAACCCGCCGCCGTTCGCGCGTCGAAATCGGGCTCGAATTCCAGATAGGCCTCATCGACGATGACCGTGGCGCGATTCGCCATTTCACGCACAAAGATCGTGAAAGTCACAGTATCGGTGACAGTTCCGCTGGGATTGTGCGGGTTGACGAGATAGATCGCTCGTGTTCGCGAACTCACTTTGGCGGCAATGGCCGAAAGATCGTTCTCAAGGTGTTGGTCGAGCGGCACTCCGATGACGACCCCTCCGCCAGGCGCCACCGCGTCCACCAGGGCGGTGTAACCGGGCTCCGAATAGATGAATTCTCCGCCGGCAGGACCGCTCATGGCCAAGTGGAGCCCCAAGGCTCCCAGAATCTCGCCGAGCACGATTTGATCCGCTGATACGCTTTCGCGCGCGACGATCTCCCGGGTCAGGGCTTCGACCCCATCGTCAACGTAGCGGCAGACCTCGCCCAGCTGGTTTCGAATGGCTGCGAGCGCGAAGGGCGACGGACCGAAGGGATTTTCATTGAGCGAGAGCCGCGCTCGAGCCGGACGCACAACGCTTTCCGCGCCGCCGGAGGCTGCGGGGAGAGCAAGTCCGCCCAGCGCGATGCCGCCCGTGATCAGCCAGTCGCGACGGGTCACAGCGGATTCCTCATTACTCATGCAGGAGCTGCACCTTTATTTGCCTCTGTCCGCAAATCCGGTCATCGGGTCCTCTGTGAAGCCGCTTTAGCAGCGACATGAATCCCACACTGCAAAGACGTGATCCTCCATAAATCGCCTGAGATCGGCGACGGAAACCATGTGCGTGTAAATTAGGATGGTCTAGCTAGCAGTGTCGCACTAAGGGCACCAAGGTGATGTTGTCGTAATGCGACATCTTTGAGTGCTCTGGGTTTAGGGCTCACCCCGACGGGCTTGGCGACCTTCAAGGTGTGAAGAAGTCGCCCACCGAGAGATTCCTATGCCGGGTATGTGGCTGACGCGCGCTACGAGACGATTTCAGCACCGCGGAAACGCGTTACTGTTGTAACGGACCTGGCCTCGGAGTTCGGGCGACCTGCAACGCGACCAACCATTGTACCTCCGCCACATCGATCATCAGGCGGCGTAGGTTTCGACTGTGCACACCCTGACGTGGCTGCTGCAGAGCTTGCTTGGACCATGCGAGCGGTGGAATCCGGTCCCATGCGAGGTTAAGCTCGGCTCTCCACCCGAAGGAGCCAACCCATGAGCAGCATCATTCGCGCCACCACCCCCGAGGTCCCCGAGCCGGCGGCCGGCACCTGGTCTAACTGCCTGGTCGCGGACGGCGTCGCCTATGTCGCCGGGATGACCGCACGGGCAGCCAGTCAAAGCAGTGCGGCGGGCGACGAATATGCCCAGGCAAAAGAGATCTTCGGCAAGATTCGCCATCTCGTCGAGGCGGCCGGCGGCAATATGGCCGACATCGTGAAGGTGACGATCTTCGTCACCGACATCAGCCAGCGCGAGAAGGTGTGGCAGGCCCGACGTGAGTTCTTCACCGGCAACTTTCCGACCTCGACCCTGGTACAGGTGGCAGCGCTCGCCGATCCCTCGCTCAAGGTCGAGATCAACGCCGTGGCACATATTGGCGCTAACAAACGCTGATCCTGCGGCGGTTCCGGCGAGCGACCGGAAATTGACACTCCCCTTCCGCGCCGATCTTCGTTAAAGAGATGGCAGTGGGGGAGATATCATGCAGAACAAGTTGACGCTTGCGCTCGCCGCCGCGGCCTTTGCGCTGGCCGCCTGTCCGGTATTTGCAGCCGACATGCCGGCCGATGGCACCAAGAACTTTACGGCACCGGGCGATGCACCGTCTTATTTCACCAACGAGACGGTTCCTGCATCCGACCGGGTCGCAAACCAAGCCACATTTACCGAGGTCGACGATACGACGGCTTCGGAGGAGACGGTGGGAACGGATCGAGGCGGCAAGCGTGCCTCGGCCCGTAAGTCCACCAAGCACGCTTCCGGTAAATCCAAGGGCTCCGGGGGGTCGACGCATTACACGAAAACGCCGTCGTCGAAGTCGACTCGGAGTGAGGTGACGCATATCAGCGGGACCCGCTCGGCGAGTGCTGCCAAGGGCTCCGGCAAAAGCGGGACGCCGGCCGCGGCGGGCAAGGTCAACACCACAAAACATGCGAAATCGGGCATCCGCCAGCAGGCGGTCGTGGTCCCGCCGCCGACCGCCGCAAATTCGTTCGCCTAAACGGCTTTCTCCGGGCAATAGCCGCAACGGGGTGCTACAGGTCCTTGGCGGCCGGCTCGGTTGCCGAGATCGGGCGAGCGTTGGACAGGAGTGCCCGCCGCGCCATATAAGCGGCGCCAATGGGCAAGATCCCGTTCATCAAAATGCATGGCCTGGGCAACGACTTCGTTGTGCTCGACGGTCGCCGCGCGGAAATTGCGGTTGATGCGGCGCGCGCATGCGCGCTGGCGAATCGGCGAACCGGTATCGGCTGCGACCAGGTGATCCTGCTCGAGCGCCCGCGTCATCCGACGGCCCAGGTGACGATGCGCATCCGCAACCCCGACGGCGGCGAGGCCGAGGCCTGCGGCAACGCCACGCGTTGCGTCGCCGCCCTGCTGCATCGCGAGACCGGCGACACCCGGATGCGAATCGAGACCATTGCCGGACTGCTCGACGCCGAGGTTCTGCCGGATGGGTGCGTCGCGGTCGATATGGGACCGGCGCGGACGGGCTGGCATGAGATCCCGCTCGCCCGACCGATGCAGACCGACCGCGTCGAACTGGCGCTCGGCGCACTCACCGCACCGGTTTGCACCAACATCGGCAACCCACACGCGACTTTCTTTGTCGGCGATGTCGAAGCGGTCGATCTCGCAGCGCTCGGGCCGATCCTCGAGCACGACCCGCTGTTTCCCGAGCGCGCGAACATCGGCGTCGCGGCGGTCGGGGAGCATGGGGATATCCGTCTGCGGGTGTGGGAGCGCGGGGCCGGGATCACCCTTGCCTGCGGCAGCGGCGCCTGCGCCGCCCTCGTCGCGGCGCACCGGAGGGGACTCACCGGGCGCCAAGCGCCCGTCAAACTTGACGGCGGGACTCTCGACATCGCGTGGCGCGAAGACGGGCATGTGATCATGACGGGGCCCGTCGCGCTGAGCTTTGAGGGCGCCTTTGACCCGAGCCTGCTCTCTGGGCTCTGAGGGAGGTCATGCCGGAGACCGAGATCATCACCTTCGGTTGCCGGCTCAACGCGTTCGAGTCGGAGGTCATCCGCCGCGCGGCGGCGACGGCGGGACTCGCCGATGCCGTGATCATCAATACCTGCGCCGTTACCGCCGAGGCCGAGCGCCAGGCGCGACAGGCGATCCGCCGCGCCCGCCGGCAGCGTCCCGGCGCGACGATCATCGTCACCGGCTGCGCCGCCGAGATCGCTCCGGAGCGCTATGCAGCACTGCCCGAGGTCGACCGGGTTCTCGGCAATCAGGCCAAGCTTCAGCCGCGGAGCTACCTTCCGGATGGCCTCGCTCCGGCCTCGGTGATGGAGACCGCCGAGCATCTCGTCGACGGTTTCGAGGGTAAGAGCCGTGCTTTTCTTCAGGTCCAGCAGGGTTGCGATCACCGCTGCACTTTCTGCATCATCCCCTATGCACGGGGCCCCAGCCGGTCGGTGCCGATGGGCCTCCTCGCCGATCAGGCACGCCGGCTCGTCCTTTCCGGCTATCGCGAGATCGTGCTGACCGGCGTCGATCTGACGGCCTATGGCGGCGACCTGCCCGGCACGCCCGATCTCGGCCAGCTGGTGCGCCGACTGCTCGCGGCGGTGCCCGAGCTGGAACGTTTGCGGCTCTCCTCGCTCGACCCGGCCGAGATCGACACCGAGCTGTGGCGGCTGCTCGCCGAAGAAAGGCGGTTGATGCCGCATCTTCACCTGTCGCTGCAGGCAGGCGACGACCTGATCCTGAAGCGGATGAAGCGGCGGCATTCGCGCGCCGAGGCGATTGCCGTCGCTCAGCGCGCTCGCGCGCTGCGCCCGGAAGTGGCGCTCGGCGCCGATCTGATCGCCGGCTTCCCGACCGAGACCGAGGAGATGTTCGGCCGCAGCCTCCAGCTCGTCGCTGAATGCGGGCTCGCCTTTGTTCATGTCTTTCCTTACAGCGCCCGGCCCGGCACCCCCGCCGCTCGCATGCCCCACCTGCCGGATCCGCTTGTCAAGGAGCGCGCGGCGCGGTTGCGCGCGGCCGGCAAAGCTGCGCTGGCGGCCGAGCTGGCATCGCGGGTCGGCGGCGAAACCGACGTCCTGATCGAGCAAGACGGGAGGGGCCGCGCGGAGTTTTATGCCGCCGTGCACTTTGCTGCGCCGGGCTCTGCCGGCTCGATAAGGAGGATGCGGCTGGTCGGCAGCAGCGGCGGCAGCCTCGTTGGAGTGCCGATCGCATGAGGTTTTGGCGACGCCGCGAGGGGGAGGACACAACGGACGCTTTGGCGCCGGATGCAGAGAGCGTCCCAACGACCGAGAATTTTCCCGCCGAAGCAGTGCCGCCCGAATCGGCGCCCGAAGCGGCTGAGGTCGAGGAGCGCCGTAGCTGGTTCAACCGCCTCAGGGCGGGGATGTCGCGCAGCTCGGCGCGTCTCACACAGGGCATCAACACGATCTTCACCCGCCGCCGGCTCGACGACGAGGCCCTCGAGGAGCTCGAGGAATTGCTGATCTCGAGCGACATGGGGCTCGGGGTCGCCGGCGAGGTCGCCGAGGCGTTGCGCAAAACCCGCTTCAACCAGGAGGTCTCTCCAGAGGAGGTCCGCGCGGCACTCGCCGAAGAGGTGATCCGGCTCGTCGAGCCGGTGATGAAGCCGCTGCGTCTCGATCTCACAAAGAGGCCGTTCGTCATTCTCGTCGTCGGCGTCAACGGCAGCGGGAAAACCACGACGATCGCCAAGCTCGCCAAGCAATACCGCGATGCGGGGCACAAGGTGATCCTCGCTGCCGGCGACACCTTCCGCGCCGCGGCCGTCGAGCAGCTGCAGATCTGGGGCGAGCGCACCGGCTGCCCGGTGGTGACCCGGCCCGAGGGCTCGGATTCCGCGGGGCTCGCCTTCGACGCGCTCGTCGAGGCGCGCACCCGGGGCAGCGACATATTGCTGATCGACACGGCCGGGCGGCTGCACAACAAGGCCGATCTGATGGGCGAGCTGCAAAAGATCGTCCGCGTCCTCAAAAAGGTCGATCCGCAGGCCCCGCATTCGGTGCTTCTGGTGCTCGACGCGACGACCGGCCAGAACGCCCACGCCCAGGCGGAGATCTTCCGTGAGATGGTCGGGGTCACCGGGATCGTCATGACAAAGCTCGACGGCACCGCCCGCGGCGGCGTTCTCGTGTCGCTCGCCGAGAAGTACGGTATCCCGATCCACGCCATCGGGGTCGGCGAAACCGCCGACGATCTGCGACCGTTCGAGGCACGCGCCTACGCCCGCAGCCTGGTCGGCCTCGACCCCTAATTTCACGATACTGAGCGAGGTGTCGGCCCTCACGGATTGGCGGCTCAGGTTTCTTACAACTTGAGATGAACTCGTCGGACGGCCTCTTCGCATGTGCGGCGAATCTGCAGCAGGATTTCTCCTGAAGGTTAAAGAAGCTGCTCCTCCACAATATGCGGGAGGAGATGGAGCCTGCCTCGATGCTCCTCGAGTGGATCGGGCGCCGCGACAGTGACTTTGATCGCTTTCTCAAGACTTATCTGTTCACGGAAGGACCAATCCTCCAGGAGGAAAGAGCTGCGACTGCCGGCAGCACTGCGCGAGGAACCGAAGGCAGCCAAGCACGCGCGGAACCCGGCTTCAGTATCGGCTCGCTCAGGGATCCCCGATGATAACCCCAATGATCGAAAGATAATCTTCCGTTGAGACCAAGAGCCGACACAGCGGCGCTCTGCACCCGGGAACTCGGCCGAAGGCGCGCGGTTAGCCCCATAGTGGAGAGGCGATCGGGTAACCGGCCTGTCCAGGCGACAAGCCCATTACCCGCAGCTGCGGGAACCAGCCCTCGTCGACCGGAGAAGATTAATGGAAAGGCAGTATGAGCGGCTCGAGCGAGAGGTCTCGGAGACGCGGGCTCGTCTGTCAGACACACTCGACGAGCTGCGCGCTCGAATGGCGCCTGGCCCGGTGTTCGATCAATTTGCAGATTTTCTAAGGCGGAATCCTGCGGCGGATGCCCTTAATAATCTCGCCCGCGAAATCCGTGACAACCCGCTGCCATTGTCTTTAATCGTGGTCGGAGTGGCGTGGCTGATCATCGCCGGCAGTCTGGGGTCGCGCCCACGCCGCGCTCACTCCGCTCGTCTTGGCAACGGCCTGGTCGACAAGAAGCTAGATTTGCTGCCGCCGCCGCCGGCGGCCAAGAAACCGCGCGGTACCGTCACGGATATCCCGCCGCGGCTGGACACGCTCGTCGGCCAAGAAGCGGTTTTGCAGCCGTGAGTAGCACTGAATTGCGACGACCAGCAGCTGCTGGATTTGGCGCAGAAGACCACGTGCCGTTATGGGCTGTTGTTTTGAGCGCCCTTCTGGTGGCAGTCGGGTTCTCTCGGCGTGACGCCGGCGATGCAAGCCCTCAAAGAAGCGGCCGCGAAGAACGCGGAACCGGGCGAGGGCGCTCTGCCGAAACGCCTTCGCAGATCCCGGCTCGGGGGTGGAAGGATATCCTTCTCCGTGTCTACCGAAGCATTTCGGAAGACCGAATTTTGCTGGTTGCCGCCGGTGTCACGTTTTACGCACTGCTCGCGATTTTCCCGGGTATCGCAGCGCTGATTTCAGTCTACGGGCTGTTCGCGGACCCGGCGAGCGTAGCCAGCCGTCTTGACACGATCGCCAGCATTGCGCCCGGCGGCGCCATTGACGTGCTACGCGACGAAATGACTCGACTTGCCTCGCAGGGCCGAACGACACTGGGCGTCAGCTTTCTCGTGAGCCTGGTGATTTCCCTCTGGACGGCCAACTCTGGCATAAAGGCTCTGTTTGATGCCCTCAATATCGTCTACGACGAAGAAGAAAAGCGCAGCTTCCTCAAACTCAATGCCGTGACGCTATTGTTCACCGCAGGAGTAGTAGCTTTCATCCTACTCAGCCTGGCGGCCGTTGTCGCGCTCCCGGTTGTTCTAAATTACCTCCCGCTGCCGGATGTGACTGCTGTTCTCATCAAATTCGGCCGATGGCCCATCCTCTTCGTGCTTGTGACTTTGGCGCTCCAGGTCCTGTACAGATACGGCCCGAGCCGCGAGGAGCCGCGTTGGCGCTGGGTGAGTTGGGGCAGTGTGGTTGCTGCCATATTATGGTTGGCTGCCTCGATCTTGTTCTCGTGGTACGTCGCGAATTTCGGCAGCTATAACAAAACTTACGGCTCCCTCGGTGCCATCATCGGTTTCATGACCTGGATCTGGATCTCGATCATCGTCGTCCTGGTGGGTGCCAAGCTAAACGCAGAGATGGAGCACCAGACTGCGCACGATACCACCACCGGGCGTCCCAAGCCGCTGGGCGCTCGGGGAGCGCGGATGGCGGACACGGTCGGCGCTGCCTAGGCGGAGCCTATCCGCGAGTCCGCGGGTGGTGCCGGACGCGTTGATTCACCTGCTGGTTCACTCGCGGCGACGGCGTGACGCCTTGCTGTCTCCGTGTTCTCGAGCCTCTGCCGTTTCCCGGCTGATCAAGTTTGTTAAAGAGACTGATTTTGCCGTCCGAAGTCCGATCTTGATACTATAGAGCAAGGTCGGCCTCGTCGAATTTGCGGAAGAACTCGCCCCACGAGATCTCCTCGAGGCTGTCGTCATCGGCATTAGGCGCATCGGGAAAGATCAGGCGGATAATGCCCGGATCCTTGCCGCGATGCGTCGCCTTCAGTGCAGCGGGCTTGCCGCCGCGCGACTCCTCACCTGCTCGCCTATGCCACGACAAGGGAGCGATCCAGAACTTCACCGCCGGACTAGCCCAGCTCTTCGCGGAGAGGGAGATCCGAGCCAACGCGGTGGCGCGGGGCCCGCTGTGGATCTCGCTGATCCCGTCGACGATGCCGCCCGAGAAAGTCGCATTTTGGCGAGCAGGTTCCGGGAACAATCGCGGCGAAAACGCGGATCAGGTACCTCGGTCCAAATGCATCAACGGGAAAGCACCAATAAGCAGCTGGAACCTGTCCTCCTCCAATCCTGTTGTCATACTAGATCTGTCACACTCGATCGGATCGCTTCTTGAGGACGGCATGCGCGCGATACAGCTCCGGCGAGATCGCACCGCACTCTAGCATTCACCTCGGCGGTGCGAGTGCGCTGCTGCCTGATAGCTGTCAGCACCGGCCCGGGCTGCCAAGAGGACATACCGCAGGAAAACGTGAATGGCCGATCAACTTCTTTGCGGTCCCGATCCCGCTGAAGCCATCGAGATCCTGGAGGAGTGCGGCTCCTTCCTGTTGATCCGCGCTGCCGCCGGTTTCGCCGTGGTGGAGAGGCGGAACGGCCGCATCTATCCGATGACGCCTGGTGAGCGCGAAAGTGTGAGCATGACCGCCGAGGCGGTTTCGGCGCTGCTGGCTGACGAAGGCTGTCTCCCGGAGAGTGAAGCGCGGCGATAGCGGCGACCGCCTCGCTCGGACGCTCCGATGAGGAGAAATTAGATCATGGCTTATATCCTCATTGTCGATACCCAGCCTGAGCTTCGCCACCGCCTTGTCCGGCTCCTCGAGAGCGCCGGCCACCGAGCCGCTGCAGTTGCTACAGTTTCTGAAGCCGTAGGTGTTCTCCAAACTCAGGTCCCCGACCTGCTAGCGACGGATGTCGTCTTGACTGATGGTTCGAGTACCGGCCTCACGGAGCAAGCAGCAGTTGTGGGTGTGAAGACGCTCGTAATGACCGGAAATCCCGATCGCATCGTCGAGTTTGACGGAGCGGGACAACCTTACCTGTCCAAACCATTTCTGCCCGAGGTATTCCTAAAACGGGTGAAGGAGATGCTAGCTGAAACATCTAATATGGGACCGAGAGTGCGTTCTCGTTCCGCCACGTGAGTCACTGATCTCGTTGGATTTTGGCGACTCTGCGGTGGGCCGGAATTAGCGCCGAGTTTGCGGGCGTTTGCCAAGTGTGCAGCGGCCCGGACGCCCCAGAGACCCCATGGTGACGGTTCCGATCCGGCAAAACGCCGCGGCATGCATCAGACACGACCGGAAATGATCTGCAGACGCTCCCCCGCAGCAGGGAAGGGATAGTTATCCTTGCGCTCGGTGCGTTGTGAGGCAAAACTGGTCCGGCGGCGGTTTTGCGACGGGCGGAGGGGAAGATGCGCGTGGGATTCATCGGCCTGGGCATGATGGGCAAGGGCATGGCGGCCAATTTGCAGAAGGCCGGGCACGAGCTTGTCGTGCACGATCTGAGCCGTGCTGCGGCCGAGCCGTTCCTGGCGAAGGGTGCCGTCTGGGCCAATTCGCCGAAGCTGGTCGGCGAGCAGACCGAAGTCGTTTTCACCTCGCTGCCGGTGCCGGGCGATGTCGAACAGGTGGCGCTCGGGGCTAACGGATTGATCGAGGGCATGCGCCCAGACACCGCTTTTTTCGACATGTCGACCAATTCGGTGGCGATGGTGCGCAAGATCCACGCCGTCTTCGCCGAGAAAAACCTCTACATGCTCGATTCGCCGGTCAGCGGCGGCCCCTCCGGTGCGGCCAGCGGCAAGATGGCGATCTGGGTCGGCGGCGACGAGCAGATCTTCAACCGCCACAAGGCTGTGCTCGACGCCATGGGCGACCAGGCGGCCTATATCGGGCCAATCGGCGCCGGCTCGATTGCCAAGCTGGTGCACAACTGCACCAGTGCCGTTTTGGGAGTGGCGCTGGCCGAAGTCTTCACAATGGGCATCAAAGCCGGGGTCGACCCGGTCGATTTGTGGGAGGCGGTGCGCCAGGGCGCCACCGGCCGGGTGCGCACCTTCGACCGGCTCGGCCAAAGGTTCC
>Ga0209217_1000570_pt1 | contig 10455 bp, 11 predicted proteins | sample JacPinW_OM3H0_M2_FD_187957 | JGI IMG/M metagenome (GOLD analysis project Ga0209217, IMG submission 187957) | Forest soil microbial communities from Algoma, Ontario, Canada - Jack Pine, Ontario site 1_JW_OM3H0_M2 (SPAdes) (version 2) | ecosystem: Environmental > Terrestrial > Soil > Boreal...
GCCGAGATCGGCATCGACGACGCCAACCAGGGTCAGCATCGGAAAGTGGTGGCCCTTGGCGACGATCTGGGTCCCGATCAGCACATCGTAGCGCCGCTCGGTCATCGCCTGGGCGAGCTCGGCCGCGGCGCGCGGGCCGGAGAGCAGATCGCTGACCATCACCGCCGCACGGGCCGCCGGGAAGCGCTCGGCCACCTCTTCGAGCAGGCGCTCGACACCTGGTCCGCACGGAACGAGGGCGCCCGCCGCGAGGCATTCGGGACAGCAGGCGGGTACCGTCTCGGCGTGGCCGCAATGGTGGCAGAGGAGCCGCCCGGTAAAGCGATGCTCGACAAGCCAGGCGGTGCAGCTCGGGCACTCGAAGCGATGGCCGCAGGCGCGGCATAGGGTCAAGGGCGCGTAGCCGCGCCGGTTGAGAAACAGCAGTGCCTGCTGTCCGGCTTCGAAAGTCGCGGCGAGCTCAGCGACGAGCGGCGGCGCCAAAAATCGTGCGGGCTCGATCCGCTCGCGGCGCATGTCGACGAGGTGCACGGCAGGAAGCTGGGCGGCGGCATGGCGGCGCGGCAGCGCCACACGTTCGTAGCGGCCACGCGAGACATTGACCACGGTCTCGAGTGATGGGGTCGCGGAGACCAGAACGATCGCAATGCCGGCGAGCGACGCGCGCAGCACCGCCATGTCGCGCGCCTGATAGACGACGCTATCCTCCTGCTTGTAGGAGGAGTCGTGCTCTTCGTCGACGATGATCAGGCCGAGCTCGGGGAACGGCAGGAACAGCGCCGAGCGAGCGCCGACCACGACCCGCGTCCGGCCGTCGGCGATCGCCCGCCAGGTGTCGCGGCGCTCGGCCTCGCCGATGTCGGAGTGCCATTGTGCCGGGAGGACGCCGAACCGGTTGCGGAAACGCTCGAGCCATTGCGCGCCGAGTGCGATCTCGGGCAACAGGACCAACGCCTGCTTTCCGGCGGCTAGCGCTACGGCGAGCGCGGCGAAATAGGTCTCGGTCTTGCCGGAGCCGGTGACCCCGTCGAGCACGGTGACGCGGAACCCTCCGGCGGTGACATTGTCAACGAGTGAGCGCGCGGCGGCCGCCTGGTCGGGTGACAGCGGGGAACCCGACAAGCGCCAGTCGGGGGCCGGGGATATAGGTGGCTCGGGCGGCGCGAAGCGCTCCTCGAGGAGGCCGCGGCGAACGAGGTCGCGGACGACCCCCGGTCCGCAATCGGCGAGCCGAGCAAGCTCGGCGACCGTGAGCGGCGGCCGGTTTCGCAAAGTCTCGAGCACGCGGCTACGTGCTGGCGTCAGATGTGTTCCGGGCGTTGCGCCGGACAGCGCTGTGCACCCAGCAGAGGCTAGAGCGCAAAGCCGCCGAGGGCGGGGCGGCTCCAGCGCCGCGGCAACACCCATTGTCATGCGCAAGACCATGCCGAGCGGCGCCATCGTGTAGGCGGCGACGCGTTCCACAAATCGGCGCAGCTCCGGCCGCAGTTGCGGAAGGGTTAGGATTTCGAGGAGAGGCCTCAGGCGCCCGGCCGGCAGCTCGCCCTCCGTGCCCTCCCACACCACGCCAACGAGACTGCGCGTCCCGAGCGGTACCCTGACAAAGCTACCCGGCTCGGGCGACGCTGTTCCCTCCGGGGCCAGGTAGTCGAGGGCTGCCGGCAACGGTAGCGGCAACAGGACCCGGACCCGCCGGTCGGATCCGGGCTCGCCCTTCCTCCCAGCCGCTTCGCCGCAGTCGCAGCTGTCGGCGGGAGAACTGGCGTCATTGTCGGGCATCGGCTACACTCGCTCCAGAGTCAGCACCCGGCAAGCACCCTTCGGCAAATCTGGGCGCTGCTTAGAGATGGTCTCGGATGGTCGCACTATGATCGCCTGCCGCCCCGCCGACCTGCCTGTTCGCCGTCCGAGCTGCCGCGGGCGGCGGGCCGGAATTAGACGTGGCTGACCGTCCGCAGGACCGGCCGAAGCCGACCCGCGCCGGCGCCGCGCTGCCGCCGCAGCCGAGCGAGGTTGGGGCCCGCGACGTCATCGCCTATCTGCGCCAGCATCCCGATTTTCTCGACCGGCACCCCGAGGCCCTGTTGCTTGTGCGGACGCCCGCCCGCAAGACCGGCGACGGAGTGCTCGATTTCCAGCATTTCATGCTCGAGCGGCTACGCCGCGATGTGGTGCGGCTGGAGGATGAGCGGAACAGCCTGATCTCGACCAGCCGCGGCAATCTCGCGAGCCAGTGCCGCGTCCACAAGGCAGTGGTCGCAATGCTCCGGGCGGCCAATTTCGAGCATCTCCTGCAGATAGTGACGACCGATCTCGCGGTTTTGATCGACGTCGACGTCGTCACGCTCGGGATCGAGAACGAGGCGAGGCGGATGACACGGCTGCCGGTGCCGGGCCTCCACCTGCTGCGGTCTGGGAGCGTCGATGCGCTGCTCGGGCCGAACCGCGACGCGCTGCTGTCGAGCGACACCCAGGGCGATCCGGCGCTGTTCGGTGCTGCCGCCGGCCTCGTCCGCTCGCAGGCGCTATTGCGAATCTCGATCAGCCGGTCGGGCCCGACCGGGCTGATGTGCATCGGCACCCGCAACCCGGATACCTTTCATCCCGGTCTCGGGACCGAGCTGTTAACCTTCCTCGCCCGCGCCCTAGAAATCACCATAGCTCAGTGGCTCGAACGCGGCCGGTAACCCCAGACCAGGCCAGTTTCCCTCCATTGCCGAAGCCGCTGCCGCTGGCGCGGTTCGCAGCCGCCGACGATCTGCGTGCTGCTATCGGGCTGTGGACCGCTTGGCTCGCCGGCGAGCGGCGTGCCTCCGCCCATACGATTGCCGCCTATGGGCGCGACCTCGCCATTCTCCTCGACTTCCTGACCGAGCATTTGGGAGAGTTGCCAAGCTTGGCGACGATGAGCTCGTTGCAAACCGCCGATTTCCGCGCCTATCTCGCCCACCGCGCTCACGACCACGTCGAGCGCCGCTCGCTGGCGCGAGGAATGTCGGTGCTGCGCGGTTTTGTCCGCTTCTTGGAACGACGCGAGCTTGGTTCAACGAGCGCGCTCGCCGCAATGCGGTCGCCCAAGCTGCCGGCGAGCGTGCCAAAGCCACTCACCGTCGACGACGCCATCGGCACTGTTGATGCCGTCGGCGGCTTGGCGAGAAATGGCTGGCAAGGCAAGCGCGACATCGCGATCCTGGCGCTGCTCTATGGGTGCGGCCTGCGGCTATCCGAGGCGCTCGGTCTTAGCCGCGGCGAGGCACCTTTGGGCGAGATGCTGGTAATCACCGGCAAGGGCCGCAAGCAGCGCCGGCTCCCGGTGCTGCCCGCGGTCCGGACCGCGGTCGCCGATTACGTCGCCGCTTGCCCCTATACGCCGGCAAACGACGGTCCGCTCTTCGTAGGCGCCCGCGGCCGACCTCTCGGCCCGCGCCTCGTGCAGCGCCGGATGGAAGCGCTGCGCGGGTTGCTCGAGCTTCCCGACACCGCAACCCCACACGCTTTGCGGCACAGTTTCGCTACGCACTTGCTCGACGCTGGCGGCGATCTGCGCGCGATCCAGGAACTCCTCGGTCACGCCAGCCTGTCGACGACCCAGCGCTACACCTCGGTCGAGACCGAGCGCCTCCTGGCGATCTACGGCGCAGCCCACCCCCGCGCGCGGCTCGCCCGCGAGGATCGGAATTGATAGAATGAGCCGTGGCCGGAAATGAGGCGGACATGGCTCTGAGGCGTATGGTGCTGCAGATCGGGATGGGTACCGATATCCGGGGGGCGGATTATACCAAGGCCGCGGTACGCGCGCTGCGGGATGCGCTCTGGCACAGCGGGCTCAGTGTCGCCGATGCCGTCGGCTTGCCGGTCGATGCGATGCAGGTGGAGGTCACGATCGGCGTGCCACAACCCGATCGGGTCGACAAGGAGGCGGTTCTGGCGGTCCTGCCGCATGGCACAGGAACCGTGCGGGTCGTCGAAGGCGGGTTGGAAATCCTCAACGATGCGGGCACCAACCGGACGGTCATCGCCAACGCCGCCGCGGTCGTGCGGCTCGATATTCCGTGAGAGTGATCTGCATGAGAGGAAAGCGTGTCATCCTCGAGATGGGCAGCGGCAATGATCTGCACGGTGGCGACTACACCAAGGCCGCGGTCCGGGCGGTCGAGGACGCCATCCACCACAGCTCGCTGACTTTCATCCGGACGCTCGGGGTCGACCCGCGGACGATGCAGGTAGAGGTTACGATTGGTGTGCAGCAGCCAGATAAGGTCGATGCGGCGGTCGTGAAGACTGCGCTGCCCCATGGTCAAGTCACGGTGAACGTGATCAAAGGCGGTCTGGATGTCCCCGATGAGGGAGCGGGGGATGTCGCGGTGATCGCCAGCGCCGCCGTCGCGGTGAGACTCGAACTACCGAAGTAAGGAGAACGGGATGCCTGAGGGAACGGACGTATTCGAGATCATGCACACGATGCGGGCGATGCGGCGACTGAAGCCGGATCCGGTGCCCGACGAGCTGATCCGCAAGATACTCCTGGCAGGCCAAACCGCGGCGAGCGGCGGCAATACGCAGCGCTGGCGCTTTCTGGTGCTGAAAGATCCGGAAGTCAAAAAGAAGGTGCAGGTCTATTACAAGAAAGCCTTCGACGAAGTGGTTGGGCCGCGCTATGCGAGCAGCCCGCCGCCGCCGGGGTCGGATGCCGCCCGCTACAAGCGCCAGCACGCGGCCGTCGAATACCTGACGGACCATTACCACGAAGCGCCGGTGTGGATCGTCGCCTGCCTCGAGGACGGGCCCAATCCGACCCGCTCGGCCGGCTCGTCGATCTATCCTGCGGTGCAGAACATGCTGCTCGCGGCGCGCGCGCTCGGGCTCGGTTCGACCCTGACGACGCGGCACATCAATTACGAGAAGGAGGTCGATGCCGCGATGGGCATCCCGCCCGGCTTCCACTCCTACGCCATCCTGCCAATCGGCTACCCGATGGGCCGCTTCGGGCCGGTCGGCCGCGGACCGCTTGGCGATGTCGTCTATCTCGACGGGTGGGGGAAGCCCTATCCCGGGATTTAGCAACAGGAGGACAGATGAGCGAGACCATAAAAACCGACGGGGGCAAGCCGCGGCTCGTCGGCATCAACCACATCGCGATCGAGGTCGGCGATATCGAAGAGGCGCTCGATTTCTACGGCAAGATCTTCGACTTCACCCTGAGGGACAAGAGGCCGGGAAACGCCTTCATCGAGCTCGGCGACCAGTTTATCAACATGATGCAAACCGCCGACCCGCACGAGGACCGGCGGCGCCATTTCGGCCTCGTCGTCGACGATCGTTCGAGCGTGCGGGCGCGGGTCGAAGCCGCCGGCGGCAAGCTGCTGCCGGGGCGGTTCCTCGACTTTCTCGACCCCTGGGGCAATCGCGTCGAGGTGGTCGAATACGCCAACATCCAGTTTACCAAGGCGCCGCAGGTGCTGCGCGCAATGGGGTTCGATCTCGACAAGAACGAGAACGCCCGGCGTGAGCTGGCCGAGAAGGGCATGGCGTCCTAGCGGGGTGCAGCACCGCGGGCATTCTCGGTAAGGCATCCTGGTGACGCGCAAATCGGAGGAAACGGTTATGGCGAAAGGTGTTTTGATCGCGGCAATGGATTTCTCGAATGTCGCCGAAGACGAGTTCAACGACTGGTATGACACCGAGCACATCCCCGAGCGGCAGCGGGTGCCCGGCTTCCTCATCTGCCAGCGCTGGATCGGCGCCGACAACCCGAAGCAATCGGTCGCCACCTATGATCTCGATAATGTCTCGGTGCTGCAGGGTCCGGCTTACCGGGCAATCGGCGGTGAGAACCTGTCGCCCTGGTCGAAGCGAGTGACCGCTCGTGTTCAGCGCCTGGTGCGCTTCGAGGGCAATCAGATCCTGCCCGGCGACCAGGTCGCGCCCGAGAATGACGGCGGGCTGCTGCTGGTCGGGATGACCCCGGCGCCCGCGGTCGAGACCGCGTTCAACGCGTGGTACGACACCGAGCATGTCCCCGCACTCGCCCGCGTGCCGGGCGTGCTATGCGCCCGCCGCTTCCGCACAGCTGGTGCCAACCCGAAATACGTGGCCCTCTACCACCTCTCCTCGCCCGGAGTAGTCGACAGCGCCGAATGGAAGGCCGCCAGCGGCTCGACACCAATGCCCGAGCACATCCGGCCGCAGATCAGCGACCGCCTCCGTTTGGTCTGCCGCAGCTGCCGCCGCGCGGGCTGAGCGTGCTCCGCCCTCACCCTAACCCTCCCCTAGCTCGCGGGGAGGGTTAAGGTGAGGAGGCGCGGCCAAGACGAACGTTCTGGGAGACAAATATGAGGTGCTACCAACGGACGCGTCGCGACGCGCTCCAAACGATTGCCAGGAGCGCCGTGGCATTTGTCACGGTGTCGGTGTCGGCAAGAAGTTTGGGATTGTCGGCTTCTGCGCAGATCCCGGAGAAAATTGTGATCGGGTCACTACCCATTAACCCGGTGATCGCGTCCTACATCGGTCAAGTCGACTTTTTCAAGGACGAAGGGCTCACCGTAGAGGTGACACGCTTCAACAACTTCGCCCCGGTCCTGCAAGCGATGACCGCGGGCAGTCTCGTTGCCGGCGAGTTGGGGGTTGCGCCGAGCATCATTGGGCTGACGCGCGGCCTTCCTCTTATTACGCCTTTCCTTAGCGCCTTCAGCACGCCAGGCCACCCGTTCGAGCGGATCATGGTGTTGGAGCAATCCCCGATCAAAGTCCTTGACGATCTGAAGGGCAAGAAGCTCGCGTTCCTCGGTCCGGGCACGGTTCCCGACATGTTGCTCGGCGCCCTTCCCAAGAGGGCGAAGATCAGCAAAGAGGACATTCAGCTCGTGCCGATGCCGGCACCGAACATGCCCGATGCGCTCGCTCAAGGGCTGGTCGATGCGATCTTCGCCATTCCACCGGCCGACACGGTCGCGGAACAGAAATACAAGGCTCGCACCATCGCCAACGCGTCCGAGCTGGTGCCCTATGCGGGATTGAGCACGTTTGCGCTCAGGCGTGACTTCGCCGAGACAAACCCGGAGGCCGTGAAGAAGCTGTTTCGAGCATGCATACGCTTTGCCCGTTGGATCGACGACAATCCCGCCGACGCCCGTAGGGTAATGGCCAAGAACCTCGGCCTTCCCGACGAACTAGCGGAGAAATCGCGCATTCCCGTATTCTCGCGTAACGGACTGCCGGTCATGCCGAACGTGTGGCATCTCTATGAAATGCTGGTGCAAGCGAAGACGATCGATCGCCATTCCGATCCGACCAAGCTGTTCAACGATGCGGTCGTCGAACCGACGAAGCGGTTCACGCTCCCAGCGGTGGAGGAGCTTGGCCTGCAACCTGACCCCGAGATCGAAAAGATGCTCAAGGGCGAGTATCCGTTATTGGTGAAGCCGGTCGACAGTTATTACGCGGACTGGGAGCGACGCATTCTCAAGACGTAGGGGAAGGCCGGTCGGTGAGCGGTCATCCCGGTCAGGAGCTTGTCCGGTTTGATGGGGTAACGCTCACGTTTCCCAGCACCCAGGGCCGTGATCCTGTCGAGGTGGTGAGGCTACTCGATCTCGATATCGGGTCCGGCGAGTTCGTCGCCGTGATTGGACCGAGCGGGTGCGGCAAGAGCACGCTTCTGTCACTGCTCGCAGGCTACCTGAAGCCAAGCTCGGGCCGCGTCCTCTTCCGCGGCATACCCGTCTTGGGCCCCGGGCGCGAGCGCATGATGGTCTTTCAACAGCCAGCGCTCTTTCCTTGGCTAACGACGGCCGAGAATGTCGCTTATGGGTTGAAGCTCAGAGCCAACCGAAGCAACGGTCGAAATATCCCGGAGACCGTGGCCGCGATGCTGCGGCTCGTGCAGCTCGAGGGGTTCGCTCGGCATTATCCGAGCGATCTGTCCGGCGGCATGCGACAACGTCTCGAAATCGCTCGCGCGCTTGCCGTCGATCCGCTGGTGCTCTTGATGGACGAGCCTCTGGCGGCGCTCGACGCGCTGACACGCCGGACGATGCAGAGCGAGGTCCTGGAGATTTGGGAGAAGACGCGCAAGACGATCCTCTTCGTCACTCACGACATCGACGAGGCGGTGATCATGGCCGACCGGATAGTTGTCATGGCGCAAAGGCCAACCTTCGTCCTCGAAATCGAAGAGGTCGGGCTGGCCCGCCCTCGCCTTCGCGAAGATCCCGAGGTCGGGAAGGTCGCACGACGCTTGTCGAGCCTCCTCGAATGAGGGGCTTGGTGCTTCCACGGTCGGCCGTCCGCCTGATTGGGCCCCTAACTGTGCTCATAACTTGGGAGCTCACTGCCCGCTTCGGCCTCGTCAACAAGCTACTCTGTCCGCCGCCGAGTAAGGCCTTTGCTGATCTGGAGGTCCTCGTTTCAAATGGCTATTTGTGGAAGGCGCTCTATGCCAGCCTCTTTCGCGTCGTCTGTGGTTTCGCTCTCGCGGTCACGGTCGGAGTGGTCCTCGGCGTCGCGATGGCGCGCATCCGGCTGGTCAATGATTTTTTCGATCCGCTGGTCGAGTTGCTGCGGCCGATCTCACCGCTCGCGCTCTTTCCGCTCGCCATCCTGTGGTTCGGCATCGGCGACGGCTCGAAGATCTTCGTGATCGCGCTGGCGGCCTCCTTCCCGGTCATCCTAAATACATTCGCCGGGGCACGGAGCATCGATGTCAACTTGATCCGCGCCTCGCGCTCCCTGGGTGCGAGCGAGATCGAGATGTTCAAGGGCATCGTCCTGCCCGCCAGCCTGCCCTACATTTTTACCGGAGTGCGCCTGGCCTGGGGTATTTCTTTGATCGTGATTATTGCCGCTGAGATGATCGGGGCGACCGTCGGCATGGGCTATATGGTTCTGGAAGCTCAGCAGACGTTTCGTACCGAGCGCGTCTTCGCGGGTATCTTCGTGATTGGGGCTATCGGCTTTGCGACCGATCTCGGCTTTCGCAGCCTGCGCCGGTGGCTACTCCCCTGGTATCGAGAGACAGATAACTGAGGTAGCGAAATGCGGTACGAGCTCTATTACTGGGCCGGGATCCAAGGTCGCGGCGAGTTCGTCCGCTTGGCACTGGAGGAAGCGGGAGCGGACTATATCGATGTCGTCAGAGAGGCCGATGGAGAAAGGGCGATGCTGCGCCTGCTCGACGGTGAGGACGTCGAGCATCCGCCTTTCGCGCCGCCCTACCTCAAAGCGGAGGAGGTGCTGATCGGTCAGACCGCCAACATCCTCCTCTATCTCGGGCCGCGCCACGACCTCGCCCCGACGGCCGAGGCCGGGTGCCTCTGGGCGCATCAATTGCAGCTGACGATCGCCGATCTGGTGGACGAGGTTCACGACACTCACCACCCGATCGCCAGCAGCCTTTATTACGAGGACCAGCGTGCCGAGGCGAAGCGCCGCACGGCGGACTTCCTGGAATCGCGGGCCCCGAAGTATCTCGGCTATTTCGAGCGGGTCCTGGCGCGCAACAAAGCCGACGGTGAATATCTCATCGGAGCCAGCCTCACCTACCCGGATCTATCGCTGTTCCAGGTGCTGGCGGGCCTGCACTATGCCTTTCCACGCGCAATGGCACGGCTCGAACCGAAATACCCGCGGGTCGTTGCGTTGCACGAACGCGTCGCCGCCCGCCCCCGCATCGCCGCCTATCTCTCTTCCAGTCGCCGGATCCCATTCAACGAGCACGGCATCTTCCGGCATTACCCCGAGCTCGATGCCGACCCCTAATAAGGGCTGCTGCCGCCGCCCGGCCGAGGAGCGTCCTTCATTTCGGCGATGGCCGCCTGTCCGCCCAAGGTCATGAAGCGGTTGTCGCCGCCGACCGTGACAAAGGTGAAGCCCATCTCGATCATATTCTTGGCGTAGGCCGGGGCGCCGCAATGGATGCCGGGCTGCACCTTGTGGCGCTTGCAGGCGTCGAGCACCTTTTTCAGCGCCGCCATCATCCATTCGTCGGGCTTGTCGCCACCCGGTGCATAGCCGAGCGAAATCGACAGATCCGACGGCCCGACATAAATCGCGTCGAGACCCGGCGTCGATAGGATGTCGTCGAGGTTGTCGAGAGCCTCCTTGGTCTCGATCATGCCGAGGGCCACAACGATGTCGTTGGCCTTGGCGTGGTAATCCGCCCCGCCATAGAGCGCCGCACGGATCGGCCCCGAGCTGCGATAGCCGAGCGGCGCGTAGCGGCACGAGCCGACAAACTTCTCCGCTTCGGCGCGGTTGTTGATCATCGGGCAGACGATCCCGTAGGCGCCGGCGTCGAGCGCCTTCTGGATGTGCGCCGGGTCGTTCCACGGCACTCGCACCAGCGGGGTCACATTGGTCGTCGAGATCCCCTGCAGCATCGTCACCATCATCTGGTAGTCGATCATACCGTGCTGCATGTCGACGACCAGCGAGTCCCACCCCATATTGGCCATG